>WNFT01000086.1_pt1 | contig 61391 bp, 48 predicted proteins | sample 5400191 | NCBI WGS metagenome assembly WNFT01 (sample SAMN13153359, study PRJNA577476) | soil metagenome | isolation source: 80 cm saprolite under Madrone tree | place: USA:California | collected 2016-06-14 | reverse complement strand
GTCTCATACTCGCTGAATATCAGTTATATCCAGAAACGCCTAATCCAGCAGAGGCGGCGTAGCCGCTTGGGATTAGGTGTGATTAAATCCAGGATCTTGGCTTTTCGAACCATGCCCAGCACGGCACATTTTCGACGCGCACCATCAGCTCCATTCAACCACGCAGCGGCGATTTCGTCAGCGACCGCGGAGTCGTAATTTTGACGAACGAGAAACTGTGCTAGAGCGCGCGCCTTAATTGTCTGAGAGGTAATTTGGATGAACCTCTCTTCATTTTTTTTCTGCTCCTTCGTTGAAACGAGAGACCACACCTCGCAAATTGGTAGCTCGCCGAGGCGACTTTTTTGTAACGTTTCAAAACAAAGAAAAACGGCCCCTGCAATGTCAGGAACAGTCAGGAACAGTTTGTCCCCAACGGCAATTGCCTGCCGGCGATCTCGGATCGCTGGTGCATCGCGTGCAGTCTTCACGCAACACGCACCCACTCGGCGTTACCATTTCGTACTCATCACTCAGTATTTTCGTCCTCCAAACAACAAATCATCGGGCCTGGGATTTTTTTGCACACACCTCTCCGAAATTGCATCCTCGAGCAAAGCCGCTTGAGCATTCGTCGCGGCCAGTTCATCACAAACCCGTTGGTTCAATCCTTTTCTGAGTTTAGTCATCTACCTTGGCCTGCATCTGTTGGATTATGTCCTCTGCTCTCTTTGGGTTTATGATCCCGCGGTGGCGATGTCATCGCCATGATCTTTTTGGCTTCTGCAAAGCTTAATGCTGTTGCAGCAAACGCAGGCCGGCGAAGATCCTCGAAAATAATTGCTCGTTTTCTACGAAACATTTTCCTCAGGCGCATGATCGAAAACACAAACGAAGACTTTGAAGACGACGGCCCACGAACGTCTATTTGGCGGCGTCGCTGGACGCGGCTGGCGCTAATCTGGGGAATCTGGACTTTCATCGGGCTGGTCTTCACGCTGCAGAGCTACTTCACCTCCTATCGATCCGAACAGCCGATGACGCTCATCGATTCTGCTTACTTACAATTCACCTGGTCGTATCTGTGGGCGCTGGCAACTCCGCTCGTGCTATGGGCCGCAACTAAGATCCCGATCGAACGAAGCAATTGGCTGCGCAGTTTATTACTTCACGTTCCCATCAGTCTTGGTCTCAGCATGATCGTGACTGCGATTGGGCACATCTTCGTCTGGCTTTACTGGGGTCGAACAATGGGCCGGCCCTTCTCGTTCGAGCGCATGACCCGCTTCGTGGTTGCAAACTTCAGCGAAGGCATCGGCATCTACATGCTGATAGCGTTGATCAGTTACGCCCTTGGCTACTATCGCCGCTATCGCGAATCACAACTAAAGACCTTTCAGCTGGAGGCCCAACTTTCACAGGCGCAACTGCAGGCTCTAAAGATGCAGCTTCATCCTCATTTTCTATTCAACACTCTTCACTCGATCTCTGCTTTACTAAACAAAGATCCCGAAGCCGCCCGCAAGATGATCACGCGCCTGGGCGACTTTCTGCGGCTCACTCTGGAAAACTCCGGTTCACAGGAAGTGACGCTCGAACAGGAAATGACTTTCCTCCGTTGTTACCTGGAAATTGAACGCATCCGGTTTCAGGACCGTTTGGTTACACGCGTTGATGTGTCTGAGCAGACGCTTGATGCGAAGGTGCCAAACCTCATCCTGCAACCGATCGTCGAGAACGCAATTCGCCACGGAATCGCGCCCCGCTCCAGTCCCGGCCTCATCGAAATTGCCGCGGAACGCCGGAACAGCACGCTTCGTATTCAAGTCCGGGACAACGGCCCGGGCCTCCCCAGTCATCGGACATCCGAGAATATGTTCAAGAAGGGCCTGGGGCTGGCTAATACGGAAAAGCGGCTGGAACAGCTATACGGCGCAGCACATCTCTTCGATCTAAGCGACCATCCCGAGGGTGGGTTGGTAGTGACTCTGGAAATACCCTTTCATAAAGATGGCTCCTCCGCCGGCACCACCGAAGTCGTTTAAGACTTCAGCCTTCCAGTCCTAACACGTAAGAACGAAACTTTTTGACAGAAATCAGGGGGCCGTGGTGTAACCACGATAGAAAACTTCCGGCGCTGCTCCCCTGGCGCGACCGATTATGGCTGACTCTCCCGTCATTCGAGTTCTATTGGTGGACGACGAGCTGCTCGCGCGCGAGCTACTGCGCGAGATGTTGCAAAGCGATCCGCAGGTGAAGATCGTCGGCGAGTCTGTTAACGGCCACGAGGCTTTAGCGGCCATTCGCGAGCATTCGCCTGATCTGCTTTTCCTCGATGTGCAGATGCCCGAACTCGGCGGCTTTGAAGTTCTTTCTGCTCTCGGCAAAAACGAGATCCCAAACGTCATTTTTGTTACTGCTTACGACCAGTATGCGGTGCGCGCGTTTGAAGTGAACGCGCTTGACTACCTGCTCAAGCCTTTTGACCGGCAGCGTTTCGACGCGGCTTGGCAACGTGCCAAGACCCACATCCTGCAAGAGCGAAATGGCGGCGTGGACCAGCGCATTCTGGCCTTGCTCGAGGAGTTGAAAGCCGGCAACAACTATTTGGAACGTCTGGTGATCAAGTCGGCCGGACGAATCTATTTTCTGGAAACTGGCGAAATCGATTGGATCGAAGCGGAAGGCAACTACGTTTCGGTGCACAGCGGGAAAAAGTCGCACTTATTGCGCGAGACCATCAGCAGTTTGGAAGCGCAGCTCGATCCTAAGAAGTTTGTGCGCATCCATCGTTCATCAATCGTGCGCCTGGATCGAATTCAGGAACTGCAACCATGGTTTCACGGCGAATACCGGATCATCCTGCATGACGGGACCCAACTGATGCTTTCCCGGAACCATCGCGACAAGCTACAGGAAGCCCTGGGCAAACTTCCCTAAGTAGATTGCCCCCCTCTTAGAGCCCATTAGTCACAAGCGGCTGCCTTTCCGTCACAAAAACGACCGGACCACGCCAGTCGCGCTATAAGGTGTTGCGTCGAACTTATTGTTTGGAATCCTGACCCTGGAGGATGTTATGAACTCAGTCTCAAGTTGGAGAAGCGACCGGCTCGAACTCTTACCCGGAAACGGCGACAGCGCGCTTACCTCTTCGCGACACAAAATTACGACCGTCAAGCAACTGGCCATCAGGTTGCTGCGTGAAGTGCAATCCATTCGCGAAGTTGAAGTAAGAAGCCTGCTTTGAAGTTGATCTCATCAAGTGTGCGCTAATGCAAACCGCAGGTCATCAGCGCCAGGCCGCGCAATTGCTAAACTTGAAGGTGACAACCCTCAATTCCAAGATCAAGCATTACAACATCAGCCTTGATGGCTACTCAACAACGTTGCCGAACGAGTTCGCGGGAACATATCCACCTGAAGAGATGAACGAACCCGTTGCCAACCAACATCAAACAGCTGTCGGCTGAATCGCTTTCCACCCAGACCCGAATTACCCAGCTCTCATTAGGGGCTGGGGTTTTTTGTCGTTGATTGTTGCTATGCATAGGAAGTGCTTGGCGAGATTCAACTCCTTGGAGTGCGCCGGCCCGGCGGCGCTTTGGCCTCAACGAAGGCAATGTAGAACAAAAAAGCTGCGCGCTATCCTGCCGCAGGCCTAAGCGGCGCCAGGCCGCCGCACTCTAAAGCGCCGTCCAGCACCATCTCTGCAATGTCAATCAGTCAGTAACGCTCCAAAAATCCGCATGCTTCCGCGGGTGCATTCGACAACAAAGGCACTCTTGCATCCAGAAACAACAATAATTTCTTGCGCTAATCCAATTTCGGCAATCTGCCTTTCTGCACGCTTACGATGAGCAGGCCCAGTCGGGTGACGAGTTGGCCTATTCACAGTGCGATACAAAAGGCACACGTGTTGCACTTCTCAACGTGCATCAGCGAAGTGCTGAGTAGCCGGTCATCCGATTAATCGGAGTCAACGTCTCCCGCATCTACCTCGCCGGCTAACGGATCAGTAAATCCAGAAGCTGCCTGCTCGTTTGTTAGTTCCACGCTTCCCGGAACTACCGGCAATAAAACGGCGTGCTTCGTTTCCAGGAAAGTTAAGAAAGGAAATGATCATGAACAAGAGTAAATTTAGACGCGCGACAAACGGTGGGCTGCTCTTGCTGTCCGCAGTTTTCGCCGTCCTGATGACAGCCGGCGTAGTGCTCGCCCAGAGCGCGACCGGCCAAATTGTGGGAAAGGTCACCGACCCGAATGGTGCTGTGGTTTCCGGCGCTGCGGTTAGCGTCAAGTCCATCGACACCGGACGTGAAATGACAGCCACTTCAGACAATGAGGGAAGCTACACGATCACTGCGCTACAACCGGGTCTTTATGACGTCGTGATCCAAAGCGGAAACTTCAAGGCCAGCAACCAGCGCGTACAAGTGACCGTTGGCTCCAAGGTTTCGGTAGACACGCAACTGGCGCTGACGGAAGTAACCGGCGCGGCAGTGAGTGTAATCGGCAGCGAAGGCGTTGAAGTGAATACGCAAACGGCGGAAGTTTCCAATATCGTTACCGGCACGCAGATTCGCGAGCTGCCGACGTTAACCAGAAACCCCTACGATCTGATTGGGCTGGCAAGCAACGTCTCCAGCGACGATCCCGGACCAGCAGTGCCGGGTGTCGGTGTTTCCGGCCGCGGCGCTGGATTCAACATCAACGGCCTGCGCGCAGCCAGCACAAACGTGCTGCTTGATGGCGTTGATAATAACAACAACTACTATGCGGCCCTGGGGCAAAATGTGCCGCTTGACGCCGTTGGCGAATTTCGTGTTGTCTCGAGTAACTTTTCCGCGGAATACGGAAGGGCCTCAGGCGGTATCATCAATGTCGCCACGCGCTCCGGCTCAAATACGTTTCACGGTTCGGGATATGAATTCAATCGTATCTCAAAGCTGGCGTCGAACGGCTTCAATAACAATGCGAATGGTATTGCGAGAGGCGTCTTTACGCGGAATCAGTTTGGTTACACTATTGGCGGGCGCATCATTAAGGACAAACTGTTTTTCTTTAACAGTACCGAGTTCACTCGCGTCCGCAGCACCGGCGACGTGTTGTCGGTAATTCCAACCGCCGCGCTCATTAATGCTTCAGCGGCCTCAACTCGCAATTTCTTTGCGGGACAAACGCTACAGGCAACTCCGACCGGCACCAGCTACACTGTCGCCACGTTGGTTAATACCTTCAACCTGCCGGCTGGTAATGCATTTGCGGCTCTGCCGGCGAATCTCCAGGCCTTTCAGCTTGTCAGATTCACCGAGCCCACCAATCTCGGCGGCGGTATTCCACAGAACACTTATTCAATGGTGGCCCGCGGCGACTATAACCTCAGCGACAAGACCCTGATCTACGGCCGCTGGGCTCGTGAGAACAAGGACTTCTTCAAAGGCACCACTGCGTTCAGTCCTTACACGGGATTCGATACGCCATCCACCATCCGCAACAACAACTTTCTTGTTTCGATGACGCGCACCTTCTCGTCACGATTCGTCTCGGAAACAAAACTCTCGTACAACAAATTGGGCGGCGATGCGCTTTATGGAGCTCAGCCAATACAGCCGGGCCTCTTCATGTTTCCCGGCCTGTCCGGAACGATCGGCGGCAACACGATCGCTTTCCCGGGTTACTGGCCCTACAACGCAGCCAGCTCGCCGGCTGGATTTGCAGGACCGCAAAATTCCGGGCAGGCGTATGAGGATCTCAGTTACACACTGGGACGCCACCAGCTAAAATTCGGCGGTCAGATTTTCTACATTCAGGACAATCGCTTCTTCGGCGCTTATCAGAATGCAGTGGAAAGTCTGGGGCAGCAGGGTAACTACGCAACGGCCCTCGGCAATTTCGTCAACGGAAACATCAATCAGTTTCAGGCGGCAGTATTTCCGCAAGGAAAGTTTCCGGGACAAAGCGTGAACCTGCCCGTTGGTCCGCCAGACTTCACACGCAGCAATCGCTACAGCGAATGGGCGACCTACGTGAACGATTCGTTCCGCGTCAAGCCGAATCTGGTTCTGAATCTTGGTTTGCGCTACGAATACTATGGCGTGCAACACAACAAGAATCCCAATTTGGATTCCAACTTCTACTTTGGCGCCGGCTCAACGCTGCCGGAGCAGATTCGCAACGGCAGTGTGCAGATCGCACACGACAGTCCGGTGGGTGGTCTATGGGCCCCTGACAAAAACAACTTCGCCCCACGCGTCGGTTTTGCCTGGGACATTTTCGGCGATGGCAAGACCAGTTTGCGCGGCGGTTATGGACTGGCGTATGAACGCAACTTTGGTAATGTGACGCTAAACGTAATTCAGAATCCGCCAAACTATGCGGTGCTGTCACTCTTCAACAATGTGGACGTGGCCAACCTGCAAATCACTACAAACAACGCCGGGCCGTTGGCTGGCAATTCGCCGCCGACAAAGGTGTTGCCGGGAACCAGCCTGCGACACGTGCGTCAGAACATAGTTAACGCTTATGCGCATTTCTGGAGCTTTGCGTTCCAACGTGAAGTAAGCCATGGCAATGTATTGTCGGTCGAGTATTCGGGATCGCGCGGCCAGAAGCTCTATTCGATTTCACCGTCGAACATTCAGGGATCGGGAGCTTTCTATCTTGGCGATGCGAATCCCGCTGCGCGGCTCAACACGCAGTACACCAACATCAACACGCGCGGGAACGAGGGTTTCTCGCGCTACAACGCGTTGATTGTTTCGCTTGATGGAAACAATTTCCGCAATTCGGGCGTGCAGTTTACGGCCCATTACACCCTGGGAGTAGCGAAAGACAACCTAAGCTCGACCTTCAGCGAAGGCGCCTTTAACAACAACCTTGGTTTGACCAATCCGTACAGTCCCGCGCTCGACTATGGCTATGCTGATTTCGACGTGCGGCATCGCTTTGTTGGCAGCTTGATTTGGCAGATACCCTATGCCAAACATCTGGACGGCGTGGGGAAAGCATTGCTTGACGGCTGGACGATCACGGGGATTTTCAATGCCCGTACCGGCACGCCGTTTACAATCTTCGATGGCAGCAACGCCAACCTCGCGAGCCCGAGATTGGTACCCAATGGACCAATAAGGGTCAATGTGACAGATACCGGCGGAGGGAATTTCTTCAACTACGTTAACCTTGCGGGTCAACCAGTTGGAGCTTTTATTAACCCTGTGTGCAACTGTTCCGACTTTGGTCCATATCCGGCGAACATGACCAGGCGCAACCAGTTTCGTGGTCCCGGACTGTGGAACCTCGACGCTGGTGTGTCTCGCAACGTTAAGCTGAATGAAACCTACAGCCTGCAATTCCGCGCTGAACTTTTCAATGCGCTTAACCACGCGAACCTGTACATCGCGCCGGGCACGCAGGATGTTGCCAACGGCTTCGTTGGCGCTGTCAAAGGCGTCACGCCAAACGGCAACATCGAACGCCGCAATGTGCAACTGGCAGTGAAGTTCATCTTCTAGTTGCGTTGACTACTAACTTTGCCGGAGCCAGCAACCGGTAAAGCTAAAAAGGGGAGCAGTTCTTCTGCTCCCCTTATTTTTCTTAACGGCCTACAAACGAATTGCCGGCTCGCCTGTTGTCTTCAGTATCCACCGCGATCTGATTGTGAACTGGTAGCTTTGGCAATTGCTTCCCGAGTTACCTCGAATACTGTCGCCGGATCGATTCGCAAATGGGTGCGCGCGGCCGCTGAAGGCAAACCGGTGTTGCCTCGATAGAACTCGATATGAGAATGCCGGTAGCTGCCTACTGAACCGCCTGGGCCACCAATATTGCCGATGCGCACACGCTCGCCTTCGTTACTCAAGTGAAAGTTTGCAACATGAAAGACTGCGAGCGTCACATTCGTAAGATTCCCCAGGCGCGGATAGTAAAACATCACCGCGGCATCGGTCGGCGTCGGCATCGAGGTGTGCGAGGTGAAACCTGCGGGAACGTACAAGGCTGATTCGCCCGTGCCATCCGCGCTGCCGTAGAGATGCATTGCAAAAGATAAATGACCCCGCCGTAATATGCCGTCATCTCCTATCAGATCGCCGCGATACAACGGATATTCACTGCCAAGTTGGTTGGGTTCAAAGCCGTTCGCTGCGGCGACTGCGCCGGGGCCGCCGAAGACTCTTGCCAGCGTCAAATCGCAGGCTGCCATCTGCACGGTGTAGGAAGACTTGATCGCATTTGAAGGAATGTGTTTCGCAACTGTAGCAGTTGAAGACGACGAAGTGATCGGTTGAGCTGCGAATGTGCGGTCGTCGGTGATGGCCCAGGTCTGCTTTTTTATAGCGCTCGGTCCCCACATTTGCGTTATCGCGCTTACATAGTCGCCGGTATAATTAAATTCGATCCTTCTGCCAGAACCGTCGTCAATTTCATCGAGCGACGCCTGGCGGTTGTAATGGAGATTGATAACCAGGCCGTTGCGATCCTTGATTCGGCTACAGTGAAGTTCTCCGTCGCCGAGTGGTGCGAAAGTATAAACCGTGCCTTCTTTAGTGCTTAACAGCTTGTTGCGTCCGCTCTCTGAAAAGTTCAATCCTGCCCCGGCCCCAATGGACTGGCGTTGCGTCGTATTCAGATCCAGGAATTGCGCTTGCCTTCCCTGTTTGGCAATCACCATCAAAATATATTTGCGCGCGCTTTGGTTGTAATAAACCGACTGAAAAAGCGGAAACTCAAACTGGTCCAGCGAATAGCTCAGCGAGAGGTCTACGCCCGCGCCGACGTGATCCGGCAAGTTAATCAAAGGCTGATCATCGTCAGTTAGGTTCCAGCGATAAATCGCAATGGAATCACTGGCAGTTGGTGCATTGCTGATGGTGGCGGAAACAAAACTCGTGGGAACTATCGAGCGACCTAGTTCTGGAACCATGGCGAACGCGACAACTGAAAGCAGCGCGACTATTACAAGGTGATAAATCGAGGAAGTAAGAGTTGGTTTTTGGCGGCTCATTGATTGAAACTCCGTGAGTTGGCTAGCGAGGTTGCTTCGGCGGGGCGCGAAGCCTGTGGCGGGTGCAAGTATGCTGGATTGCTATTTGGCCCTGCGGTGGGCCATCGTCGCGATCGAAGGTGGCAAACGTTATGCCGTGAAGGGCCTTACTGATGTTTCGAAGTTGATCGGATTAACTTCGGTCAACGTTTTCTGCTTGGCACGACTTGTGCGGTTAGTCGCAGAGCGTGCTTTTTTCGTGCGCAAAGAAATGAACTGGGGCTTTTGGCCCCGGCAAAAAGTTGCGCAGTTGGCTTTTCACTACTGCTTTGACAATTGGCTCCTCCCAAAAATTACCAGGCCAATTGCGCGCCTTTACATTGTCTGCAACACATGGTCTGGAATGCGCTCCCACGACAAGGAGCGCTTTCACAAAATTCAAATCAATCAAGTTCTTTCCAGGTTCCAGGACAAAAACGCATGATTACAATTCTCGTCGTAGATCACTCCCTCGAATGCGAACGCAGTGTCCGCACGATGTTGTCAGAGCTATCAACGGATCAATTCCAGGTTGAGTGCGGCACGGGTTACCGCGCCATTCTGGAAGGATTTCGCGGCCAAACTGCCGATGTCTGTGTAATCGATTCGAGCGCGGGCAACGGATTGAAACTGCTGGCCCAGGCGCGCGGCGTCGGATTTTCAAGGCCAATAATTGTGGTGACGGCCAATGACGCAAGTGAGGTTGTTGCCGCAATACGAAGTGGCGCCGCCGACTGTTTGGTCCGGGACCAGCTGACCCCGGCGACTATTGAGCGCTCGCTTTGCTCAGTAGTAGAGCAGTCACGTTCCTCAGCCTTGCAATTACAACGCGAGCGCCGCTATCTCGCCCTCTTTGATAATCTGGACGAGATTATCTACACGCACAATCTCGACGGCCATATCACCTCGGTGAATCCTGCCGGGCTTGATTTACTTGGCTATTCTCTACCGGAAATCCTGGGACTGAAAGTTTCGGCGATCGTGGAAACAGCCTCCCAGCCGCTTGTTACCAGCACGACTGACTTGTTGCTTGATGCACAAACACGAACCAGGAGTGAGGTGCAACTGGCTACGAAGTCGGGTCAATCGTTAACGGTTGTAATGAACGCGCACCCAATCTATCAACGCGGCAGACCGGTCGAGGTTCAGGTTTGTGCCAGAATCATAGCCGCGCCGCTAATGCTTCACGCAGAAAAGCCGAGCGACTCTAATCATTCATTCAGCGTACAGAAGGCGCACCGACTTCAACCTGAGATCTGGCCTGCCGCAGCGCGCGCGTTCTGAAACTGTTTGGCACATTCCGTGCACTTATTCAGGGTGGTGACCGAAACACGCCAGATTGTGGCTACGTGTGGCAAAAGAGTTGACCGGTTTTACCCGCCTGTACCGAAATACCCACCAGTTAGCTCAATCGTTCGGCGACGCCGCTCAGAAACTATCTGGCCAGCTAAATAAATTTCCATGATTGATCCACAGACTGCCTTCTTAATTGAACCCACCCCGCTTTGTCTTCCGGGGCACCTGCGTGGCAGCGAGCCTGCAACTGCGATTGACCCTGTTGACCGTCGCATCCTGATCGTGGACGACGAAGAGGGCCTGCGAAATATGTTTGCCGAGTGGCTAAGCGAGAGTTATGAATGCCGAACTGCTGCTTCCGCCGATGAAGCGTTAGAGCATCTCGCCCGTCAACCGTGTGCCCTGGTGATTTCTGACATGATGATGCCCGGGCGAAACGGCGTCGAGTTGTTGCGTGACGTCACCACTCGCTATCCCGAAACCGCGTTCATCATGGTTTCAGGTGTTGACCGCCCGCAACGGGTCCGCGATGCACTTCGCGTTGGCGCTTTCGACTATCTAATCAAGCCTTGCGAACTGGACGGATTAACAATCTCAGTCGAGCGCGCCCTTGAGCGCAGAGCGTTGCAGCGCACTGCCAGGATTTATAAGACCGATCTTGAAAAGCAGAACATCGAGCTGGCCAATCAAAAAGCCGAGCTTGAACGGCTTCAAGCTCAACTTGTGCAAAGTGAAAAGATGGCCAGTCTGGGCCAACTCGCGGCCGGCGTTGCACACGAGCTCAACAATCCCGCCGGTTTCATCTACGGCAACATGGACATTCTTGCCGGATACCTGAACAGCCTGGAAATACTTTTCAACGCCTGGGACGGCATTAAGTTGTCGAGCGAAGACGCGTCATCGCTGGATGCGATAGAAACCAAAATCAATTATACAAAGCTCCGCCGCGAGTTGGGCTTGATCCTGGCGGACTGTCGCGAAGGCGCCGAACGCATCTGCGATGTGGTCAAGAATCTCCGCCTCTTCTCGCGCCTTGATGAAGCAGAGTTCAAAAGTGTGGACATCAATGAAGGCATAAGCTCAACCATTCGGCTTCTCTCCCGATACTACAGCGCCGGCTCAATTTCGCTGGAAAAACACTATGGCAACTTGCCTTTGGTTGATTGTTATGCAAGCCAGCTCAACCAGGTATGGATGAACCTGCTTGTCAACGCTGCCCAGGCAGTCAGTGACAACGGGAAAGTAACCATAGAAACGAAACTCAGCGGCGATGATATTGTGGTTGTGATCGCCGACAATGGCGCGGGCATTCCGGCAGCGCAGTTATCGAGAATTTTCGATCCGTTTTTCACCACCAAGCCAGTCGGTGACGGCACGGGTCTTGGCCTCTCTACCTCATACGGCATTATCGAAAGACACCGCGGCACAATTTCAGTGCAAAGCAAGTTAGATCAGGGCACGACTTTCACCGTGCAAATTCCTATCAGACAGGCCACTACCGAGGAAAACTTTTCCGGAGGTTCGAACCATGACTTACAAACTGTTAATTGTTGATGACGAGCAAGCCAATCTGCGCCTGCTCGAACGTTTATTTTCCGGCGAGTACGAGTGTTTCACGGCTTCGTCCGGACCCGCCGCTATTAAGGTGCTGGAACAGCACGATGTGGCCATTATCATCACCGATCAGCGCATGCCGGGCATGAGCGGTATTGAGCTGCTGAAGGCGACCGCCACTTTGCGCCCGCACATGGTGCGCCTTCTGCTGACTGGTTACACCGATGTCGAAGCATTAGTCGAGACCATCAACTGCGGCCTGGTCTACATGTATTTCACCAAACCATGGAACAACGATGACTTAAAACTGAAGGTCAGTCGTGCGCGCGATCATTACGAGAACAACAAGAAACGCAGCTCGCTGATGTTGTCCAACGAACGCCTTAGTCAAAAGGTAAAGGCGCTCACTTTGACGGTAGTAAAGTCTTTGGTCGAGATGAACCGGTCAGCGAACGAAGATGACTACAATCACGCGTTGCGAGTTTGCAAGCAAGCCACCGCAATCGCCGGCAAGCTGGGACTTGGCCACGATCAGATCAATGAGGTGGCAACCGCAGCTTTACTGCACAACCTGAATCGTACCGACAATTCAACAACAGCGTCTCGCCGTCCCCCGTCTGAAAGCGCTGCTCAACGCCTGCATGCAGTGTGTGAGTTGCGACTGCTGGAATCGATCCCGGAACTTGCCAATGTCGCCGACATGATTCGCATGCAGAGCGAGAACTTTGATGGCAGCGGCGATCCCATGGGTTTTGGACAGGAGCAGATCCCGCTTGGTGCACGAATAATTCGCATCGCTGATGAATATGATTTGATGCTGCAGCCCAGAGCTTCGGCGCCGATGTTACATGAGGAAGCAATGAGATTTCTCAGTCAGCGTTCGGGAAAACAGTTTGACCCGCGCGTCGTTGAGGCCATCTCGCAACTCTCGCCGGATAGTGACGAACAAGATCAGCAAACCTCGGGAGTTGAAATGCTTCTTAATAGTCTGCACAACGCCGCACCCGCAGATCATCGCAGTCACGCTTAAACCTTAACCTTTCGTTGGCGCATTACAGCCACCCTTTGCATTCCATTCGGAATTCACAGCCAACGAACTCGTGACGGAGTACCTTCCCCCGAACCAACTATGTTTCCACATTTCACATATTCCGCCGAAACTCCGCCGGAGAGCTGCTCCCCAGAGAACCGGAGAACCGATTCCAGAGTTGAGACGTGCCTGACGGCTCACTGGCAGGGAACGAGCTCCGGTTGCAGTGTGAGAATCGCAGATGTGTCGGAGGGTGGTTGCTACGTGGATTCGATCGCCAAAGTCTTAGTGGGCGAGACTCTGACCCTAAACATTTTCAGCAGTAATGAGAAATCCTTTGAAGTGTCCTGCGTGGTAGCTCACCATTCGCGCCTGGGATTTGGCGTACGCTTCGTTGGCCTTGATGATAAACAACTGGATCAGGTGCGCGCGCTGATTGAGAAGCATTAGCCTTTAACGTTAGCCCGGCGGTTCCAGTATCAGCGCACGAAAGCCCGCTTGTTGGAAGTGGGCGTCCGCGGTCATAGCGATTATCAGGCCGCGCTCCTTCATAACGACGAATGAGATGCAGTCCGTTAGTCCCCAATCTTTGTCCTGGTGAAGACGATAGAACGACGGCTTTGCAAAGCAGTTCGGTGTCGACTGAAACGATGGTTATATTCGTCGTACCATAACAGGCATCAATGAACTCGGCAGCCCTTTGACGCTGCTGAACAGAGTGCAGCAGATTACCTACCTCGATCAGCACAGCTTCGGTGATTACGCCTTCCGCAGCAGCCTCGACCATTGGTAGAAAAGCCTTGGCCTTAAAATGAAGTTGATCGCGCGAGTTAATGAGGCCCGCAATGAATGTGGAATCAAGCAGGAGTCTCTCGCCGCTCATTCATTGCTCTCGCCGCGTTTAGGAGTGCCATACAGATAATGATCGAGTTCTTGCGACCAGTCGGCTGGACCCTCCAGAGTGCCGGTTATCGATCTGAGTACAGACCAGGCCCGCGAGCCGTCTTCGTCTGGAACTGTACGCGGCAAATCGGAGCCCGATCCGCCTCGCTCGCTATTGGTCGCACTATCAATCAACCAGTGGGCCAGGCGCAATCGCTCTTCCGGCGGCAGCTTCAACAGCTTTTCGAATTCGCGTGGGTTCTTTGCCATGACGGCTCCATTCTATAGAAAAGCGAAGCCTTCTCAAAACTTATTGCGAACGCGCCGACTCACGATCGAGAAAATTAAACCGACCGCGAACTTGAATGCGCGCGAAGGCGCGCTTCTTTCCTCCCTGATTGCTAACCCGAGCACCCCTTTCAATCTCGCAAGTAACTGAAAGTGGGTCGAGCGCCGATAACGAAATAATGATGCGCTTGATACCGGTGTGAAAAAGGTAGTGCGCTGAGTTATGCTGAGTAGTAGGATCTAATACATCTCCATTGATTTTGTCTGAAGCATTCCCACCACGCACTGAGGCGTTAGTTGAAAGCTTAATAGAGATATTCAAGCATCAGGGCGAGTCGAGTGCACTTCGGGTGCTGGAAAGAGCCGAAGCCTCAGTCGAACTTATCGACTCGGATAATTATAGAATTGACGAATACCTGCTGGTACTTAACATTCCTCTGAGTCTTTTTGCTGTTATTGAGTCTGAGCGCACGGAAATCGAGAAGAAGATTGGCCGAAAACTTTCATCGATTTTACGAAATCCCGAGAATGCTGTTTTGCAACGAGCATCGATCGTCCCGATTCTAAGAGTGCCCGCTACACGTAGGCTTTTGCCCGCCCCGTCAGAAGAAGATGTGGACCGAATCTGGGACAAGGGTAGTTTTCGACTTTTCTTAAGTCACGTCTCAACGCAAGGAATGCTTTTAATGTCCCTGAAAGAATCGCCAAGTATCTTTTGCGATATCGCGACGGAACCCTGTTACCGCAAGGTTGATCGAACCATTCGCATTAGGAGGTTCTATGGCCGCGTCCTGCCATATTCGAAGGTAAGGAGCTTAGCCACACCAGCATCGTCCGCCTCATCGGTCAGGTAATCACTGTTAGTCTGGAAACCGTTTCACTCATAAACTCGCTGACACGGTTTGGGTTGCTGTGAATGGCGATGTATTAAAGAAAGCGCAGTCGAGCCCACGCACTCCCAACAAAAAGCGCCGTCAAGCCGGCGCAGTCCAAATAAAAACACGCTGCCGAGGCGGCGCTGCAAATGGCACCAACTCTTAATTAACTCTCGTCTCGCGAAAGTTCCGCAGTGCAACGCACACGTTTGTAAACTTGAGCTCCAATAGTTCCACGAGTGTTTTGAGGTCGTCCTGGCCCTCCATTCGCTCGAGCTGTTCACAAAGCTCAACAATCTGTTGAAAGCCGAGGGTGCTACTGCTTCCTTTCAAAGTATGAGCCGTCTTCTTCAATAAGACTCGATCCAAAGTTACCGCCGCATGGCTTATTTGCTGGACGCGATCAGCTCCGTCCTTCAGGTACAAATCGATCAGTTCAACCACCAGGTCCGCTTCGCCCGGCTCTGCCAGCACGTCAAAGGCAGCCAGTACCGAAAAGTCAATGCCTTCAGATTCGCACAGATCATTCATTGGGGTTTCTAGCGCCGGTCATTTATTTGATTGATTTAGTGGAGGTGAGATTGGCTTCGGCTATCCGAGAAGTTTCAGGCAGCGATGCGGCCTTTCGCACTGCGCAGCAGCATTCCCAGCGCCGTACGCAGTTTTTCCGTCGTCAGCGGTTTGTTGAGAAACGCCACCGCCCCAGCCCCGAAGCTCTCCGACATCACTTTCAGATCCTGCTCGGCGGTTATCAGCATTACCGGAATTCGCTGCAGGCGCTTCTCTGTATTCATGTGGCGAATGATGTCGATTCCGTTTAGGCCCGGCATACTCATATCAAATAGTGCGGCGGTAAAGTCAGCGTCCAACTGAAGAATCTTAAACGCCGCGCGACCATCGTCGACGGTCACTGCCGTATAGCCTTCGTTCGTCACTGCTGCGCTCAGCAGGCATCTGATCATGGGATCGTCATCGGCGATTAGTACTCGTTTCGATATGCGCAGTCGGTCGTTTGACATTTGTATTTCCTTTCAGCTCATTGACTGGGGTTGGGAGAAATTCTTTGAGAAATCAATATTCGTGCACGCCCCACACACGCGGGCCCGCAATGTTGAGTGCTTTGCGCACCGCATCTGAGTCGTACTGCATGGTTGAGGTCCCGCCACCGTTGGTGTTGAACGCCGGCGAAAGGAATGGGCCCGAATTCACTGGAGCAAAATGGGCCACCGTCATTGAGCCATAAATATTTCCGTTGCCGCCGCCATCGCGATTTACAGTACCGGCGCCGAGGACAAGAATCAGTCCATCGAAATTCGGGTTGCCGTTCATGGTGAGATTACCAGTCACTATCAGCATGCCCGCGCCGCCATCGAGACTGCAGTCGCCATCGACAAAGGTGAAGGCCGGCGCTGACGAACTACCGGATGTGCCACTAAGCGTTGTGAAATAACGACCCTGACTAATTGCGTTCGCTTTCTGATCCGCCAGAAAAGCGCGCGCCTGATTGGCAGATCGCAGCCAGGGCGGCAAAGAAGAATTGGAGATAGTGGCGGCAATTGGATCGGCGACCGTGTTCTTGTTACTGGCATTGATTTCGATCGTCATATCGCCGCCAAGCGTAGCGCCGAAAGCCGGTAACACGTTGCCAGTCGGCGCATGGTCGTGTCCTGAATAGTTCTTCGCCGCGCTGTCGCCAGTCGTAAAAGTAACGGGAGTGCCATCGTCGGCGCCGCGCATCATGATTGTCGCTGGAGGATCAAAATCAAAGTTGGTGCGATTAACTATCAACTCCATCTGCTTGAGAGCGCCCTTTGGGCCATAGCCAGTAACCTGCAAAAGCAAACGAGCCGGCTCACCAGTAGCGACCGGCGTGTTGTCCGGATCACTCACCAGAACGCTGTAAGCCATGCCATTGATGGGCACATAACTTGAAGTCAAGGCAACGCGATCGGGATTGCCAGCTCCGGCCGGTGTGTAGTCATAGTTCAACCAGCCCGATAAACGTGGACTGGTGGAAGTGTCCGTAGGTAAGTTTGAGGTCGAGGGCTTTACCGCGTCACGGAAATTAATTTTCGCACCTCCGGGCAGCGCACCGTTTGGCGCTATCTGGCCGCGCAAGACACTGAGACTTTTTTCGAGTCCCGCTTCGGCGCTGTAGTAGGCTTGTAACTCTGAGGTGGAGTCGACGGCAGTCCGCGTCGTGAGTGCAGTAGTTAGGATCAACGCGCCGCTGGTTGCGAACAGCAACATGGACACCAGCAGCACCGTAAGCAGGGCCGCTCCCCGCTCGCCTGGGCGAAATCCTGAAACGCTTGGCGCGGAGCTTTTGATCTTTTTATTCATAAAGTTATCCATTAATAAAGCGGTAGGTTTGAATTACGGAGGGCAACATCCGAAACTAAAAGGACACTCGTCGCGGGTTGATAGCCCGGACCGTTCGGCTTGCCCACGGCGCTGAGCTGAACACAAACGGCAAGCACCACGTACGTCGCAGTGCTTGGAGTGACTTCAGATGAGGAAGCCGGGCTGATGTCGCATCCGGAGGTACCATAGTTCACCTTTTGTGAGTAGTAATGAATGTGCAAACTGTCGAGGCGATTCGCCAAAACAGTCGACCTGGCGCCTGCAACTGCATATGCATCATAACGCGCCAGGAGATTCGTGTTGTTCTCCTCATAAACTAAATACTTCACGTCTTCGCCGGCATCTTCGACCGGTGTGCCGATTCCGTTTTGCGCCCCCGCAGTTGCTGAGGCGTTGAACTTGTTGAGGTTGGCACGAATTCTGAGTGTGCTGTTGCCATAGGCGTCCGTGACGGAGTCGCCGGCAACAATGCCGTTGTCGCTGAGGTTAAATCCAGCGTTAGCAATTTCGCGCGACATAATATTGAGCGCGCGTTGCGCGTCAGACAGCGCGTCGTCGTTAGCATTCGTCTTGGTGCGGATATTCAGCGAACGGGCTAACAGCGTGCAGGCAACGCCCGTAATCACGAGCGTCAGTGTCATTGCGATCAGCAATTCCAGTAACGAGAATCCGCGTACGGCTTTGATTTTTACCATTGCAATTTCCATTAGCTGATTAAAGGGAACGGTTAGGCCCGAGCCATTGCGCCGAGCGTTGCGTCACCAATGTGACTGAACCAAACAGGGAGTTGGTAGCGGTAGTCCATGACTGGCTTGAGGCCTGGGGTATGACCTTTATCGTAATTGTCTTTAAGGCAGCTTGGCCGGCGACGACGTTGGCATCCGCGATCGTTGTGGTGATCGAAAAGGTGCGGCCGGCACGGACGACTGAGGTAGCGACACCCGAAGTCGCGGTTGCGTTCAACGTGACGTCTGTAAAAGCGACGCTGCGCAGTTGCTCGAGGCGCTGTTGCGCAACTGCGGTGGCTACTTCGCGATCGGCAGCATTTCCGCTATTGCTGACCGCGAAAGCGAAAGCAGACGCGACCCCCAAACCTACAACTGTCATTACCAACATAGCAATGACGGTTTCGAGTAGCGTGAAGCCTTTGGCGGCACTGGCTCTTGCTTTGAAATACCCGGGCGCGCGCCCTATTGCGTTGTTCCTGTTCTTTCTCATTGCTTGTGCGAAACTTCCTGATTTAGTAGACAGTGACGACTAGTACTCGCGATCCGCAAGGGGATGAGAAGGTCACAAAGTCGTCCTTCTGTTTTTTCACTGTGATGGTGAACGTTGCGGTGCTACTACCGTTGACACTCTGCGAACCAGGAGTGACCTGAATTTGACCACTGTTGCTTGGAGTAGCGTTGATTGTCCCGCTGCCACTGAAGTTGTTCAGATAAACGTTGACGGTCCCGGAGCCATTACTAATGATCGTCAAGGCGCTGGGGCTGGCAACGATCGAGCACGGCACCGGCGTTGGTGTTGGACTCGGCGTGGGTGTGGGCGTGGGCGTCGGTGTGGGCGTTGGAGTCGGTGTCGGCGTGGGCGTTGAAGTCGGTGTCGGCGTGGGCGTTGGAGTCGGTGTTGCTGTTGGGGTTGGCGTTGCTGTTGGGGTTGGCGTTGCTGTTGGGGTTGGCGTAGCTGTTGGGGTTGGCGTTGCTGTTGGCGTTGGTGTGGGCGTGGGCGTCCCGGTAGAAGCCGCCGTCGGATCTGGATTAAAGTCCCCTGTGACTGTACTCAAGTTTACGTTGGGGACAGATGCGTCATGAAATATCTCGGCATCGATCGTGACGTCGCCTGAGCCGGTAATGTTTACGTTGCTTGTCCCACTGCCGTTACTGAATCCTACGGAAACTTCGTTAGCAGTGCGGCCGCGCCAGTCGAAAGGAATCGTCTGGAGCGCGGCAGTAAATATCACGCCGTTCTCCAATGAGAAGCTTTGCGTTGTTGTCGTGCCCGCGTCACCGAGATCCATTGTGACGCTATAAGTTGTACTAGTCAGCAGTTGCACACTTGCGATGCCATGACGCCGCAGCGCGTCGGCCCTTGCTCGTTCAACGTAGCTCGCGAATTGGCGCACAGAATTCTGTAGCCGAATCGCTGCGCGCGCCTTCGTAATCCCCAACACGGCAAATGCCGAAACCACCGACACGATTGCCAGGATGATAATTAATTGCAGCACCGTGAAGCCGCGCCGGTCACGCAGGTGCCGCGTCGATTGAATAGTGTTTGTCATGAAATTTGCAGGGAAATTTGGGGCTGGACATGCGAGCAGAGTCTTTCCCAGATCATGCAATGGCAAGGGTTGTACCGTCGCTTGCGGGGGCTGAAGGCCGGCCGAAAAAGTTGAGAATCCTGAGGTTTACGGCTCTTTTTTCTGATATGAGCGTTCAGCGGGGTTGCCGGGAGGCAGGATCATGGGTCAATTATACTAGTGCCTTTCGCCGCGCCGGCGGGGCGTTATTCCCTTCGGGCTGGTGGCCACAGTTATGCAGTCAGTTCCACTTCGCGATAATCCTCGGCCAGTAAAGCGGGATCCGGTTTTTCAAGCTTGTCTGTACTGGCTTTTGCAAAAAACTTCTCGAGTATTCTGAGCAACTCCTCTACCTTGACGGGCTTGGAAACGTAATCATCCATGCCCGCTGCAAGACATTTTTCCCGATCGCCTTGAAGTGCATGAGCTGTCATTGCCACGATAGGAGTATGTTTCCCTTTGCCTTCGGTGCGGCGAATCTCCGCTGACGCTTCGTAACCATCCATTTCCGGCATCTGGCAATCCATGAAGACCAGATCATAAGGAATGCGGCTCAGTGCTTCGACCGCTTCTTTACCGTTAGCCACTACATCAGCGCGATAACCGAGTTTCTCTAATTGTCGCGCGGCTACTTTCTGATTCACGATGTTGTCTTCCGCAAGCAGTATGAGTTTATGGGACATTTTCTTTGACTCATGCAAAGCGTGTTTAGTAACCAGAGTTGATGGCATGAGTCTGGTAGATTCTTCGCTGGCGGCCGACTTACTCATAACGGAGATCAGACAGTCGAACAATTGAGACTGCCGCACTGGTTTGCTGAGATATGCCGCGATGCCCGCATCACGCGATCGCGCGCCATCACCTCGCTCACCTGCCGAGGTAAGCAGAACCAGACGCACCGGCGCAATTTCAGGGTCAGACTTGATGGCCTCAGCCAGAGCGAAACCATCCATGCCGGGCATGAGGAAATCCAGGATAGCGAGATCATAAGGGATACCATTGGCAGCCGCGTTCTTCAACAACTCCAGGGCCTGCGCTCCCAACTCAGCCTGCGCGTGAACCATGCCCCATGAGCTCAGTTGGTGCGACAGGATCTTTCGATTGGTTGCGTTATCATCAACGATCAGGACGCGCAGCTTACCCAGGCTCTCGATTTTTAGTAATGGCTGAGTTGCTTCCGCCGGTTGCTTATCTAAAGTCACGGTGAACCAGAAAGTCGATCCCGTTCCCGCCGTGCTGGTAAGGCCAATCTGCCCGCCCATTAATTCGACGAGCTGTTTCGAGATCGAAAGGCCGAGGCCCGTGCCACCATACTTTCGCGTAGTCGAGCCATCAGCCTGAGTGAACGCCTGGAAGAGCTTCTGTTTCGTCTCTTCGCTGATGCCGATACCCGTGTCGCTGACGGAAAAACGAATCATCACAGCGGTTGCATTTTCCGATTCCTTTTCCGCCGAAACAATCACTTCACCTCGTTCCGTGAACTTCAAAGCGTTGCCCATAAGGTTGGTGAGTATTTGCCTGAGCCTGCCCGGATCGCCGCGCAAAGCAGTCGGAACATCGCTGTGAACAAAAGACGCGAACTCGATTTTTTTCTCGCGGGCCCGCTCAGCTAATGATTCAACCGTGCCCTCGACTGCGTTGCGCAGATCGAAATCGACCACCTCGAATTGAAGCTTACCGGCCTCGATCTTTGAGAAGTCGAGAATGTCGTTGATGATGGTTAAGAGCGCGTCCCCGCTGGAGCGAATTGTTTCCGCAAAGTCACGCTGATCCTCATCGAGTTCAGTATCGAGCAGGAGTCCCGTCATACCAATGACACCATTCATGGGCGTACGAATCTCGTGGCTCATGTTGGCGAGGAATTCGGATTTCAAGCGGGCTGATTCCAAAGCCTCATCGCGCGCTTGCTCAAGTTCGCGCTCACTCCGTTTGCGTTCGATAGCCATAGCGATCTGATGGCCGACCGCGGTCAGAAATTCAAGATCACGCTGGCTGTAGGCGTTTGCTTCTTCATAATCTTGCACCACCATTACGCCGATCGTGCCGCTCGGCGTTCGCAGTGGAACGCCCAACCACGAAGCCGAATAGGTCCCGCTTTGCTCGACTTCGCCGCGTCTCACAAACGCATCCGTTCGTTCACGATCCAGCAACAGCGGTTGACTCGTCCGAAACACGTAGCCGCTGAAGCCAGTTCCGAGCGGGCAGGGCTCCGGGGCCATATCGAACTTGTCAGCCCAAAACTCAAAATTCATCAAGCTGGTCGACAGATCGTAGATCGTGACAAAGCAGTTCTCAGCGGAAAGGAGTTTACAAATAGAGTTGTGAGTGAGCTTAAGCAACTCGTCCAGATTAGACGTCGTCACAATGCCCTGGACTATTTCAGAGATGATTTGGCGTTCCGCTTCCGCGCGTCTTCGCTCGGTAATGTCGCGGGCCATGCCCTGCACTCCGATTGGTTTTTCATCATCCCAAATGAGGCGTGAGTTCACTTCGAGAATTACTTCGTGACCATCCTTGGCAATGATCCCCAATTCATACACCGGTGCTGATAGTTCCCCGGTCCTTTGCGCCAGTCGCCGTGTGGCTTCCTCGAAATATTCAGGCGCGATAATTTGGGCTACGTTCATTGTTAGAGCTTCAGCACTGGTATAGCCCAAGATTTTTTCGCACGTCTTGTTAACTGAGGTGTAATTACCCTGGAGGTCGTGGGTGTAGATAATGTCATTGGCGTTCTCGAATAGATCGCGATATTTCTGCTCACCTTCCCGCAAGGCAGCTTCCATTTGCTTTCGCTCCTGGATTTCCAGCACCAACTCTGAGTTTGCAGAGGCCAGCGCCGCAGTTCGCTCGCGGACCCGCTCTTCAAGTTCCGCACGGGTGCTCAGTAATCCTTCTTCGGCGAGTTTTTGATCGTGAATGTCAGTCTCGGTGCCAAACCATTTGGTGATTTTTCCGCGTTCGTCGAGCACTGCGGAAGCGCGGCCCAGATACCAGCGATAAGCGCCGTCCGCTGCGCGCTTGCATCGATATTTGAGTTCAAAAGGCTTTCCCGTGCGGACAGACTCGTTCCACGCATCCATGCAAAGTTGCAGATCATCAGGATGTATAACTGGTCCCCAACCCCATCCTTGAGTTTCTTCGAGCGTCATGCCGGTGTAATCGAACCAGCGCTGATTGTAGTAATCGATCCAGCCGTCCGGTCGGGAAGTCCAAACAATTTGCGGCATCGCATCAGCCAACTGGCGGAAACCCTTTTCCGCGACATCCAACGTGGCATGCTTTAGCGCTCTCTCCCACATATCACGCTGACTATAAAGACAAGAGATAACGAGAAAGAAAACTTCAAACACCACCCAGCCGGCATGCTCAAGCGTTCGCCAATTCGTTGTCGTAAGGACTCCATAGACCGATTGTGGCCAAAAGATTCCGCGGAGAAAGTGATCGGCCGCCACAACCAGCGTGGCTGGAATAAGAACCTTCCAGTCGCGATAGAAAGCCAGAAAGGCCAGAGATCCAAAAACGTGAAAATGCGTTTCGATGCGCCCGCCGGTCAAGTGGATTAATAACCCGCCCATCAACATCTGTCCCACCGCAATTGCATAGCGCGTCGACGTGGCGCCCGGTCGTAATAAACCCAGAAAGGCCGGAAATATCGAGATAGCTCCTCCTAGAAATATTGCAGTCCAGACATGTGGATGCGTCTGACTCGCCGCGCCCTCCCAGGTTTTTGGCGAGATACAGACTGCAATCACAATTCCTGCCAGCCATTGTGCGACCATAAGAGGCGCGAACATGCCGTCCGTTCGCCGGTAGACGAGCAACTGATGCTCGCGAAACTGATCGTTGGCGAGCCGAAGAGTGGATTCCGATGTAGCGGGATTATTTTTGATGTACGCCATAACAGAATTCCTCTGCGGGCTTTCCGCTGCTAAAAAGTGGGCAGCCGAATACAGCTGTCTCGTTTGTGGCGGCTAGACCCGATCTGAGCAACGACACAATGGCGCTTCGTCCATCGTTCTCTCCGGAGTGTCCTCGTGAGCTGGTAATGCCGCCGCTGAAAATCAGCTTGCCGCTGGCGTCATAAAGCATCGCCTGACCTGACGTCCGCGATCCAAAACCAGCCGCTTCAACTCCCTCGTCGTCCGTCATAACTTTCACGCCAGGAATACTGGCGGCACTCTTCCATAGATCGGTCTTTTCCCAGTCTTGGGAAAATTCACGAGGCTTAACGAAGAGCACGTTTGTATTCACCAGTCCCTGTACGTGCGCCATTAACAAAGCTAACTCACCGATTGTTGCGCGAGAGCAAGGGCAGTGCGGATGAATCGCCAATACAAGCGTAGGCTGTGTTCCGGTTCGTTGAATGCGACTTGTCAGCGGCCAATATTTGGGCGCACTCGCTTGCTCGCCGCGCGTGTTTTGGTAACTCCAGGTGACCCAAAGCCCGCAACTGATCAGAGACAGCCAAAGCGCGGCGACCATGATGAATAGCAGCTTCTTTCTCATTCTATTGATTATGACCAGCAAGATTTTTTGCCGAATAGGCGCAAGTACGTTGACTAACAATGGCGGGGCGGAACGGACCTAATGCAGAGAAACGCCCCCGCACAAAAGCCCAGGGGATAGTGCAAATTGCGACGTTTTCACGCCCACATGCGTCACTCGCAGCTTGCGTGCCGTCGTGAAGCCAGGCGCTCCTGGTTGGACCATGCTAATGCTCAAGCTCGCGCGTTCGCGAAGCCCCGATTTAGATTGCAACCGCACCGGGATAAAACTAGAATTGCGCACGTCAGGGTTTACATATTCCTGAAGAGTTCGGAAAAGAGGCGGCCCAGCTCCTGCCCGAACCGCATCGTCTTTTGAACTCTTAAAATTAGACTTCGTGGCCTCCAGAATACAGCTTGTCCATATCTGCACTTACGGCAGGAGTGGAAAGCGACCTTATGGGGCAACTCCTCAGCGCCCTTAAATTAATCCCACCAGCCCCCTGGCTGACAGTTGTTCGTCCGTTCACTCTTGCGGGCCGACTTGCGACAGCGCCCGCCAGCCTGTTCGTTCTGCTTCTTTTCGCCGTCAGCTACTTAATCCATGATCAGTCGCTCCCCCGAGTTAGCGAGCGAAGACTTGGAAAGGAGGCAGGTTTTTCTCCGATTTCCGACACACGAAATTTTTTTAACCTCCGCTCCCACTACTTGGTGGAAACGTACCCAAGAATCTTTGGAGGTGAATACGATGGCAATAGAACTGCGGAAGACCGGCATCAACGTCGTCGGCGACCTGCCCTGGGGTGCACACTTCTGTTATTTCTACGAGACGAAGCAAGACCTGCTCGACATTTTGATTCCCTATTTCAAAACCGGATTGGAAAACAAAGAGTTCTGCCTCTGGGTGATCTCGAATTCCGAGCTGCTGACGGTGGAAGAAGCAACGAGCGCATTGCGAAATGTTCTTCCCGATCTTGACCGGTATATGGCCGAGCGAAGCATAGAAGTTGTCGGCCATGAAGATTGGTTTCTCAGCGGCAAGACTTTTGATCCTCACACAGTCGCCAATCGATTCAGAGAGAAACTTAATGAGGCATTGGCCAGAGGCTATGCGGGAATGAGAGTCAACGGCAGTCCGGCCTGGCTACGCGATGCGGGGCCGAAAGAGCTTCGCAAGTTCGAAGCCGAACTCGACAAACTATTTCCCCATGAACGCACAATCGCGTCGTGCACTTACCCGCTCGCGACGATCGGAGCTGAGGAGATCTTTGACGTGGTGCGCACCCATCAGTTTGCAATAGCACGACGGCAAGGGGAATGGGAGGTTATTGAAACGCCGGAGTTAATACAAGCCAAGCAAGAGATAAAGAGACTGAATGAAGAGCTGGAGCAGCGAGTCATCGAGCGAACCAGCGAACTTCGAGTGGCGAATGAGGAACTAAGAAAAGAGATCGCCGAACGCAAACAGGTGGAAGCGGACTTAAGGATAACAAGCGAGCAATTGCGTGCTCTCTCCGCGCGACTTCAATCGGCTAGAGAAGAGGAAGGCACACGCATTGCTCGTGAGATTCATGATGAAATTGGCTCGATGCTTACAGGTTTGAAATGGGACCTCGAGGAAATCAGCAGAATGCTCTCCACTCCACCAGGTGAGTCGCAACTCGCTGTGATGCGAGAGAAGGTGCGCGCTCTGATCAAGTTGACTGACATGTCCGTTAGCACTCTTCGCAGGATAGCCTCTGAGTTGCGGCCAAGCGTGCTGGACGATCTTGGATTGGCGGCAGCTATCGAATGGCAGGCACAGCAATTCCAGGCGCGCACAGGAATCATCTGCGATTGCGACTGCTCCCTGGAAAACATCGAGTTGAGCGCAGAGCAATCAACGGCAGTATTTCGCATCTTCCAAGAGGCTTTGACCAACGTCCTTCGTCACGCGCAAGCGACCAGAGTGGCTATCAAGATAAAGGAAGAGAACGGCTATTTCGTGTTGTCGGTTAGCGATAACGGCAAGGGAATGAAAGACCGGGAAATATCGGGAACTGAATCACTCGGTTTGCTCGGAATGCGCGAACGCGCCTATCTCATTGGAGGAGAAGTTAGTATTACAAGTGCCGAAGGCCAGGGCACTGTCGTTACTCTGCGCGTGCCGATTGCCGGCCGCGAGATAGTTCGCAGAATGACGCTGTGATGCGTATGAGGATTTTTTTGAACCACTTCCAAACTATTTAACCCAAGAATCGTTTGACGTTAACACCATGGCAATAGAGTTGAGGAAAACGGGCATCAGCGTCGTCGGTAACGTGCCCTGGGGCACACACTTCTGTCACTTCTACGAGACGAAACAGGACCTGCTCGACACTCTGGTCCCCTATTTCAAGGCCGGATTGGAAGGCAAAGAGTTCTGCGTGTGGGTGCTCTCGAACTCTGAGCTAATGACAGTGGAAGAGGCCAAAGAAGCGTTGGCCCAAGCTGTTCCCGATCTCGACAAGCGCCTCGCGGCTGAGGACATTGAAATCCTCAACGGGCTTGACTGGTATCTCGAAGAAAATGTTTTCAATTTAGAGAGAGTAACGAGAGCGTGGGACGCAAAACTCAAACGAGCACTGGCTCGAGGGTACGATGGCATGCGCGTTTCGGGGGATACGTTCTGGCTGGAAGAGAAGGATCGGAAAGATTTCTGTGCCTACGAAAAACAGCTTAACGATTCCATTACCGATCAGCCTATGACCGTGTTGTGCACCTATCCGCTGGCAAAGAGCGGCGCCGGTGAGATTCTCGACGTTATGCAGGCCCACCGGTTTGCAATAGCGAGACGGCAAGGGGAATGGGAGATCATTGAAAGCCCCGAGCCAATACGAGCCAAGGCCGAAATAAAAAGACTCAATACGGAACTGCAGCGGCTCCTGGATCGAACGCCCGAACGGCCGGCGATTTTGAGGTACGGGGTTGCTATTCTATCCGTTATCGCTGCGGTAATCATTCTCTTGTTGATGGATACCGATTTGCAAGCTGCCGCTCATGTATCGTTGTTCCTCTGCGCCGTCATCTTCGGTACCTGGTTCGGTGGAATAAGGCCGGGCTTGCTCGCGATTCTACTCTCCATTTTGGCCTTCGCTTACGTCTTGCCTCCGTCCCATTCATTGGCCGTGGAGATCTCGCACTTACCGCGACTACTTTTATTTACACTGCTAGCGTTTTTTGTCGCGTCGCTGACTGCGGCGCAACAGAGCAAAGCAGAATCGCTCAGGCGCGCGCGCGATGTCTTGCATGAAACAGTTCAAGAACTTAAGCGAACCAACGTGGCGCTGCAAGCGGAGAACGCCGAGCGCAAGCGGAGCGAAGATGCATTGCGCCGAAGCGAAGATCGCAACCGGCTTATCATCGACACAATTCCCACGATGGCCTGGAGTGTTCGGCCTGACGGCGTCGTTGATTTCCTCAATCAGCGTTGGGTGGACTATACCGGCCTTTCTTTGGAGCAGTATGTTGAAGAGCCGACACGTCCCATTCATCCCGAAGACGTTTCAAGAGTCATAGAAAAGTGGCTCGCGGACATTGCGCGTGGGGAACCGTACGAAGCTGAAATGCGCTTGCAGGGGACTGGCGGAGAATATCGCTGGTTCCTGATTCGCACTGCGCCGCTGCGAGACGAGCAGGGAAAATTAATTAAGTGGTATGGCATGTCAGTCGACATTGAGGATCGCAAGCGGGCGGAAGAAGCCTTGCGCGAAGCCGAACAGAAATACCGTGAAATTTTCGAGAACGCAGGCGAAGGGATTTTTCAATCGACGCCTGAAGGCAGGTACATTGCGGCGAATCCAGCCCTGGCGCGCATGTATGGGTTTGGCTCTCCGGAAGAGATGATTCGCAGCCTCCAGGATATTTCCCGGCAAGTTTACGTCGACCCAACCCGCCGTGAAGAGTTTAGGCGTCAGCTCAAGGAACAGGGTGCAGTACGCGGCTTTGAGCACGAGGTCTTTCGTAAGGATGGCAGCAGGCTTTGGATCTCGGTGAACGCACGCGCAGTGCAAGATGAGCAAGGCGCGATTCAGTACTACGAAGGTACTGTCCAGGACATTACTGCACGCAAGGCCGCCGAAGAGAAGCTCAAAGCAACCAGCGAACAATTGCGCGCACTCTCAGCCCGGCTGCAGTCGGCCAGAGAAGAAGAAGGAAGCCGCATCGCGCGTGAGATTCATGATGAACTCGGCTCGTCGCTTACGAGCTTGAAATGGGATTTAGAGGAAATCGATAAGCAGCTCTCAACTCCACTCGAGCCGTTAGCACTTGTGGCCTTGAGGGAGAAGTTCCAAACGCCGATGAAGCTGGCTGATTTGGCGATTAGCGCGATCCGCAAGATCGCTTCCGAATTGCGCCCAAGCGTACTGGACGATCTCGGGTTAGTGGCGGCAATCGAATGGCAGGCCCAACAGTTTCAGGCGCGCACGGGAATCATCTGCGATTGCGATTGCTCTCTGGAAAAAGTCGAATTGAACGAAGAGCAATCAACTGCAGCCTTCCGCATCCTCCAGGAAGCGCTGACCAACGTCCTTCGTCACGCCGAGGCGACCAGGGTCGAGATTAAGATCAGCCGGGAAAACGGCTATTTAGCGCTGTCGATCAGCGATAACGGCAAAGGAATCAGCGACAGCGAGAAATCAGAACAGCAGTCATTGGGAATACTGGGAATGCGCGAACGTGCTCACCTCATCGGCGGTGAAATAGATATCAAGGGGTTTGAAGGAAAAGGAACGGTGGTTGATCTACGAGTGCCAAGTTCCGGCCAGGACAGGATTTGAAAATGGGCGCTGATAAGAAGCTATGAATCACCAGAAGTCGGAGACCACCAATTCATTCGATGCAAGGCACTATGAAAAGAATCCTCATCATTGACGATCATGCAGTTGTGCGGGACGGTGTAAAGAAAATCTTCGATGAGCAGCACGGTGCAGTCATTTTCGGTGAAGCGAGCAACAGAGTAGAAGCGCTCCAGCTCGCGCGCGAACACGATTGGGACTTGGCAGTGCTCGATCTCTCTTTGGGCAACCAGAGCGGGCTGGAGGTGTTAAAAGAGTTGAAGGAGCTTCGTCCCCGGCTTCCAGTGCTGATCCTCAGCATGCATTCGGAGGAACAATATGCTCGTCGCGCTTTCAAAGCAGGCGCCTCGGGCTACATCACAAAAGACAGCTCCAGAGCAGAGTTGCTCAAAGCAGTCAACCAAGTCGGAACAGGAGGAAGGTATATTACTTCCACTTTGGTCGAACGGCTGGTGTTTGATCTCGGACGGGACTCCGATCGACCGCCTCATGAAGCTCTTTCTGATCGGGAGTTTCAGGTAATGCGTCTAATCGCTTCAGGAAAAACTGTTACTGAGATCGCCGAATTGCTCTCGCTCAGTGACAAGACTATTAGTACCTATCGAGCGCGGCTTCTGGGAAAAATGGGGATGAGGACAAACGCGGAACTGACCCGCTACGCCATCCAGAATAAACTCGTCGAATAAGATGTGACCTTCCCGCCTTTTTTTCCACAAATCAGTCTCCCATCACACAGCACCATTTCCCGGAAATCATTGGGACTTGGGGCAAACCCCTACCCAGTTGTGGGAGAAATTCCTACATTAAGATCAAACTTATGCTGATACACCTCCAGGTATTCATTCTGTAAGGTTGGAGGATGAAAGCAAGAATTCTAATGGGAGGTGGTGTTTGTGGGACTGAGCAAGCGGCCCAAGAAGCCCGGTATCAGGTTTTCCCCGATTGTAAATATCAGGAATAATAGGTTAGTTTGCTTACTGTGTTAATCTTTGCCTGAAGGTCAGGCGAGAACCTCAGCCCCCAAAACTCCTGATCCTTACGATCTCCGAGCTTACATGCTGAAACCTTATCGTTCATCCGGGGCACAGAGAGTAAAGGAGACTCAAGCGTCAAAACCGATACGCGTTTTGGTGTCGGCTGAGCACGCGCTTATCCGGGAAGGTATTCGCGCATTGGTGGAGAGAATGGCGCAAGTGGAGGTGGTAGCCGAGGCGGCGGGTGACCGTCAGAGTTTCCAGTTGATTACAGAGCTCAAACCCGAGATCGTACTGCTTGACATAAGCATTCCGACGGTGAGTGCGCTGGACAGCTTGAAAGAGATTGTTGCGAATTGTCCGGGCGTGCGCGTAATCGTACTCACTCTCCAGGAAAATGAGGAATATGCAGTTCAAGCTTTTCGGTCGGGAGCCGCCGGTTATATTCCCAAGAGTGCGGCAAGCACCGAGCTGGAGGTAGCAATCAAGGCCGTCGCCAGCGGAGAAAACTACCTGGCGTCGGAATTATCGAAACAGGCGGTCCTGAAATACCTAAAGGATCCGCGCGCTTTTTTGTCCGAACTCACATCGCGCCAGGCTGAAGTGTTGAAGCTGATTGCGGAAGGCCACGCAACGAAAGAGATAGCGCAACGTTTGGACATCAGTGTGAAAACGGTCGAGACGCACCGGGCTCAAATAATGGAACGGCTAAATATTCATGACATCGCCGGGCTGGTCCGTTACGCCCTTCGGATTGGTCTGGTGAAGCTTGATGAATAAGTGTTAGACACTGGAAAGTACGAAACTGGATGCTTTGAGTGACCTTTCTGGGCTAAGGTTTTTCCTCAGTTATTTATAGGAAACTTCCTGATTGCGTTGTTGTGCCATCGCGAATAGCATACACATATAGAACAAGGGGGAATTCAAGTCTCTCAACTTCTTGCCTCAAGTTGTCCGACCTTCAGTAGTCAGTGCCCCGATCTTTTGTACACCTAAAATTTAGCGATAAGAGTATTTTTTAGGATCTGGAAACTACTCTCCGGCGGTGCGGCGCCGACTATCCTCATTAGGAGGTGGCCGTATTGACTCTCAAAGAGTGACATCGCTTTCTCGCTAGCAGGATAGAAAACAACAACGAACGCAGAAAGTTTCGGGGATAGATCATCATGTTCTTCCCGCGATGAAAAACGCGTACAACAGCGTCAGGATGCGAAAGCTCTTGGATCCCGAGGGAAGAATTTAGTTTCAAACCAGTTTTCCGGGGAGTGCGGTCCTCACAGACGAGCTGCTGACTCACCGTGAAAAACATTCGCGTCTTGCTGATAGACGACCACGCTCTCATCCGAGCGGGAATTCGCGCACTGTTGGAAAAACTGGAGCTCGTGGAAGTCGTGGGCGAGGTCGGAGATGGCCATGGGGCCCTGGACTTAATTGAGAAGCTTGGGCCTGATGTCGTGTTGATGGATATGAAGCCGGGCTTGAGTGGTTTTGAGGTTTTGAAATTAACTGGCGAGAAGTTTCCGGAGGTTCATGTGATCGTGCTGACCGTGCATGACGAGGAAGAATTTGCGTTTCGGGCCCTTCGCGCGGGTGCAGCAGGTTTTCTGCCAAAAAGTGCAGCGAGCGCCGAGCTCAACCTGGCAATCGAACATGTTATGCGTGGCAGGAAATATCTCTCACCAACTGTCGAACAGAAAGCCACATTTGAGTTAGGCAGGAGCACACAGGGGGGGCGGGTGCAGTTCGCGGAGTTAACGCAGCGCCAACGAGAAGTTCTGACCTTGATCGCTGAGGGTGGGTCGACCAAAGACATTGCCCGAGCCCTGAATATCAGCGTCAAAACTGTAGAAACACATCGTGCTCAACTGATGGACCGTTTGGATATTCATGACGTTGCCAGCCTGGTCAGGTATGCCATCAAGATAGGCTTGGTCACAATAGAGGAGCGCTCGTCAGAAAAAAAGATGCGCGGCAGAGCTTAATACTATTATGGCTCGACACCCTAATTCTTTATTCCTTAGATTGACTAAGGCTTTCCCCTGCTTATTTCAGGAACTCCCCGATTGTGCGGAACCGTACATAGCGATACATTACGCCCCACGGATCACCTCTTTATTTGCCCTCCGCGCAACGTCCCAAGCGCGACTCAAGTAACCCGGCCATCCACAGAAGAAATCTATTACCAGGCGCTAGCTGAGAACGCCAAGTTTTTGAAACTACATTGTCTTCCGTTTTTGCCCAAAGCCGACTTATAGCGGGCAAACATTTAGACGATCAAAACCAGGGGTCGAAATTACAACAACCTTCCTGGTACTAGTTTGGGTGACCGCAGGTAAGCTGCGTAGCATTTCGCCGAGGGTGGATCGATGCAAGACTCTATTCTTCAAGCACAGCCTTTGTCGCAATCGCAATCTGCGGCTCCGCCCTTTGATCTGGTGACATTATTGTCGCAGAAAGTGGTGGGCCAATCAGCTGCCACAAAAGCAATCGTCCCTTACGTCTACATGTATCAATCAGGCCTGGCCCCGGAAGGCCGGCCGGCCGGGGTTTTTCTGCTGCTTGGACCGACGGGCACGGGCAAAACAAAAACTGTAGAGGCGATTGCCGAACTGTTGCATGGCGACGAAAAGAAGATTCTCAAAATCGATTGCGGCGAGTTTCAGATGGAGCATGAAACCGCCAAGCTTGTTGGGGCTCCTCCCGGTTATCTCGGTCACCGCGAAACAACCCCACTGCTTACCCAGCAGCAGTTGACGGAGGTAACGAGCCCGCAATGTGACTTAGCTCTGGTTCTATTCGACGAAATAGAAAAGGCTGCCCATTCGATCACAAAATTGTTGCTCGGCATTCTTGACAAGGGAATCCTGCACCTGGGAGATAACACGATCGTCGATTTCGAGAAGAGTCTGATCTTTTTCACAAGCAACCTCGGCGCCCGCGAAATGATGAAGGAGATCAATCCCAACATTGGCTTTCAAAGCGCCACCGTCAAATCGCAATCGGATCTCGCCACCCGATTAGAGAGCATTGCGCTCGGCGCCGTTAGAAAGCGCTTCTCGCCGGATTTTGTAAACCGTATCGATGCAATAGTCACCTATAACCCGCTTGATGCGGGGGCAATAGAATTAATTCTTGATCACGATCTTCGGGCGCTACAGGAGCACGTCAATTTGCGGCTCGGTGACCGTTATTTCTCAATTGACGTGACGCCGGAGGCGAAACAATTCCTACTGCAAAGGGGAATCAGCAAGGAATACGGCGCCAGGGAACTCAAGCGAACTATTCACCGCCAGCTTACGCAGCCGCTCGCCACGCTAGTGGCTCGAGGTGAGATTCTACCGGGTGCGCAGGTAAATATTTCAGCGAGCGAAGGTAGCGAAAGTCTTTCCATAGCATGCACTGGTGGTGCACAGCGGGCCGCGCGGAAAACGCCAACGATTCTTGTTGTTGATGACAACCATGATTTGTTGTTCTTTCTCGCGGCCGAGTTAAGAGAACAAGGTTGGGAAATTCTGATCGCAGAAAATGGGGCGCAGGCTCGTCTCGCATTTTACCAGCGTCGACCGGACGTTGTGTTAGTCGATTACCTGCTCGGTGAAGATGATGGTTTCAAACTCGGCTTGGAATTTCAAAAGCATGCCTCGCTAACCCATGTAATTCTTATGACCGGCGGCGGCTTTTCCGATGAGTTACAGTCCGTTTGGGAAGGGCGAGACCTACCGATACTTTACAAGCCGTTCCTGGCCCTGGATGTCATAAACCTGGTAAGAGGACGCATTGGCAAGGCTAGTGCGGCGGCCGCCGTTAGTTAAAAATGAGAGCCCATGGACTACAAATTTGCAAAGATCGCGTGCCCTTCTGCGAACAGGAGCGTGGCTCGCGTGTGGACGAAGGACGCCGCCTTGGGGCGAGGGCGGCGTCTTTGTCCCAACCATTCGAACCGAGAGCTTTTCAAATCGCGTGCCTTGATGTGAGAGGACACGCGCCACGAAGAAGGACGCTGCATTTAGGGCGAAAGCGGCGTCCTTCTTCGAACTAGATCGCAGCATAGCCATGAAGTGCAAGCTTCCTTGAGCACGGCGAAAAAGATTTTCAGATTGCGTAAGCCTGAGGTAGCAGGCGGCGCACAGTGAAGAAGGACGCTGCCTCGGGGGCGAAAGCGGCGTCCTTCTTCGCCTTCCAATTCCGAACAGGGAGATATGGATGAACGGTTGTAGGCGAACCGCAGTTGATGAGCGCCAATGTGGAACTTATTCAAACCGAAGCGAAAAAAATTCTTGACGTTGCGTCAGTACCTAAGAGAACGCGAACGGTTTAGACGAATTCATCCTCAACAATTTGCTGCTGAACAAAAGCAGGCGAAGCAAGTTGTTCTACGCCTCGTCAGGCTTAAGCAAGGCGCCTCCTCTAACAAAATCCAGGGGAATTCCGCCGACCAATCTTAATTTGGCAATTGGGGGTTGCTAAATGAAATGTAAGTTGCAAATGAACTGCTGGACTACTCTCCTGAGGCCGCCACGGCGATTGAAAACGCTTACCCAGTCAAACGAATCGCGGAGACACCCTATGCGTACGGGTCGCCGCGCAGAGGAAGGACGTTGCGTTTGGGGGCGAGCGCTACGTCCTTTTTCAGTTTTTCAAGGGGTCAAATTATAAAAATGTTTTCCGAAGATTCTGTGTTGGCAATGGAACTGCTGGAGAACTCTCCGGACGCCATGATGGCGCTCTCTCCGGCGGGGACGGTAGTTTATTGGAACAAGGGCGCTGAAACCACATTCGGCTACAGCAGAGTTGAAGCCATAGGTCGAGCGTTGAGTGAACTGATAATCCCCGCCGACCTAGTTGAAGAAGAAGAAAAGTTTTTCAAACAGATTATCGATTCCGGTCAGTCCACTTTCGAGTCGCTTCGGCAGAAAAAAGACGGCGCTCTGATTCTGGTCGATGTTTGGACGCGAGTTATCCGGGATGCTCAAGGTAGTATCAAATATATCCTCTCGTCAAAAAAAGATATTACCAATCGCAAGCTCGCTGAGGAGGCGCTGCAAGGTTCCGAACTGCGCTACCGGCGACTGTTTGAATCGGCGAAGGACGGCATTCTTATTCTCGACGCAGACAGCGGGCAGATTGTTGACGTGAACCCTTATCTCATCGAGATGCTGGCCTTCTCCAAAGAGGAGTTTGCAGGCAAGAAACTCTGGGAGATAGGAGCTTTCAAAGACATCATTGCTTCAAAGCGCGCTTTCGCCGAATTGCAACGGCAAGGATACATACGTTACGAAAACCTGCCGCTAGAAAGTCGCGAGGGAATCATAAGACAGGTGGAGTTTGTGAGTAACAGTTATTTGGCGGGTGAAAGCCTGGTAATCCAGTGCAACATCCGCGATATCACCGACCGGAAGCTGGCTGAAGAACAAGCCCTTGCTGAGCTGCAAAACAAAACGAAGGAACTGGCGTCGATGACCCAACAACTTTGGCAAGCCTCGAAGCTGGCCACGATGGGTGAGTTAGCAGCGAGCGTCGCTCACGAGTTAAATAATCCGCTCGCGACAATCTCCCTGCACGCAGAGGTTCTTGTTGGTCAACTAGCCGCTGATGATCCCAATCGCCGATCGTTGCTGGTGATTGAGCAGGAAGTGGAGCGCATGGCCACTCTGGTTAGCAACCTGTTGGTCTTTAGCCGACGCAGCCATCGGCAAATCTCTACTGTGAATCTTCGTGAAGAGTTAACCACGTTGCTCGACTTTGTTCAGTACCACTTGCGCAGTCACAGGATACATATCGTGCAGGATTTTGCAGCTGCTCTTCCCGCCGTCGAAGCAGACCGGCAACAGTTGCGCCAGGTCTTCCTAAACTTGATAAGCAATGCGAGCGACGCAATGCCCCAGGGCGGAACATTGACGGTTAGAAGCCGGGCCGGAGCTATGGCCGGCCGTCAAACGGCGATAGTCGTTGAATTCGCCGATACCGGCATCGGAGTTCGGCCAAGCGATTTGCCAAAGCTTTGGGAGCCATTCTTCACCACTAAGCCGGAAGGCAAAGGTATTGGACTCGGCCTGGCAATTTGCCGCCACACCGTGGAGCAGCACCACGGAACAATCGAGATTGAAACGAAGCCGGGGCAAGGTGCGACCGTGCGCATTACCTTACCGGCTACCGATGAAGGCATCGAGGTAGCGGCGTGAGTAACCAGATCAAGGAAGTTGAAAGAAAAGAAATGGTGACAACCGCTGCTGGGTCAACTACGCCGGTGGGAAAAATACTGGTTGTTGACGACGAAGCCGAGTTGAGAAGTGTTCTAGTTGAATCGCTTCAGAGGCATGGTTATGAAGTCATTGGTTGTGGTTCAGGGCCCGATGCGGTCGCAGAGTTGCGCGAACGAGACTTTGATCTGCTCCTTACAGATTTAATGATGCCTGAAATGGACGGTATCGCTTTACTCACAGCCGCGCTGCAAATCGATCCTCATCTCGTCGGCATCATCGTCACTGGTCAGGGTACGATTCAGACTGCGGTCGATGCAATGCAGATAGGCGCGTTCGATTATGTGCTCAAGCCCTTTCGCCTGCAGACGCTGATGCCTGTGCTGACGCGCGCCATGAACGTCAGGCATCTGAAACTGGAAAACGTACAACTCCGCGAGACCGTGGCCATCCATAGCTTGTGCCAGACGATTGCCTTCACTCTCGATCCCCAGACCGTGCTAAGCAAGCTCGCGGATTCCGCGGTTCAGCAAAGTGACGCCGACGAAGTGTCTATTCTCTTGCCTACCAACGACGGCACGGAACTCTATGTGGCAGCGGTGCGGGGCGAGAAGCGGGAGCGGTTGCTTGGCGAGCGTGTGCCACTTCAGGAGAGTATTTCGAGTTGGGTCGCGCGCGAGCGGACGCCGTTAATACTTAATGGTGAGGTGCATGATGAGCGCTTTGTGGCGCTTTGGCCCAGACCCGAAATTCGCTCCGCTGTCTCTATCCCCATGCAGGCGGCAAATAAATTAGTCGGCATCATTAATCTAAACGTGACTAACCGCCTGCGTCCTTTCACGTTGGGACAAATGAAAGCGTTAACCATTCTCGCCAGTACAGCGGCTGCAGCACTTGAGAGTGCCTCGCTCCATACACAGGTGCGTCACGCCGAAGAGAACTATCGCTCAATATTTGAAAATGCAGTTGAAGGAATTTTCCAATCGACCTCAGAAGGCAGATTCATAACGGTCAATCCCGCCTTCGCCCGGATTCTTGGCTATGACTCTCCCGAAGAGATGATTGCCGCCATCACTGACATTGCGCGTCAACTATATGTAAATCCAAGTGATCGCGCAGAAGCTGAAAGACTACAGAAAGAACGAGGTGTCCTTGAGGGCTTCGAACTCGAAGCTTACCGCAAAGATCGGTCAAAAATCTGGCTGTCGCTGAATAGACGCTTCGTTTACACGCAGGACGGTGGGCATTACATAGAAGGCTCGGTCGAAGATATCACCGAGCGCAAACAGGCTGAAAAGGCTTTGAGAGCCAGCGAAAGTCGCAAGGACGCGATCTTGAAATCAGCACTTGATTGCGTGATAACGATCGATCATGAAGGAAAAGTCATCGATTTTAATCCAGCGGCGGAACACGTGTTTGGCTATACAAGCGAAGACGCTGTGGGAAAGAGCATGGCCCATTTGATCATCCCCCCGGGGTTGCGGCCGCATCACGAGCCTGGTTTCGCCAGGTACCTGGCAACGGCATGTTCTTCAATTATCGGCAAGCGCCTCGAAGTAACGGCTATGCGTGCTGATGGCAGCGAAATTCCCGTCGAACTGACGATTACAGCAATCGGCGAGCTTCCGCAACCGACCTTCACAGCTTTCATTCGTGATCTCACCGAACGCCGGGAGGCCGAGCAAGAGCTGCGAGAAAGCGAAGAGCGCTATCGTGATCTCGTCGAGAATGCGCATGACATCATTTACTCGCAGGACCTCGAGGGCAACTACACTTCAATGAACCTGGCGGGCCAGCTGATTACCGGCTACACCCGCGAAGAGGCACTCGAACTGAATGTGACTCAGACGGTTGCGCCGGAAGACTTGCCGAAAGTCCGGGAGATGCTCACGCAAAAACTAGCGGGTGAGCAAGTGACTGCGTGTGAGATGGATATTATCGCGAAGGATGGCCGCCGTATTGCGATTGAAGCAAACACCAAGCTTGTCATGCACGATGGCGTTCCGGTAGGCATTCAGGGAATCGCGCGTGACATTACTGAGCGCAAGCGGCTTGAAACAGCTTTGCACGAAAGCGAAGAACAATTGCGACAGTCGCAAAAGTTGGAAGCAATCGGGCAGCTTGCCGGTGGCGTCGCCCACGATTTTAATAATCTGCTCACCGCGATCAATGGTTACAGCGCCCTGGCGCTGCGACGAGTCGGCGCCGACCATCCCATCTCGTCTTACCTGGAAGAGATAAAAAAGGCGGGCGACCGGGCGGCAAATCTCACGCGACAGTTACTCGCGTTCGGGCGCAAGCAATTGCTTCAACCTCTCGCAATCAACCTCAACGATATTGTGGGCGACATGATCAAGTTGCTGAAACGGCTCATCGGAGAAGATGTTCAGCTGGTAACAAAACCCGGCGCCAACTTAAAACAGATCAAAGCCGATCCCGGGCAGTTGGAACAAGTGCTGGTGAATCTGGTTGTAAATGCCCGTGACGCCATGCCGCGCGGCGGTACCGTAACGATTGAGACTGCCAATACAAGACTGGATGGGGCCTACGCGAGCCGGCATGTGGGCGTAACTCCCGGCGACTACGTCGTGCTGGCAATAAGCGACACGGGGATCGGAATGGACCACGAAACGTGCTCGCATATCTTCGAGCCGTTCTTCACGACCAAAGAAGAAGGCAAAGGCACGGGCCTCGGACTCTCGACCGTCTATGGAATTATCAAGCAGAGCGGCGGCAATGTCTGGGTTTACAGCGAACTCGGAAAAGGCACCACCTTCAAAGTCTACCTACCGCAAGTAGAAGACAAAGTCGCCGCGCGGGCGGATTTGAAAGAGGATTTAGGCAGACATCGCGGGACTGAAACCGTGCTGCTGGTTGAGGACGAAGACATGGTGCGTCAACTCACCAACGAGTTGCTTGAAGAGAGTGGTTACGTAGTGTTGGAGGCAAACGGCGGTGGGCAGGCAATGGAACTCTTCAAGGAGCACAAGGGACGCATCGACCTGCTGATCACCGATGTGGTGATGCCCAAAATCAGCGGCAAACAAGTTGCCGAACAGTTAAAAGAGATTCATCCGGAAACGAAAGTGCTGTTCATGTCCGGGTACACAGACGAAGCAATAGTTCACCACGGCATTATCGATTCACACATCGCATTTATTCAGAAACCATTTTCTGAAAGAGCGTTGGCGCAAAAGATTCGCGAAGTGCTTGACTCTGAAAACGGTCACAGATGACGCGATTGAAGGCTGCACGTCTTTGTAAGTGGACCATACTTTTTCGCCAGTTGTTTTTCTTTTGGCACGTTGAATGCTCTAACGAGAGAGTATGCAGCATAAGACCGCTGCGTCGAGAGGATCTGGGCCTTATGCCTTGGTCATCTAATCCCCCTGCCCCTTTTCGTCCCACATCGTCTTTTGCTTTTGCAACCTGAGCACACTAAACAAATTCCAGAAGAGTTTGACACCTAAATCACAGCTCACAGACACGATTCTTGGACCTTGGTGAGGAATCGCAAAACAAAACAGAGGCATGAATGAATCTCGAAACAACAGGCATTAAAGACAACCTACTGGTCGAAGCCGATCCTGCGGTTCGGGGAATGACTAATAGACTTGCCTTCGCTCTTGCTTTGGTTAGAAGCGTCAATGGGGAGGTGTTTTCCTCCGACGTCGTCCGGTTTCTTTCAAACCCGATTCTCGTGATGATTGCACTGCTCTTTTTTGCCGGTCACTCCTTCGCCCAAACGCAGAACACAAACACAAATCCAAACGCGTTAAGAACGTTGAGCTTGAAGGAATTGATGGATATCGAGGTCACTTCAGTTTCCAAGCGTCCGGAGAAACTTTCCGAAACAGCATCAGCGATCCAAGTCATCACTAAGGAGGACATCCGTCGTTCCGGAGTCACGAGTCTTCCCGAAGCTCTGCGGCTAGCTTCAAACCTTGAGGTCGCCCAGGTTGACTCGCGCCAGTGGGCCATCAGCGCCCGCGGATTCAACAACACTACCGCCAACAAAATGCTCGTGTTGATTGACGGACGCACCGTCTACACGCCGTTGTACGCGGGTGTGTTTTGGGACGCGCAGAATCCGCTTCTAGAGGATGTCGATCGGATCGAAGTAATCAGCGGACCGGGCGCCACCTTGTGGGGGGCCAACGCAGTCAACGGAGTGATTAACGTTACCAGCAGGAACTCGAAGGATACGCAAGGGCTGCTGTTTTCGGGTGGAGGCGGTACAGAGCTACGCGGTCTCAGCAGCGTTCGCTATGGGGGCCAGTTGAGTTCCAACGCTCACTATCGCGTCTATGAAAAGTTCTTTGATCGCGGCAGCGGCGTTCTTAGCAACGGTCAGGATGCGGTCAACGGTTGGCATATGGGCCAGGGCGGCTTCCGCGTGGATTGGGACGCATCGAAAGCCAACCTGTTCACTTTACAAGGGGATCTTTACACCGGCCGCATGGGCCAGCGCAACATGGATGACACTGCCGTCGATGGCGGCAATGTAGTTGGTCGATGGTCGCACAGATTCTCTGAAAGATCAGATCTCAAACTGCAACTGTATTACGACCGGACTCACCGACGCGTCCCAAACACATTTGCCGAAGTCCTCGACACTTACGATGTCGATTTCCAACACCGATTTCCGCTGGGTGATCGGCAGAGTATCGTCTGGGGACTCGGCTACCGGGTGAACCGAGATGATGTCACCAACAGTCCTGGTTTGGCGTTTCTTCCAGCTCGAGTATCGCGCCAATCGTTCAGTGGATTTGTGCAAGATGAGATCGCCCTGGTTAGAGATCGCCTACACCTGACGATCGGTACAAAGATCGAACACAACGCATATACGGGATTTGAATATCAGCCAAGTGCCCGTCTAGCCTGGAAAGCCAGCCGGCGGCAAATGATTTGGGGGGCCATTTCACGTGCGGTTAGAACTCCGTCACGGATTGACCGAGAGTTATTTGTACCTGGCCGCCAACCGTTTTTACTCGCGGGTGGGCCCGGTTTCGTCTCCGAAAACTTGTCGGCGTATGAACTTGGGTATCGCACTCAGGCTTCCGAGCGGTTCTCTCTGTCGTTGGCAACTTTTTATAACGTCTACGACAACCTCCGTAGCATCGAGCGTCAAAATCCTCCGGCTCCTCTTCCTGTTGTGATCGCCAACGGCTTAAAAGGAGAGTCCTACGGAGCAGAGTTGACCGGCGATTACCGAATTACGGATCGTTGGCGGCTCAGAGCGGGCTACACAGAGCTGCGAATCCATATTTGGCCCGGGCCAGGCAGCACCGACACCAGCCGCGGCAGCGGCGAATCGCACGATCCAAATCGCCAATTCTTCCTGCGTTCATCGGTGGATTTGCCACGCCATGTGGAATTCGACGCCGCGTTTCGTTCTGTGGCTGGCATCGCCAATCAGGCGGTGCCCGCCTATAGCGAGTTGGATATGCGCTTGGCTTGGCAACCAAATCCAAGGCTGGAATTCTCTATCGTCGGTCAAAACCTCCTGCACGATCGGCACGCGGAGTTTGGTTCTCCAAATACCCGCAAGGAGATCGAACGCAGCGTTTACGGAAAGGTCACATGGCGATATTAAGACCAACAATGCATTCGGCAGGAAGACGGCACCTGAAGGCATCGCTTTGGACGTGGCTGGTCGCTTTCGCGTTGTTGTTTTCGGGCGCACAAAATATCTCTGCGCAATCAGTTTCCAAGGAGTATCAGGTCAAAGCTGCCTTCCTCTATAACTTTTCCCAGTTTATTGAATGGCCGGCGCGTGCACTTTCCGGCCAATCACCTCTGGTTATTGGCGTCCTCGGCGCAAATCCATTTGGTGATTATCTTGAGGAAATTGTGCGCGGCGAAAGAGTGGGCAATCACCCGTTGCTTGTTCGGCGTTTTCATCAAGTTTCAGAGGTCCAGAACTGTCACATTTTGTTCATCAGTCAGTCCGAGGCCAATCAACTGGAGCAGATTCTCGCGTATGTGAGAGGCCGGAACATTCTCACCGTAGGAGATATTGATAACTTTGCTGTACGTGGTGGGATGATTCGTTTTGTCACCGAAAATAACAGGATTCGCTTCAGAATAAACCTGGCGGCCGCTAGAGGCGCCAACTTGATAATCAGCTCCAAGCTTCTGCGGGCCGCGGAAATCGTCGGTTAGATACAGGATTGAGCCATGCTGCTTAAAGACATACCAATCCGGCGGAAGTTGATAGCGATCAATTTACTCACCAGCATGGTCGTGTTGGTGCTGATGATCGTGTCGGTGTTCACGTATGAGTATTTGAGACTCCGCCAAGGGACGGTACGGCAGCTTTCAACGGTCGGAAACATCATCGCTGCCAATAGTACGGCCGCGCTGGCTTTCGCCAATCAAAAGGACGCGGAAGAAATTCTCCTCGCCCTGAAAGGTAAACCACAAATCATCGCCGCCGCGCTCTATGACAAGGATGGAAAACTGTTCTCGAAATACTCCGAAAACCCCGCCGCCGACTCCTTGCCAGTTCAACCGCAAGAAGATGGGTTTCAATTCCAACGCGAGTTTTTAATCGGTTTCCAACCGGTGATGCAGGACGACAAGAGACTTGGCACACTCTATCTTAAATATGACATGGGGGCGGTTATGCGTGAATGGTTGTCCGCCTCTATCGGCATCGCCGTCGGGGTGATGATGATTGCCTTGCTGGTGGCTTATCTGCTTTCCATAAAGCTCCAACAACAGATCTCGCAACCCATTCTCGCGTTGGCTGGAACGGCGAAGTCCATTTCAGAACGGCAAGATTTTTCTGTTCGGGCCGAGAAACTGGGCAATGATGAATTGGGATTATTGACCGATGCATTTAACCAAATGCTAGCCGAAATCCATCAACTGAATGCGACCCTCGAACAACGCGTCGCCGAGAGAACGGCTCAGCTTGGATCTGCAAACAAGGAGTTGAAGCGTGAGGTTGCGGAGCGAACCAGTGCAGAACACGCCCTGTCTTCGGCACTGGAAAAAGAGCGTCTCCTCTTGAACGGCGCTGTGGATGTCATCTGTACCGTGGACGCTGACGGAAGGTTTGTCAGCATCAATCCCGCCTGTCAGCAAATGTGGGGCTATAGCCAGGAAGAACTCATCGGCCGCAAATACATTGAACTGGTTGTTGCCGAAGATGTTGCCAGGACCAATGAAGCGTCGGCAAAGATAATGGGCGGCGAAAGGGCCACAGACTTTGAGAATCGCTACCTGCATAAAGATGGCTCGCAGGTACACGTCATGTGGACGGCCTCGTGGTCCGAGAACCAGCAATTATTTTTCTCCGTCGCGCGCGATATTACTCAACGCCACCTGGTCGAGGAGAAACTAAAGAAATCCACGGCCGAACTCGAACGCAGCAATTCAGAGTTGCAGGATTTCGCCTCGGTGGCTTCACACGATCTCCAGGAACCGCTCCGCAAGATCCAGTCATTCGCTGATGAACTGAAAGTGTCGATGGGCAATAAGATCGACGACGATGAAAAGGACACTCTGGACAGGATCATCGCCGCGGGGGAACGCATGCGTACCCTCATCAATGACCTGCTCGCCTTCTCCCGCGTCACTTCCATGGCTAAGCCATTTGCCATGGTGAATCTGAATCTAATAGTTAAGGAAGTGATGTCGGATCTCGAGGCGCGCATGCAACAGACGAATGGTCTGGTCGAGGTTGGCGATCTGCAAACGATCGATGCCGACCCGATGCAAATATACCAACTGTTGCAGAATTTAATTGGCAACGGGCTGAAGTTCCACGCTCCTGGTGTGCCTCCTATCATCAAGATCAGTGGCGAGAACGGCGGCCCAAACTATCGGTTGTCAGTAACTGATAACGGCATCGGATTTGACGAGAAATATGTCGACCGAATCTTCACAGTATTTCAACGCCTCCATGGGCGCAAAGAGTACGAAGGAACCGGAATAGGCCTGGCCATCTGCCGGAAGATCGCCGAGCGCCATGGCGGGCAGATAATAGCCCGCAGCTCGCCCGGCGCGGGGTCAACATTCACAGTCACGCTTCCCCTGAAGCAGTCGAATGAGGAGAAACCTTGAAGGAGAATAGAAAACCAATGCAGATCCTGATGGCCGACGACGACGAAGATGATCGTCGCGCGGTCGCGAAAGCGTGGCAGACATCGCGCGCGGCTAACCCAATTGAGTTCGTTAATGACGGCGAGCAATTAATGGACTACCTCCAGCGGCGTGGACCATACTCCAGCCTACCCGCCGGTTCACGGCCGGGTCTCATCCTGCTGGATCTGAACATGCCGAAAAAAGACGGGCGTGAAGCGCTCATGGAGATAAAAGCTGATCCCAACTTGCGACAGATTCCTGTCATCGTCCTGACAACCTCGAAGGCTGAAGAAGATGTCTATCGCACGTATGATCTCGGAGCCAATTCTTTCATCACCAAGCCGGTCACGTTTACTGCGCTGGTAGAGCTTGTTCAGTCCATTGGCAACTACTGGATCGAAATCGTTGAATTGCCGAACGATGAAATGCGAGCTGAATAATGCCGCAACCAATAATTAAAGTACTGCTGATTGAAGATGATGAAGAGGATGTATTCATCACTCGCAAGCTCCTCTCGCGCATCGAGGGAACGGCATACGCGCTTGATTCGGTGTCAACTTACGAGGCCGGTCTTGAAGCCATCCTCAAGGACAAACATGATATTTGCCTGCTCGATTACCGGCTGGGTGCGCGCAACGGACTTGAATTCCTGACTGAGGCCGTCGAAAAAAGCTGCAAGACTCCCATGATCTTGCTGACGGGAGCGGGAGATCGCGAGGTCGATCTGAAAGCCGCCAAAGCGGGAGCCTCGGATTATATGGTCAAGGGCGAAATCACTACGCCGATCCTGGAGCGTTCGATCCGCTACGCTACTGAAAACAAGAAGATCCGGATCTTACGCGATTCTGCGGTGGAATCGGCGCGGCTGAAGTCTGAATTTCTGGCGAATATGAGTCATGAGATCAGGACGCCTATGAATGGCGTGATCGGGATGACGAACCTGCTGCTTGAAACCGACCTTAACACTGAACAGAAGGAAATGACCCAGACGGTTAAGGTATGCGGTGATTCTCTACTCACAATCATCAGCGACATTCTGGACTTTTCGAAAATTGAAGCTGGAAAACTTAGCTTGGAAAAGTTCGACTTTGACCCTCGCTACACGGTTGAATCTGTTATCGAATTACTTTCTGAGCAGGCAAATAGCAAGGGTATCGAACTGGCGGCGCTTGTGCATAGCAGTGTTTCGGCTGGCTTGCGCGGCGATGCCGGACGGTTGCGACAGGTCCTCACCAATATGATAGGTAATGGCATTAAGTTTACTGAGCAGGGAGAAGTTTTTGTCCAGTTAACACAAGAAACAAACGCAGAGGGTGACCCGATTCTTCGCTTCACTATTAAGGACACCGGCATTGGGATTCCGGCAGACGTGCAGCTCAGCTTGTTCCAGCCTTTCACACAAGCAGATGGCTCGACAACCCGCAAATATGGTGGCACCGGGTTAGGCTTGGCGATCTCAAAGCAACTTATCGAATTAATGGGTGGCGAGATCGGCTTTGCGAGCGAGCCCGGCCAGGGGTCAACTTTTTGGTTTACCTTGCCTGTCGAAAATCAACTCTCCGGTACAACAACTACTGTTTTGCTTCCGCCCGATCTCAGTGATTTGCGAGTGCTGATCGTAGAGCGCAACGAAACGCATCGAAGAGTTCTGGTTCATCAAACCCACGCCTGGGGGATTGTCTCGAGTGAAGCCGAAGACGGCCCGGGCGCCCAAAAGTTAATCAATTCTGCTGCGGCCAAAGGCGAGCCTTATGATCTGATACTACTCGATATGGAGACCGTAGAGGATGGTTTCGAGTTTGTGCGCACTCTCAAGAACGACAGCCGAACCGCGGGCGTACGTGTAGTGCTTCTTTCCTCATCTGGTCAGCGCGGGCACGGAGAGGTAGCGCGCCACTTTGGAGTTGCTGCATACCTCACGAGGCCCGTACGCGAGGCCCAACTCTTCGATTGTCTCGCCACAGTGATGGGTAAAGTCAACGGCGATTCAGTCGGCCTGCACACCCCCAAACTTGTCACCCGGCATAGCCTGATCGAGGAACAAAGGAAATCAAATGTGCGGATTCTTCTCGTCGAAGATTACGTTATCAACCAGGATGTGGCGCAACGACAACTCAAAAAACTGGGTTATGGCGCTGATGTTGTCGACGATGGATTCGCGGCACTGAAAGCCCTGGAGCTGGACTTGTACGACGTGGTGCTGATGGACTGCCAAATGCCGGTGCTGGACGGGTATAAAGCGACCGCGGAAATCCGTAAGCGCGAGGCCGTCGTCAGTGGTGGCAGGCACACTCCAATAATCGCCATGACGGCCAACGCCATGATGGGAGATCGTGAAAAGTGCATCGCTGCGGGCATGGATGATTACATCACCAAGCCAATTCAATCTGAGGATCTACAAAGAGTGCTGGAACAATGGTCACCCCCATGGCCGCCCCAATCGTCAACCCAACGGTCACCCCTGCCGGCTAAGAAGGTTGGAGCAAACCAGGTTGCCTCCAGTAAAGACCCATTACTTCCTGTTGACAAAAAGCGACTTCTCGATGCCGTCGGCGACGGAGGGCAAATTCCACCTGAATTCGTCGAGTTTTATCGAAATCAGATGTCTGAAGAATTGAATAGACTGAGAATAGCGATCCGTTCGGGGTCGGCTGATGAAGTGACTCAGATTGCGCATGGGTGCGCGGGTATGAATGCCAATTGCGGCATGCTTGCCGTGGTCGGGCCGCTACATGAATTGGAGCGAATGGCGCGTGAGGGGAATCTGGATGGCGCCGAACTGATAGCCGAGCAAGTCAACGTTGGCCTCGAGCGCATCCATCTGGTTCTGACCACGATGCTGTAAAGCAAACTGTTAGTTTGCGTTCGTGGGATGCCATTCCCGCTGAATGCAACGACTGGTCGCAAATTAAAAGGTTGCTTTACCAGTTGGTTACTTAATGCGTAATGAGGAGAGACAACGATGAAAACGATCGTCATCATCGAGGACCACCCGGTACTCATAAGCATATATCGAAACAAGTTCATTGCAGAGGGGTTTCAGGTGGAAATCGCCTCTGACGGGGAGAGCGGACTTGAATTGATTAATCGTATCAAGCCAAGTCTGGTTGTGCTGGACTTAGCGATGCCAAGAGTAAATGGCATCGAGGTGCTGAAGCGGCTTCGTGCGAATCCTTTATTCCAGACTTTGCCTATAGTTGTCTTTTCTGATTCCGCCTGGCAACAGCAAGCATGGAAAGAAGGAGCGACAATGGTGCTCTCAAAATCCGGACACACTCCAAGCGAGGTTGTGGAGTCCGTTCGCAACCTATTGCCTCCGGACGAGTCGCAGATCGAGGAGGCTCTGGCAAACAACGCAGCGTTCCTCGCAGGCGCCTCCGCACTCACTGGAAAAGCCACTCAAAGTAATCGCACGGAAGGCCAGGTACTTTTGGTGGAGGATCACTACGACATACGAACCACCATCTCCTCGGCACTGGATCGATCCGGCTTCAAGGTAACCGGTGTGGAAAGTCATGCTGCTGCTTTGTACCAGGTAGAAGCCAGGGAATTTGACGCATTCATAGTCAACCGCTTATGTCCGGATGGAATAGGCCTCGCGTTGTGCCGCCAACTCAGGGGGTTGTATGCGCAAACGCCGATTGTCATGTATTCAACCGCGACCCTGAAGATCACGCAAGAACAACGTCTGCAGGCCGGAGCTAGTGCCTACCTGACGGAGGCAGCAGATATTTTGAACCCGGGACCAATCTTGTTGACATTGATCGATGAAGCAAAGGTGGCTTCACGTTCAGTTGATAGCAACATGACGGACGAATTGGAAATAGTCCCTGTGTGACCTATGTGTGCCAACGCACCGACAGGAAGGAGTTTTCCAGTTATACTTATTCACCACTCATTGGACTCGCCCGTTGGTAACATGATCAGGCATGCCTGGTTATCAGCAACCAACGCGATAATCTGCCTTTACAATTGACAGATTACGGTCAGTTGCTGCACCGAAGTTCTCGCCCAGAAAGCTTCAATCGCATAATTGTTTCTTTAAATAGCATCGGCAAATCAAGAGAAGATGCTGAGTTCACTTTGTGGGCCAGTGTAATCCGTTTTGCCTGGAACATGAGAGCCTCAAAGGAGATTTAATGAGAGTTGGATTTTTGGTTGTCGGAATAGGCTTGTTTATCTGCTGTACTAAATTTCATTCAGCTGAAGGACAACAAGCACAAGGAGAGTTAAAGAAGAAAGCAGAAGTAGCGGAGAAAAAACAGACGCAAGAGAAAGCGCCGGAAGAGTCTACAAATAAGTCTGAAGAGAGCAAAGACGTCAAGCCGAAAAAGATATGGTCGCTCAAGCTGGGTGGTGAGCTTACGAACTATTTCATATCCGAGTCGCACGCATTTTACAGTGACCATGAGCGCCACTGGTTAGAGACGAGCCTACGTCTTGACGGAACCGTCCGTTATAAAAACTTCACTGCCGGCGTCAGCGGCCTGGGCATCAAGACTACAGGGCAAGACTCGTACGGCACGGCCACGATTCCAGCCGGAGCGCCGCCGGGCACAAAGACGCCCAGCGCATTTCCCAGTTTCCATCTCGACCAGGCTTACGTCCAACTCGATCGCATCGGCGGCCTCCCGCTCAAGGCGACACTCGGCAGACAGCACATCACTGTCGGGTCGCAATTTCTCATCGGCGACGGAGTCTATGACGGCTTTTCGAAGCAGACGCAGCAGGGCGTCTTTCACAGCCCCCGCAAGGGTTTCGACGCACTGAGGGTCGAGTGGGATGTGAAGAAGACGCATTTTGATTCGTTCATCTACCGCGTGGATCCCACTTGGGACGGCGGCGGCAGGCGCGATGGACTCCTCGGCGGCCTCGATGTCTGGCGCACCTTCGCGGAGACCAAAGGGACTTATGCCGCCGGACTCTTTTATCGCTCATCGCGCTCCAAGCTGGATAACGACATGGCAATTTTCAACGTGCGCGGTGAACAACCCCTCAAATTGCTCCAGGGTTTGACGGTGAGCGGCGAGTTCGCTTTGGAGTTTGCCGGCAGATGCCGCAACGCCACCTACTGCACGACCATCGGGCAGAAGATGAACGAGCAGTCATGGCATGCCGAGCTTGCTTATGAAGCGAAGACACGGCGCCTACATCCTTTCGCGGAGGCGGGCTATGTTTATTACTCGAAAGATTTCACGCCGATTGCGACCGGCTTCTCCGACTGGGGCAAGTGGTATCTGGGAAACCAGATTGATTGGATCATCTTCGGAACAAACACGAAAATCATCCGCGCGCAGGCTGGTCTCTGGCCTACTTTGACGATCAAGCTGCGCGCGTTATTTCACAATACCAGGCAGGTCGAAAACACAGGCACGAGCACGGGCGGCAGCCTCGCCAACGAAGTGAGCTTCATCGGCGAGTGGTATCCGCGAGAGAACCTCTGGTTCAACGTGAGCTTAGGCCATTCCCAACCGGGACCAGCGCTGGCGGCTTCGGGACTGGGCAACCCGTTCGCGTTTCTGAACTCGGGAGCCGTGCCCACGGGGACGAGAAACTCTTTGGACGTGGTGTTCGCTACGAGTTGGCGCTTCTAACAAATGGCTGCGGAGCAGGAGAGAGTGTCGTTGATGAGAAAAAAAATATTTATTGCCGTCGGGTTGGCGTTGTTTAGTCTCACGGCTGTTTGGCAATTCGCGTTAGTGCCGCGGCTGACGGAACGCATTCCGGCGGGCTGGCAATGGGGGGCCAATTACATTGGCTATCAAACTTATCTTGATCCTAAGACCCGAAAGGTGCCTGAGAAAGATGTGCCCACCACCTATAGTCAAACCATCAATATCGTCGCTAACTCACATCAGCCCGGCTCTGTGGAGCTGGACGACAGATATTTAATTCACGACATTGCCAGCGGAAAGGTGACTTATGAGTATAACTACGTCGCGGCGGTCGACCCGCGAACCGGCGCGCACCTGAAGCGGGAGTACCGCGGCGACTATTTTTTGTTCCCGCGCAGTGTTGAGCGAAAGACATATAACCTGCGTTTCTCTTATCTCAAGGGTATTCCCGTCACTTTTCAAGGAGAAGAAGAGGTCACAGGTCTCGCTACCTATCTCTTCACCTATCGCGGACGCGGCGAGTACACGGAGTCTTACGCTGGGACAGCGGAATATCCGGGCGTTCAGGTGAAGCCGGGGCAGGAGATCAAGTGCGCTGACGATCAGTTTGTCTTCAAGGCGTGGGTCGAGCCGGTCACGGGAGAGATTATCAAGATAGAGGAGAACTGCCTTGCGAGTGACTATATCTATGAAATTGCGACCGGCAAACAGCTTGAAGCGGTTGACCGGTGGAGTGGCGAGACTGCCGGGAATGATGTCGTCAATCGGGTAGAGACAGTTAGCCGCGAACGCACGAGGCTCGTTTGGCAAACACGTTACATCCCTACCGGCCTGTTTGTGGCCGGGTTGCTGTGCTTCGGGCTCGTCCTGCTTCCGAAAAAGGCCATTCGAAAATGAGGATCAAACTAGACTCGTCGATTGCGACCAAGTGGTTGGCCTTCCAGGTCGTCGGACTCGGTCTCATTCTGTTCCTGGTCGGCTTATATGAATATCGCATGATTCGCACGCACACCTACGACGACATAAAGAATTCGGGTACCGAGGTCAACCTGCTCATAAAAGAGGTGTTGGCGGACGAACCCGAACGCTTTAACAACCTCGAACCCACTGTCGTGCGCCTGGCGACGAAGGTTCCCAACATCGAACGGATCAGCATTACAGACCAATCGCACCACATCCTCGCCGATTCCAAGACCGCGATGGTTGGGCAGGCGGTGGATGAGAGCAAGGTTCTCGCACTGCTGCGGGAGCAGGGTGAGGTTGTTTCTTTCTTTGAGGCCGGCGGAGAGAAACTCATGCGGCTGAGTTACGCGATTGAGGGGAGCTATGATCCGGTCCATAAAAGCAACGTTATCGGTGTGCTGACGATGGACATGCACCTCTCGCATGGGGAGCAACTTATTACCGCTACGTTGAAACAGACGCTGTTGGTCATGGCAGGTCTGCTCTTCATGTTCTGGGCCGTCCAGTATGCGTTCATGAGGCGCGGCTTTCTCCGCTGGCTGCGGCTGCTAACCTCTGCCGCCGAGCGTTTTGGCAAGGGGGACTTCTCCGCGCGCGTGCGCATGGCGACTAGCGACGAACTCGGCCAACTAGGGACGGCTTTCAACCTCATGGCGACAGAGGTCGAACAGTCTGACTTAGCTTTGAAGACCGAAATCGGCGAGCGCCAGCGGATGGAGAGCGAATTATTGGAGGCGCGCGACACGGCACTCGAATCAACACGCCTCAAGTCCGAGTTTCTCGCCAATATGTCACATGAAATCCGCACCCCCATGAACGGCGTCATTGGCATGACCGGCTTGCTCCTGGATACCGAGTTGACGGCCGAGCAAAGAGACTTCACCGAGACCATCAATGCCAGCGCTGAGTCGTTGATGACGGTGATAAACGACATCCTCGACTTCTCCAAGATAGAGGCCGGCAAGCTCACATTTGAGAAACTGGATTTTGATTTGGCCCCCGTAGTCGAAGGCCCTCTCGAACTATTGGCAGAGCGCGCGCAAGCCAAAGGTATCGAGATCGCTTCTTTAATCTATAGCGATGTGCCGGCAATTCTGCATGGCGATGCCGGGCGTCTGCGACAGATCATCACTAATCTTCTCGCCAACGCGGTTAAATTCACTGAGTCAGGCGAAATCATTCTGCGTGTAACCAGGGAGAGCGAAACTCCGACGCACGCGATCTTGCGCTTCACGATCACTGATACCGGCATCGGTATCAGCGAAGAGTCGCAACGCAAACTCTTTCAAGCTTTCGTACAAGCCGACGGATCAACCACGCGCAAATATGGCGGCACCGGTTTGGGGTTAGCCATCTCTCGACAACTGGTGGAATTGATGGGCGGAGAGATTGGCGTTGAAAGTAAACCTGGTGCAGGTTCTACATTCTGGTTCACGGCCAGGCTGGAAAAGCCGTCTGAGGTCCAAGCTCCGCTCGGAAAGATCGAACTCAACGACATGCACGTGGTCGTCGTTGACGACAACCAAACGAATCGCCGAATCATCGAGCACCAGCTCGCCTCATGGGGAATGCATTCCAACTGCGTGGCCAGCGGGGCCGAAGCGCTAATCGCATTGAAGCGCGCGGTCGAGGCCGGTAACCCGTATGAGTTGGCGATCCTCGACATGCAGATGCCGGAGATGGATGGCATGACGCTGGCCCGTGCGATTAAGAGCGATCCGGCAATCGCTGGCACGCGTTTGCTGATGATGACGTCGCTTGGCCTGCGTGCCGATTGTGAAGCGCTGCGCCAGGAAGGAATTTGCAGATGCCTAATTAAACCTGTGAAGCAATCGATGCTGTTTGACGCGCTGGCGACAATTATGGCGGCTGAAACGGAAGATGCGCAAACGAAACTTACAACCGGAGTCACCTTGCCGGAGGCAATCGTGTTGCCTTCTTCTGGCGCGCCCTCTGCGTTTGCCAACGGGATACGCATTCTTTTGGCCGAAGACAACGCGGTGAATCGGAAAGTGGCGCTCGGCCAGCTGGAAAGGTTGGGCTACTCAGCCGACGCTGTAGTAAACGGGCAGGAAGTTCTCGAAGCGCTGAGCATCGCGAACTATCCGATCGTACTCATGGACTGCCAGATGCCGGAAATGGACGGGTATGAAGCGACTGCGGAGATTCGCCGCCGCGAGGCAGGCGGACCAAAGCGCACCACTATCGTCGCCATGACGGCGCACGCCCTGGCGGGTGAGCGCGAGAAGTGTCTGGCTGCCGGCATGGACGATTATCTAAGCAAGCCTGTGAGGGCGCGTGAACTGGCAGCTGTGTTGGAGCGTTGGATTGCTCCTACTAATGAACCCGTTCAGAAAGACCAACCGCAGACACCTTTCACTTCGTTACGCTCAGGGCTGGATCGGCGAGGGCCGCACCCGCGTCGGGCGGTGGTTGTGGAGGTGATCGATCTATCTGTGCTCGAGAGTTTCCGCGAGATTCAACAGGAGGGTAGTCCGGACTTGGTCAGCGAGTTAATTAATTTGTACCTCGACGACACTCGGTCGCGGCTGGTGCAAATGCGCACCGCGCTGAATGAGCGAGACGTGAAGAAGTTGCAAACAACAGCGCATAGCTTAAAGGGCAGCAGTGGCAATCTGGGCATTCGCGGAATGAACGCGCTCTGTCTGGAGTTGGAAAAGACGTTAATACATGGTGTCGATGGAGCGTCGGGCGTCGTCACTAGACTTGATGACGAGTTTCGGCGTGTTGAGCAGGCTCTCGCAAACGAACTTCAGACTGTGGGAGTCATATGAAGGTATTAATTGCCGAAGACGATCCCGTCTCGCGCCGCCTGCTCGAAGCGACGCTCAACACGTTTGGTTTCGAAGTGATATTGGCGGCCGATGGCGCCCAGGCGTGGGCCGTGCTTCAAGGTGAGGACCCTCCCTCACTAACCATACTGGATTGGATGATGCCCGAGATGGACGGCGTCGAAATCTGTCGGCGCGTTCGCCAGCTTCCGGCTGCGATTCCCCCTTATCTAATTCTGCTGACCGCAAAGAGCGAGAAAACGGATGTGGTGATCGGCCTCGACGCGGGAGCTAACGATTATTTGACAAAGCCTTTCGATCGGTCGGAACTGCGTGCCCGCATTCAGGTCGGCACACATGTGTTGGAGTTACAAAAAGCTCTGGTCGGTCGCGTGCAGGAACTGGAAGACGCACTCTCGCAGGTTAAGCAGCTTCAGGGTTTGTTGCCTATCTGTTCCTACTGCAAGAAAGTTCGCGATGAACAGAATTATTGGCAGCGCGTTGAGAGTTACTTATCGGAACATGCCCAAGTGGTGCTCAGTCATGGCATCTGCCCTGACTGCTATAGGACGGTGGTCCAACCGCAGCTCGACCAGAGAAGCGTATCGAATGATCAGACGGCCGCCACTAAATGAAAGAGAAGAACAAGCATCCCATCACTGTGCCATTCCATGCGCATGCTGGTTGCTGAAGACGACTTGAATCTACGCTTGAACAGAAAGGAGCACGAGTTTTGGGCGAGCTATTGATGCAGCAGGATCCCGTGACCGTATCTTTCGATGTGGTCTGGCAGGGTTCTGCGGGAAAACAAGATGCCCGCATGAGCGAAATCAGCATGGATGGCTGTTTTATCGACAGCATAACCCAGGGAAGAACGCTCGGCGACTTAGTCGAATTCAAGGTGCATCTGCCAAGTGGACCCTGGGTGTCTTTGCAGGGTGAACTCGTCAATGAAGACTACCCCATCGGTTTCGGCCTGCGCTTTAAGGAGCTGACCGACGACGACAAGAGACTGCTGGCCCAGGTTGTATGCGCGCATGGAGGTGACCCTGGAAAGTCGCAATCGTCAACCACGGCCGTTCCGGTAGTGACTCCAACTCAAATTTCCCCGGAGGGTGCACGCGTCCTGATCGCTGACGACGATCCGTTAACGCTGCGCATGGTAACTGCCATTGTTGAGACGGAAGGTTATCGAGCAGTGGCGGTGGCGGATGGCCGCCAGGCGCTTCGACTTTTGCAGCAGGAGGCCACCTTCAGCGCTGCCATTTTTGACATGATGATGCCGCACCTTCAGGGCCTGGACTTGATCCTTTACATGAAAGCAGACGAACGATTATGCGGCGTACCGGTAGGTATGATCACCGCTGAGCTGGACCCAAAAGTCTGGGATGACAGCGTCGCGGCGGGTGCGTGCGTGTTTTTGCCGAAGCCTTTCACGCCACCACAGGTGCAGATGATGCTTCGCATGCTGGTGCGAAGATGAGTTGGTTGCGAGGCTCGGGTTTCCGGCTTTCCGGGTTTGATCTCTGCTGCAGAAATTTCGATAACGGTTTGGAATGGTTGAAATGAAGAATCATAGGGAAAAACCGCTTATTTTGATCATCGATGATGATGCGCCTATCAGGCAGTTGCTGATAGAGGTGCTAAGCGACCGTTATGCTTGTTGCGAAGCTGAATCTGCGGAACAAGCCCTGGCAGCACTGGCAAGAGATAACTTTGATTTGGTAATCAGCGACATAAGGATGGGTGGCATGAGCGGCCTGGAGCTGGTCCCCCACGTCCACTCGATTGCACCAGACTGCGTCGTCCTGATGATTAGCGGGCAAAATAATATTGAGACGGCGATTGAAGCTATGCGCGCCGGCGCTTTTGATTTCATTACCAAGCCAATCGATATTCAACTGGTCGAGGCCGCCGTCCGTCGCGCGATAACTCATTACACCCTTCTCGAAGATAAGCGCCGGCATGAAAACCATCTCGAAGATCTGGTGCAGAGCCGGACCGCCGAGATTGAACGGCTGGCACACTTCGATTCATTAACTGATCTCCCGAACCGCCTGCTTTTTGCGGACCGGTTGACACAAGCTCTGAAACTCCCACAGCGCGATAATCAAAAGCTGGGCACTTTGCTGCTGCGCCTGGATCGCTTCAAGAACATCAACGATACCCTCGGCCACACCGTTGGTGATCGGTTATTGTGCGACTTCGCTGAAAGAATTAAGGGTTCTATTAGTGAGGAAAGCACGCTCGCAAGATTCGAAGGTGACGAATTTGCGCTGCTGATCCCGAATGTCAAAGGATCAGGAAACATACTTAATTCGCTTGGACGAATTCGTGACCTGCTCAACGCTCCGTTTATTCTTGACGAACACAAACTCTACATCACGTTTACCGCCGGAATCAGCCTGTCTCCCACGGACGGCGAAAACGCACAAGAGCTGTTGAAGAATGCGGGAGTGGCCCTCAATCGCGCCCTGAGCCGGGGCGGAAACAATTATCAATTCTACCGCGCAGACATGAACACTCACGCGCTCGCGCGTTTAACGATGGAGGCAGAACTGCGCCGGGCGCTGGAGAAAGGCGAGCTAGCGCTTCACTATCAGCCACAAGTTGAGCTCAGCACGCAGCGCATCGTTGGCGCTGAAGCATTGGCCCGTTGGCAACATCCAAAACTCGGCTTATTGCCGGCGGCCGAGTTCATTCCCTTAGCCGAAGATACCGGCCTCATCACCTTACTCGGCGAATGGGCCATGAGGGAGGGCTGCCGGCAAACTGCCTGCTGGCAGAAGGCCGGCGCGGACGATCTGAGGATTGCCATCAACGTTGCGGCGCGCCAGTTCCAGCAAAAAGACTTCGTCGAGATGGTCGGCGACATTCTCGCCGAAACGTCACTCGCTCCCTCGTCACTCGAATTGGAGATTACTGAAACCTCGATAATGCAGGATCCGGAACATGTGATAACGCTTCTAACACAATTGAAGAAGCTCGGGGTATCCATCGCTATCGATGATTTCGGTATCGGCTATTCCTCGCTCATGTACTTAAAGCGTTTTCCAATCGACAGACTCAAGATAGACCGAATGTTCGTAAACGACTCCACCACCGATTCTGATGATGCCGCGCTTGTCATGACAATAATTACGATGGCTCACAACCTGCATTTGAACGTGATGGCTGAAGGAGTTGAAACCGAAGAGCAGTTAAAGTTTTTGCGTTTGCTGAAGTGCGATGAAGGCCAGGGTTATTTCTTTGCCAAGGCGGTACCGCCAGAATTTTTCCTGGCAACTGCCAGAGAGATTGGCGAACGCCAACAAGAGCCACAATTGATATCTTCGCTCATTGAGTATGAACAGAGATCGCTGCGGGGGGAATAGATGACTGATAGAAATTTGCATGCTTTAGTGATTGACGACGAACCGGCGGTAACCGCGCTTGTTGGCACAATATTGCGCGAAGAAGGCTGGCAAGTTACGGAAGTAGGATCCGCTGAGAAAGCGTTTGAAATGCTTCGTGCCCAGGACTGGGCGGTGGTAGTTTGCGATGTGCAACTGGGCGGGACCGATGGATTTAGCGTCCTGCACCGATTCAAAGAGGAGCTGCCGGCGACGAAGGTCGTGTTAATGACTGGCCACGGCTCTGCCTCCGGCGCGATGGACGCCACCTCATTTGGCGCCTACGACTATTTGCTCAAGCCTTTTGGTCCCGAGGAATTGCAGTCGCTGTCACAGGCGCTGCGCGAGCAATTGCAAGATCAGCACTCGCGCCGGCTACGCGCGCCCTATGGCACCGGCGGCTCGAAAGCTGATGTCGGCGTGCTGGGTCGCAGTGAAGCTTTCATCAATGTAATGAAGCAAGTGGGACGCGTTGCCGCCACAAATCTGCCAGTGTTGCTAAGCGGTGAATCCGGCACGGGCAAGGAAGTGATTGCATCGTCGTTGCACAGCCGCAGCAGCCGGCGCGATCAACCTTGCGTGGCCGTTAACTGCGGCGCGATCTCGACTGAGTTAATAGAATCGGAATTGTTTGGTCATACCAAGGGTTCCTTTACCGGCGCCGATCGCGATCGCAAAGGGCTTTGGGAAGAAGCCGACAAAGGCACAATTTTTCTCGATGAGATTACCGAGACCACGCCCGCATTTCAGGTGAAGCTGTTGCGCGCCTTGCAGCAGGGTGAAATCCGGCGCGTCGGTGCCAATCAAACGTTGACGGTGGACGTGCGCGTCATTGCTGCCAGCAATCGCAACGTGGAAGAGGAAGTCGCGGCCGGACGATTTCGCGAAGATTTGTTTTATCGTTTGAATGCAGTGGCGATCACGCTGCCGCCGTTGCGCGAGCGCAAGGAAGACATATTGCTGCTCGCAAAGAGTTTTGCCGAACGAGTCTATTCGCTAAGCCCGCAAGTAAAGTTCTCGCTGGAAGCGCTCGGGCTGTTGGAAAAATATCCGTGGCCGGGAAACATTCGCGAGCTGGAGAATGCAGTAGTGCGGGCGACGGCCGTTTGCGACGGCACGATCCGCGTGAAGGATTTGCCGGAACGCATTCAACAATACCGGGCGAAATTGTCGCCGGGTACGCCAGAGGCATCGGATGCAATCGTAGCGCCCGAAGAGTGGACTAAACTTTCAGTCGTGGAAGGTCGCTACGTGGCGAAGGTACTGGCGCATACTCGTGGAAACAAACAGGCCGCTGCGCGACTGCTGGAAGTGGATCGCAAGACGCTGGATCGGATGATCAAGCGCCATAACATTCCCACGCGTAACGGAGCCAGGCCCCCTTCACAAGTGGCCTGACTTCGAAGGTGGTTCTCAGTTCTTTTTATCTTCAGGAACGGGATTCGTGAGGTCTGCCACAACCAGCCATTTGCCATTCTGCTTCTTCCAAATTCGATAGTAGTTTCCACTCTCCAGGATCTTTGCCTGTAAGTCTTTGCCGGATATTCGATAAGTACCATAGGTATAACCAAGGTCACCTGAACGCGAAACGTCGGCAAATGCGGGCTCCCAGGTCCAAACACTCGAGCTTGCGGGCAGCGCAACAGCGGCGGCCGCCTTGCCAACAAAAGGAAACTTCTCATTCCTCAAAGTGCGAACATCCGGCGTGGCGAAAGAGTTGAAGGCTGTTTGCGCATCGCGCGTTGCGGAGACGTTGGAGAACTCGCGATCTCTTTCACGCAACGCTGCCCGCTCGCTTTCAACATCTGTTTGTCGGGCTTTTGCACGTTGGTAGTTGTTCGGCGACGCTTGCCACTGTGCGATGACCTTGTCAGGTTGTGGATTTGAGATTCCCAGATCGATCGCAAATTTCCATGAACCGTCCGCTTGTTTTTTCCACACGGTCAGAAAGTTTCCAAACGCAACCGGCTTAACGTCGTGAATATCGTTCTTAAATTCCCAGGGTCCAGTTGTGTATCCCATGTCTCCGGCGCGCGACATTTCTGCAACGGCTGGATACCAACTGAGCAGCGGATGCTGGTCGGGCGGCGGCACGGGATGATCGATCATCCACTGTTTTCCCTTGACTGCCCGCGGCCGAAAAAGAATTCCATCTTCTGCAATGAAAGTCATGAACGACGGCCGTATGCCCTACTCTGCCGCCATCCGCGCAAATGCGAGTTCCGTATCAACCATTGACTGCAAGGCTGACTTCTCTTTCGCCTGCTGTGAAGACCCCAGCGTCATAAACTCCAGCGACAGAGTTAGGCAGAGCAACTTCTTCATCTTAGATTTCCCATTGCCAGCATTAGTTCGGCATTCAGAATGGCGGCGCCGGCAGCGCCACGAATCGTGTTGTGACTCAACACCACAAATCTGTAGTCGAGCACATTGTCTGGTTGCAGACGGCCAATCGTTATGCTCATGCCATTGCCGGCATCGCGATCGAGGCGCGGCTGTGGTCGATCTTTTTCCTCGCGCACAATGATCACTTTTTCCGGCGCCGAATGAAGCTTCAGTTCCTGCGGCAAAGCGCTGAAAGACGAAAACGCCAGCTTCACCTCTTTGATCGGCGCATTATCTCTTAGCTTCACACGCACCGCTGCCAAATGGCCGTCCGACACATTCACGCGATGACACTGTGCGCTGACCTTCATCGCCGCTTCTTCAATCGTCTCGCCGTTGAGCTTGCCGAGAATCTTTAAAGTTTCCTGTTCGATCTTCTCTTCTTCGCTTTCGATGAACGGCAAAACGTTGTCACTGATTGCTAATGAAGCGACGCCGGGGTAACCCGCTCCGGATAGTGCCTGCATTGTGGTTGCGACCACGCTCTCAATTCCGAATTTTTGTTGCAAAGGCGCGAGCGCGAGCGCCAACATGATCGTCGAACAGTTTGGATTAGTAACAATGTAGCCGTGTTGTCCCTCACTTGATTTTTTTTGTGCGTCGATTAGCGCGAGATGTTCCGGGTTCACTTCAGGTATCAACAGCGGCACGTCATGGTCCATCCGAAAAGCTGAAGAATTACTAATCACTGGATAACCTGCTGCCGCAAAGTTGCCTTCGGTGTCGCGTGCAATGTCGCCGGGGAGACTTGAAAAAACCAAATCGCAATCGAGCGGCGGCGCCGGCGCCTGCACTGGAAGTGTTTTGACAAACTCCGGCATCTCGCCCGCGAGACGCCAGGTGCAAGCTTCGACGAAAGTTTTTCCTTGCGATCGATCCGAAGCGGCCAGCGCCGTGATCTGAAATTGTGGATGGTTTTCCAGTAACTCGACAAAGCGCTGCCCCACCATGCCGGTAGCGCCGAGTATTCCTACACGAAAGTTTTTGGTCATGGATCTTTATTCAACGCGACACGCATTCGCGCCACGCCTTCCGTCAACACCGGCAAGTCTGCGCAAAATGAAACGCGCAGAAAGCCTTCACCCTCGCTGCCGAACGCGTCACCCGGAACTGTTACGACGCCGGCCGCCAAAAATGTTTCTGCAACTTCCAGCGACGATCCATAATCATGGATGTCAACCATTGTATAGAACGCGCCGTCGGGCGTAATGCAACGTAGCCCCGCGCTACGCAGCAATGCCAGCAGGTGATCGCGTCGTCGGTGAAAGATGTCCCGAATCTGCTTGTGTGCTTCAACCGCTTCATCGCTCCACGCGGCGAGCGCCGCCTTCTGCGAGATCGTTGATGCGCAGGTGGTGACATATCCGTGCAGCAGATGGGCGGCGCGAATCACGGCTTTGTCGCCGAGGATCCATCCCAAACGCCATCCAGTCATGCACGTCGATTTTGAAAGACCGCTGATCACCACCGTGCGCGGATAGAATTCCGAGATTGAGCCGGGACGTTCTCCGGTGTAGTAAAGGTCGCGATAGATTTCGTCGCTGATGATAAACGCGTTAGAGCCCCTTTCTTCAACGGCCTGGGCCAGCGCGTGTAGCTCCTCACTCGTCAACGTGCGGCCGGTTGGGTTAGATGGACTAGTGCAAACGACAACCTTCGTCTTACTGCTGAGCCGCTGTTTGAAGTCATCCAAATCAAAACTGAAATCGTTCGCGGCGGGTAGTTGATAAAAAGTCGGACTGCCACCTGCCATGCGCGTAATCGTCGGATAAGCGACAAAGCCGGGATTGGCAATCAAGACTTCATCGCCGGCTTCGACGAGCGTCATCAAGGCAAGGTACATAGCCTCCTGCGAGCCGGCAGTGACTATTACTTGATCGATGGAGATATTGAGATGTGGATAGTCATGGGCTACGAGTTCACGCAGGGCGGGCAATCCAGCTTGCAGCGTGTAGCCGTTGCGTTCCTCCTGAATGACGCGCATGGCTTCGCGGCGAATCACTTCGGGAGTCGGCAGATCCGGTTCGCCCAAACCAAAACTGATGTCGCCGGGTTTCGCCCGATCCGTGATCTGTCGAATCGGGCTCTTCTC
>WNFT01000192.1_pt1 | contig 61481 bp, 57 predicted proteins | sample 5400191 | NCBI WGS metagenome assembly WNFT01 (sample SAMN13153359, study PRJNA577476) | soil metagenome | isolation source: 80 cm saprolite under Madrone tree | place: USA:California | collected 2016-06-14 | reverse complement strand
GCTCTTCTTCGCCAGGGCGATCCGCGTCGAAGAGCAAGAGCACCTGGCTCAGAACGACGCCATCGCGCGTAGCGTCGCCGCCTCGATCGAGGCGCGCGAACAAGGGTACCTCAACGTCCTGCGCTCCTATGCTGGACGCTTCCGCTTCCGTGAGAGCATCAAGCGGCGGGACCGGACGGAAGCGCTGACTCACCTGCGTCAACTGCATCAGAGCTTCCCCGATCTCGACCGCGTCTTCCTCGCCGATCCCGCCGGGACCGTCTGGGCGAGCGAGCCGGAATCACCGGAGAACTACGGCCAGAGCTACGCCTCTCGTGACTGGTACCGGGGGGTGAGCCGGTCCTGGCAGCCGTACATGTCGGAGATCTACGAGACGGCGCACGAGCGGAAGCCGGCGGTGGCCCTGGCCATCCCGATCCGCGACGTCGACGGCCAGGTCATCGGGATCATCACCTCCGTGCAGAACCTGGACACGCTCCGGACGTGGCTGGCGCCGATCCAGATTCCCGGTGGCGACCTGTTCGTCGTCGACCGCAAGGGTCAGCTCGTGTTTCACCGCACGAGGGCCGGCGCGGATCACCTCGCGGACTATGTCCACATTCCCGTGGTTCGGCGCCTGCTCGAGGGTCACGACGGCGTGGCCGAGCTGGAGAATCCCGTCGACGGTGAGGTGAGCCTCTCCGCCTCTCGCTGGGTGCCCGCCCTCGGCTGGGGTGTCGTCGTGCACCGCTCGAAGAACGTGGTCCTGCAGCGGACGCGCACACTGATCCTCGCCGCCGCCGCCGTCGCCGTCGTCCTCGCCGCGACGCTGGTCGGGCTGGGCGGGCTCGCCCTTCGCAACGAGCGTCGGGCCGCAGCCGCGCTGGCCACCTCCAACGAACGGCTGAACCTCCTGCACGAGATCGATCTCGCCCTCATCGCCGGGGAAACGCCGGTGACGATCGCCGAGGCAGCCCTCCCGCGACTTCGAGATCTGCTCGGTGTCCCTCGCGCCATCGTCAACCTGTTCGATCTGAAGGCGGGCGCGGTGGAATGGCTCGCGGCCATCGGACGCCGTCGCTTCTACCACGGCCCGCGCGTTCGCTATTCGTTGGAGCTCGCCGGTGACCTGGCGGCCTTGCGGCGGGGCGAGCCCCAGGTGATCGACGTGCAGTCGCTGCCCCCGAGCCCGGAATCCGATGCCCTGCTGGCCTCGGATGTCCGCGTGTACATGGTGGTGCCCATGATCGCCCGCGGCGAGCTCATCGGCTCGATCAGCTTCGGCGGGCCAACGGGGGTGTTCCCGCCCGAGCAGATCAGCATCGCCAAGGACGTGGCCGCCCAGCTCGCCATCGCACTCGAGCAGGCGCGACTCCTGGAGCGTGTGACCCGTCAGGCCGAGGAGCTCGAGCAGCGGGTCGAGGAACGCACGCTCGAGCTGAGGGCGGCGAACGACCAGCTCCAGCAAGAGATCGCAGAACGGCGCCGGGCGGAAGAGGACGCCGATCGCGCCAACCGGGCCAAGAGCGAGTTCCTCTCGCGGATGAGCCACGAGTTGCGCACGCCGCTGAACGGCATCATCGGCTTCGCGCAACTGCTCGAGCTCGAGGCCCAGGGCGACGAGCACCGCGAGAGCATCGAGATGATCCTCAAGAGCGGACGTCACCTGCTCGACCTCATCAACGAGATCCTCGATATCGCCCGGATCGAGGCGGGAAAGCTGGCGCTCTCCCTCGAGCCGGTCCTGATCAGCGAGGTCGTGGCCGCCGCCCTCGACATGTTGCGGCTCGAGGCGGCCTCCAAGCGCATCGACGTCGTGGTGACGGCGCTCTAGGGCTACGTGCTGGCCGATCGTCAGCGCTTCCAGCAGGTCGTGTTGAACCTCTTGTCGAATGCCGTCAAGTACAACCGGGCGGGTGGCGCCGTCCGCGTGTCGTCGGAGGTCGGTGCCGAGCAGGTCCGTCTCAGCGTCGGCGACACCGGTCGGGGCATCGCGCCCGAGATGATGAGCCGGTTGTTCACAGCGTTCGATCGGCTCGGCGCCGAGCAGACCGCGATCGAGGGCACGGGCCTCGGCCTCGTGCTGTCCCACCACCTCGTGGAGGCCATGGGCGGCACGCTGTCAGCGCAGAGCACGCTCGGCGAGGGCACGACGTTCACCGTCGGGCTGCGACGCGTCGAGTCTCCGACCGTGGGGATCGAGCGCGCGAGCGGTCGCGAGGTGGATGAGGTCGGCCTCGATGGCCTTCGTGGAACCGTGCTCTACATCGAGGACAATCTCTCCAACCTCAGACTGCTCGAGCGGATCCTGGCCCGGCGGCCTGGCGTCACATTGCTGTCAGCCATGCAAGGCTCCCGCGGGATCGAGCTGGCTCGCGATCATCAGCCGGACCTGATCATCCTGGATCTTCACCTGCCCGATCTTTCCGGCAGCGACGTGCTGGCCAGGCTGTGCACCGATCCTCGGACGAAGCACATCCCTGTCGTGATCCTCAGCGCGGACGCGACGCCCGGACGGATCAAGCGGTTGCTGGAGCAAGGCGCGCGTGATTACTTGACCAAGCCGCTCGACGTCAGACAGGTGCTGACGCTCGTGGACGAGACACTCGCCGACGTGGAGGCGTAGCGGAGGAGCGTGAAACGGGGCGAGGGCTTCGACCCCCGCCCCGTCCTCGGTTACGGCGCCTGAACGGAGTCGGGGCCCGTCAGGGGATTGTCGTCGTTGAAGGCCCACGCGGTACCGACGCCGCTGAGCGCCACCAGTGCCAACAGAGTCGCGAGAGCGAAGCGCTTCATCTCGTCACCCCTTTCGTCACGAGCTGTGTGATGCGAAGCAGACGGTTGCAAGGCAAATGCCCAACTCGCTGCCCGCGTTCCGAGCACGTCGATCACGGCCAAGTCCGCGTGATGTCGTCACTCGAGCCCTCGACGATTCGCGACGACGTCGTGCAGATCCGCCACAGTCGCGCACGAGCGCCACAGCTCGCGGCTCTCCGGAAGCATCGCTTCGGTGCCGATCCCCATTCCGATGCCGGGTTGGAGACGAACGAAATCGGCCAGTGAATCCGTGGCGCACCGGCACGCGAAGATCGGTGTCAGGATCGCACTCGTGCTCGGGATTGCGCTCGGCGGCAGCATTGCCTTGCCCACCTACCTGCTCGTGACGTATCAGACGCGCCTGGAGCGTTCCGCCGCGCGCGCCGCGTTCGTCCTGGCCTCGAGTGACCTGGGGCGGCAGGCGCAGGTGCACTTCAAGATCCAGGTGCAGGAGTGGAAGAACGTCCTGCTCCGCGGCGCCGATCCCCAGCTGCTCGAGAAATATCGGGGCGGGTTCGAGAAGGAGGAGGCCGCGGTGCAGAAGCACCTCACCGTCCTCCGAGAGCGGCTGACGGCCGAAGCACTCGACGTGGCCAGGGTCGACGGGCTGCTGGCCGTGCATCGGAGCCTCGGCGAGCGTTATCGCGCGGCGCTGGCCGGCTTCGAGGGCGACGCGGCCGGCGCGCGCAAGGTCGATCACGCCGTCCGCGGCATCGACCGGGCGCCGACCGAAGCGATGGACGCTCTGGTCGCCGACCTCAAGAAGCTCGCCGAGCGCTATCAGGCCGACGCGATCGCAAACAACGCGGCCATCCGTCGCTTCGCGATCACGCTGATCGTGCTCGTCGTCATTCCGGTGGCCGCGATCGCCACGTGGTTCTGCCGCGACGTGAGCCGTCGGCTGCGCCGCTTGGTCGATGCCGTGCGCGACGTGGCCGAGGGCGAGGGCGATCTCACCCGGCGCGTCGACGTGACCACGCGCGACGAGATCGGCGAGGCCGCCGCCTGGATGAACCGCTTCATCGAAAAGGTGCACGACATCATCGCTCACGCCCGCACGGTGGCGGGCGGCTCGGCGCTCGCGACCGGGCAGCTCTCGAGCGCAGCCGAGCATCTGGCCGCCGGCAGTCACGAGCAGGCCGCCGGCCTCGAGGAAGCCGCGGCGAGCATCGAGCAGGTCGCGGCCACGATCAGGCAGAACTCGGACAACGCGCGCCAGGCGGCCGACTGCGCCGTCGACTCCACGCGCACGGCCGAGAAGGGACGCGAGGTCATCGACGAATCGGTCTCCGCCATGAACGGCATCAGCCAGGCCGCCGGCAAGATCTCCCAGATCATCGGCGTGATCGACGAGATCGCGTTCCAGCCGCGGTCGAGGCCGCCCGGGCCGGGGAGCAGGGGCGCGGGTTCGCCGTGGTCGCGGCCGAGGTCCGGAACCTCGCCCAGCGATCGGCCAGCGCCGCCAAGGAAATCAAGGCCCTGATTCTCGAGTCGGTCGATCGAGTGGAGCGGGGCGCTGTGCTGGTCGAGCGGTCGGGCCGAACGCTGGACGACATCGTGACGTCCGTGCGCCGTGTCAGCGACATCGTGGCTGACATCGCCGCCGCCAGCGAGGACCAGCGGCGCGGCATCGACCAGGTCAACCAGGTCGTCGTGCAGATGGACGCGACCGTGCAGAACAACGCGGAGCAGACCGAAGAGCTCTCGACCACGACCCAGGCGCTGGCGACACAGGCCCGGGTGCTGGAGGAGCTGGTCGGGCGCTTCCGGGTTGCCGGGGCGACGGCCTCGCCCGTGGTGGCGGCGGCCGCGCGGCCGTCACGACCGCGCCCGAAGTCACGGAAGCCAGCGTTCCGACCGATCACTCGCGAGGTGGCTGTGGTCGGCGTCGGTTCCCACGAGCGCTAGTCCCTGGGCCCATGCTCGGTTCGCGCGTGCGACGCTCGGTCTGCAGGTATCAAGGCGCGCCGCTCGCCGGGGGCGACGGCGAGCGGCGCTGTTCGCTCTCGTTGAGTGCAGCAGGTCGTGCCGCAGTCACGCTGAGCGTCGCCCGGGGTTTAGTGCAAGGGGCTTACCGAATCCGGAAGTCCCCGAATAACGGGCCTGAAGGCGGTCGCCCGTGTTCGCCAGGCCCTGATCTCGTAAACTTCTCCGACAACGTGGCGAGTCGTCGCACCGAGCGGCCGACCCTGGCCGCACGCTCACTTGAAGAGGGTCGACGATCGTACGATGCTTGCCGGCACGGCGCGGACGCCGCGAGTGACTTCGAGACGCGACGCCGGACGGCCCCGAGGAGGGTCTCGATCCCATGAACATGCCGCACGATCCGCATCGAGCAGGAGCGCTCCCAAGCCCGATCAGGGACAGGCGGCAATCAACGTGCGCGTTGTGCGGCGAGCGTGTCGACTTGCGTGAGGAGCACTACCGCATGGTGTCCGAGTTCCGGGTCCATCGGGCCACGGTCCACGTCGAGTGCTATCGAAAGCTCAAGAGGGAACGCCCCGAGTAACGGCATCGAGGTCGCGTTCGATAGACGCGAACCGTCACCTATCCCGACGCCGTCGGAAGGTTGAGTCGTAAGGATTGCCGTACATCGCCGGCGACCCGAGCCCCTGCCGGCGAACGCGCTGATTCCTCACGCCGTCGTGATCCGGCCAGCTCCTTGCACTGAACGTCCCCCACAGGCTGTTTCATCCTTGGAAAGGACGTGAACGACCCGAGCGAGGAAATCGGCCGGCCGCTGGATCGCCGAACACACAACCATTGCGGTCGTGCTCGCAGGGATTCCAAGTCTCGTGGCCGGACTGATCGGCGTCGTGGCCAAGCGCCTCGATGTCAGCCCGGATCGAGTCTTCCTGCTGATCGGCCTGCTGACGTTCGCGTCAGGGCTCCTGACGATCGTCGTCCTGTTCATCCGCTACATCGTCAACTACGCGACGTTGACCTCCGTGGAGCTCGACGAAGCAATCACGAGGGGCTAGACGACGCCCGTATCGCGGAGGCGTCGCACCTCGTCGGCGGTGTAGCCCGCCAGCGTCATGAGCACGTCCTCGGTGTGCTCGCCGAAGAGCGGGGCCCGCGACGTCTCGATCGGGGAGTCCGACAGCCGTAACGGGCATCCGATCATCGAGAAGCGTCCCCGCGTCGGATGCTCGAGGTCGAAGACGGTGCCGCGCTCCCGCAGGTGAGGGTCGCGGAGCACCTCCGCGGTGTCGAGCACCGCGCCGCACGGAATCCCGCGGCTGGCCAGGGCCCGCATGACCTCGTGCTTGTCGTGCTTCATGGTCCAGCCCTCGATCACCGCGGTGAGATCGTCGCTGTGGCGGGCCCGGGCCGGCGGCGTGCTGAAGCGCTCGTCGGTGCGGACGTCCTGGCGGCCGATGGCGTCCACCAGCGCCTCGAAGGGCTCGGCATTGTCGGGTGGCAGCATCAGATAGACGTAGTCGTTCGGTCCACCTCCCGCGCAGCGGACGAGGTCGGCATAGGCGCCGCTCGCCGAGCGATTCCCCATGCGCTCGAGAGGCCGGCCGTTCGTCAGGGTCGGCGTGAACTTCACGCGCGTGATGTTGAGCACGGCCTCCTGCATCGCCACCTCCACGAGCTGGCCGCGGCCCGTCCGCTGCCTTTGCACGAGCGCCGCGAGGATGGCGATGGTCAGGTGCATGCCGGTGCCGGCGTCCCCCACGTTGACGCCGGTGACGACCGGCGGACGATCGGGGAAGCCGGTGAGGCTCATCCCACCGCTGGTCGCTTGCGCGATCATCTCGAAGCACTTGAAGTCGCTGTAGGGCCCGTACGAGCCGAAGCCTTTGATCGACGCGTAGATCGCGCGGGGATTGAGCTTCTTCACCGCCTCGTATCCGAGCCCCAGGCGCTCCATGGCGCCGGGGCCGAGATTCTCGGCGACGACGTCGGCCTCGCGGATGAGCCGTCGCGCGATCTCCTTGCCCTCGTCGGTCTTCAGATTGAGCACGATGCTGCGCTTGTTGCTGTTCAGCAGCAGGAAGAAATAGCTGTCGATGTCGGCCCGGTCGCTGTACCAGAGCTTTCGCGCCCGGTCACCGTTCGGCGGACGCTCGATCTTGATCACGTCGGCGCCGAGCCAGGCCAGGGTCTGCGTGCACGCGGGACCCGCCTGGTCGTGCGTGAAGTCGATGACCCGGATGCCGTCCAGGGCTTTGCTCATCGGGTGCTCCTCCTCATCGGGTCCGCTCGGCTACCGCGCCGGCGCCCGGCGCACGAGCTTCGTCACCTGCGTCAGCCGCATCTCGGCCAGGTAGAGATTGCCACGCGAATCGCCCCAGACGCCGTGGGCGCCAGCGTCGACGGGGCGGCCGCGCGCGAGCATCTGACCGTCGGGTGAGAACATCGTGATCCGGGGGATCTGATCGGTGACGTACACCGTGCCACCCGGATCGATGTAGATGTCCATCGGCTTGTGGAGGTCGCCCCACTCCCCGTAGAAGTCGCCCTCGGGGCTGAAGAGCTGGACGCGATTGTTCTCCCGATCGGCGACGAAGATCCGGTCGCGCGCGTCGACCCAGATACCGTGCGGCGTCGTGAACTGGGCGCGGCCGAGCCCGGGTCCGCCCCACGTCTGCAGATGCTTTCCGTCGGCCGAGAACCGGTGCACCGAGGAGTTGCCGTAACCGTCGGCGACGTAGATGTCGCCGTTCCGCGCGACGGCCACATCGGCCGGGTGGTTGAACGGCGCCCGCAGCGCCGGACGGCCGCGCTGGCCGAGCGTGAGCACCACCTTTCCGTCCGGCGTGAGCTTCAGGACCTCGTGCTCGTCACGGTTACAGACGAAGACGTGGTCGTCCGGCGCGATGTAAATGCCGTGGGCATCGCGCAGGCGGCCGTCGCCCCAGCCCGAGAGGAAGTTCCCATCGGCGTCGAAGACGAGGACAGGGGGATTCTTCCGCTGGTAGAAGTAGACGCGATCGCGTGAGTCCACGGCGACGTGACTCACGATGCCGAGCGTCATCCCGGTCGGGAGAACACCCCACGGGCTGATGACATCGTAGACGTAATCACCGGTACCGACGACGAGGCCACTCCGGCCGTTGGTCATTGTCAGTGTCCGTTCGGGCGCACGCGGTTGACGACCGGTGGCCACCCGGCCTGTCGTGTGGCTCGAATCTCGGCACGCCGGCGCGCAGTCGCGGCGGCGTCGACCTCGCCCCGGGCCGTGTCGATGACGACGCCATAGTCGTCGTGGGCCGATACCACGCTGACGAGCTCGTTGAGGACATCGCGCAGGACGGACGCGGGATCACGCTCGAGCGGATCGCCCCAGCCACCCCCGCCCGGCAACTCGTGACGGTAAACGTCGCCACGCGTGATCGTCATGGTGACCTTGGCCGGCACCACACGATGCTCGGCGTGAGGGTTGATGATGTTGACCGAGGGCTTCCCGGGGCTACCGCCGTAGAGCCCGAAGGGCCGGAAGGCCCGCCGGTCGGAGCGGACCTGCAGCACGGCCTCCTCCTCGACGAACCGGTAATCGCGCCGGAAGCCCATGCCGCCCCGGAATTTTCCGGCGCCTCCCGTATCCGGAACGAACTCCAGGGCGAGGATCTCGAGCGGATGCTCGACCTCGATGATCTCGGCGGGATGGGACGAGAGGTTCGCGAACATGCTGGCGTTGCCGTCGAGGCCGTCGGCCCACGGCCGGCCGCCCCAGGCCGAGCAGATGAAATCGACGTAGATGAACGGCCGGCGATCGGCGTGGTAGCCGCCGATGGAGATGCCCGTGTTCCCGCCGTCGGAGGCGGCGAAGACGCGATCGGGCAGCATCATCGCGAGCGCGCCGAAGACACAGTCGACCATGCGAAAGCCGGTGAGGCCGCGCGCGGCGGTGGCCGCCGGCAGCACGCAGTTGGCGATCGTCCCGGGCGGGGCGATGACCTGCACGGCGCGATGGAAGCCGTCGTTGTTCGGGATCTCCGCGGGCAGGACCGACTTGATGCCGGTATACGTCGCCGCCTTCGTGTACGAGAGCGTGTTGTTGATCGCGCCCTTGACTTGAGGTGACGACCCGGTCCAGTCGGCCACGAGCGTGTCGCCGGACTTCCTGAGCGTCACGAAGAGCCGGATGGGCTTGCCGTAGTCGATACCGTCGTCGTCGATCCAGTCCTCGAAGCTCCACTCGCCGTCCGGCAGCTCGCGCAGCGCAGCCCGCGTCATGCGCTCGGTGTACTCCATCAGCTCGTGCATGTGCCCCCTCACCGTCTCGGCCCCGCGCGTCTCGACCAGCCGCAAGAACGCCGCCTCGGCGATGTGGCAAGCCGAGAGCTGGGCGCGCATGTCGCCGAACACGCGCACCGGCACGCGCACGTTCTTCTCGATCAGCCGGAAGAGGGTCTCGTTCGGCTGTCCCGCGTCGTACATCTTCACGGGCGGGATGCGCAGGCCTTCCTGGTAGGTCTCGGTGGAGTCCGAGGCGTTGGAGCCGGCGACGCGGCCCCCCATGTCGGTCTGGTGACAGACGGTCCCCGCGAAGGCGATCCGCTCGTTCCGGTAAAAGATGGGTTTCAGGATGAACACGTCGGGCAGGTGCATGCCGCCCTCGAACGGGTCGTTGAGACAGTAGATGTCGCCGGGCTTCATGCGGTGGCCGAAGCGCTTGAGCGTCGCGCCGAGCGCGTCAGGGAACGAGCCGAGGTGCCCCGGCATCGTCAGCCCCTGGGCCACCGTGCGGCCGTCGCCGTCGCAGAACGCCGTCGAATAGTCCATCCCATCCTTGAGGACGCCGGAGTACGCGGTGCGATAGATCGTCAACGCCATCTCGTCGGCGATCGAGAACAGCGTGTTCTTGAAGAGCTCGAAGCCGATCGGATCGCGGGCCGTCATGCTCATGTCGTCACTGGAGCTCGATCACGATGTTGCCGTACGCGTCGAGACGCCCCGCCGCACTCGGTGGAATCAGGCACGTCGCGTCGTACTCCTCCACGATCGCCGGCCCCTCGACGACGTCGGCGAGATCGGCGCGGCGAAGGATCGGTGTCCGGCGCCATCCGTGCTCGGGCCCGAAGTAGACCTCGCGCCGGGGGGATTCCCCGGCTGGCGCCGGCTGGTGGCGATCGACCACGACGCGATCCGGCACTCGCGGCCGGTCGGGAATCCCCTGGGCCACGAGGCGGAGGCTGACGAGCTGTACGGGCTCGTCAGGGCCGGCGCGGTGACCGTACACGCGCTCGTGCTCGCGACCGAAGGCCTCCTCGAGCTCGCCGATGGCACGCGAATCGAGCTGTCCCAGGCCGAGCGGCACGGTCAATTCGAACGACTGGCCCTGATAGCAGAGATCGGCCGACCGCCTGAGTCGGGCCGAGGCGCCCGTGAACCCTTCGGACGCGAGCTGGGCCAGCGCCTCGGCTTCCATCTGCGCCACGATGCCGTTCAGCTCGCCGAGCCCGAGCGTTCGGGTGGCGCGACGGTATGTCTTCACATAGTGGTGCTCGACCTCGCCGTACAGGAGTCCGAACGAGGAGAACAGGCCCGGCGCCGGCGGGACGACGATCCGTGTCATGTCGAGCTGGCGCGCCATGCCCGCGGCGAAGAGCGGGCCGTTGCCGCCGAAGGCGAACAACGCGTACTCGCGCGGATCACGGCCCCGTTCGCTCGAGACCGACTTGATCGCGCGGATCATGTTGGACGCGGCGATCAGATGCGCGCCGTAGGCGGCCTCGGCGAGCTCGAGGCCGAGCGGGCGCGCGATGCGCGCCTCGAAGACCTCGTGGGAGCGAGACGCGTTGAGCTTGAGCGCCCCGCCCACCAGGTGGGTCGGGTTCAGGTAGCCCAGGATCACGTTGGCGTCGGTGATCGTCGGCTCGGTACCGCCGAGGTCGTAGCAGAGCGGCCCGGGGAAGGCGCCCGCGCTCCGCGGCCCCACCTGCACCGAGCCGCCGGTGTCGATCCACACGATCGAGCCGCCACCAGCGCCGACCTCGGCCAGGTCGATGGCCGGGACGCGGAGCTGATACCCGCTGCCGCTGAGCAGCCGGGAGCCGTGCATGATCCCGCCGCCCACCGAGTACTCGGTGGCGCGGTTGACCTCCCCGTCCTCGACGATCGACGCCTTGGCCGTCGTCCCGCCCATGTCGAAGGTGATGATCTTCGCCATCCCCGTCCGCCGCGCCAGCGCCTGGGCGCCGATCACGCCGGCGGCGGGACCGGACTCGATGACGTGCATCGGCATGCGCGAGGCGGCCTCCGCGGTCATCAGGCCGCCGTTCGACTGGATGATGAGCAACGGCGTCCGCACGGCGATCTCGCCGAGGCCGGCGCGGAGCGTGCGGAGGTAGCGCTGCACGACCGGCATCACGTACGCGTTGATGACGGTCGTGGACGAGCGCTCGTACTCACGGATCTCGGGCAGCACGTCGGTACTGATACAGAACGGCATCCCGGGCACGCGGCGATCGACGATCGCCTTGATCTGCTGCTCGTGGGCGGGATTCGCGTAGGCGTTCAGGAGGCAGACGGCCAGCGCCTCGATCCCGTGACCGAGCAGCCGATCGAGGACGCGCTCGACCTCCGCGGGGTCGAGGGGAATCTCCACGTCGCCGCGGGCGGTGATCCGCTCGGCGACTTCCATGCGCAGGCGCCGCTCGACGAGAGGCGCTGGTTTCTGCCAGGCGATGTCGTACAGACGCGGCATGCGGAGACGGCGGATCTCCAGCACGTCACGGAAGCCCTTCGTCGTGATGAGCCCGGTCCGGGCGCCCCGGAGCTCGAGGATCGCGTTCGAGGCCACCGTGGTGCCGTGCAGCACCTCGCTCACGTCGTGGCCGGCCACGCCGGTCTCGTGGAACAGCTCGCGAACGCCCTCGACGATGGCGCGGGCGTAGTCGTCGACGCTCGACGACACCTTCTTCGTGTGGACGTTCCCGTCGTCGTCCAGGAACACGATGTCGGTGAACGTCCCGCCGATGTCGACGCCGACGCGGAAGCGCGCCATGTCAGCGGCCGGCCGCCTTGAGCACCTGGGCGACGTAGGCATCGCCCCACTGCTGCCGAGCCCAGTCGTACACGGGCGCGACCGCCGCGCGCATCTTGGCGAGCTCGGCCGGCGCCACGTCGTTGATCTCCACGCCCTTGCTGGCCATGAAGGCACGCGCGGTGGCCTGGGAGGCGCGGCTCGTGGTGCGCGCCGTCGTCGCCATGTTCTGCGCGGCGTCCATCACGATCTTGCGCTGCTCCGGCGTCAGGCTGGCGAGCCAGCTCTTGCTGCCGACCACGAGCGCCAGCTCGAAGAAGTGACTGGTGGTGGAGATGTACTTGGTGACTTCGTACAGCTTGACGCCGAAGATGCTCGTGAACGGCAGCTCACCGCCGTCGATGACCCCGGTCTGCATCGCGCTGTAGATCTCGGAGAAGGCCATGCCGATCGGGCTCGCGCCGAGTGACTGGAACGTCTTGAGCGTGACCGGCGAGGCGATGACCCTCAGCTTGAGGCCGCGCAGGTCCTCGATGGTCCGGACGGGACGCTTCCGGTTGAACACGTGCTTGAGGCCGTACTCCTCGTAGCCCATGATGACGAAGTCGGTCTTCTCTTGAATCTTCGCCTTGAGATCGGTCCCGAACGGGCCATCGAGCGCCCGGTCCGCCGCCTCCGGGCCGTCGAAGAGATACGGAAGGCTGGTGACCTGGATTTCCGGGTACCACTTCGCGAGGTACTGCGGTGAGTTGACGTGCATCTGCACCGCGCCGGACCGCAACATCTCGACGACCTCTTCGATCTTGCCGAGCTGGCCGGCCGGATACAGCTCGACCTGGATCTGTCCGTTGCTCTTGGCCTCGACCTCCTTCTTGAAGTCGGCCATGGTGTCGGCGGTCGTCTCGCCGAGCCCCTGGGAGTTGCCGAACCTGATCTTGAGCGTCTTGCCCGTCTGCGCCGTCGCGTCGGGCGCCGACAGGCCGATCAGCGCCGCCGCCAGCACGATGCCCACCGCCGCCGCGTTCGTCCTCATGTCTTCTCCTCCAGGTTCTGGCTCACCCGCGCGGTCTCATCGGGCAGCACGGCTCGCCGCCGGTCGCTCAGCGCGCCCCGAGCACCAGGTTCGGGAGCCACAGCGTGATGGCCGGAATATACGTGATCAGGAACAGGGCGACCAGGAGCGCGGTCAGGAACGGCCACATGGCGCGGATGAACTCGATCATCGTGATGTCGGCGATCCTCAGCATCAGGTACATCGTCAGGCCGTAGGGCGGCGTCATCATCCCGATCGACACGTTCAGCACGAAGACGACCGCGAAGTGGACGGGATCGATGTGGTAGGCGGCCACGACCTTGGCGAAGAGCGGGGCGAAGACCAGCATCGTGGCCGTGACGTCGACGAAGAGGCCGATGATGAGGAACAGGATGTTGAGGAGCAGGAGCACGACCCACGGGCTCTTCGTGAGTCCCGTCACGAAGTCGATGAGCGCCACGCCGACCCCGAGCACCGTGATCACGTAGCCGAAGATCCCGGCCACGGCGATGATGACGAAAATCGCCGCGGTGTCCTTCAGCGTCGCCACGAGGACGCCGGGCAGATCGCGCCACCCGAGCTCGCGGTACACGCCCAGGGCCAGCAGCAGCGCGTAGGGAACGGCGAGGGCGCCCGCTTCCGTCGCGGTGAACACGCCGCCGAGGATTCCGCCGATGATGAGCACCGGCATGAACAGGGCGGGCAGCGCGACGACGAGGCTGCGCACGGCACGCTGGCGCGTGGGCCACGGCTGACGCGGCCAGTCGTGCTTCCGCGCCATGACGTACTGCATGACCATGAGCAGCAGGCCCATCACCACGCCCGGGACGATGCCGGCCAGGAACAGGCGCCCGATGCTGAGGTCGTTGATGGCGGCGTAGATCACGAAGGCGATGCTGGGCGGGATGATCGGGCCCATGGTGGCGGCGGCCGCCACGATCGTGGCCGCATAGTTGGCCGCGTAGCCGCTCCGCTTCATCGCGGGCACGAGCACGGACCCCAGCGCGGCGGCGTCGCCGATCTCGGAGCCGGTCATGCCCGAGAGGATCATCTCCACGACGACGACCACCTGGCTCAGGCCGCCCGCGATCCATCCCACGAGGACGTCGGCCAGATCGACGAGGCGGGTCGTGATGCCCCCCACCGTCATCACGTTGCCGGCGAGGAGAAAGAACGGGATGGCCAGGAACGGCCACGAATCCACCGTCGCCGTCATCTTCACGTACACGACCGAGAGCGGGACCTGCATGAGAAAGAGCACGACGGCCGAGGCCAGCCCCATGGCAAAGGCGATCGGGACACGGAGCGCGGCCAGGCCGAAGGTGCCGGCGAAGAGGATGGTGATCAGCGCCGCCTTGCTCACAGCGGATCGGTCACGGCGGAGACGACCGTCGCGGGGCTCGGCCGCCAGCGACGCGCGGCGTTCACGACGACGTGGACGATCATCAGCGCGCTGCTGACCCACAGGGCGCCGTCGAAGATGAAGAACGGAAGCCCCGTGGCCGGGCTGGGACGCCGCAAGCTGTCGAGGAAGATCGGCAGGCCCATCGACAGCACGAGCAGGAGGAACGTGACCAGCACCAGGTCACCCAGGATGCGGAGCGCGAGCTGGGCCGGCGCCGGCACCGCATCGTAGAGCAGATCGACGGTGATGTGGCGGCTTTCCCGCGTGACCAGCACGGCGCCCCAGAAGCTCGACCACACGAGGAGCGCGCGGCCGATCTCGTCGGCCCAGGCGATCTGCAGCCACTCGTAGAGCAGGAAGCGCACGAACACCTGCGCCAGGACCACGATCAGCATGGCGCCGAACAGGAAGAGGCCGACGGTGTCCTCGACCCGCCGCAGGAACGCTGCGCAGGCCTCGGCGCTCACGCCGGCGCTCGGTGCGATGTCACGAGCCGGCCCCAGCCCGGCCGGCCTTCGAGCGCGCCGTCACGCATCACGACGCGTCCCCTCACGATCGTGCAGACCGGCTGTCCCTTCGTGCGGAATCCCTCGAACGGCGTGATCTTGCTCTTCGACTGGAAGCGGTCGGCGCGAATCGTGGCCTCCCGTGCGAGATCCACGATGACGATGTCCGCGTCGGACCCGACGTCGAGAACGCCCTTCCTCGGATAGAGGCCCCAGACCCGGGCGGGTGCGAGCGACGACCACGTCACGTACTGCTCGAGCGTGATCCGGCCGCGGTTCACCTCGGTGAGCAGCAACGGGATCGCCGTCTCCAGGCCCCCGAATCCCGACACGCAGTCCCAGATGTCGTCGGCGGTCTTCTCGGGGATGGCGTGGGGAGCGTGGTCGGTCGCGAGCATGTCGATGACGCCGTCGGCGAGCCCGCGCCACAGCGGCTCGGCGTGTCCCGCGGCCCGCACCGGGGGATTGACGCGAAGCACGGGGCCGACGCGATGCATGTCCTCGGCGGTGAGCAACAGATAGTGCGGACACGTCTCGGCCGTCACCGCAACGCCCCGGCGCTTGGCGGCGCGGATGATGGGAAGCGCATCCTTGCACCCCTCGTGCGCGATGTGGACCTGGGCGCCAGCAGCCTCGGCGAAGGCGACCGCCCGCTCGACGGCGTCGACGGCACAGACGGCCGGGCGCGATTCCAGGTGGGCGAGCGGATCGCGTCGCCCGGAGGCACGGAGGCGGCCGGTCTTCCGTTCGATGATCGTCGCGTTCTCGGCGTGCACGGTGACGCGGAGCCCGAGCGACGCGGCGATCTCGAGGCCTTCGAGCATGGCGCCGTCGTCGATGTGACCGATGGGGTTGTTGCCCATGAAGCACTTCAGCCCGATGACGCCGTGGCGGGCCAGTCCGGGCAGGTCACCGAGATTCTGCTGGCCGAGCAGCCCGTACACACCGTAGTCGACATAGGCGTCGCGGGAGGCGATCTGCTGTTTGATCTGGAGCGCGTCCACCGTCGAGGTCGGCGGATCGCTGTTCGGCATCTCGAAGACCGTGGTCACGCCGCCGCACGCGGCGGCCGCCGTGCCGCTCGCCCAGTCTTCCTTGTACTCGTAGCCGGGAGATCGGAAGTGGACGTGGGGATCGATCACGCCGGGCAGGACGTACTTGCCGGTGGCATCGATCGTCTCGCGTGAGTCCGGCAGCGCGTCGTCGCGGGAGATGGCCACGATCACGCCACCCTCGATCGCGATGCCCGCGCTCATGATCCCGGTGGACGAGACGAGCCTTCCGCCCCGGATCACGAGGTCCACGGCCCCAGGACTCATGCAGGCGTGTCGGCGACGGCGGCCCGGACGGCCGGCGGCATCGTGAGTCTCGCGTGACGCACGCCGGGGAGCGAAGCTGGTGACATTACGGATCCGTGGGCGGGACTCTACATGACTCGCTTGCGGCTTCACAAGCCCGGGGCGTCCGTTCCTTGACCTCCGCGCGCCGCCGCCCTACGCTGACAGTCGTGGCCCTGACGTTCCGGAAACTCCACCCGCACTTCGCGGCCGAGGTGAGCGCGGTCGATCTCCGCCAGGTTCACGACGAGGCGACGCTCGCCGAGATTCGGGCCGGGATGGACGAATACGCGGTCCTCGTGTTCCGCGGCCAGCCCTTGTCCGATGACGAGCACCTGGCGTTCGCCCAGCGGCTGGACGGCCGGCTGCACGCGAAGACGGGGAGCAGCGTGCTCTACAAGAATCGGCTCGGGAACGAGGCGCTCAGCGACATCTCGAACGTCGACGAGCACGGTGGGCTCTTGAAGCCCGACGACCGCCGGCGCATGTACAGCCTGGGCAACCGCCTGTGGCACACCGACGCGTCATTCCAGGATCCGGCAGGACGCTACTCGATGCTCTCGGCCAAGATCGTTCCGCCCGTCTCCGCCGACACGGAGTTCGCCGACATGCGCGCCGCCTACGACGCGCTACCGGCGGAGATCAAGGCGCGCGTCGAGGATCTTCGCGTGCACCACTCGATCGCCCACTCACGCCAGATCCTGGGCTTCGAGTTCTCGAGTCACGAGCAGGAAGCCCTGAAGGGCGCGATTCATCCACTCGTGCGCACGATCCCTCGCTCACGACGCCGCTCGCTCTACCTGGCGGCGCATGCCGCGAGGATCATCGACTGGCCGGTGCCCGAGGGGCGGCTGCTCCTGCGCGATCTCACGGAGCACGCGACCCAGCCCGAGTTCGTCCATCGTCATGCCTGGCAGGTCGGCGACCTCGTGATCTGGGACAACCGCGCGACGATGCACCGCGCTCGTCCCTTCGACGACGGCACGTACCGGCGGGAACTGCGCCGCGTCACGACGCTCGACGTCGATCAGCCGAGCGCCGTGACCAGCCCTTCCTGACCGCTTCGCCGCCCTCTTGAGTGCCCTGACCCGCTGACGCCCTGGCGGCTCAGGCCGCCCGGGCGGCGTCCGCCTTCTTGAAGTCGGCCTCCGTGAACCCGTAGAGGTGCGCGCCTCCCACCAGGATCTCCTCGGCGATCTTCCGCGGAACGTTCTTCAGCAGATTCTCGGAGACGTGCGGGAAGTTCGAGTCGAAGTGCGGGTAATCCGTCGAGATGCACATCCGGTCGGCGCCGATCAGCCCGGCCGTCGCCTCGATCTCGGGCTCGCTCCCCTCCACCGCCGCCCAGCAGTTACGCCGGAAGTATTCCCGCGGCGTGAGCGACAGGTACGGCGCGTGGGAGTCACGGTACTGGGGATAGTCCCACTCGATACGCGACAGCAGTCCGGGCGCCCAGGAGTTCTGAGCCTCGAGGAATCCGACGCGGAGCTTCGGATAGAACTCGAAGACGCCGCCGATGATCATCGCGATCAGCGACTGCTGCATCTCGATCCAGTGGCTCGCCACGTGGCGGTAGAACCGGTTCTCGCCATAGAGCTCCGGAAAGCGGGAGTACGAAGCGGCCACGCCTTCGTGGAACCCCCACGTCACGTTCAGCTCTTCGTGGAGCTTGTAGAGCGGGTCCCAGTAGTTCGAGTGCCAGTAGTGGCCGTTCACGAGGTTGGGCCGGATGAACGAGCCGACGGCGCCCAGCTCGCGCACGCCCCGCACCAGCTCCTTGCACGCCAGATGGACGTCGTGCACGGGCAGCATGGCCACGAACTTCAGGCGATCGGGGCTGTACTGGCAGAACTCGTGGATCCAGTTGTTGTAGGCCTGGCAGATGGCCAGCGAGAGCAGCGGATCCAGGTTGTTGCGGGCGATGAGGGACAGGCCGGTGGTCGGGTAGAGCACCGCGATGTCGACGCCTTCCAGGTCCATGCCCATCACCTGGGCTTGGGCGTCGTAATCGCGCTCGACGGCGAAGGCGAGGCGATCGGTGTCGTGCAGCCGAGATGCCGAGAGGAGCTGGGTGGCGTAGGCCGAGCTGCGGCGGATGCGCTTTCTGTATTGCTGCAGATCGGCGTCCGATGTCGGCAGCCCGTCGATGACGATCGAGCCGGCTGTTCCACGGCTGGGGCGGCCGTCCGATCCCACCGGCACGCTGACGCGGTGTCTGAACTTCGGATCCAGATACCGCTCGAAGAGATCGGGCGGCTCCATGATGTGCATGTCGGAGTCGACGAATCGGAGACCGTCTTTCATGAGGTCCTCCTCGCCTTCGCGGCCGGCTGGCGTTGCGCCGCGACTATATCTCCGTGGGCGGCAGAGTCAAGCGCGGGTCTGGTGTACGATCCCGCCATGATCACCAAGCCGGTCACGTTCTACAGCGAAGGCCACCAGCTCGTCGGCGACGTCTTCTATCCCTCGGACCTCCCGCCCGGCCAGCCGCGGGCGGGCGTCGTCCTGTGCCACGGCTATACGGGGATCAAGGACCTATACCTTCCGGACAACGCGCGGACGCTCGCCCAGGCCGGGTACGTGGTGATGACCTTCGATTACAAGGGCTGGGGGGAGAGTGCGGGGCCCCGCAGCCGGCTCGCGCCCTACAGCCGGGTCGCCGACGTTCAGGCGGCCATGACGTTCCTCGGGACGCTTCCCGAGGTCGATGCCGAGCGGATCGGCCTGTACGGGACGAGCTACGGCGGCGCGACCGTCGTCTGGGTCGCCGCCATCGATCGTCGGGTCCGGTGCGTCGTCAGCGTGGTCGGCATCGGCAACGGCACGCGATGGATGCGCAGCGTGCGCCGCCCCGACGAGTGGCACGATCTCCTCGAGCGCTCACGGCGCGACCGCGTCAAGCGGGCGCTGGAGGGGGAGTCCGAGCTGGTGAATCGCGAGGAGATCCTGCTGCCCGATCGTCAGTCGGCGGAGCTGGCCGCCGCAGCCCGGCGGAATCTTCCGGGCGCGGTCAGCCGAATCCCGCTCGAGTACGTCGACGACACCGTCGAGTTCAACCCGGAGTGGATCGTCGACAAGATCGCGCCGCGCGCGGCGCTCTTCATCACGACCGACGACGATCGCCTCGTCCCGCCCGAGGAGTCAGCCGCGCTCTACGCGAGAGCCGGCGAGCCCAAGCGGCTCGTGGTGCTCAAGGGCTACGGCCACTACGAGGTCTACAAGGAGCCGGCGTTCGGCGAGGTCATGGCGGCCACGCTGTCCTGGTATCGGGAGCACCTGCCAGCATGAGGCTCCAGGGCAAGACCGCGCTCGTCACCGGGGCCAGTCGCAACATCGGGCGCGCCATCGCGCTGGCCTTCGCCGCCGAGGGCGCGAACCTCGTGGTGAACACTCGGGTCAACCGCGACGAGCTGGGAGCGGTCGCCGCCGAGTGCCGGAAGGCGGGCGTGCAGGTGGTTCCGGTGCTGGCCGACATCGCCGACGCGGGCGCCGTCGAATCCATGGTGCGCCAGGGATTGGCCGAGCTCGGCAGCATCGACGTCCTCGTCTGTAATGCGGCCATCCGACCGCACACGTCGCTCGCCGACACGACGCTCGACGACTGGCATCGCGTGATCGGTGTGAACCTCCACTCGGCCTTCTATCTCACGCGAGCCGTAGTGCCGTCGATGAAGGAGCGCCGGCGAGGCAGCATCATCGCGATCGGCGGGCAATCAGCGTTGACCGGCCGGGCGAACACCGCGGCGGTCACCGCGGCCAAGACCGGCTTGCTCGGACTGATCCGTGCGCTGGCCGCCGAGCTCGGGCCGTTCGGGATCCGCGCCAACATGGTGATGCCGGGCTTCATCGACACCGAGCGGCGCTACGCGGACTGGTATCCGGAGTTTCGTCAGGCGCCGCCGGGCGCGCCCGAGCAGCTCAAGGCGATTCCGTTGGGCCGGCTCGGCCGCCCCGAGGAGATTGCCGACGCCTGCGTCTTCCTGGCCTCCGACGCCTCCGCCTACGTGACCGGGGACACTCTCCGGGTCATGGGGGGCCGCGTCATCGGCTGAGTGGGTCGGCGGGCGAGCTCAGAGGATGGTCTCGACGATGCGTCGGATCAGCATCGCGAGGAACACCACCATACCGGCGACGCCACAGAGCGTCAGCCACCGCTGGCGGAGCATGAGACCGGCGTTGAGCGCGGCGAGCGCGAGGACGCCCGCACCCATGACGACCACGATTCGCCCGGCCAGACCGAAGTCCATCTCCTCAGGGTCATCGGTCGGGCCCTCATCCGGCCGGAGGGCCCGCATCGTGACGACCCGCATCTTGACGAGGAGTCGGGTTTGGGCGGATGCTTTTGCCATCGCATGAAGAAGGTCGCCGCGGTCCTGCTCGTCTCGAGCGCCCTCGTCCTGGGCATCGTCCTGTCTGGCGAGGCCTGGGGCGGCCACGGGCATGGACATGGACACTTCCGGAGCCGCGTCTTCATCGGTGTCGGCCCGGCCTACTGGTGGGGCTGGGGCCCGTACCCGTACTGGTACTACCCGTACTACCCCTACGACGCCTATCCGACTCCGGTCGTGGTGCAGGACCCACCCGTCTACATTCAGCAGTCGGCACCGGTGGGTCCGCCCGTTCCGGCCTCGGCGGCGCCGCCCGCCGCCCCGACTCCACCACCGGCTGAGTCCTACTGGTACTACTGTCCGAGCGCCCGGACCTACTATCCGATGATTCAGACGTGTCCCGAGCCATGGGTGAAGGTTCCGCCACGGCCATGACGCGAGCCCTCGCCTCGGCGTTCGCGGTGGCCGTTCTCCTCTGGGCAGGTGCCGCCTGGAGCGCCGACGCATTGAGCGAGAGCGCCGCGGCGATCGAGCGCGCCTCGACGGAACCGGATGGCACCCGCGTCGTGGTCGGCCACATCTCGCGCAAGCTCGGCGTCTCGGTGGAGACGTTGCGACGGGAGCGCGCGGAAACCGGCTTGGGCTGGGGAGATCTGCTGCTCGCCCACCGTCTGGCGAAGCTCACCGGAGGAACCGTCGACCAGATCACCGCCGAGTCACGGACCGGCAAGACCTGGGACGAGATCGCCCGGACTCACGACGTCGATTCCGCGAAGCTGCTCGCCGACCTTCAGCATTCCCTGGACGCCATCGAAAAGAAGGCGGACGACCGGCCGGTCAACCGAGAGACGCTGTTCGGGCCAGGGAAAAAGGACTCAGCCGTCGGCCGCCAGCACTACTGACGGTAGGCCCTGGCCCTGGCAGTCACCTCGTTGACGTCGAAGCGAGCGGGGCTGGCCGTCACAGGCCGTCACCGTGGCCAGCCACACGATCGCGATCGCCCCGCACGCGCCTCGACGCATTCTCCACTCCCTGCGCCGCGTCTTTCGCAGCCATCTTTCGTTTCAGCTCGTCCGGCGTGAGACGGACGATGTCCTCGTTCTGGTGGGCATAGCGCGTGTGGCCTTCCGTCTCGGCCTCGAGCAGCTCCACGCGGCCGTCGAGCACGTCGGCCTTCCAGCGCTGCTGCTCGGCATCGCGGGCGCGAAACTCCGGCATCACCTCGCGAGCGAAGAGCTCGAGACTCTGGCAGATGTCCTCGTGGGTCGTGCGGCCCGCCTGGTTGAGCAGGATGACCTGGTCCACGTGGGCGGCCTCGAACTCGCGCAGGCGGCGGCGGATCGTCTCGGGCGAGCCGATCAGCCCGCTGCGCAGCGTCTCCTGAGCTTTCTCGGTGTGCCGCCACTCCTGGTACAGCTCCCACATGTTTCCCTGGCCGGGGTTGGGAATGCCGTGCCGGCCGTAATGGCTCAGGCAGAACACGAAGAACGTCCAGCCGGCCGCCTTCTCCTCGGCCTCGGCATCGGTCTCGGCGCACATGAAGCCGCTGACCATCGCGATGTTGGGATTGACCGGATAGTCGGCGAGCTTGGCCTGGTGCCGCGTCAGGTTCGTGTAGTACCGGGTCACCCACGCGCGGGCCGCCTCCGGCGACACGAACTGGAATCCGAGCGCACCCATCCCCCACTGACCGGCATTGCCGATGGTGGTGATGTTGGAACAGGCGACCCACAGCGGAGGATGCGGCTTCTGGTACGGCTTGGGGATGACGTTGCGCGCCGGGAAGTCGACGTACGTGCCGTGCCATTCCCAGGTCTCGCGCGTGAACGCCGGCACCAGCGCTTTGACCGACTCCTCCCACACGTCGCGCTTCTCGCGCACGCGGGCGCCGAAGGGATGAAGCTCGACCGGCCCCTGACCCTCTCCGAGCCCCAGCTCGACCCGGCCGCCCGAGAGGAGATCGAGCGTGGCGACGCGCTCGGCCACCCGGATCGGGTGATTCGTGGGCAGCTGGATGATGCCGTGGCCGAGCCGGATGCGGCGCGTCCGCTGGCTGGCCGCGCCCAGAAAGACCTCGGGTGCCGACGAGTGCGAGTACTCCTCGAGGAAGTGGTGCTCGACCACCCAGGCGTAGTCATAGCCGAGACGATCGGCCAGCTCGATCTGAGCCAGGGCGTTCTGAAAGACCTCGTACTCGCTGCGGGCCGACCACGGCCGCGGCAGCTGGTGCTCGTAGAAGATGCCGAATCTCACCGAAGAACCTCCACTCGTTTGACAGCATCATCGGCCGTCGCTACGCTCCCCTGCATGATACGGAAACCGTCGATCGTCCGCGCGGGCCTCGCATGAAGGTCACGGCGGTCCACGCCTGCCTCGGCGCTCGTGTCGAGGGCGTCGATCTGACCCGGCCGCTCGACGAGACTACGTTTCGAGCGATCTTCGACGCCTTCCAGGAATATTCCGTGCTCGTCTTTTCCGGTCAGCACCTCACCGACGAGCAGCAGATGGCCTTCAGCCGGCGCTTCGGGCCGCTCGAGACCACGATCACCGCGACCGGGCGGGAAGATCGCCTGCATCCGAACATGGTCGATCTCTCCAACGTCGATCCCGACCACGACGACCGGCTGATGGACTGGACGGATCGAAAGATGATGTACCAGTCGGGCAATCAGCTCTGGCACACGGACAGCTCGTTCAAGCCGGTGCCGGCGCACTCCTCCGCGCTCTCGGGCCGCGAGGTGCCTCCGGCCGGCGGCGAGACCGAGTTCGTCAGCATGCGCCACGCCTACGCGACGCTTCCCGACGAGCTGCGGCGGTCGCTCCACGGCCGCGTCGTCGTCCACAGCATCCTCTACTCGCGGAGCACGATCGCGAAGGGATTGTTCGACGCCGATCAGGAGAAGGGACTGCCGCCCGTCCGTCAGGCGTTGATCCGCACCAATCCCGTGAACGGCCGGCCGTCGATCTACATCGGATCACACGCCTGGTACGTCGAAGGCATGGACGTCGCCGAATCACGGCGCTTACTCGACGGCCTCCTTGCTCACACGACGGCGCCCGACCGCGTGTATCAGCACCGCTGGCGCCCGTGGGATCTCGTGATGTGGGACAACCGCTGCGTGTTGCACCGCGGTCGCCCCTGGGACGCGGCCCATCATCGGCGCGTCATGCGGCGCACGACGGTGGCCGGCGAGGGGCCGACGGTCGAGCCACCCTACGCGACGCGAACCCCGGCCTGGGACGGCATCATCCCGAGCGGCGTCGGCGTGTAAACGTCCGATGGCCTCCGTCTGGCACGCTCGGCAATTCCACAACCAGCCGGAGGAGAGCCACCAGCATCCGTTCCTGGTGGATCTCTGGCAGGCGGTGCGTGACGAGACGGCCGGGCGCTTCGACTGCCGCGTGTACGCTCGGAACGCGGGAGTGCCGGGCTCCGATCCCGCCGTGCTCGAGATGCTGGTCGCGGGCGAGCTCGAGTTCTTCACGCAGATGGGCGGGATCCTCGGTCAGATCGCGCCCGTGATGGAAATCCAGGGCCTGCCCTTCGCCTTCACGAGCTCCGAGCAGGTCTACCGCGTGATGGACGGAGAGCTCGGTGCGCTTCTCCAGAAGGAGCTCGGGGCCAGAGGCCTGTACTGTTTGCCCCGCGGTCTGATGGAGAACGGCTTCCGCCAGATCTCCACGGTGGAGCGTCCCGTCAAGAGCGCCGACGATCTCATCGGCGTGACCATGCGGATCCCGGGCGGCCGGATGTTCTCCGACCTCTTCCAGTCGCTGGGCGCCGTCCCCGTCCACGTCACCATCGCCGAGCTCTACGACGCGCTGAAATCCCACCGCGTGCAGGGCCAGGAAAATCCCCTCGTCGTGACCGAGGTAAATCGTCTCTACGAGGTCACGCGCTACGTGGCCATCACCAACCACATGTGGTCGGGTTTCAACATGCTGGCCAATGGACGGTTCTGGAGCGGGTTGCCGGCCGACGTTCAAGCGATCATCGAGCGCAACGTGGCCATCCACGTGGCGCGGCAGCGCGAGTACACGCAACGCCTCAATCGCGAGCTCGAGTCCCGGCTCGCCCAGCGCGGGCTCGTCTTCAACCGGGCCGACGTGGCCAGCTTCCGCCGCCGGCTGGGCGACGCCTTCTACCGGCGCTGGAAGGCCGAGCTGGGGACGACCGCGTGGCGGCTCCTCGAAGCCGAGGTCGGCCCGCTCATTTGATCGCGAGCGGGTTGACCGGCGAGCCGACGGCGCCGGTGAACGGCAGCGGCGGCGCCACGAAGAGGAACTCGAAGACGCGGTCCCGCGCGCAGTCTTCGGCCAGCTCGTCGAGCGCGAAGATCTCGCCGACCAGCATGCCCATGTTGGGGATGAGGACCTGGTGCACGGGCTGGTAGCTGTCGGGAATCTCGTTGGGCCGCACCTCCATGCCCCACGTGTCGGTGGCGATGGCGGCGAGCTGACGCTCGTGGAGCCAGCCGGCCGTCGAGAACGAGAGCCCCGGCGCGTCCCCGCCGGCGTAGTCGCCCCAGCCACCCTGCTGCTTGCACATCGCCATCTGTCCGGTCCGGACGAGCAAGGCATCGCCGGTACCGACCTTCACGTCGTGCGCGCGGACCGCGGCGTCGAGATCCTCGGGCGTGATCGCATACCCGGGCCGCAGCCAGTCCACGCCCTTGACGCGAGGAATGTCGAGCAGGACGCCACGGGCAACGACGCCGCGAGCCATCTTGTGGATGCCGTTCTTCTTGGCGCCCTCGCTGCTGACGAGGTTGGCGTCGTAGCCGTTGTAGAGCTGGCCGTCCTTGAAACAGTGGGAGAGCGCGTCCCACTGCGTCCCGCACTGGAGCGCCATGATGATCATGTCGTCGGCGAACCCGACGTTGCCCGGACGCTTGAACGCGCCCGTCGTGAAGTCCGGGCCGGTCAGGATCATCCGGTGGATGGGATTGAAGCGGCGCGGCTGGTTGATCTGCGGCCCTTCCTTGTCGAACGGGATCGCGAGCGAGAAGACCTGTCCGCGCTTCACCAGCCCGGCCGCCTTCACGATGGCGTCGGGCGTGATGTAGTTCAGCGTCCCCAGCTCGTCGTCCTTCCCCCACTTGCCCCAGTTGCGGTACTTCAGTCCCGTCTCACGGATGATGTCGGTCATCGATTGTCCCCTCACGACCCTGACGAAGGTCGGGTCACCCTTCTTCTACAACGGTTCCCGCGCGTTGTCGCGGCCCCGCTGCCGAGCCCACGCGTGAGCTAATCGCCGAGACGGACCGGCGCCCAGACGATGACGCTCAGCCGCTGTGCGAACTGAACCACGGGCCGCCGGGCGCCGACGGTCTGGCCGAAGACTGGAGCCAGCCCATCCAGCAGCGTGTTGAGCGAGACGTGCGCCTCGGCGTCCTGGAGCGGCCATGGGACGTGATGGATCTCGGCGCGGTAGAGATGCCCTCGGCGACTCGCATACAGGCAGTACCGCTCGGTGAGCCACCACGACAGCGTTCCGAGTGTGGCGGGCGCCCGGGGACCGACGGGTCCATACTCGACGGCCAGCCCGCCCGAGGGCGCGTGACGATCGCGACGCTGACAGGCGTAGCGGATGCGTTCCGGCGTGCGCTCGATCGTGAACTCGGCGTGGTGGTACGGCAGATGGTACAGGGCTCGAGCCGCCGTCACCGCCAGCCGGCTGCTCGCGTCGAGGCTGAAGAACCACACACCGGGCTTGCCGTCGCGCGTGACGTAGGTGCGGACGTTCGTCTCCGCAAAGGAGGAGAGGCCCGGCACCGCGGGGATCCCGCGCGGCCGCAACCCGGTGACGACGAATGGCGTGATGGAGACCCACGCGTCGCCGCGGTACGTGTCCAGGGACAGCCCGCGAGGGAGACAAGCGCGAAGGTCGTCGGGATCCATCGGCCAGTGCAAGAACACGAGGTCTTCCCACGTCTGCGCCATGACCCACGGTGCGCGCGGAAGCGGCCAGGGGCGGTGGGAGGACGGGTCACCGCCGTCGTGGGCGAGCTCTCGGGCGAGGGAGGCCGTCAGGCGCCCGAGCATCGCGCTCGACTTCCCCCTTGACAGGGATATGAAACAGTAGTTTCATATCGACCATGTCGATGCAACAACTTCTCCTCCTCCTGGTCGGCGTGCCGCCGACGCCGTCGAGCCTCCGCGTGCGCGTGTGGCGTCGATTGCGCTCGCTCGGCGCGGTGCCGCTCAAGCGCTCGGCCTATCTCCTGCCCGACACCCCGGAGCGGTACGAGGACTTCCAGTGGCTCGCTCAGGAGATCGAGCGCGAGGGCGGAGAGGCGACGCTCATTCGCATCCAGCAGATCGAGAACGTCAGCCCCGAGAACGTGCAGCGGTTGCTCCACGAGCCGCGCGATCACGACTACCGCCAGCTCGCCGCGCGCTATCGCAAGGTGCTGCAGAGCCTCGACAAGAAACCCGCGGTCAAGGGCGCGCGCCTGCCGGAGGAGCTGGCGCACCTGGCCCGGGAGCACCAACGCATCCGGGACATCGATTACTTCGACGCCCCCAGCGGCGCCGAGGTCCGGCGTCTCGAGGAGGTCATCGCCATGCGCACTCGACGTCAGGAACCGGTCCATCGCGAAGAGCGCCGCCCCCTCGACCTGGCCGGGCTGCGCGGGCGACGGTGGGTGACACGTCCGCGCCCGCACATCGACCGCATCGCGTCGGCGTGGCTGATCAAGCGCTTCATCGACCCCGACGCGGAGTTCCTCTTCGCGCCTCCGGCCGAGTTCCCGAAGGACGCGATCCCCTTCGATGCGCCCGGCGTGGAGCTCAGCCATCAGGGCGAGGATTGTACGTTCGAGACGCTCGTCAAGCGGGCCCGCTTGCGCGACCGCCGCCTGGCCCGGCTCGCCGAGGTCGTCCACGAAGCCGACCTGCGGGACGGGAAATATCCGCACGAGGAGGCGCGCGGCATCGACGTCGCCGTCCGTGCGCTGCTCGCCGCGTCGCCCGACGACCGGCAGGTCCTCGCGCAGGGCATGACGCTGTTCGAGGGCCTCTACGCCACGACGTCACGGAGGTCCTAGCATGCGCATCCTCACTCGCGGTGACGTCCTCGAGCTCCTGACCCTGCGTGACTGCATCGCGGCGGTGGAGGACGCGTTTCGGCTCCACGCCGAGGGCCGCACGCTCGGGCCCGGCGTCCTGGCCGTGCCCGCCGAGGGCGGCGGCTTCCACGTCAAGGCGGCGGGGCTCGTCGGCGAGCGCAGCTACTTCGCGGCGAAAACGAACGCGAACTTTCCGGACAATGCGCGCCGGTACGGCCTGCCGACGATCCAGGGGACGGTCGTCCTCGCCGACGCGCGGACGGGTGAGCTCCTCGCGGTGATGGACTCCGGCAGCGTGACGGCGTTGCGGACGGGCGCGGCCACGGCGGTGGCCGCGAAGTTCCTGGCCCGCCCTGACGCGCGGTCCGCCACCATCGTGGGCTGCGGCGTCCAGGGCGAGATCCAGCTCGGAGCGATCGCCGCGGTGCTGCCGCTGCAACACGCCTGGGTGCTCGACACCGATCACGCTCGCGCCGAAGGCCTCGCCGCCCGCGCCCAGGCGAACCTCGGCATCCGCGTCGAGGCCGGGAAGGATCTGCGTTCGGCGCTCCGCGGGAGCGACGTGTGCGTCACCTGTACCCCATCGCGCCGTCCGTTCGTGTCCCGTGACGACGTCGCCGCGGGCACCTTCATCGCCGCCGTCGGTGCCGACCATCGTGGGAAGCAGGAGCTCGAGCCCGCGCTGGTGGCGTCGTCGACCCTCGTGGTCGACGTGCTCGAGCAATGCGCGGAGATCGGTGAGCTCCAGCACGTCCTCGCCGCCAGGCTCATGACGCGCGAGCAGGTGCACGCCGAGCTCGCGGACGTCGTCACGGGCCGCCGGCCCGGCCGAACTCAGGACGACGAGATCACCATCTTCGACAGCTCGGGCACCGCGCTGCAGGACGTCGCCGCAGCGGTGGTGGTCTATGAACACGCGCGCGCCACCGGGCGCGGCACGGACGTGACGCTCGATGCGTGAGTCACCTGCCAACGTGAGGACGAACACCTGTTCGGCGAGAGGAGAAATCTCATGAGATGGATCACTCGTGAACGCGCACGGGTCGACCGGATCGCGTGTCCGTGGCTCATCAGCCGCTTCGTCGATCCCAAGCCGGAGTTCCTGTTCGTTCCCGCCCGCGAGGTTCGCGCGGCCGCCGAGCGGCAGCGCGCCATCCCCTACGACATCCCGGACGTGGAGCTGGGCCACCATGGCTCGCAGTGCTCGTTCGACGCGTTCATCGAGCGCTACGAGCTGAGCGACCCCGGGCTGCGGGCGCTCGCCGAGATCGTCCGCGGCGCGGACACCGACGATCGCGGCCTCACGCCCGAGTCCGCCGGTCTCTACGCCGCCGCGACGGGGTTCCAGGCGACCAGCCGCGACGACTTCGACAACATGGCGCGCCAGTTCCCGATGTACGACGCCCTCTACGCGTACTGCCGCACCCAGGCCTCGGCGGTGCCGCCGACATCACGGGTGCTCTTCGTGTGCCTGCATGGCGCCGCCAAGAGCGTGGTCGGCGCGGCGCACTTCCGGCGGCTCGCGGCGGAGCGCGGGCTCGCCATCGGTGCCGTGGCGGCCGGAACCGAGCCGGACGCACAGCTGGCGCCCGGTGCGGTGAAGGGCCTCGCCGGTGACGGCCTCGAGCCGGCGCTCACCCGCCCCCGCCCGGTCACGCTCTACGACCTGGACAGCTCCACGCGCATCGTCAGCTTCGGCTGCGACGTCGTGGCCACTCGCGGCCAGCGTGTCGAGCAGTGGGACGTGCCGGCGGTGAGCGACGGCTACGCGGCCGCGCGCGACCGCATCGTGGCCAACGTCGAGCGGCTGGTCGCCGATCTCACGGGCGGGCGCTGAGGTGGCGCTCCGGCTGCTCGGCTTCGTCGATCTGCCCGCACACGCCAAGGCCGGCGGCTTCGATCACGCCGCCGTGCACGAGCCGACGGGACGGATCTACGTGGCGCACACCGCCAACGACGCCGTCGACGTGATCGACGTCGGGACGCAGCGGTACGTCGGCTCCATTCCCGGGCTCACGAGCGTGGCGGGGGCGCTCGTCGCCGAGCCCGATCTCGTCTTCACGTCGAACCGGGGAGAAAACACGGTCGCGATGTTTACCACCGCCGAGATGCCACGCGTCGAGAAGGTCGGCGTGGGGGTCCGGCCGAACGGGCTCGCCTACGATCCGCGGCGCGGGCGGCTCCTCGCCGCGCACGTCGGAGATCCGGGTATTCCCGGCTCGTGCACCGTCTCGATCGTGGATGTCCGTGCCCGGAAGCGTCTCGCCGACGTGGCCGTCGCCGGACGCACCCGCTGGACGGTCTACGATCCGGTTGCCGACGCCTTCCACGTCAACATCGCCGAACCGCCTCAGATCGTCGTCGTCGATGCCGGCGATCCGGTCCGTATCCGTCGGGTGGTCACGATCCCCCATGCGGGGCCCCACGGGCTCGACATCGACGTGGCGCGTCGCCGGCTGTTCTGCGCGTGTGACGCCGGCGTGCTCGTCGAGCTGGACGCGGACAGCGGTAAGGTCGTCGCGACCGACGCGATCGCTGGCGTTCCGGACGTGGTCTTTTTCAACGTGGCGCTCGGTCGGCTCTACGTCGCGATCGGTGAGCCCGGCGTCATCCAGGTGTTCGACACGGCGCCGCTCTGTCACCGTGAGACGGTGACGACGGAGCCGGGCGCCCACACGCTCTCGTTCGACGCCGCGCGCAACGTCGTGTGCGCGTTCCTGCCGGCGACGCATCGCGCCGCCGTGTACGCGGACGACGCACCATGATCACGGCCCTCGCCGACTCGACCATCCGCGACCCACACATCAAAGAGAGGATGAAGATCATGCACCAGGAGATCATTCCGATCCCGGTCAGGCCCTGGACACTGAACGGCATCTCTGAGCGGATGCTCGTCAGCCATTACGAGAACGACTACGGCGGCGCCGTGCGAGCCCTGAACGCGGTTCGGGCTGAGCTGGCCGCTCTCGATGCGAAAGCTCCCGGCTCCAGGCTCCGCGCCCTCAAGCGCGAAGAGCTGATCGCCATGGGCTCGGTGGCGCTGCACGAGTTGTACTTCGGGAACCTCGGCGGCGAGGGCAACAAGATCCCCGACAATATCCGCGCGATCCTCGAAGAGCACTTCGGGAGCGTCGCCGCCTGGCGGCGCGAGTTCGTGGGGATCGCGCAGTCGCTCGCGGGCGGCTCGGGCTGGGTGCTGCTCACCTGGTCGCGGCGGCAACGGCGGCTCCACAACCAGATCGCGCTCGATCACTCGCAGGCGGCCGTCGACTCCGCGCCCGTGCTCGCGCTGGATATGTACGAGCACGCGTATCACCTCGACTTCGGCGCGAATGCCACGGCCTACATCGATGCCTTCATGCGCAACGTCGACTGGACCGCCGTGACGGAGCGGATGGCCGCCGTCCACGCCGATCGCGCGCTGCCGAGCGACGACCCCTCCGACCAGAGCCTGCCGTCGCTCTCCGTCGAGGAGCTGGCCGCACGGCTTGCCAAGGGCGAGCCCGTGCAGGTCCTCGACGCACGGCCGCGGCACCACATCTCGCGGACGGTGGACCTGATGGAGGGCGCGGTGTGGCGTGATCCGGATCGGGTGGAGGAGTGGATCGGCGAGCTCTCATCGGACACGCCCGTCGCCGTCTACTGCGCGTACGGCTTTCACGTCGGCTGCAACGTGACGCGCACGCTGCGTGAGCGGGGCTTCGACGCGCGTTACATCCGGGGCGGCGTCTCCGCGTGGTACGCCGCCGGTGGCGCCCGGGCCCTGCGGCCGGCGACCGGATAGCTCGTGGCGACCGCGGCCGGAGGAACCGCTTCTCCGGTCGCGGTCGGAGCCCCCGCGAATTTCGGAAACGGAGGCGCAACCGTGCAGTGTGGCCGATGCCAGGCCGAGAACCGCGAGGGCCGGCGCTTCTGTAGCGAGTGCGGTTTCCCGCTCGCCACCACGTGCCCGTCGTGTCGCTTTGCCAACGAGGGCCACGAACGGTTTTGTGGCGGCTGCGGGAGATCGTTGGTCCGACCGGCGCCTGCCGACGAGCCGAGGTTTCAGTCCCCCGAGGCGTACACCCCGAGGCATCTGTCCGAGCGCATCCTGTCGTCGAGGACGGCGCTGGAGGGAGAGCGCAAGCGGGTGACCGTGCTCTTCGCCGATCTCAAGAGCTCGATGGAGCTGCTCGCCGATCGTGATCCGGAAGATGCGCGCGCGATCCTCGATCCTGTCCTCGAGCTGATGATGGCGGCCGTCCATGGCTTCGAAGGCACCGTCAACCAGGTCATGGGCGACGGGATCATGGCGCTCTTCGGCGCCCCGATCGCGCACGAGGACCATGCCGTGAGGGCGTGCTATGCCGCGCTCCGGATGCAGGAATCCGTGCGAGCGTACGCGGCGAGCGCGCGGCGCTCTCACGGCGTCGAGGTCCAGATCCGTGTCGGGCTGAACTCCGGTGAGGTTGTGGTGCGATCCGTCGGAAGCGATCTCCGGATGGAGTACTCGGCGATCGGGCAGACCACGCACCTGGCGGCGCGCATGGAACAGCTCGCGACACCGGGAACCATTCGGCTGACGGCTGACACCCTGCGCCTCGTCGAAGGATTCGTCGAAGTCACGCCGCTCGGCCCCGTGCCGGTCAAGGGCATCCAGGAGCCCATCGACGTCTTCGAGGTGACCGGCGCCGGAGCGGCGCGGACGCGGCTGCAGGCGGCGGTCCTGCGCGGCCTCAGTCCCTTCCGAGGGCGCGATCGCGAGCTCGAACAGCTGGGCCTCGCCCAACAGCACGCGGGAGAGGGGCGCGGCCAGCTCGTCGCGCTCGTCGGCGAAGCCGGCGTCGGCAAGTCGCGCCTCATCTACGAGTTCGTCCACTCCCCTCGCCTTCAGGGCTGGTCGATTCTGGAAGCGGCACCGGTCTCCTATGGCCAGGCGACGAGTTATTTCCCGGTCATCGATCTCCTCAAGGGCTACTTCAAGATCCAGAGCCGCGACGAGCCCCGCGCGATCCGCGAGAAGGTGACGGGCAAGGTGCTCACGCTCGACGAGGCGCTGAAGCCGATCCTGCCCGCGTTGCTCTCGTTGCTCGGTGTGCCGGCCGACGACGACACCGAGTGGCGGGCCCTCGATCCCGATGAACGCCGGCGGCGCACCCTGGACGCGGTGAGCCGACTGCTGCTACGCGAGGCCCACGAGCAGCCGGTCCTCCTGATCTTCGAAGACCTTCACGGGATCGACGCCGAGACCCAGGCGGTCCTCGACGGTCTCGTCGCGAATCTCGGGACGGCGCGCCTGCTGCTGCTGGCGACCCACCGTCCAGAATACGCTCACACGTGGAGTGACCAGCCGCACCACACCCAGATTCGACTGGGCGCGCTGGCCGTCGAGAGCGCGGGCGAGCTGCTGGATGCGCTTCTCGGCCCCGATCACGGCCTCGCACCACTGAAGCAGCGCCTCGTCGAGCACGGCAACCCGTTCTTCCTCGAAGAGACCGTCCGAACGCTGGTGGAGACCAAACTCCTGGTGGGACAGCCCGGACGGTACCGCCTGACGCAACCGATCCATGCGCTCGATGTGCCGCCGACGGTCCAGGCCGTGCTGGCGGCCCGCATCGATCGCCTCGCTCCGGAGGACAAGCGTCTCTTGCAAACGGCCTCCGTCGTGGGCAATGACGTCCCGCTGTCCGTCCTCCAGGAGATCGCCGAGCTGCCGGATGAAGCCCTCCGTCGGGGCCTCGATCGCCTGCGCGCCGCGGAGTTCGTCTACGAGGCGAAGCTCTTCCCGGAGATCGAGTACACGTTCACGCACGCGCTGACGCACGAGGTCGCGTACGGCGGACTGCTCCACGAGCGCCGCCGCGTCCTGCACGCTCGCATCGTCGAGGCCTTCGAGCGCATCTACGCCGACCGGCTGGCCGACCACGCCGAGCGGCTCGCCGACCATGCGCTACGCGGGGAAGTCTGGGACAAGGCCGTTCGCTATCTCCGCGATGCGGTCGATCGACAAGCGGCACGCTCCGCGTACCACGAGGCTCGCAGCTCGTTGGAGGCCGCCTTGCGCGCGCTCGCTCGTCTTCCCGAGACTCGAGCGACCCAGGCCTGGGCCATCGATCTCCGTCTCGACTCTCGACTCGTTCTGGCCCCGCTGGGCCAGTACGACCGGATCCTCGAGTACATGCGCGAGGCCGAAATCATCGCCCGTCAGCTCGGCGATCGACGCCGGCTGGGACTCGTCCTGGCCGACATGGGAGCGCGGCTCCGCAACGTCGGCGATCATCGCCGCGCGCTGGCCGCGAGCCAGCAAGCGCTCGACATCGCCACCGAGCTTGGCGAGCGCGGCATGCACATCGAGGCCCGCTATCGTCTGGCCCAGGCCCATTTCGCCGTCGGCGAGTTCGAGCAAGCGGTCACGATGTTCCGGCGAACGATCGAGGCTGGGGCCCCCGATGGCGTGCGGTCCGTGACCTGCCGATCCGCCCCCTCACGCGTTCGGCCGCGCTTTTTCGAGGCCTGGCCCCATGCCTGGCTGGGGCTCGCGCTCGGCCATCTCGGTCGCTTTGCCGAGGCCGTGCACCACGCGGAAGAAGCGATGCGGATCGCCGAATCGGCGGATCACCTGCACACCGTGATCGAATCGTACGCCGCACTGGGGGGCGTCCATCTCGAGCGTGGCGAGCTGGACCGTGCCCGCCGGGCGTTCGAACGTGGCCTCGCGCTCGTTCGACCCCAGAGCGCCGGGGACGTGAATCTCCTCTCCGGCCTCGGGTACACCTACGCACTGTCCGGACGAGCCCGGGAGGCCGTTCCCCTCCTCGAAGATTCGATCCAGAGGGAGACGTCGATCAGCGCAATGGGACTGGGGCTCTCGGTGCGGCGGACGCGGCTGGCGAAAGCGTATCTCAGTATCGGGCGCCGGGACGACGCCTTGACCTGTGCGAAGAGCGCCGTCGAGTTGTCCACGAAGCACCACGAGCGCGCGAACCAGGCGCTGGCGCTCGAAGCGCTCGCCCACATCACCGCGTGCGACGACACGGCGGGTCCCGGCGACGCTGCCGACCTCTACGCCAGGAGTCTTGCCCTTGCGAACGAGCTCGGCATGCGTCCGCTCGTCGCCCACTGCCGAGCCGGCCTTGGTACGCTTCATCGTCGCATCGGTTCGCGTGGCGAATCCGATGACCACCTCGCCGCCGCGGCAGTGATGTACCGTGAGATGGGGATGACGTACTGGCTGGAGCGACGGGAGCGAGACGTGAACGGGTGATGAGCCCGATCATCCTCGCCCTCATCGCAGCGGTGCTGTTCGGGCTGAGTACCCCGGCGGCCAAGATCCTCCTCGACACGACCGACCCCTGGTTGCTCGCAGGCCTCTTCTATCTCGGCTCGGGGCTGGGGCTCGGCGGCCTGCGCGTCATCCTGCTGTTGATCGGTCGGGCTCCCAGAGACGCTCCGCTTCGTCGTCGCGATGTGCCGTGGCTCCTGGGCGCCATCGTCACCGGCGGGATCGTCGGGCCGGTGTTCTTGATGTTCGGCCTGGCCGGCGGCTCAGCCTCGCAGGCGGCCCTTCTGCTGAACCTCGAGGGTGTTCTGACCGCCGCGCTGGCGTGGCTCGTGTTCCGGGAGCACGTCGACGCCCGGATCGCCCTCGGCATGGCGCTCATCACGGGTGGCGCACTGGTCCTGGCCTGGCAGCCCGAGCGTGGCGAGCCCATCGGCCGTCACGCGGTGTTCGTCGCAGCCGCCTGCCTGGCCTGGGCCCTCGACAACAACCTCACCCGCAAAGTGTCGGGCGGCGATGCCACGCTCGTCGCCGCCCTGAAAGGTGGCGCCGCCGGAGCCGTCAACCTCACGATCGCGATGGCGATGGGCGCACCGTTCCCCGGCTGGGGCGACGCCTTCGGTGCCGCAGCGGTCGGGCTGCTCGGTTACGGCGTGAGCCTGATGCTGTTCGTGCTGGCGCTCCGCGAGCTCGGCGCCGCACGCACGGGCGCCTACTTCTCGACGGCACCGTTCATCGGAGCCGTCGCGTCGATCGCGATGCTCGGGGAACCGGTCAGTCGCCGGCTCGCTGCCGGTGGCCTCTTGATGGCCGCCGGCGTCTGGCTCCACGTCAGCGAACGACACGTGCACGAGCACGTCCACGAGCCGCTCGCCCACGAGCACATCCACCGACACGACGACGCCCATCACGCCCATGTGCACGAGGCCGGGACGAGCGAGCCACACTCGCACTGGCACGTGCACGGTGAGCTACGTCACAGCCACCCTCACTATCCCGACCTCCACCACCGCCATCGGCACACCTAGCGAGTCGGTGGGCTTGCGACGGCGCCGGGCGGCAAGATCGGCGCCGTGACGAAGCTGACCGGCAACCGGCCGGTCAGCGACTCGAGGAACGCCACGATCTCCGTCACCTCGCCAGCCGTCAGCGTGCGGCCGAGCTGGACGCGCGCCATGATGCGGACCGCTTCGGGCAGGGTCGCCACCGAGCCGTCGTGGAAATACGGTGGCGTCATCGCCACGTTCCGGAGACTCGCGACCTTGAAGACGTGGAGATCCGCGGGGTCCTGCGTGACGTCGAACCGTCCCTTGTCGACAACGGCACTCCCCGTGGCGCGCCAGTAGTCCTCCATGAGCCCGAACTTCTGGTACATCGTGCCGCCGACACCGACGCCGTTGTGGCAGGTGGCGCATCCCGTCCGGATGAACGTCCGGAGACCAGTCTGCGCCGCGGTCGTCAGGGCCCGGTCGTCGCCCTGGAGAAATGCATCGAAGGGTGCCGGTGTGAGAAGCGTGCGCATGTACGCGCCGATGGCCTTGCCCCAGTTATCCGGCGTGATCGGGTCGTCTTCGCCAAGGAAGGCTCTGGTGAACAGCGGAGCGTAGCCAGGGATCGCCCTGAGCTTGGCCATCGCACTCGCGAAGCTCGAATTCCCGAACGCCAGCGGTGCGGTAAGCGACTTGACGGCCTGGTCCTCCACCGACGTCCGGTCACCTCGCCAGTGCTGCACGAACTGAACCGCGGCGTTGACCACCGTTTGCGCGTGACGGGGGTGTGTCCGATGCTCGGCCCCGATGGACCTGGGCAATGCGTCGGTGCCGTATAACGTGGGTTGGTGGCACCGCGCACAGCTCACGGCGCCGTCGGCCGAGACCCGCGGATCGAAAAACAGGAGCCGGCCGAGGTGAACGCGCTCGGGAGTGACAGGATTCTCGGGTGTCCCCACGTCGCGGGGAAGCGGTGTGAACAGCGTGCGAGCCTGTGCGCGAAGACTCGTGTCCGCTGCCCCGGCCAGCGTCACCAGGGCGAACAGCATGACCAGCGAACCCGACCACAGCACACGTCCAGCGTGACCCATACGAGCCTCCTTCGACGCCGCGAGGCCGTCGTCACGCATGCCTACGGAATCGCGGACGCTCACGGATGGTGAACGGAGCGCGGTGATCCGGCGGTGGCCCTCACTCCGTAGGCATCAGAAGTGAGCGTCGATCCCGCCGCGGATCCGGACCTGGTGGGTCGTATGCGCCTCGGCGACGAGTCGGCGCTCGAGTCGCTGTATGCGCGCTATGGCGGGCTGGTCTACACACTCGCCCTGCGGATCGTCGGGGACCCCGAGCTTGCCCGTGAGGTCGTTCAAGACACGTTTCTTCGCTCGTGGGACGGCCGCGAGACGTATGACGCCCGACGCGGTCGCGTGCCCTGGTGGCTCATGGGAATCGCCAGAAACCGCGCCATCGATCTCCTGCGGAGCCGCTCCCACCAGGCGCGGCTTCGCGAGCGTACGACACTTCCGCCAGCCATCTCCACGGCGCTCTCTCACGACCCGGCCGAGACCGTCGTCGCACGTCGCGCGGTCCTCGATGCCCTGCGTGAGCTGTCGGAGGGACAGCGGCGTGCAATCGAGCTCGCCTACTACGGGGGGCTGACGCAGACCGAAATCGCGAACGAGCTGGGCGAGCCCCTGGGGACCATCAAGAGCCGCACACGCGAGGCGCTGGAGCGACTTCGGAAGGTTCTGGGGCCGTTCATCCAATCCGCGGGAGGTCGGACATCGTGACCGACAGCAGCGAACACGTCGTCGACGACCTGGCAGCGTATGCGCTCGGCTCGCTCGAGACGGGCGAGCATGCGCGTGTGGACGAGCACGTGGCCACCTGCCCGTCGTGTGCGAGCCGTCTCGCCGAATACCGTGGGCTCGCTGGCGCACTGCCGCTGGCCCTCGCCCCGATCTCGCCGCCCTCCGACCTGTGGGACGCGATCCGCTCCGAGGCCCGCCGGCGGCGTCTCCGGCCACGGATGCGGTCGGCGATGGGAACCAGGTGGTTTCGGGCCGCGCCGTGGATCGCGGCCGCCGTCGTGGCGGCGTGGCTGGTCACGTGGAACGTGCAGCTGCAGAGTGAGCTCACGCGGTATACGCAAGGGCCGCAGGTCGAGAAGCTCGCACGCCGGCCCGCCCGACTCGTCATCCTGACGGGCACGGCCGGATCGCAAGCGAGTGCCCGGGTGTTCGCGGCCGTGGACGGCCAGAGCGGTCACATGGCCATCACGGGATTGGCTCGGCTACCGGCCGGTCGTGTGTATCAGGTGTGGTTCTTGCCAAAAGCCGGGCCCGCGCTGACCGCGGCCACGTTCACCGTCGACGCCGACGGCCGAGCGTGGGTCGTGATCCGGGTGCCGGCGGACCTCGACGACACACGCGGCCTCATCGTGACGGAGGAGGCGGCGCCCGGCACCCAAGCGCCGACTGGTCCATCTCTCCTCGAGGCTCGTCAGTGGCGGTGATCCATCAGGTCACGTGTGAGTCGAGAGCATGAGACGTCCCACCGCTTCCGTCCGAGGATGGCAGGCAAACGGCTTCTGAGCACGCCGAAGATCGTGCGTGATCACCAGCATGAAGGCGACGACTGATCGGTGAGCTTCTCGTCGCGAAGGGAGTGCGCCTCGTCGGCGAGGTGAACGGAGAGAAACCCCGGCGTGAGAACCAGCGCGATTCCGCGCCTCGGTGTCATCTGGCAGCCCTGGTCTTCGAAGAACGTGTGATTCGACGCGGGCGTCCGGCGAGGGTTCACGAGCGGCGTCCCCGACTGGCAGTTCACCCTCGGACTCACGTTCGGTTTCTCGGCTACTTCACCTTCGCACGGCAGTAGGCGTACAGCGCGTCGTACGCGGGGAACTGTTTCGCCATATTGTCGTGGTCGTCCTTTGCCATCGCCTGGAAGCCGGTCGCGAGCGCGTAGAGTCCCGGGGACTCGGGCGTGAGCTGGCGGGCATCGGTATCGGCACCCCGCACGATCAATGCCATCGCCTTGAGCGCGGCGTCCTCGAGCTTGTACTTTTCGAGGAACGCGTCGAACGAGCATCGCTCGCCGTGGTGGCCAAGCTCGACGCCGGGGATGTCGTAGGGAATGGCGCCCTCGTGCGCGGCCACCTGCTTCACCTGGTCCGACGGCACGAAGAGGAACGTCGGCTCCTTGTCGATGAAACGGGTGATGAGCCAGGGACACGCGATCCGATCGACGCGCGCCTTCTCGCGAGTGACCCATTTCATGCGTGGGGCCTCCTACTTCCGGCTGTTGGTCTGGTCGAGCGCCGCCTTGAGCGCCTGGGCCAGCTTCACCGGGTCGTCGTTGGCCCAGAAGTGCATGTAGAAGAGGCGGGGCGTGTCCATCAGGGCGTGATTGTGGATGGCCGTGACGTCGACGCCGTGCTGCCGAAGGGTCTTCGCGACGGCGTTCACTTCCTTGTCGATCAAGACGAAATCGCCGGTGATCGCCGCCTTACCGTCGGTCGTGGGCTGGAAGTTCATCACCGTCACGACGCCCATGGCGGGCAGCAACGGCTGGCCCATCTCCGTGATGCTCTCGGCGCGGGGGACCGTGACCTGGAAGACGCCGCCACCAACGTCGCGGCCGGAGCGGCCAAGGGCTTGCTCGATGGCCTTACCGTCGAGCGTCGGACCGGTGGCCGGTCCCGAGGGTGGCGCCGAGCCACCGAGTGGCGTGCCGCTTGCGGACAACGCCTGGTGGAGCGCGCGTGCCATCTGCACGGCGTCGCCGTGGCCGCTGTAGTGCATGTACATCGTGTGCGGCGACATCTCGTTGAGATGGTTATGGACCGCGGTCACCTCGAGCCCCCCCGCGAACAGACCCGACATCACCGCGGGAATCTCCTGATCGAGCAGAACAAGATCCCCCATGACCATGGCGTGGTCACCGATCTGCTTGAACGCCGCGTAGGAGCCCAGAGCGAACCCGGCCTTCACCGGCACGCCCTTCACGGTGACACTGAGGTCCGTGCGGGGCATACCGATCCGGAAGACGTCACCGGGCTGCATCTGTCCCGACTTGCCGAGGGCTTGCTCGACGGCCTTCCAGTCCGGGTCCGCAGCCCGCGCGACGACGGGCGCGGTGAGGGCTGCAATCACTGTGACCAGTGTGACGACGTAGCTGAGGAACCGTGGCTTCATCGCAGACTTCTCCTTCATCGCGCCTGCGCCTGATGAAGGCGCGCGACGTTTGTCCAGTTCACGTTGTCCATGAAGGCATCGACGTACTTCGCCGCGGCGGTCCCGTAGTCGATGTGGTACGAGTGCTCGTACATGTCGAGGGCCAGGATGGGCGTCGCTCCGGCCATGCTGTGCGTATGATCGGCCGCCCACTGGTTCACGAGCTTGCGATCGCGGTGGGAATGCGTGAGCAGCACCCACCCCGAGCCACCACCCATGGCCTTGCCCATGGCGACGAACTCCGTCCGCCATCGATCGACCGACCCGAAATCCCTCACGAGCGCCTCTCGCAGGGCTCGATCCGGTTCACCGTCGGCGCCGAGACCGTCGAAGTACAGCTCGTGCAGGATCATCGAATTCGTCGCGATCAACTCTTCTCGCTTGAGACCGTTGACCACGAACACGGGCGCCGTGGCAAAGTCCAGCGTGGCGAGCTGCGCAGTGATCGCATTCAACCGTTTCACGGCGCCGCCGTAGTTGTTCTCCCAATGGCTGACGATCAGCCTCTCGGACAGGCCCTTCAGTTTCTTCGGATCGCACGTGAGCGGCTTGATGGCATACGTCATCGTCATTCCCTCTCAACGCGGCAGCACCACGATGGTGGAGGTGATTGACGCCTCATGCGGCTGCGGTCACCCCGCGAACCGTCAGGTCGTCGAAGGCCGTGATCGAATCGGCCTTCGTCCACACTCCCACGCGGCCGGTCCTGAAGCGCGAGTCTCGGTGGTCGAGATAAAGCTTACCGTCCAGCCACGCTTGCATGTGGTCGCCCAGTGCCACCAGGCGGACCGTGTGGCACTGCCCCAGCGCGGGCGCCAACACGCTGGCGCTCGCTAGCTGCCGGCGGCCGCGGTCGTAGCAGTACAGGCGGAAATTGCCCTCGAGGGCGTTGGCGCGGACGACGTAGTACTTGCCGTCGTTGAATCGGAACACAATCCCGCCCGAGGCGTCTTCCCGGCCGGACATCGGCTTGAACTTCATCGACACGTCGACGTCGCCGTACGGCCCGGGAGGTGGCCTTCCACAGTCGTCCAGCCTTCGATGCCCTTGGACTCGAAATCGAACCGCTCGGTCGGAACGTCGTCAGGCATCTTTATCTCCGCTTCCTCCTAATCCAGCTTCTCGGCCTCCGTCTTCCACTCCGTGCCCTTGACGAGCGTGACGTCGGCGACCGGATGGCCGTCCTTCATCCCGGGGTACGCGCTGACGGCGCGGAAGCCTTTGTTCGCCTTCGTCGCCTCCGCGACCGCCGCGCTCAGGGACCGCTTGGCTTTTGCCATCGCCTCGTTCTGCGCTTTCGCGGCCTTCAGATCATCAGGTTTGGAAAGCGGCTCGACCTTGGCGACCTTCCCGGTCGCGTGGTCCACGATGACCTCCGAGAACTTGTCGCCTTTGACGGTGTAGACGGAGAGCTGCAGCTTGCCCTCCTCGACCTCGTACTTCCCGGAGATCGGCTTCCCTTCGCGCACGGTCGCCGCGAGACCCGACTCGAGCGCCACCTTCCCCGCCGGAAGCGCCTTCGCCAGCTCGGCGTGCTCCTTGTCCTCGGATGTCTGGGCCCAGCCTGTCGAAACAGCAACGACCCACGCCAGGATGAACGCCAGCCCGATCGCCGTACTCTTCATCGTCGTCTCCTCGTTCTGAGTGGTGGAACGCGCTACGTCTTTTGCTTCAAGACGCTGTAGAGACCGTCGAAGATGGCCATCCCCCGCTCGAGCAGGTCATGATCGTCGTGAGTCGCGGCGGCGAGGCCCTTGATGGCGAGGTCGAGGCCGGTGGACTCATGGCGCGTGAACTTGCCGTCGTGAAGGTCCGCTTCATGGACGATCTCGGCGATCGCCTTCACCCGGCGGTCGTTGATCCCGAACCGCTTGACCAGGGTCTCGAACGTGCAGTCCTCGCCGTGGTGCCCGAACTCCGCTCCGAGGATGTCGAACGGAATCCCCTTGCGTGCCGCATCCGCCGCATCCGCGAACGCGAACCGGGCGCTCGGATCGCAGAACCGCTTGATGAGCCAGGCCGAGGCGATGCGGTCGATATGCGGGCGCGGGCGCGTCACCCACGTGCTACCCGAAGGCGGCACGGAGCCTCGGTGGACTCTCGAGCCGGCCGGCGGCCTGGTCTCGATGGCTCGCAGGCGCTTCGCCGTGGCTTCCCAGGCGGCCTTCGTACGTCGGCCAGCTGGGCTGTCGAGGTAGTCGATGGCCTGGATGCGATCCAGCTCACGCTTCAGCGCGTCGAGCCGGGACCGGACCTGCGGCACGGAACCGCGGTGGGCGGTCTTCAGCCGATCGACCTGAGCTGCGATCTGACGGCATCCCTGCATGACAGCCAGGTATTCGGTCGCGCGAGCTTTATGAAACAGTGTCGTGACCTGGTCGTCCGTCATGGTCTCGATCCGGTCGACCCGCAGCAGCGTCGCCTCGCCGTGAAACGACTGGATCTCTTGCACGAGCCATTGAAAGAGCTCGGTGGTCTCGGCGGTCTCAGGCAGAATCCACGCGGCTCCACGCAGCTTCACCGCTCCCATGCGCTGCAACTTCCGCCAGACCCCGACACGGTGGCGCGTCGGCGTCGGCGGCAAGCTCGTCAGTAACGTGAGCCATCGCATGCGCTGTAATCATTGATACACCTCCGGTCAAGCGATACACTTCGCGAAAGCTCGCCAGGAGGCGGCCCGATGTCAGTGGAATCGACGACCAACCGCGTTCCCATTCGCGACCTCGTCCGGTACTACTTGCGCCTCGGCGTGCTCGGCTTCGGAGGGCCTGTCGCGCTGGTCGGTCAGATGGAGCGCGAGCTGGTCGGTGAGAAGAAGTGGCTCACGAAGGAGGAGATGCGCGAGGGCATTGCAGTGTGTCAATCACTGCCCGGCCCCCTCGCGATCCAGGTCGGCATCTGGATCTCGTACATTCGTGGCGGGTTCTGGGGCGCCTGGGCCGGCGGTTGGTCCTTCATCCTGCCGAACTTCATCATCGTGGCCACGCTCGGCGCGCTCTACGTTCGGTTCGAAGGCCTCCCGGCCGTGGCGGCGATTTTCTACGGCGTCAGTCCCGCCGTCATCGCCTTGATCCTGCATTCGTGTTACCGGCTGACCAAGCTCGGTATGAAGGACTGGCTGGAGTGGGCGCTGGCGGCGGCGGCGTTCGCCATCACCGTGGCCGTCCAGGCCGAAGTGGCGCTCGTCTTCATCGCCTGCGGCGTCGTGGGACTGCTCTACTACGGATCGCTCTTCCGTGGGCGTCGTGCAGGATCGACGATGTCCCTCATGGTTGGCGTGCCGCTGGTCGCGACCGGCGTTCCCGAAGGCAGCCTCAGCGCGTTGCTCGGCAAGCTGCTCGCCTTCTTTCTGAAGGCCGGCTCGCTGACGTTCGGCAGCGGCCTCGTGATCGTCCCGTTCCTGGAAAAGGGCCTCGTGCAACAAACCGGCTGGTTGAACGAACGTGAGTTCCTCGTCGCCGTAGCCATGGGCATGATCAGTCCCGGCCCCGTCGTCATCACGGCCACCTTCGTAGGCTACCTCGTCGCGGCGCGACTCGGTGGCTCGCTGCTCGACGGCTTCTGGGGCTCACTCGTCTCGACGGTCGGCATCTTCCTGCCGTCGTTCCTCCTCGTCCTGATCGTTGCGCCGATCCTCATCCGCTACCGGCAGAACCCCAACGTGCAGGGCTTCATCAAGGGCGCCTACGCCGCTGCCATCGGCACGATCCTCGGCGCCTGCGTCCTGCTCGGTAAGATCGCGATTGGCGACTGGCTCACGGCGCTGGTCGCGCTGGCGAGCCTCGTGGTGCTGTTCCGCTGGAAGGTGAGCAATCCCGTGCTGGTGGCCGCGACGGCGATCATCGGCCTCATCGCCTTCCCACTGCTCAAGCCGGACTGGGTCTTCGTGAAGTAGGAAGAAGACCAGTTGTCCAGGGGCTCCGAGGCGGGAGTGAGCGCCGGACACGGGCGAGCGGATCGATGGCTGTCGGGATGTCGCATGCTCATCGGATCTTCCCTATTTCTCTTCCCTCTCTGGCCGCCACCCGCCCATGCCGAGATCTTCGATGGATCCGGGTTCGAGACGATCGACTGGAACATGCGCATCGCGGACGCGGAGAGAGCCATGGGCAGCCGAGTCTCCCGCGTTCGGAACGACCACACCGGCTATGAGTATCTCCGCGCACCACGCTACCAGTACCTGGAATGCCCCTATGTGTTGGTGCTGAATTTCGACAAGCCCGGAGGGCCACTGTCGGAAATCGTGCTGACCTACCGGCGAGACCCAAACGCCGAGAAGACCGAGAAGTCGTGCCGGGACGGGCTGGCGAGCTTGAGCCAGACATTGGGACGTCCGATGTCGGCAGATCAGGGTGTGCGGGTGTGGCGATTGAGAAGCACGACCATTACCGTGATCGAAGGACGTCGCGGCGACGTTCAGATCCGGTATGCACCCAACCAGGGCCCGGCACCGCCGTCGTGATGCTGACGCGGAATCCCGTGACGATGCGCTGTCTGATTCGTGGCGTCGGCGACATCGGTTCCGCTATTGCGCACCGGCTCTTCCTCGCCGGCCACGCGGTCGTCATCCACGACGGTCCGCAGCCGACGACGACGCGTCGCGGGATGGCGTTCGCCGATGCCGTCTTCGAGGGCGGGACCACCCTGGACGGGGTCGACGCGATCCGCGTGGACAATCCCGATGCGCTTCCCGCAATTCTCGACCGTAAGACCGGCGTGCCCGTCGTGGTCACGGACTTCACCGTCGTCCTTGGCCGGATCTTTCCCGACGTTCTGATCGACGCGCGCATGCGAAAACGCGACCGTCCGGAGGTCCAGCGAGGGCTGGCGCCGCTCACGATCGGTCTTGGTCCCAACTTCGTGGCCGGGCACACCACCGACGTCGTTGTAGAAACGAGCTGGGAGCAGCTCGGGCGCGTCGTCACGTGTGGCGCTGCCCTTCCGCTCCAGGGCGAGCCGCGGGCGATCGCGGGCCACGCGCGCGATCGTTACGTGTACGCACCAGTGGCCGGCACGCTGCGCACCTCCTATGCCATTGGCCAGGGCGTCGCCGCCGGTGAAATCCTGGCGCGGATCGACACGACGCCACTGACGGCGCCGCTCGCGGGCGTCTTGAGAGGGCTGACGCACGACGGCGTCCCGGTCGTGACCGGAACGAAGATCATCGAGGTCGATCCGCGTGGAGACCCCGCGTTGGTGCGCGGAATCGGCGACCGTCCGGCGCAGATCGCCGACGGCGTCCTGCGGGCGATCGAAGACGCCCTGAGTCGTCGGTGACCTCACACCTCGGTCATGGTTTCGATGTGCGCCGCACCGGATTCGCCCACCTCGCTGGGCTCGCGCACCCAGAGATAGAACACCGCCGCTCCAGCGCAGCCGAAGCCAAAGGCCAGATGGAGGAGCGCATGCGGTCCGAGCCAGAACCAGATGACCGCACCGACAAGCGATGCCCAACAAATCGCAACCCCGCGGATGCCCCAGTAGAGGCCCACACCCTGGGCACGGATGGGCGGCGGCAATAAGGAGACAATCAAGGCCTTTCGGGCCGGCTCACCGATTTCGCGCAGGCCCCACACAACAAACGCTGCCACCAGTCCGTAGCCGTCAGGTGCCAGGGCCAGCGATAGCGGAAACAGAGCAAAGAAGATGAACGTCAGGCCGACGAACGGCTGGAGACCGACAGTGGCCGTCATTCGCCCGATCGGCAAATACGTCAGGAGTGCGACCAGGTTCTGCAGAGCGAAGAGCAAGCCGACCGTGGTCGCGTCGACGCCACGGATCGCCAAAAGATAGAGGACCACGAACTCGCGAACCAGCCAATCGCACCAGCGGGTGAAGACTTCGGCGACCAGCAGCCGTCGTAGCGTTGGTTGAAACGCGTTCAGGATGGGCCGCGGCCAGGAACCTCGCGGCGGCACGGGCCGCCGCGGCATCCACAGGAACTGCATCGCCAGCGAGCCCAGCGCGAGCAGAAACGAGACGCCCACGAGCCAACGCAGAGCCGAGACATACCCGACCTCGGCGTTGCCGTGGTGTCGTGCGGCTGCGGCCAACACGAGACCCGCAACAGCCGGACCGATGATGCGGGGAAGTCGCTTCTGGATCGACTGCAGCGCGAAGGCCATCCCCTGATTCGTCCTCGTCACTGTCGTGGCTACGGTCGTGAACGTCACGGGGATCGACAGCGGCTCCCAACCGAGGATCAACAGCGTGGCAATGACGGCAAGAATGGGCGCTGTCGACATCAGGAACAACGCATACCCGCCGATCGTGACGAGACCGAAGAGGATCAGCGAGCCTCGATCACCGAGGCGCGCCGTGAGCTCGCCACCACCGGCGTAGCAGGCAGCTTCAAACAGATTGCGCAGACACGCGTAGACACCTACCGAGAGCAGGGCGGCGAAGCTGACGCCGCCGATCGAGTGAGGACCTCCCGAGCCAGAGCGAGCACGGTCGGAAGGGACGCCCGCGGAGATGGACACATCGCAACCTCTGCGCTGGATCGGTCGACGGCGAGCGTAGCGGACGTGGAATCCTTGGCCCTCGATGGCCCGGACCGCCGCCAGGCTGCTGGCACCAGCCAAATGCTCGCGCGCGCCCAGTGGAACTCGATGTGAGGACCGGATCAACGGAACGACGTCACTTCGAGATCTTGACCAGGGTGACGGCATTGACCAGGCTGTTGGCGAGCACGAAGTCGCCGTCCCGCGTGATTGAAGTGTTCCTCACGATGTTGCCCCCACCGGGGATCGCCCAGCTCTGGAACTTCGTGGTCTTGGGATCGAAGCGCACGACCGTATTCGGAGTCGTCCCGGACTCGCTGTACCAGATGACATCGTTGATCGCCGAGATGCCGTACGGCTCGGACTTCGGCCCGCTCGGCGACTGCCACTCGGTAACCTTGCCGGTCGCGGGATCGAGGCGTCCCAGGTACCCGCGCGAGAAGTCGCTGTACCAGACAATGTCGTCGCTGGTCATTGCAATGCGCCGTGGACGGGACGCCGGATCCGGTAAGACGTACTCGCGAATTTCCAGCGTCTTGGGGTCGACGCTGGCCACCTTGTTGGTGCCGAACAGGACGATGAAGACCGTCCCTTTCGAACTCACCGCCATGCCATAGGGCCGCGACTTCGGCGTCGGCACCGTGAGCAGCTTGATCTCGCCACTCTTCGGGTCGAGCCGTCCGATCCGGTTGGAATTCTGCGCCGTGAACCACAGGATTCCACTCTGGTCGAAGATCAGGGTGTGGGGATCCTTGACATCCGGGTCCGGCATCTTGTACTCGGTGACCGCGCCTGTCTTCGGGTCGAGCTTGCCGATCAACGCTCCGGTGTTTCCCGTGTACCAGATGTTGCCGTCCTTGTCCTCATCCAGACCATGAGGTCCGGAGTGAGGCGTCTTGAGCGAATATTCCCTGATCTTGCCGGTTTTCGGATCGACCCGGCCAAGCACATTGTTCATCTGGCCCGTGTACCAGAGCGCTCCGTCTTTCGTGGCCAACGGATCGTGCGGCCGCGACCCAGGCGTGGGAACCTCCCACTCCTTCATCGAGACTCTGGCCGGCCCTGGGATCACCACCCCGGCGGGCTTCGCTTTTTCTGGGAAGTTCTTGGTCAAGTACGCCGTCATGGTCTCGAGCTGGTCCGGTGGAATTGTCACGCCGTGATTGGTCATCATCCGCATGACGGTGCGCCATCCCTGGGGCGTGTATCCGCCACCGAGGCGGGCGTGGAAGGGGTGGCAACTGTTGCACTGAGCGGCGACCAGTTCTTTGCCCGGGCCGTCGGGCAACTCCTGGGCCGAGGCGGTAAACGCGGAGAACAGCAGAGCGGCTGTGATCAAGGACAGACGTAATGTCTTGGACATTGTTCCCCCCATCGTCAGCACGTCACGACCGGAGTCGGTGAAGACGTCTCGTCGGCGCGGTGATCGGCGCCGAGCGTAGCGCCAAAGGCACCATCCGGGCAAGACGAGCTCAGGTGTTAGAGTAGCGGCCGTCGTGATCATCCGCCCTGTCGCGCTCGCCGGACTGCTGCTCGCGGGCTGTACGGTTGCGCCCACGGGGCCGCCGATCAACGTGCCCGACGTCGGCGGCATGTGGGCGGGCACGTGGGGCGGCACGCCGGTCACGCTCCTCGTCACCGACCAGCGCGACGACGTGCCCTCGGGGGCCGGCGTCTACGTCGGGTCCTGGCTCCTGCTCGGAGGGCAGACACCGGGTCTCAGTGGTGTCATGAGCTACACCGCGCGCGGCGATCACGTGTCGGTGAACGTCAACGGCCGGTTCGCGATGCTGGAGGGACGGCTCGCCCTCATCGTCGATTCGGCCGCCCCCGACGGCGCTCAGCGGCTCGTGTTGAGCTGGATCGAGCCCGGTCAGCTCGTCGGATCTGGAACCTCGAAGTTCAGCTGGGGCCCTCAGGGCCCCGTCGAGCTGAAACGCCCACCCGTGACCCGCTGAGAGGAGAGATCGGCCATGCTGCGACGCACGATCGTCTTGCCCGCTCTGACCCTCACACTGCTCGTGCTCGCCAGGCTGCTCGCCGGCGGATTGACCGATCGGTCGGCGGCTGCCTCCGACTCGTCGGGACCTCGCGTGGAAGTCGATCCGTTCTGGCCGAAGCCATTACCCAACAACTGGCTGATGGGGCAAGCGGCCGGAGTGGCGACCGACCGGCATGATCACGTGTGGGTCATCCAGCGTCCGAAGTCGCTGACCGAGGACGAGCGTGGCGCCACGCTGAACCCACCGCGGTCGCGCTGCTGCGCGCCGGCACCGCCCGTGCTCGAGTTCGACGCCGACGGCGCCCTGCTCCAGTCCTGGGGCGGGCCGGGAAGCGGGTACACCTGGCCCGAGAACGAGCACGGCATCTTCGTGGACGGGAAGGACAACGTCTGGGTCGCCGGCAACGGCCCCAAGGACGGCCAGATCCTCAAGTTCACCCGCGACGGCAAGTTCCTCATGAAGATCGGCGAGCCCGGTGTCGTCGGTGACGACGCCGACACGCGCCATCTCAATCGCCCGGCCAACATGGTGCTCGATGCGACGACCAACGAGCTGTTCGTCGCCGACGGCTACGGCAACCACCGCGTGATCGTCTTCGACGCCGACACCGGAGCCTACAAGCGTCACTGGGGCGCCAACGGCCGGCCGCCGGGCGACACGAGCGTCAAAGGCTTCGGCAACCCCGTGCACTGCGTGAGGCTGTCGCGCGACGGCTTGCTCTACGTGTGCGACCGGAAGAACAACCGCATCCAGGTCTTTCGCAAGGAACCACGTCTGGATGCTCACCCGCGAAAGCGGCCGCATCCTCGGCACCTTCGGCCGCAATGGCCGAGGCCCCGGGCAGTTCCACTGGATCCACAACCTCGCCGTCGACAGCAAGGGCAACATCTATACGACGGAGGTCGATACGGGAAAGCGCGCTCAGAAATTCGTCGTGCGCTGAAACGGCAAGCCGGGAGCCGGGACTCAGGGACGAGTCCCGGCCCCTGCTGCGCTGTCGAAGGTCTCAGTCGCGATCCCGGCCGCGGTCCCCGCCGTGGTCGTCCTCGTCGCCAACCGCTTCGGCCACGTACGGATTCGGAATGATCTCGAACGTCATGTTGTCGCCGTGCTGCTGGGTGTAGAACACGCGCCAGGAGCCGTTGAACGGCCGAGGCTTTTTGGCGCCGAGGATTCCGTTCGGCGACGGGTCGCCGTCGGACACGTGAATCCCGGTGATCTCGTTGTCGCCGTCGTTCTGGAACCCCGTGGTTCCTAGCAGAGCCGAGTCGATGGTGGCCGAGGGATCACGGCCCTGGGCAAGGATTCGAATCGGCTGATTCAACGGATGCGAGAAGTCGAGTCGGACGTCGAACATCCACGCCGAGTCGAGAGCGTTGTGCTGCCCGTGCAGGCCGTCGCCGCGATCCTCCACCGCGACGAGCAGGTCTTCTGTCCAGAAGGCGAGGTTGTCGAAGCTCGTGTGATCGACGTCGCCCAGGAAGAACAACGTCAGCGTGCCGGTGTTGTCGGACGGCCGGCGCTGCGAGAGCTTGAAGAGCCCGCCGAAGCCTCCGAACTCGCTCCCAGCCTGGGTGTTGGCATTGGTGTCCGCGGTCTCCGTGAAGAAGAACTCGCCGAAGTGCGTGCCCGGGCGGAACATGCCGTTCTCGGGCCGCTTGAACGGCGTGCCTCCCTGGGCTTTGGCCAGCGCGTTGGCGTCGAAGGGCGTCGTCGTGCCGCTGACCGCGGTGTCGTGGATCGTGATCCACTCTGTGTTGAACGCGAGACCGTACGTGTGGAGGTCGCGAACGTCCAACGAGAGGATGGCGGTATCCGCGGTGTCGCTGCTGTTGAACACGATGTTGCCGGCGTGCCGCTTCGACTTGACCCCGAGGACCTGGAGCTTGCCCCCGCCGTTTTTCAGATCGGACTTGTCGTACGGCACGAAGCGATAGATGAAGCTGTTCGGTCGCAGGGCATTATTGTTGACGGTGCCCCTGGCGCCGCCGACGTCCTCGACGATCCAGAGATTCCCGTCCGAATCGGCCTGAATGCCCTCGTAGCCGCCGCGACCGAAGACGCCCGAAACGTCTTCGACCTTCGACGGCACGTCGAGCGTCGCTTGCCAGACGCCACCGTTGGCGCCCGCCTCCCTGGTGAAGAGTAGCCGCTGGGCCCACGGGTACCAGGTGGATCCGTCGAACACAGGCAGCGGATTGCCGAGAACGTCCCTGATTGCCATGAGCGTCACGCGATGGGCGACGTCGGCATCCAGGTTGATGCGCGAGATGAAGCCCTTTCCTCCCGTGCCGTTTTCGTGGCCTTGGAATAGGAAATGCGTTCCGTAGTCGTAATTGGGATCGGCTCCGCGCTGGCCGTGGAGCACGAGGTAGGTGTTCTTGTCTGGCTCGGTCTTCGTCGCTTCGAGGTTCGTTCCCAACGCCGGCAGGAGAGGGCGCTGCGGCTGATCGTTGCTATATCCATAGAATACCGCCCACTCCATGGGATTCTCCAACGACATCGAGCCCTGGGCCCGTATGACTTCGGCCAGTTCGACCGAGAGGGCGTTGGGCACGGAGACTCCCGTCACTTTGGGGTTGGCTTTTGGGACTGGCGTCAAGCCTTGCCCGATGGCGCTCGTCGCGCCGAAAGAAAGCCACCCTGCGAGCACTGCTCCGATCACGGCGTCACGTCGCATACTGCCTCCTCTTCGGGGAATTGGATGGCCGAGCACCATCGGCGCGGGACGCTAGACCTCGTCCGTCACACCGTGATGCCGAACTCGCGACGTTGCTGTTCCACTTCTGCAACGTCAACGCAACGTGTTCCCCGCTTGGATCGCCGTCGTGGTCACGCGGTTGCCGAATCACGCCTGGGAGCCGAGCGTTCGAGCGAGTTTGTCCACGTGATGGTGCCGGTCGTCCTGCGCGCGAACGGTGCCTGGCGAAGGTTGCGTGGTGATAGCCGGCTGGCGAAGTTTCGGTGACGAACGCCGGATCGGCCGTCGGTGACGACCACCGCGGCGCCGCTGGCGCTAGCGGTGAGTCGCCAGGATCAGGCGCGCCGGTGGGATCGAGCGGCGCGGGGTGCCGCGAGCGCCACGGCCAGATCGATCACCAGCGCGGTTGTCAGCGTGACGGCCGCGATGGCGAACAGCGCGGTGTAGTCGCCCGTACGCGCGTAGAGGAACGAAAACCCGTAGCCGGCTCCGGCCTGCCCGAGTGCGAACGCCACGGTCGTGACGCTCCAGGCCGCCGCCTGTCGCTGAGGATCATCGGGAATCAGCTCGTGGACGCGACCGAGCACGAGCGGCACGATCCCCGGAACGAGCGCGCCGACGATCGCGCTCGACACGAAGAGCGCCACCGGGCTCGCCGTCACGACGAGCGCGGCCACCGCCGCGGCCTGAGCCAGCAACGCCAGCCGCACGGCGCGGGCGAATCCGATGCGATCGGCGAGCTGGCCCGCTAGCACGGGGCCGACCATCGCGCCGAGGCCGAAGACCACCCAGTAGCCGGCACCGACGGCGAGGCCCCGGCCGAGGCCGCGCGCGACGAAGTCGACGAGAAAGACCATGTGGGGCACGAGGCCGGCCGCGTCCAGGCCGTACTCGACGTAGAGCGCACCGAGGGCTAACCCGGGCCGGTGGACGGCATTGACGCCGGGAGGCGCGAGACCGGTGGGCTCGTCGGGCCATCCACCCCACGCCAGCACGGTGAGCGCGAGAGCCAGCGCACCGAGGCCGCACCACGTCGCGACCAGACCCATCTTCAACAGCAACGGCACGAGCGTGCCCGAGGCCGCGATGCCGAGTCCGACGCCGGTGAAGATCACGCCACCGGCGAGGCCGCGGCGAGAAGGCGGAACGTGAGGTATCACGGTCGGCGCAGCGAGCGCCATCAGCGTTCCGCCTGCGAGCCCGGCCGCGAAACGCCAGAGGAAATACCAGACGAACGAGCGTGGCGTCGCGCAGGCGAAGAACGCCGCGGTGGCGATCACCATCATCGCGCGCAGCACGGTGACCGCGCGCAGGCGTGCGGCGATCGGCCGCGCGACGAGCGCGCCCGCGAGATATCCGGCCAGGTTGGCGGCGCCGAGGTAGGCGGCGTGTCCGGGTGAAAACCACTCGGCGGCGATCAGCGCCGGGATCAGGGGCGTGTAGGCGAACCGCGCGAGGCCGATCCCGACCAGACTGCTGCACAGCCCGGACAGCGTCGCGCGCGCGGCGTTCGTGTCCGGCCTCAGTGCATGACGGAGCCGCCGGCCACGTTGATCGCCTGGCCCGTGATGTACTCGGCGCCGTCGCCAGCGAGGAACGCGATGACTTCGGCGACGTCGGAGGGCAGCGCGATGCGGCCGAGTGGGACCGCGGCGGACTGCTCCGTGATGCGCTGGGCCCGCAGCGCCGGATCGAAGCTTCCATCGGGCCGGCGGCCGAGATGGTCGAGACGCTCGGTGTCGGCGGCGCCCGGACACACGGCGTTCACGGTGATGCCGGCCGGCGCGAGCTCCTGGGCGAGCGACTGCGTCAACCCGATCACACCGAACTTCGACGCGCAGTAGGCGGCGCGGCGCGCCCCACCGACCTTGCCCCACTGCGAGGAGATGTTGACGATGCGGCCGCGCACACGCCGCTCCAGCATGGTCCTGGCCACCGCGCGTGAGCAGAGGAAGGTCCCCTTGAGGTTGATCCCGACGACGAGGTCCCACGCCTCTTCCGACAGCTCGACGACCGCCGCACGATCCGAGCCGGCCGGCGCGCCGGCGTTGTTCACCAGGATGTCGATGTGGCCGAACGTCTCGAGCGCCCGCGCGACGACGGCATCGACCTGTGCCGCGGATCGCACGTCGGCCAGCGCCGTGAGCGCGCGGCCTCCGTGCTTGCGAACCTCGTCGGCCACCGCGTCGAGCCCGCCCCAGCTTCCTGCGCTCTTTCCGGGAATCGCGCGAACGCCCGTCCGCTCGACGTCGGTCAGGATGAGATCAGCGCCGTCGCTGGCCAACCGCCCGGCGATCGCACGCCCAAAGCCATGTTCGCCGCCACTGCCCGTGACCATCGCGACCTTACCGGTGAGTCGTCCCATGGCCGGTACTTGTACCACGGACGGCGGAGCGGTCGTCAGGAGCCGGCGGCGCGTCGCGGCGAGCGCGACCGGGCGCGAGCCGCTGGACGGCTCGCCGCCTTGGCGGCGCGAGCCTCAGTCGTCGCGGGATCGGCTCCGGCGGCTCGAGCGAGCTGGCGCTCGCTGGCGCCGGCCACGCGCGCGATGGCCGCCATCGTGCGCCCCGAGACCACCGAGCGCGGATTGGCCACGGTGACGTCGTCGGTGGAGACGTGCTCGTCCCGGTGCTTGATGAGCAGCCACTGGCGGCCGCCTCGCGTGCGGACGAGCGTCCACGATCCCGCCAGCTTCTTGCCGAGCAGCACGAACTTCAGCTCGCCCTTGGCGAGCTGGCGATCCACGTCGGCGTCGTCACCGAGCTTGTTGTCGGCCACAGGCGCCCACACCCCTCGGTCCCAGATCATCACGGTGCCGCCGCCGTATTCGCCCTCGGGAATCACGCCCTCGAACTGGTTGTAGTCGAGCGGGTGCGGCTCGGTCTCCATGGCCAGTCGCTTGACGGCCGGGTCGAGCGACGGTCCCTTCGGCACGGCCCACGAGAGCATCACACCGCGGTGCTCGAGACGGAAATCGTAGTGGAGCTGGCTGGCCCGGTGCTTCTGGACGACGAACTCGCGCGGATGATCGGCGGCGCGCTCGACCGACCGCCCAGGCGGCTCGGGCGTCACGGCAAAGTGGCGCTTGCGGTTGTATTCGGCGAGCCGGCCGAAACGACTGAGGTCGGGCAGGGCGCGCTTGGCCATGAGCGGGCCTCCTTTCGTCTCCATCGTCGCACAACTCGTCCTGGCTATCCGGCCTCGGAACCCGTAGTCTGGACGCCGTGCGTGCGCCTGCCGTCGCTGCGCTGACCATCCTCGCCAGCCTCGCGGTCTCCGGCGTCGAGGCCCGGCCCGACTGGAAGGCGCCCCTCGAGCGCGCCGGCATCCGTTTCATCTCGGCCCGGGAACTGCGCGCGCTGATGACGAGTGGCGCACGCCTCACCATCGTCGACGCCCGCGACGAGGTTCACTTCCGCCGCGGCCACGTTCCGGGCGCGGTGTCGATCCCGGCCGAGGACCGGCCACTCGCCTTCGTGGACATCGCCCGGCCGAAGCGCCTGCTCCATCCCGAGCGTCTTCCCGCCGACCGCGACACGCTGGCCGTCTTCTATTGCGGTGGGCCGAACTGAGCGCAGAGCCCTGACGCCGCGGTGGCGGCGTATCACCTCGGCTTTCGGCGGATCTTGATCATGCACGGGGGCGACAAGGAGTGGTACGCGGAGGGCTTCGGCTTCGAGCCATGACCGACGCCACCGACGAGCACCTGCGGCTCGATCAGGCGGGGCGGGTCGCCTGGATCACCTTCAACCGTCCCGATGCGCGCAACGCCATGACGTTCGAGATGTACGAGCGCCTCCACGATCTCTGTGAGCGCCTCGATCACGATCCGGGGGTCCGCGTGCTGGTGCTGCGCGGCGCCGGCGACAAGGCGTTCGTCAGCGGCACCGACATCCGACAGTTCCTGACGTTCACGACGCGCGAGGACGCGCTGAGCTACGAGGCTCGCCTCACTCGGGTGCTCGGGCGCATCCACGCCATGACCAAGCCCACCATCGCGATGGTCCAGGGCGACGCCGTCGGCGGCGGCCTCTTCATGTCGCTCGCCTGCGACCTTCGCATCGCCGCCAGCCACGCCCGCTTCGGTGCGCCCGTGGCCCGGACGCTCGGCAACTGCACCGCGCCCCTGGCCTTCACCCTCTTCGCCAACACGGTCGGGCCCGTGCGCGCCCGCAACATCCTCCTCACCGCGCGGCTCGTGGACGCCAGCGAGGCTCGGGCCATCGGCCTCGTCGACGAGGTGCATCCGGGCGAGCAGCTTCTCGGCCGGGTCACCGAGCTGGCCGGGCACTTGACCGAGCTGGCGCCGCTGACGCTGGCCGCCGTGAAAGAGGCCACGCGGCGGGTCACGCGCGCCGCTGCACTCCGTGATGCCGAGGACATCATCCTGTCGTGCTACCTGAGCGAGGACTTCAAGGAGGGCGTGCGCGCCTTCCTCGAGAAGCGCAAGGCCGACTGGCAAGGCCGCTGAGGAGACGAGAGCGGCGAACGCCGACGAGTCGTGCTAGTGTCCCGCCACCTTTAGATATATCGGACGGAGGACACTATGCGATACGTCGCTGCCATCCTCGCTCTCGCCGTCATGCTCGGCTCCGCCCCGCTCGTCGCCCAGGCCCAATCGTGGCGCCCACCGGCTGACGAGCAGCGGTGTCCCTCCAAGTGGGGTGCCGGCGACCAGCGTGGCTCGGCCAACCACGCCAAACCGGAGAACGTGCTGCGTGCAGCCCGGCTCATCCGGACGGGTGAAGTCATCGAGCTCGCCCACGTCCTCGCCCCCGACATGCCTCTGTCGGGCACACGGCAGTACAACATCCACACCAAGCGCACGTTCATGAACCCCCAATCGAACCGGCGGGGCAGCAACGAAGAGCTCGTCACGTCCGAGATCGGTCAGGTCGGCACCCAGTTCGACGGCTTCGCCCACCAGACGATCGGCGGCAGCCTCTACAACTGCTTCAAGCAGGACGAGATCACGACGCGCTCGGGCTTCACCAAGCTCGGCGTGGAGAACGTCGGCGCGCTCGTCACGCGTGGCGTGCTGATCGACGTGGCCGGCCTCAAGGGCGTGGACATGCTGCCCGACGCCTACGAGATCACCCCCGCCGATCTGCAACAGGCGCTCCTGCGCCAGAACCTCAGCCTGCAGCCGGGCGACGCGGTCATCATCCACACCGGCTGGGGCAAGCTCTGGGGCAAGGACAACGCGCGCTTCATGAAGAGCTGCCCGGGCGTCGGGGTGGCCGCTGCGGAGTGGCTCGCGCGTCAGGATCCGATGCTCGTCGGCTCCGACAACTGGCCGGTCGAGGTCGCGCCGAATCCGGATCCGCAGATCTCGCTCCCCGGTCACCAGATCTTTCTGGTCGTGAACGGGATCCACATCCTCGAGAACCTCAAGCTGGACGAGCTGGCCGCCAAGCGCGTGAACGAGTTCGCCTTCATCATCCAGCCGCTGAAGCTGAAGGGGGCCACGGGCTCGACCGTGGCGCCGATCGCCGTCCGCTAGCTGTCCTTCAGGGTCTGCATCGCGCGCTCGGCGAGCGCGGTGTCGACGAGGTCCTGATAGCGGTGGCGGCGCCGGATGAAGCCGCCACCGAGCAGGATGTCGACGAGATATTCGTAACCCGGCCGGCGCAGCAGCGGGTCGCGCGCCCAGGTTCCCTGGGCGAGATAGCGTCCGATCGCGCGCTCACAGACCGCTCGCGGGATGTCGGCGAACGACGGCGCGATCGCCTCGGCGACGGCCTTGGCGTCGTGCGTCGCGATCCAGCGCTGGGTGCGATAGACGGCGCGGGTGAAGGCCACGATCAGCTCGGGCTCGTGGCGCAGCCGATCGGGCAGGGTCATGTACGAGGAGAACGGTACCGGCCCGGTCGCGTCACCCATCGACATCGCGAGATGAAAACCGTCGTCGAGGAGCATCTCCGCGGTCGGCTGGCCCACCTCGATGAAATCGCCGCGGCCCGCGCGAAAGGCGGCCACCGCATCGGCGGGCGCGAGATCGCGAACGAACGTCACGCGCGCCGGATCCACCCCCTGGCGCCGGAGCACGGTCAGCATCGACTGGTACGGCGTCGGCGCTCCGGTGAAGGAGATCACCGTGCGGCCCACGATGTTCGGCCACGCGAACCGCGCCGGCTGACGGCCGATCAGAAAGAACCCGTTGCGGCTGTTGACCTCGGCGAAGTGAGGCAAGAGTCGGCCGCCGCGGTCGGCGATGTCGAGGCTGCGCATGAGCCCGCCCAGGCTGATCTGGGCGCTGCCCTCGATGAGCGCGCGCGTCGTGCCCGCGCTGCTGGCGCCCGTGCGAGTGGTGACGTCGAAGCCCTCCGCCTTGAAGTGGCCCAGGTGGAGCGCGACGTAGTGCGGCGCGTAGAACACGGAGTGGAAGGGCTCCATCACGGTGATCTGCATGGCGCCCGAGTATAGCAGCCGGCCACGACGCCGCCGGGCGTCCCGTTCGAGTACCATCGCCCCCATGCTGACCGTGCGCCGGGCCCGCCCGCGCGACGCCGCGATGATCCTTGCCCTGATCCGTGGCCTCGCCGCCTACGAGCGACTGAGCCACGAGGTGAAGGCCAGCACGGCGCAGCTCCGCCAGCACGGCTTCGGACGGCGGCGCTACTTCGAGACGCTGATCTGCCAGCGCGATCGACAGCCCGTCGGGTTCGCGCTCTACTTCTTCACGTACTCGACCTTCGTGGGGCGGCCGTCACTCTATCTCGAGGATCTCTTCGTCGTGCCCGAGGAGCGCGGTCAGGGCGCAGGCCGCATGCTGCTCGGTGCCCTGGCCCGGATCGCGATCGAGCGCGGGTGCGGGCGCATGGAATGGGCGGTGCTCCACTGGAACCGGCCGGCGATCCGCTTCTACGAGCGGCTCGGTGCGCGGCTGCGCCGCGACTGGGTGCTCACGCGACTCGGCCCACCGGCCATCAAGCGCCTGAGCGCTGAAAACGGGGCGGCGCAGCGGGGGGCGGAGCAGCGGTCCCGATCAACCCGGCCACGTGGCCGGTCACGAACGGCGGGAAGAGCGAGACGATGACACGATCAAGGCTGGGCCGCAGATCGTGTGACCTGCGGCCCAGCCCTCCAACTTCTCGCTAACGTCGCCCCGAATTCTGATTCGAGCTCTGACTCGAGCTCTGGCTGCAGGAATTCCCGCCGCCGGTCGCAGCCAGCGACGGCCCACCATTGGGGACCGTCAGCGATGGATGGTCGAACGGAGCCTCGTCCCTCTCGACGCGACAATCGGTGAGCGCGTTCATCAGGAAATCGATGAGGCCGGCCCTGTCCGACGAATTCATCGAGAAGCCGGTGATCCGGCTCGCCTTCTCCGTGTTGTCGAAGTCACCGCCGCGGGCGTAGAAGTCCACCACGTCGCCCAGCGTGGCCTTGCCGCCGTTGTGGAAGTACGGGGCGGTCAGCTTGACGTTACGCAGCGCGGGCGTCTTGAAGGCGCCCTGGTCCATGGCGGAACCGCTCTCCGAGAACGGGACCTTGTTCGCCCCGCCGGTGCCTCCACGACCGATGTCCTCGGCAGTCGGGCGGACGCCGATGTTGTGGAAGCCCTGGTCACCACCGTCTTCGTTGATGAGGCCGCGACGCTCGGCGAAGCTCACGGACGCGTCGGTCAGCTCGGCGCCGGCGTGGCACTTGGTGCAATGGCCCTTGCCGTTGAACACGCTCAGGCCCTTCTTCTGCGAATCCGTGAGGGCTTTCGAGTCGCCGGACAGGAACTTGTCGAGCGGCGTCTGGTCGGGGATCAGCGTCGACTCATAGGCCTGAATCGCCTGTCCCCAGACTCGCGAGAACTGCGCCTTGACCGCCATCGTTGGACCGAAGGCGGCCGTGATGAGCTCGCCGTAACCACAGGCGTGATGGTCACTGCCGCACTTCAGGCCCTGCGCTGGCGAGGCCGACATTCCGCCCAGGACGCTGTCGTTGGGATGAACCAACTGGTGCTGGAGCACCGGTCGCGCCGTCAGCTTGTCGTAGAGGTTACCGAACGTCCGGCCGTTGCAGGACACCTCGGGGAACTTGTTGACTGGACCCACGGCCTGCGAGGCCAACGCGCTGTTTCCAATTCCGACCGCCGAAAATGCCGCACTGGCCAGTTGCGCGGCGGTATTGTTCTGGGTCTGGCCGAACCCACTGGCGCCGTTGAAGTTGTCATTCCCCCGGCCGTCCCAGAACATCTGCCGAAAGAACACGAGGCCATTTGCGGTGGTCGGCGCGTTCCGGACGGTTGCCTGCGGCGACACGCCGAAGATCGGCGAAACGCCCGGCGTGCAGAGGTCAGCTGCGTTGTGCGGATTGGGGTCGACGCCGACGAACGTGCGCTGAGACAGGCCCGGTGAGCCCACGCGATCGTCGTTGTTGATATTCGAGGGGTGGAAGTCCTGACCAGGTCCGTTCACGCCGCCGCTGGCGAATATCTTGTCGGGACCCGGGTTCAGCGCGCTGAAGGTGCGATTGTCGGCGCCGCCGCGGAAGTGACACGTGGCACACGACGTCTGACCGTCACCACCGACCTGAGTGTCCCAGAACAAGGCCTTGCCGAGACGTACGGCGGCCGCCTGGTCGACGATGTCCCCGCCGACCGGGGTCGGAACTGCAGCGCTCGAGAGCGGCGCGAGGTCGCCGGGACCACCGTCACCTTTTGCGACACGAACGTCCGTCGATAACAGTCCGGCCGCGAAAATTCCGGTGACCAGAGCGAAGCTCGCGAAAGGATGCTTGCGAAACCAAGATAACTTGTTGCCCGTGTCCATAGAGGGACCTCCGTGCCCGTAGGTGTTGGTTGTGCATAGCAACCCGAGCGCAAACCCCGAGCACGGCGGACAACAGGCAGAGGACGCGGCCCGAAATATACCCGACACCACTGCCCAGCCCCGCGATGGTGGAGCATTTCTCACGCCACGCACGGATACGACAATGAAGTCGACTGCTTCAACAACGCATCCAAACGGCGCCCAGGCGCGATAGGAAGGTTTTTCGACCTGAACGCCCGGTGTTCTCACTTACCGCGCCGAATCAGGACGAGTGTTCCGATCGCGATCAGCACTGCCGCACAAATAGCCGGCAGAACGCGGGCGGCCGGGGCCGGCAGAACACCGCTGAGGAACGGGCCTAATCAAGATTCCGCTGTCGGCACCAACCCGGTATCCCGTAGGCGATCAGGATGCGAGCGAGGATCCGAGCCCGAATTCGCGATGGCCGCGGAGCGGGAGCACGATCGTACTGGAAAACTTCAGGGCTGGGCCGCAGATCCGACTTCGATCCGCGACCCAGCCCACGTACGGATGAGTCCGACTAGCTTACCGGCAGGTGTGGCCGCCGCCCGTTGCGGGCAGCGACGCACCGTTCGGAACGACCAGTGACGGATGATCGAACGGAGCCTCTTCCCGCTCGGTGCGGCAATCGGTCAGCGCGTGCATCAGGAAGTCGACGAGCGCGGCCTTGTCCGACGAGCTGAGGCCGAGCGGCTTGATGCGCTTGGCCATCTCGGGGTTCTGGAAATCACCACCCCGGTCGTAGAAGTCCACCACATCAGCCAGCGTCGCCTTGCCGCCGTTGTGGAAATACGGAGCCGTCAGCTTTTCGTTGCGGAGCGCGGGTGTCTTGAAGGCGCCGTGATCCATGCGCGAGCCGCTCGCGGAGAACGACACGCCGTTCGGGCCCGCACCCGCGCGGCCGAGATCTTCCGCAGTCGGACGCACGCCGGTGTTGTGGAAGCCCTGGTCGCCACCGTCCTCGTTGACGAGGCCGTTCTGGGCGGCGAAGTTCACCGACGCGTCGGTCAGCTCGGCGCCGGCGTGGCACTTGCTGCAGTGACCCTTACCACCGAAGATGCCCGCGCCCTTCTTCTGGCTGCTGGTCATCGTGCCCATGTCGAACGGCGTCTTGTCGGGGATCAGGGTCGACACGTAGGCCTGGATCGCCAAGCCCCAGTATCGCGAGAAGCCGGCCTGGGCGTTGGCGGCCGCCGCCGATCCGAAGGCGTCGCCGATGAGCTGCGTGTAGCTCTTCGACAGTCCGGGGTTCGGCCAGTTGGTGATCCCGCCCAGCACGCTGTCCTGGGGATGGGCGAACTGCTGGCGTAGGGGCGTGCGCGCCAGCATCTTCGCGGCGAGGCTGTTCGGGCCATTGAAAGTCCGGCCTTCGCACGACATCTCCGTGGGGTTGTTCGGCGGACCAACAGCCTGAGAAGCGAGGCTGCTGTTGGTCACGGTGGTGCCGATCGCGCCGCCGGCGTTGCCGGTCAGCCCGAAGGGATCGTTGCCGTTGAAATTGTCGTTCGCACGGCCGTCCCAGAAGTTCTGGCGGTTGAAGACGGCGTTGACGACGGAAGGCGTATTGCGACCCGTCACGCGCCG
>WNFT01000418.1_pt1 | contig 61505 bp, 53 predicted proteins | sample 5400191 | NCBI WGS metagenome assembly WNFT01 (sample SAMN13153359, study PRJNA577476) | soil metagenome | isolation source: 80 cm saprolite under Madrone tree | place: USA:California | collected 2016-06-14 | reverse complement strand
GTGGCGCTGTCGTATTGGGCGCCGCATTGGTCAGCATCATCCTGGCCGGCTGCCTTTGTGCTTTCGCATTCTCTTTGGAGGGGGTCAGTGTTGTCGATCCGCGCGATCGCAAGACCTGCGATGCGACTGCCGATGTGAATGAACTCTTGCGCCTGCCTCCCTTGGTACGGGATCTGGAGATCGACTATACGGCTCTAAGCCTGGTCGCACCGGAGAAGGCACATTGTCGATACAAGCTGGAAGGCAGGGATGACGATTGGCGGGAAGGTGGGAATCGCCGGCAGGCATTCTATGACGATCTTCCTCCAGGCAACTACCGTTTCCGCCTGAGCGCTTGCAATGACAGCGGCGTGTGGAACCAGGCCGGCATCTTCCTGGACTTTGCCGTCGCGCCGGCGTACTTCCAGACCGGTTTGTTCCGCGCGGCATGCGTAGCGACGTTTGTAGCATTGCTCGTTGCGCTCTATCAACTGCGGCGGTGGCAGGCGGCCCGGCAATTCAACATCCGTCTGGAAGAGCGCATCGGCGAGCGAACTCGCGTCGCGCGCGAGCTGCATGACACTCTCTTACAAGGTTTCTTGAGCGCATCGTACAAGGTTTCTTGAGCGCATCGATGCAGCTCCATGTGGTCGCGGACTACGTGACTGCGGACTCTCCTGCGAAACCGCTACTGGGCCGGATTCTCCAGATCATGCGAGAAGGCATTGATGAAAGCCGAAACACGATATCGGGTCTCCGCTCGTCCGACATTTGCGAGTTGGATCTGGAGCAGGCCTTCTCGCGAATCCCGCATGAACTCGATCCTCAAAAGGAAGTTGGATGTCACATTATTGTTCAGGGTCGCCTCCAGCCGTTACGCCCAGTGATTCGCGATGAAGTTTATCGGATTGGGCGAGAAGCATTGATTAATGCCTTCCGTCACTCTCGAGCGACGACCGTGGAAATCGAACTTGAATATGCGGCCCGCCATTTACGTCTCCTGGTACGCGACAACGGCTGTGGAATCGATCCTCAAGTAATCCAATCCGGACGCGGTGCACATTTCGGACTAACCGGCATGCGTGAAAGGGCAGAGCAGATTGGCGGACGGATCAAGATTTGGAGCCGGCGCTCGGCGGGAACTGAAGTCGATCTCTCGGTGCCCGGCAACGTAGCTTTTGAAGTTCCCGCTTCAGTTATCCAAAAGTGGCGAGAGTGGCTCACCGCAAAAATGTCAATGGCGCGAAGGCGGCCGCGCACTGGGCAACAGCGATGAGCGATCCAAAGCGCATTCGAGTCCTCTGCACCTCTTGTGTAGGGGGAAAAGGCACCTCATGAAGGATACCGGACGCCTGTACGGTCCATCCTTATTATATATAGATGGTGTCTGGTGGTTCGTTATCCCAACTGCCGTATCAGAAAAAGATCGTAGCGATCGCGAACGAAAGCGCCGATCCAGAGCAGTACGATCGGGATGAAGGGATTGACCTTCAAGGCGTCGTGCGACAGCTCCGTCGCGATCGCACCTCCGAAGTACCGACCGGCTGCCCGCCCCCATGCGCGAGATCCTGTCGAAGAGCCTGACGGTGCGGGGATTCCTCAACTACGAATTTGCTGAACAGGTTAACGGTCTCGAGAAAGCGCCCGAAGCCTCATCGGCATGCTGGAAGGACGCAACTTCGGCAAGCTGATCATCCGCGTGGACGCCTGGCGCCGCGGGTTTACTCGGCGCTTTGTACTTGTTTCTCTCGAAGCGTTTTCAACGCTCCGCCCCAGGCGATGACCTGGTCGAGCATCGAGTTGACAGCCTTCTCGTGCATGGAAGCGGGCTTGAAAATGCTGAAGTTCTCGAAGTCCGTGAAGAGTGAAAGCCCGACCTGGGCGCGCACGGTGGCGACCTGCAATTCTCCCATTACCAATCGCAGATTCTCCACAGCGCGAGTCCCTGATGCGCCGCCATAGCCGATGAATCCGGCGGCCTTGTTGACCCACTCACTGTAGAGGAAATCAATAGCATTCTTGAGCGCCCCCGAGGTTGCGTGGTTGTACTCATGCGCGATTTCGTAAGCCCATTTGGCCACGGCCTCGCCCTTGCGGCCGGGCCGCGTGCTTCCGATAATGATGGCAATTCTAAGCATCAATTTCTCCTGTTTACCTCGAGTTCGCCGATTTCCCAATCTCGGAACCGTTCTATCCGAACACCGATTATGAGCAGTGCAACCGAGTACCCAATTGGATTTCACTGAAAACAGGACTCAAAAAAGAAATCGGAGTGACAGAATCTTAAGAAGTGCCAGAATTCTGGAGCCCGTGGTAATTCGGGGACAGACGTATAAATCACCTAAATTCGCATTGAAAACATTAGAGGAATTTAGGTGATTTATACGTCTGTCCCCGAATTACCACGGGCTGCTGGGGTACCACTCGCCTTGTCATGGAGCCATGACGTTCTCTATTATGAAGTGATGAAATCCACAGGACATGCCTCCGAACAGGCTCTGCCGGCACAGGACGTTCGCCTTGTGGTTGACACGATCCCCACGCTCGCGTGGTCCGCTCGTTCGGACGGCTCCGTTGACTTCTTCAATCAGCGCTGGCTCGACTATACCGGCCTCTCGGCCGAACAGGCGCGTGACTGGGGCTGGACGGTTGCCCTTCACTCGGACGACCTGAACGGCCTTGTGGATTACTGGCGATCCGTTCTGGCTTCTGGCGAGCCAGGTGAAATGGAAGGACGCCTGCGCCGTTTCGACGGCGTGTATCGTTGGTTTCTTTTCCGTGCGACTCCGTCGTTCGACAACGATGGAAGAGTTGTTAAATGGTTCGGAACGAGCACCGACATCGAAGACCGAAAACGCGCGGAATGCTTGCTCGGCGGAGAGAATCTCGTTCTGGAAATGACGGCCAAGGGCAATTCACTGGAATCCATTCTCGAAACCCTCTGCCGAGTTGTAGAACAGACCGCCAGCGGATGCTGGTGCAGCGTCATATTGATCGATCCCAGTGGCTCGAAAATCCTGCAGGCAGTTGCGCCGAGCCTTCCATCAAGCTACAACGACCGGTTTCCAGGCAGACCGGTGGATCGCGAAGGAGGACCCTGCACCGTTGCAGCGCGCCGCAAGACACAAGTGATCGTGTCGGACGTGGCCTCGGACACGCAATGGGACACGTATGGATGGCGCACGGACGCGTTGACGCACGGTCTGAAAGCGTGCTGGTCGACGCCGATACTGGCTTCGAACGGCCTTGTATTGGGCACCTTCGCGATCTATTGGCGCGAGCCGCGCCGCCCAACTGAGCACGATCAAAAAACCATCGAGCAGATGACGCATCTCGCGGCGGTTGCGATTGAGCGCAAGCGCAACGAGGCGGCGCTTCAGACGAGTGAAGAACGCTTTCGCCTGATCGTCAACACCATTCCAGGGTTTCTGTGTACCTTGAATGCGGCAGGCGAGGTCGAACTTCTCAATCGCCAGGTCCTGGAATATTTCGGCAAGACGATTGAGGAGTTGAAGAATTGGGCCATGAGCGACGCTGTCCATCCGGATGACCTTCCTCGCGTGGTCGACGCGTGGAAGCACTCGGTCGAAACCGCGCAGCCGTATGACCTTGAGTTCCGCCAGCGGCGTGCCGATGGCGTGTACCGCTGGTTCCAGTCACGCGCTCTCCCCACGCGAGACACGGAAGGCCGTATTACGGGCTGGTACATGGTGTTGACGGACATCGACGACCGGAGGCGCGCGGAGGATGCCCTCCGCGCGAATGAGCAGAGCCTGCGCCTGACCGTCGACAGCATTCCTGGGTTTGTGTCTACCATGAGTGCGGCAGGCGAGGCCGAATTTGTCAGTCGCCAGGTCCTGGAATATTTTGGCAAGACGATTGAGGAATTGAAGAATTGGGCCACCAACGACACCCTCCATCCGGATGACCTTCCTCGCATGATCGATGCCTGGAGGCGCGGGATCGAAAGTGGGCAGCCGGTTGATCTTGAGAGTCGCAGGCGTCGAGCCGATGGCGTGTACCGTTGGTTCCACCTGCGATCTCGTCCGCAGTGCGATGCCGACGGTCGCATAGTCCGTTGGTATAGCTTGACAACGGATATCGACGACCGGAAGCGCGCCGAAAATGCCCTGCGGCGAAGTGAAGCGTACCTCACCGAAGCGCAACACCTTAGCCGCACCGGCAGCTTCGGTTGCAAAGTCTCTTCGGGAGAGATGTTCTGGTCAGAAGAGACATTCCGAATCTTTGGATACGACCGGACCACCAAGCCTGCAGTGGAAGCGATCCTTCAACGCGTTCATCCGGAAGACAAGGCTATGGTTCAGGAGCAAATCGGTCGTGCCACCCGGGAGGGTAAGGACTGCGATCTGGAATATCGTCTGTTATTGCCAGACGAATCGGTCAAGCGTGTCCACGTCGTGGCTCATGCAGCGCAAGACGAGTCAGGCGGATTCGAGTTCCTCGGCGCGGTGATGGATGTTACCGAACAGTGGCAGGCACGAGCTGAATTGGAGAAGGCATTCGAAGAAAACAAGCGGCTGAAAGACCGCCTCCATGACGAGAACGTGGCCCTCAGGGAGCAAATCGATCAGGCCTTCATGTTTGAGGAGATCGTGGGCTCCTCGCCCGCCTTGAAAACTGTCCTCTCCGGCATCGTGAAAGTCGCTCCCACCGACTCTACGGTGCTGATTACGGGCGAAACAGGTACCGGGAAGGAACTGATTGCGCGCGCTATACATAAGAGTTCGCAACGTGCTCGACAAGCTTTTATTAGCGTGAATTGCGCCTCGATTCCTTCTTCGCTCATCGCCTCAGAATTGTTTGGCCATGAGAAGGGCGCATTTACCGGTGCCGTGCAGCGCCGACAAGGTCGTTTTGAGTTGGCGCACTCGGGCACAATTTTTCTCGATGAAATCGGCGAGCTTCCCGCGGAAACTCAGATTGCATTGCTTCGAGTGCTGCAGGAACGCCAATTTGAACGAGTGGGGGGGAACCGGGTCATCCCCACTGATGTTCGAATCATCGCCGCTACCAACCGCGATTTGGCGGCAGCCATTGCTTCAGGAACATTTCGCGCCGATCTCTTCTACCGGCTGAATGTTTTCCCGATCCGCGTACCGTCTCTCCGGCAACGGAAAGAAGACATTCCGATGCTGGTCGAGTACTTCGTGAAGCGCTATGCGGAGAAGGCGCGAAAGCCAATCAGCAAAATCGACAAAAATACGCTCAAGCTATGCCAGTCCTATCATTGGCCCGGCAATATTCGTGAGCTGCAAAATATCGTCGAGAGGTCTGTAATTCTCTGCACCGGGGATACCTTTTGGGTCGATGAAGCCTGGCTTCCAGGTCAGGACGCAGCTCGCCAGAAGTCATCAGGTCTTCTCACAGAGACCGTCCAGAGCTACGAGAAGGAACTCATCGAAGCGGCTCTTGCGGAAAGCAACGGAAAAGTTGCTGGGCCAAATGGAGCCGCTGCCAGACTCGGTATTCCACGGTCGACGCTGGATTTGAAAATCAAGCAGCTCAACATCAAGAAACACAACATTCGGTAGGCCCTCGCTCAACTCCCAGAATCCTGGCACTTCCCAAGATTCTGTCACTCCAGTTTCCTATTCGAGCCCTGTTTTCAGTGAAATCCAGTTGGGTACTCGGTTGCATTGGTTGTGATTGGTGCTCTGATGCAATGTGGGTCACATGGGGTGAACGATGACTTTTAGGATTGAGACTGCGGCGCGAGGAAGATTCACAGTGTTCATCCTAAGCGGCCGAATCGAAAAGCAGGCGATAGCCGAGTTGGAGAGACTGTTTGAACACCAAACGGACTACCGCGACATCGTTCTGGATCTGAAAGACGTAAGCCTGGTCGACCGCGAGGTAATGAGCTTTTTAGCGCGTTGCGAAGCGGATGGCGTGAAGCTTGAGAACTGCGCTTCGTATATCCGCGAATGGATGGAGAGAGAAAAGGATTGAATGTTACTGATATTGACGATCGGAAGATGGCCGAAGAAAAGGTCCGGCGGGACGAGCAGGAGCTTCGGCGGATGACCGACGCGATCCCGCAGCACATCATGGTGCTTGCTCCCGACGGAACCGCTGTCCACGCGCCGGAGAGAGATCAGACAGACACGGCTTCACTCCGGCATCGTCGGCCGCGCATCTTTGCCGCGCTGCTCGCTGGCATCGGTCTCGTCTTGATCGTTGGGGGCAGTCGGCTTCGCATGCTCGGCGGCTCACTCTACTACCTCCGGAACAGTTGTTCGCCGCCGGTTACGTGGCGTGCTTCGAAGGCGCGCTACGCGAGGTGGCCCGATTGCGCAAGCTGCCGCTGACAGACACAGACTGCGTGTCATTCTACGATCCCCTTCGTTGTTGAACACCTGAGACAGACATCCCTGGTTTTCGCACACACTGTTCAGGCATGCGCAATATTCTGGGGCCGTAAATCGAAGGATTCGATGTTTACGTCCTGGCCTGAATCGGAAATCGTTACTAAATACAACTCTCCGTCCTCGAAAAGTCCTACGGCTTCCTCGCCAAGTGGGATGAACACTCGGTTGAGCGCGTCGTATCGAAGTGCTATCACGATCATTGCAACCTCCATTGCCGGCCTCGTCGAGACGTTCGGCACGTTTGTCTTCGCTCTTGCGTAAAGCACGACAGGCTCCAGGACATGCAGCATTTCTTGCTGATCAATGGCATATGAAATGCCTACGCTAAATCGTGCGATGACCGTTCGCAATAAATTAACGCATTGAAAAAGTGAGGACGGAGTCCGAGAAGATCAATCAACACTCGTTGGGGGTGAGACCATGAAAGTAAGCATGCCGGCTTATCCGATTGACTTGTGCGACGCACGAAAGGAAGCGACTGCAGCTCAGGCACACGAGCTCATCAGAGAAGCGAAGACAGTCCAACAAGAACTCGCACATAGCAACATCCTGACTTCAAATTCTGCGATGCTGCGGATTGTTCGTATTGCACAACAAGTGGCGAATACCGACGTTCCAGTGCTGATGCTGGGTGAGTCCGGGGTGGGGAAAGATGTCTTTGCGCACCTCATACACAACGAATCGAATCGTTTCGGAAATCCGTTCGTGAAGGTGAACTGTGCAGCTTTGCCGCACGAACTGCTGGAGTCTGAGCTCTTCGGACACGACAAAGGTGCTTTTACTGGCGCTATTCTCGACAGACCCGGTAAATTTGAACAGGCTAATAAAGGAACTCTGTTTCTCGATGAAATCGCGGAAATGACGCCGCATCTCCAGGCCAAACTTCTGCATGTACTCCAGGATGGTGAGTTCAGTCGGCTGGGTTCGAAACGGTCAATGAAAGTCGACGTTCGAATTCTGGCGGCAACTAATCGAAACCTGGAAAAAGCTCTCGCTAAGGGAGAGTTTCGAAGCGATTTGTATTTCCGGCTTAATGTTATTCAACTCCGAATTCCGCCACTCCGGCAACGTCGGGAAGACATTCCCCTGCTTGCCAACCACTTTCTCAAGAAATACCGCGACTGCTACTCCAGCCCGAGACAGACGTTTCCGAAAGAGTTAATTGAAGAATTCATCGAACATGAATGGCCCGGGAACGTGCGAGAACTCGAAAATGTTGTGAAACGTTACCTTATTCTTGGTGACACTGAACTGCATTTCACACGGGATACTGCCGAGAATGGTCTGACTGCTTCAGCAAATGCGTTCCATTTAAGAGCATTCGGTATGCGCGCAGCCGATCAGGCTGAAAGAGAAATAGCTCTCCGCGTTTTGGATCAAACCGGATGGAATCAAAAAGAATGTGCAAAACGGCTGCACATTTCATACAAGGCCTTTCGGAACAGACTCAAGCGCTGGGGGCTGCGGCGCAATCCGATCCCTTCTAATGACGAGCCTATAGCGCTCGGACAATTTTATTGAAAGACTTTAGGAACTCTCGTCAGTGCCCGTTGGTGACACCCCTCGTTCAACTCCCAGAATTCGGGCACTTCCTAAGATTCTGTCACTCCATTTTCTTCTTCGAGCGTTGTTTTCAGTGAAATCCAAGCTTTGGATCGCCTTGCCGCCGGAACTCGAATTGAGTCCGCCTGTGAGCGTCTACCAGGCTCCTGAAGAGATTCAGCGCGAAGGGCCTGCGCTCGCGCTCCTCGGCAGCTACGGGGCTGCATCGAGTGCCATCAAAGCCCCTTCACCGGTCAATATCTTGCCGTGAGCCTGAAGGCAGGGGAGTGCTGGCGTTATCAGCCGCCTGCGGGACATACCGTCCTCTGGGCCGCCGTCGGATCAGGTGTTGTTTTGGTTCCCGATAAACTCTCGCAAGGCGAACTGGCGGCCTTTGAGCCATCGAACGAAACGCTCGAATTCGAGGCGCTGTCCGATGGTGAATTCGTTCTCGGCTCAGCCGTTCCGCACAATCACGATCTCGTCCTCGGCGACTACTCAGTACACACGAATCTCGATGCGCTGCGCGCGGCCCAGGCGCGAATCTCAGTGATCCGCGCGAGCCTGATTCGAGAAGGCCGACTTTAGGCAATCGGTTAGTGCTGCTGAAACGCCGAGCAGTTGCTCGGCATTTGCCGGAACGTCAGCAGACCTGGCGACTGTTATGCACTGCGCAATGTTCGACATTTAACAAATGGTATGTCTGTTGCAGCGATTGACGGTGCGAAAAGGAGGTTCAAACAATGACTAAATCGATTTTTTCGAAGAATGCGCTCAGGGTCCTGTTGCCGGCTATTACTGTGTTCGTCGTTTTTTCGACAACAGCCATGGCTCAGGTGGAACAACACTCACAGGTCAGTATTCAGGGCACTGGTTTGGTAACGAAGGACTCTACTTCGGACTCAAGTCCACTTTCGCAACACACGACGAAGTCCGGCGGATTCCTCGTCGGATATTCCTATCAGTTCAATAGCTGGGCGGGAGTCGAAGGCAATTACGGCTACACACAGAACACGTTGAACACCACAGGATCGTTTGGACAATCATCGATACGATCCGACTTTCATGAAATAACAGGAGCATTCGTCGCGCACATCCCTGTCAAGGTTGCACGCATACGACCGTACGCACTCGCTGGTGCTGGAGCATTGATTTTTAATCCAACCGATGATGCCAGGAGGATCAATGCCGGTATCGACCGACAGGCCAAAGCGACATTCGTATACGGTGGTGGCGTGAACTTCGATATCGTACGCAACTTCGGTGTGCGAGCGGAGTATCGCGGCCTCGTATACAAAGCTCCCGACTTTAAGCTCGACAACTTAAATCTCGACAAAGTGACTCACCTCGCACAACCCTCCGTCGGATTCTTTTTCCGATTTTGACCCTCCACCTATGCCCGTCATCCGCGCATCTGCGCGGAAGGGCGGGCAGTCGGGTTGTCTGAAAGTGGCGTGAACTGCGAAAGACAGGCTAAAATCGAATACATGGTCAGCACAAGGCTCGAATCGCCGTCAGAGCAATCGCTGGGAGCGCGGTATGAATCACTGATCCGGCTTGCCGACTCGATCCGGGCTCAACATGAGACCAAGACGCTCTTCGACCTGGTGGTGAAGGAATTGAGTGCGGTGATTCCTTTCGATGCCATTGTGCACTGTGATGAATCCTCGAACAAGGTGAATTGGCATTTTAGCGAGAGCTGCCAACAAGTCGGTCCTCCCCCTTCCGACATCCAGAACGAAGAGTCGCTGGCGAGGTGGGTGGCCGAAAACCAAAAGGCGGCAGTCATTGCCGATGTCCGGCAGGAGACACGTTTTCCCCATTCTGTGGCAGCGCTCAAGAAGATTGGGCTTCAATCGGCGTGCGCGCTTCCTCTCAGCACAGCACATCGCCGGCTGGGTAGTCTCGTCATCGCCAGTCAAAAACCAAACGCCTATTCGGGAGAAGAGGTACGGTTCCTATCGCTGGTTGCGGACCAGATCGCGCTGGCGATGGACGATGCCATCAATTTTCAGACGTCACGGCGGGCCCAGGAACGCTTGGAACTTCTCCTGGACCTGACGAATCGTATAGTTTCGACTCTGGACCTTCGGGACCTGCTTCGAGAGATCGCAGCGAATCTCCGCCGCGTGATGCAGAGCGATTGCGTTGGCATGCAGTTGCCAGATGCGGAAGACGGCAGGCTGCGGATCTACGCACTCGATTTTCCAGGAAGCAACGGACTGATTGCCGAAGGGTATCTTGAGCCGAACGGCACTGAATCTACGGTGGCGCAGGTTTTTCGAACGGGAGAGCCCATGCTCGCCGGCTCTCCGGAAGTGGCGAACATTCCGCTTGCCGGAGAGCTGGGAATCAAATCTGTTTGCCTTCTGCCGCTCACCAGCCGGAACCGCGTACTCGGCGTTTTGGGCGTGGGTAGCTTTCGGGAGAACTCATTTTCCCAGGACGACGTCATGTTCCTGACCCAGTTTGCCAGGCAGGTGGCGATCGCGGTAGACAACGCGATCGCATACGGTCAGATCTCCGCCTTGAAAGATCAGCTTGCGCAAGAAAAGCTTTACCTCGAAGATGAAATCCGCAGCGAACTGAATTTTGAGGAGATCGTGGGGAAGAGCGAGGCGCTACGCCGCGTCTTGAAACTAATAGGGACAGTAGCGCCCACCGATTCCACGGTGTTGATTTATGGTGAGACGGGGACCGGGAAAGAGCTGATCGCGCGCGCCGTGCACAATCTCAGTTTCCGCCGTTCAAACGCTTTCGTGAAACTGAACTGCGCAACGATCCCGACCGGGTTGCTGGAAAGCGAACTGTTCGGGCACGAAAAAGGCGCGTTCACGGGCGCCATCGCGCAACGGATCGGCCGGTTTGAGCTGGCGCACCGCGGGACCGTTTTTCTGGACGAAATCGGCGAGATTCCGCTCGAATTGCAGCCGAAGCTTCTTCGCGTCTTGCAGGAGCGCGAGTTCGAACGGCTGGGGAGCACGCGCACGCTTCGCACGGATGCGCGGCTGATCGCCGCCACGAACCGGGACCTGGAAGCTTTGGTCCATGAGCAGAAGTTCCGCTCGGATCTCTACTATCGCCTGAACGTTTTCCCGGTCCGTGTTCCGGCGCTGCGCGAGCGGCCCGAGGATATTCCGCTGCTGGTCCGGCACTTCGTACAGCAATTCAGCCGTCGCATGAACAAAAGCATCGACACGATCCCTTCGGAGACTATGAGCACGCTGGTGCGGTATCACTGGCCCGGCAACATACGGGAACTGCAAAACGTCATCGAGCGCGCTGCCATCCTTTCAACAGGCCCTGTTCTCAAGGTGCCGACGGACGAACTGCACCTTCGTACCGATGCGCCGCCAGTGAGCCATCCCGGCAATGAGAATTTGCGGGCGGCTCTCGACGATGCCGAACGGAAGCGCATCGTCGCCACTCTCGAGAAAACCAACTGGAAGGTGGCCGGACCCAACGGCGCCGCGGCCCTTCTGGGCATGCATCGGTCCACACTGCAGTCTCGCATGCAGAAACTCGGCATCCGCATTTCGCGTACGGCCACGTGACATAAGTGCCGAAAAATCGGTAACTCCCCTGATTTTCGGCACCGTTCGTTTCGGCACCCTCGCTGTTTTCGCATTCACCAGCAGACGTCAACCCTTAGGCACCCACACTTTCCCGACTTCGGGCAGGATTGCGTCGACTGGCGGCCCAAATGCACTAACCGTGAGCGAGGGAACAGCGATGCTCAAAATCACAAACAGCGCAACAGTTGATGAAGAGAGATGGATCTTGTCCGGACAACTGGCGGGTCCGTGGGTAGCAGAGCTCCGCTCGAACTGGGACGAGGTGCGCGACTGGTCTTGCCGCCGCAGGTATGTGATCGATTTGAGTGACGTGACTCTCATTGATGAGCCTGGGGAGCGATTACTTGGGGAGCTCAGGGACGAGGGCGCCGAGTTCGTGGCGAAGGGCGTGTACACCAGGCACATTCTTGAAAACCTTACGAGCAAGGAACAGCCGCCAAAAGCAGAAAGATAAGGAAAATGAAAACCCTATTGAAGAACCGCATGGCCATCTGGGCGAAAGCTGTATTGACCCTCGCGTTGTTGACTACGGCCGCTTGTACTACGAAGACATTCTCGGAAACTCCACAGCTTCCTCCGGATGTCGAAGTGGCGGCAGTGGAGCAGCGGGATGTTCCGATCTCCCGGGAGTGGATCGGAACGCTCGATGGCATGGTAAATGCGGCGATCAAGGCCCAGGTGACCGGATATCTACTGACGCAGAACTATCTGGAAGGCTCGTACGTCAGAAAAGGACAGCTGCTGTTCGAGATCGACCCGCGCTCGTATCAGGCTGCGGTCGAACTGGCACAAGGTCAGCTCGCGCAGGCGAATGGGCAATTAGCGCAATCGAGGGCGCAGTTGGTGCAGGCCAACGCGGAACTCGCAAGCGCGGAAGCCAATCAGCGTAAGGCGCAGCTTGATGAGAATCGCTACGTTCCGCTCGCTCAGCAGCAAGCCGTCTCCCAGCAGGATCTCGATAATGCGACCCAGAACAACCTGGCCGCTAAGGCTCAGGTGGAGGCTGCGCGGGCCCACGTCGAAACAGCCAAGGCTCAGATTGAGGCGGCCAGCGCCGCGGTGGAAGCTGCCAAAGCTACGCTGGACAATGCGAAGGTCAATCTGGAATTTACTCGGCTGACTTCGCCGATTGACGGAATCGCCGGCGCCGCGCAGATGCAATTGGGCAACCTGGCCAGTCCCGCCAGTATGCCGGTAACCACGGTTTCGACGCTCGACCCGATCAAAGTGAACTTCACCGTGGGCGAGCAGGAATACCTGAGCTTTGCCAGGAACGACACGCCGATGAGCCGGCTCGAGCTCGAGCTGATTCTGGCGGACGGAAGCATCTATCCGCACAAGGGTAAGTTCTTCTTCGCGGATCGCCAGGTCAATCAGGGCACCGGCGCCATCCAGTTGACGGGGCTCTTTCCGAATCCCGGGAACACGCTACGGCCCGGACAATACGGCAGAGTTCGCGCCGCGATCGAGATCAGCACCGGCGCGATACTCATCCCGCAGCGTGCTGTGACGGAGCTGCAAGGGAACTATCAGGTCGCGACCGTGGACAGCACAAACAAGGTCCGCATTCGAACAGTGAAAGTCGGCAATCGTATCGGCGCGATGTGGATAGTGGCCGAAGGGCTAAAGGCGGGCGATCGCGTGGTGGCTGAAGGCGGCGGGAAGGCCCGTGAGGGAATGCAGGTCAACCCGAAGCCGTTTGTGGAGGGCAAATGAGATGTCTGGATTCTTCATCAACCGCCCGATCGTAGCGATCGTTATTTCAATTCTGACGGTGATCGTGGGTGCGATCACAATTGCCGGCCTGCCGGTTGCGCAATTTCCGAATATCGTACCGTCGGAGATCCAGATCCAGGCCACGTACAGCGGTGCGGACGCTCAGACACTCGAGCAGTCTGTCGCCACGCCCATCGAGCAGGAAATGAACGGCGTGGACAACATGAACTACATGTACTCCCTGAACGCCACAGGCAACTCGCAAACCACGCTGATTGTGAACTTCGATGTAAAGACAGATCCGAATAACGATCTGATTCTTACTCAGTCGCGCTACAACCAGGCCTCCTCTAAACTTCCTTTCGACGTCACGAACTACGGCGTAACCATCCGCAAGTCACCAACAGCCCCGCTGATGCTGATCGCCGTATACTCGCCCAACGGCAGTCGCGACGCAAAGTTCCTCTCCAATTACGCCTATATCAATCTCAACGATCCCATCGGACGCGTGCCCGGAATCGGCAACGTGCAAGTTTTCGGCGCGGGCAAGTATGCGATGAGGCTTTGGGTAAAGCCAGACCAGCTGGCGAAGCTGGGCATCACGGTCACCGAGATCGTCAATGCGATCCAGGCGCAGAACACGGTAAATCCAGCAGGAAAGGTCGGAGGTGAGCCGGCTCCCGAGGACCAGCAGTTCACCTATTCGGTCCGTGCTCAGGGCCGTCTGACTTCGCCGGAACAGTTTGGAGAAGTGGTGGTGCGGGCAGCACCGAATGCCGGAATCGTACGCGTCAAAGACGTCGCGCGCATCGAACTGGACGCCGACGACTACAGCATTGTGAGCCGCTTGAACGGCAAACCCAGCGCGATCGTTGCGGTTTACCAATTGCCTGGGTCCAACGCGGTTCAGGCGGCGACGGCGGTCAGCAAGGTGATGTCCGAGATGAAGCAGCGCTTTCCGGGGGATGTCGACTATGTCGTCTCGCTTGACCAGACGAGTTCGGTTACGGAAGGCATGAAGGAAATCGTCGAGACAATTCTGATCGCTATCGTGTTGGTGATCGCCGTGGTCTACCTGTTCCTGCAGGACTGGCGCGCGACACTGATCCCGTTGCTTGCTGTGCCGGTCTCCCTGGTGGGCACGTTCGTTTTCTTTCCGCTGTTCGGCTTCTCCATCAATACACTCTCGCTCTTTGGGCTGGTACTGGCTATCGGCCTGGTGGTCGACGATGCGATTGTCGTCGTCGAGGGCATACAACACCACATCGAGAACGGTCTTGCGCCACGGGACGCAGCTCGAAAAGCCATGGAAGAGCTTTCCGGCCCGGTAATCGGTATCGCACTGGTTCTCTCGGCGGTTTTCGTACCAACAGCCTTCATTCCGGGAATCACCGGCCAGCTATACCAGCAATTTGCCGTAACCATCGCGATCTCGGTGGTCCTCTCGGCCTTTAACGCACTCACGCTGAGCCCAGCGCTCGGTGCCCTGCTGCTGCGGCAAAGGAAGGAGAACCGGGGACCGCTCGGAAAGTTCTTCGACTGGTTCAACCGCATTTTCGCGCGAGGCACGGAGGGCTATGTCCGTCTATCCGGAGCGCTGATTCGGAAGAGCGGCTTTGCATTGCTGACGCTTGTGGTCTTCGGCGTTGCAGGACTCTTCTTTGCCAGCCACGTGCCCTCGAGCTTCCTTCCCGATGAAGACCAGGGCTATGTCTTCATCAGCATGGAACTGCCGAATGCGGCTTCGCTGGGGCGGACATCAGCAGCGGCGAGACAGGTTGAGAAGATCCTGGCCGATACGCCGGGCGTCCAGTACACCACTACCGTTACAGGCTTTAACTTGCTCAGCTTTGTTCGGACCAGTTACAACGCCTTTTTTTGGGTCTCGCTGAAGCCGTGGGACGAGCGCAAGACCAGAGCGGAACAGTATCAGGAAATCAGGGCGCGTTTGAATGCGCAGCTCACTAAGCTCCCCGAAGGAACCGCTTTTAGTTTCTCCCCGCCGGCGATCCCCGGAGTCGGCACGTCTGGCGGATTTGCCTTCGTACTGGAGGATCGCGCCGGCCGAGACGTTTCTTTTCTGGCAAGTAACCTGGACAGGTTCCTGGCGGCCGCTCGCAAACGCCCCGAAATTGGCACGATCGCAACGACTTTTTTGCCCAGCGTGCCACAGCAATTCGTGAAGGTCGACCGGGACAAAGCGCTGCAACAAGGCGTGCCGATCAGTGATGTCTACAGGACCATCCAAGCCTATATGGGCGGGCTGTTCATCAACTACTTTAACAGCTTCGGCCGCCAATGGCAGGTGTACGTGCAGGCGGAAGCAACTTACCGGTCGAATCTGGACAACGTGGGACAGTTCTACGTGCGCAACACCGCCGGCGAAATGGTACCGCTTTCCGCGCTGACGAAGTTCGAGTCGCGTGCGGGCCCCGAATTCACCATGCGATACAACGAGTATCGGTCGACGCAGATCAATGGCAGCGCCGCGCCTGGATACAGCGCAGACCAGGCGACAGTGGCTCTGGAAGAGACCTTCAAGCAAACCATGCCACCCGAAATGGGGTACGACTATATGGGGATGTCTTATCAAGAGCAGAAGGCTCGAGAGGCAATCCCTTCGTCGGCTATCTTCGGCTTCTCGCTGTTGTTCGTGTTCCTGATTCTTGCGGCACTCTACGAAAGCTGGTCGCTGCCTTTCAGCGTGCTCCTGGGCACGCCGGTCGCGGTGTTCGGCGCCTTCGGAGTGCTGTGGCTGCGACGCATTATCCTCGCAGCTTTCCTGCCTCCTTACATGGTTCAAATCGAGAACGATGTCTATTCACAGATCGGGTTGGTGATGCTGATCGGACTGGGCGCCAAGAACGCCATCCTGATCGTCGAGTTCGCGAAAGAAAAGTATGAGCACGGGATCCAGCTCGCCGAGGCCGCGCTCCAGGGCGCGCAATTGCGCCTCCGGCCCATCCTGATGACGTCGTTCGCCTTCATTCTCGGATGCGTTCCGCTGTGGACCGCGGCCGGAGCTGGTTCGGTGGCGCGTCAGATCATGGGTACCACGGTCATTGGCGGAATGCTGGCCGCCACTGCGATCGGCATATTCTTCATTCCAGCAGCCTTCTATTTTGTCGAGAAGGTTGCCGGCGCGCGGCGCCAACCTTCACCCGAAGTGCTTCCTTCGCCGGCGCAAGGAGATTGAAATGAAATACGGATCGATTGTGGTTTTTTGCAGCAGTGCTTGTGATCACAGGTTGCGCCGTGGGGCCGAACTACCAGCGGCCCGCAGTACAAGTACCGCAGAGCTTCCGTGCGCCGGCGCCGCTGCCGGCACCGGAAGCCGCTTCGCTGGCCGATCTGAAATGGTGGGAAGTCTTTCGCGACGATCAACTGCAGCAGCTGGTGCGAACTGCTCTGCAGGAGAACTATGACCTCCGCGAGGCGGTTTCCCGTGTCGACGCGGCCCGAGCGAGTCTGGGGTCTACACGCTCGAACCAATTCCCGCAGATCGGCGCAAGCGGGGATATCCAATTCACCCGCCTCTCAAGAGATGGTTCATTTCGGCTGCCCACCTCACTCGCGCCTTCCCAAAACAGGAACTGGGGGGAGGCGGCGCTCGATCTGCTTTCGTTTGAAGTAGACCTGTGGGGACGGTTACGCCGGGCTACCGAAGCGGCGCGCGCCAACCTTCTTAACGCGGACGAAAATCGCAAGGCTTTGGTGACGATGCTGATCAGCGACGTTGCTACCGCATACTTCAACCTGCGCGCGCTGGACTATCAGTTAGAGATCTCAAAACGGACGCTCGAGACGCGCCAGGATTCTCTGCGTCTCGTACAGTCGCGGCAGGGCGGTGGCGTCGCGACCTTGCTGGATCTCAGGCAAGCGGAGCAACTGGTGGATACCGCGGCTGCCACTATTCCCGTGCTCCAACAACAGATCGAGCAGACCGAGAATCAGATCAGTCTGTTGATCGGGGCCAATCCGAACGCAGTGACCCGGGGCCGCGCGTTCGAGGAACAGGAATTCCCTCCCGAAGTTCCTACCGGGCTGACATCCGCGCTGCTCGAGCGGCGTCCCGATATCCGCGCCGCCGAACAAAATCTCATCGCGGCCAATGCACAGATCGGCGTTGCGAGGGCCGCATACTTTCCGCAATTGAGCTTGACCGGTGTTCTGGGTGGACAGAGCTCGCAACTGTCCAGCCTGTTTAGCGGCCCGAACAGGGCATGGACTTTCGTACCGCAGTTCAGTCAGCCGATCTTCACCGCTGGGCGGCTGAAGTCTGGCGTTAAACTCGCCGAAGCGTTTAGGGATGGCGCGCGGGTCGAATATCAAAAGACGATTCAGGTTGCATTTACGGAGGTGTCGGATGCCCTGATCGCGCATCAGAGAACCAGAGAAACTCGTGTACAGCAGGAAGCACTCGTTGCCGCATTGCAGGACCGGACGCGGCTGGCGTATCTACGTTATCGCGGGGGCGTGGATACTCAGCTCAATGCTTTGGATGCCGACCGCGACCTATTTCAAGCGGAGCTCACTCTCTCGCAGGTCAAGCTGAGTGAGTTAGTCAGTGTCGTCCAGCTTTATAAGGCGCTGGGCGGTGGTTGGCAGTAACTTGTATGAGGCTCGCATAGACTTCATGCCCGGTGGCGGCGCCCGCCTTCGCGAATGAAAACCGCCAGTATAAACAATGAGGGGCTTTGTACGGAATGTGTGCACACGCAACAGTCGGGAGAACCGTCATTGATAGAGCCCGAGAATTCCGCAGCTCGTTATGAGAGGGAATCGAGCGCACAACTGATATTGGAGGTATCTAAAGCGGCAAATTCCCATTTAGATCTCGCACAAGTATTGGACGCAGTGGCCGTCGCGCTGAACCCGAAAATTCATTTTAACGCGGTCGCCGTCACGGTCATTGAGCGAGATCAAGCGCGCCTGTACTCTGTGCATCTTGAGGGCCTTGATACAAAACCAGGGGAGCCCATCGAAAGCGTCGTCGCTCGTGCTCAGCGCGCTCGGCACATCGATCGAAAGCCGGGTCCACTGAGCCAACCTTTGCAGGACACCTGGATCAGCGAATTCACACACACGCGCCGCCCATACGTGTGCACGGATCTGCGGACACAACGGCGATTTCGCCAGGAAGAAGAGTTATTTGATGCCGGCGGGAAAAGCTATATCTCGCTTCCTCTAATCAAGCACGACGAACTTATTGGCGCCGTTACGTTCATCTCCTTCGAAGAGAGGGATTTCACTCCCGACACCGTGCAACTCCTCCAGGGTCTCTCAGAAATCGTATCGAGCGCAGTCTCGAATGCCCTGGCATATGAAGAGATCAAGAATCTGAAAGAGCAACTCCAGACAGAGAACCGGTTACTCCAGGACGAAATCATCCAGCGATCGATTTTCGAAGAGATCGTCGGCTCGTCACAACCGCTGCAGCGTGTGCTGGAAGCGATCGAGAGAGTTGCGCCCACAGATTCGACGGTGCTTATTACTGGCGAGACGGGCACGGGAAAAGAACTTATCGCGCACGCGATCCACAGGCGATCGCAACGGTCTGGCCGGGCTCTCGTGAAGGTGAACTGCGCAGCGTTGCCAGCCGAATTGATTGCGAGTGAATTATTCGGGCATGAAAAGGGTGCGTTCACCGGTGCGTTGCAGCAGCGCATCGGACGGTTTGAGGCCGCGGATGGCGGGACGATCTTTCTTGATGAAATCGGTGAACTGACGACGGAGATGCAGATCGCGTTGTTACGCGTTCTTCAGGAAAAGGAATTTGAACGAGTCGGCGGTAATAGAACAATACACACGGACGTCCGTGTCATTGCTGCAACGAACCGTAATCTGAAACAGGAGGTTGACGATGGACGTTTCCGAATGGATCTGTACTTCAGGTTGAACGTGTTTCCAATTCATATCCCTGCCTTGAGACAGCGGGCCGAAGATATTCCAACGCTCGTGGAGTACTTCATCTCGCGTTTGGCAGCTCGAATGCGAAAGCGGCTTCGCCAGATCGATCGCCAGACATTGGAGGCGATGCAGCGGTATTCATGGCCAGGAAACATTCGGGAACTCCAAAACGTCATCGAGCGGGGTGTGATCATCGCCGACGGCGAAGTATTTCGGCTGGAACCAGGCACGCTTGCCGAGCAAACAAGGTCGACGCCGCCGGAATTGGAACCGGTTCGGGCCGATGACATACGAGATGAAGAAAAAGCCCGAATCGAAGCTGTTCTAAAACAGACGCGCGGCCGTGTCGCCGGCCCTAATGGGGCGGCAGCGCGTCTTGGTTTGCCACCTTCGACACTGGAGTGGAGAATCAAAGCGTTAAAGATTCACAAGCACGCGTTCCGCGAATAGCTTCTGCCCAAGCGGAATGCCCACTCGTCTGTGGTCTCCGGTTTGCAAGAGGGAAGCGACAGGGGATCCAGACGGTGATGAAGATTAGTCCAGTTCAAGTGAATCGCGGGCTGCTCACCCTGCGGCTTTCTGGCCAATTCACGAAGGAATATGTCCCTGAAGTGGAGCGTACTGTCGCCAACGCGGAAGCCCGCGCTGTTGGGCTTGACCTGGCGAATGTGACCTTTGTGGATCGCGAAGCGATGGCGTTTATCGCCTCCGCGAAATCTAAAAACCTCGCGATCGAGAATTGTCCCACCTACGTGATCCGTTGGATTGAGCAGGAGCGGCTCTGTAGCGGCTGTTCCAGCCCTTCGGACAGCGACCCTCAACAAAGCGAAGCTTACGAACCATAAGCTGAACCAATCGCGAATTCGCCGCGAGTTTGCCGCGACTTCACGAAAGTTATCGAGAGTTATGAGGAGTCTCACCTCCGCTCACAAAAGCTTGCAACGACTTCCCCGGTGGCAGGTGCATTGCATTCTCGAGTGTGAGGAGCTTGATGGTCTCGATCGAGCCCGGTTTGACAGTGAAGCTTTGAGGGATGAAAGGACATGGGAAACATTCTGATCGCGGACGACGATAAGACTTGCCGTGACTCCATTCAGAAGGTTTTGGAAAGGCAGGGCCACACGGTCCAAACGGCTGGGGATATAGACAGTGCGTTGAAAACGCTTGCCACACGCCATTTCGACCTCGTCGTCTGCGACTACAGAATGCCGGGCATAACAGGAATCGAACTTCTGATCGAACTGAAGGCGCGGCAGTCCCGGGTTCCTGTCCTGATGATTTCAGCATGTGCCCACGTGAATACTGAGAAGGCCGTTCTGGAGCTTGGCGCTCTGGATCTTTTAAAGACACCGTCCGAAGACGGGAAGTGATCCATCGCGTCCATGGCCTCGGGAGCTTGATATGTCGGAACCAATCATTTTCAAAGATCTGCCGGCGACATTTCCGGAAAAAGACAGGTACAAGAGGCCGTCTCTGATCAGTTCAGTCATCTTTCACGTTGTCTTGATCGTGGTCCTGATCCTGATTCCGCTGCTGCTGCCGGAGACTATTTCTCAGCGCGGACTTCTGATCACACTCGTGGCGCCTCCGCCACCTCCACCCGCGGCGCCACCGCCGCCGCCCGCACCCGTGGCTGCGGCTGTGACGCCGAAAGCAATTAAGCCGCGGATACAGCCGGTTGCGCCAAATGCTTTGGTTATGCCGACGGTAATTCCGAAAGACGTTGCCAAAATCATCGAACAGCCTGTTGTGTCTCCAATAATAGGCGTTGTCGGCGGCGTTCCGGGAGGGGTTGCAGGCGGCATCCTGGGAAACATCCTTTCTGCGAATTCCAACGGGGCCGGCTTGGCGGCACCTCCACCGCCACCGCCCCCTCCGCCCCCTCCCCCACCAAAGGTGGTCGCACCTGCGGAACCGGTTCGCGTTGGGGGAGATGTGAGAGAACCGCGCGTCGTCAGACTGGTCCCGCCTGTTTATCCGCCATTGGCATCACGGGCACGAGTCACTGGAACGGTGATCCTGGCAGCCACACTAACCGAAGACGGAACTGTGGATCAGATTCGAGTGATCTCGGGACACCCTCTTCTCATCGATGCAGCGATCAATTGCGTTAAGCAGTGGCGATACGAGCCAACTTTACTGAACGGCATCCCCGTACGCGTCGTGCTGACGGCGAAGGTTAATTTTGGAGACCCAGAACATAATAGAACGCCCTCCCAACCATAACTCCTCCCCCTTGATTTCGTGAAACGTCTCGCCGCCAGCCCAGCCCGGCTTCAGTAAAGCCGCAGCACATTCAAACACTCGACTCTGGCACACGCGTTGCACCTGTTGTGGGCGATGGATTACGTGCTGGTTCCAATCCTAATGTTTCTCGCTCTCTTGTTGCTTGGAGGAATCGCGTTAATTGCGGCTGCCGCAGTCCGTGTTTTTCGAGGGAGGTAACTCCTGTTGTATTTGTTGCAGGTTGACGCATTGGTTGCCGTAATGGTTGCTGGAGTCGTTTTTGCAGTAGCCGGGTTGATCTTTGTCAGTGTTTTCGCGTGGCGCTCAGCGAAGACCTATCTAGCAGCTCAAGATAGAATCTCCCAACGCTTGACCGCTCTAAAAAGACAGCCTGAACCACTCACTAATTCACCGAAACTTCGCCGCGAGTTCGCAACACTTTCAGGGACCAATGAGAGATCTCAGCGCAGCTTACAAAAGCGTCCAAAGACTTACCGGTTGGCAGACGCCTTGCATTCCTCGATAACGGCAAAGGAGGATTTACACAATGACTCTGATCCTTTGCGCATCAGGGCTCGCGAAACTGTAAACGTTAATAGGTACGGCCATCGCCGCCATGAGAGGCGTGAAGAGACTTAGGCTTCTCAAATTCAACGGCGAGCGGTGGTCCAGCGTGGTCGGCGCGATCGTCGTGGCCGGCCACGCGCCAGGCCGGCCGCGCAGTCCGGAAACTGACAGATTTAAGAAAGGGGAAAGTTTATGGTTAGTCCAGTTCGACGATTCTCAGCTGCAGGGCTCGTGATTCTGGCGGGAATCATGGTTTTGTCAGGATGCGCGAGCCGGAAGTATGTACGGCTCCAGACCCAAGCGCTCGAGCCGGCAATCCAGGAAGCCAGCAATGCGGCTAAAGAGGCTTCTGAACGAATTGATGCCGTCGACCGGCTCGCTCAACAAGGACTGACCGCTGCCGGGGCTGCCGACCAGAAGGCAGCCGCAGCACAGCAGGCGGCGCAAGCCGCGCAAAACGCCGCTGAGGCTGCCGATCGCGAGGCGGACACGGCAAATCAAGGCGTGCAACAGGCTCACAACAGAATCAATACTCTTGAGAGCAGTATCGCCAACATCAACGACAACTACACGCAGAGTGAAGTTCTGACCGTCACGTTTGGTGTAAATAAAACGAATCTATCGAATGAGGCAAAGAGGTCTCTCGATCGGATCGCCAGTGACGACTCAGGGCAGCGCACTGGCTACATGCTGGAAGTGCAGGGATTCACGGACACCACGGGATCCGAGCAATACAACATCGGGCTTAGCCAGCGCCGCGCCGAAGCAGTGGAGCGTTACCTGGTAAGCAAGAACGTCCCGCTGTTTCGGATTTCCATCGTAGGTCTTGGAAAGGATAACCCGGTCGCGGACAACAAGACCTCGCAGGGGCGCGCGCAAAACCGGCGCGTTCAGGTTCGCGTGTTGGAAGCGGCGGGCGCTCGCCATACCAATTAATGACAGAGTCACGATCTGGACAAGTGTCGGAAATACCAACGCGATCGCAGTTTCGGCTACCCGTGGTCTTCGCTCGGCGGCAGGAAAGCCATCGCGTTACGTATCCCTGCCGTGCACTGCTACCTTTGCGCCCTGTTGCGCAAACAGCCGGGCGATCGCGGCTCCAATGCCGCGCGAACTGCCCGTAACCAAGGCGATTTTGTTTTTCAAGAGATTCATACGCTCCTCCTAAATTATGAAAAGCGATTGCGACACCAACATCGATCGGTTGCTTAAGTTGTCGGTTAAGCGTTGATTTTTGCGAGGAGGGAAGTTGGAACATCTTCAAAATTCGCAAGATCTTGCGAAATCGCGATAGATCCAGGCATCTGTTACTCTGAGAGACATCATGGGCCAGCCGGCAGCCGGCCTAGCGCGTCGGTGTTCTCATCATCGCCCAGAAGTTTGGGCCGCCTCCGGGAACGTGACCGCCGCCTTCGATCCGAAAACCAAGCTTTTCGTAGAATGGCAGGTTTCGTTCATGGAACGTTTCAAGATAACAAGGCAGACCGTCGGCGTCCGCCCTCGACAAAATCGGTTCAATCAAGGCGCCACCGATCCCCTGTCCCTGCTTTGATGGTTCCACTCCGAGAGCCATGAGATACCAGTGGGGTCTTCGCGCCAAACGCCGATGGACTTCTTGAACACGCGTGCCCAGGTTCACAGAACGGCTGAAGCCCTTCCACCCCAATTTGAAGGGCATGGCCAGCATTCCTGGCCCCAGCATCCGCACAAAGGTCAACACCCGGCCAGGGCTGATCCACAGAGCGCCGCCGTCAAGAGTTTCCGTCGTATAGATTTCGCCGTAGAGTTGGCTGACACGAATGGCAGAATGGAAGAACCAGGGCAACACCGCGCGCCGCGCTCGCTCATCCGGCGTTATGTATGCAAAGTTAGGCTCATTATGAAAGGCTCGGCTGAGAACTGCCGCCAAGACTCCGGCTTTCGGCGTCTCCAGCCGGACCGCCGGGTCTGGTCGCCGTGTTGTTTCGAAACGAAGAGTAGAATGCACACCGAGCACAGAAGATTCACTGTTGCGCATGGATCACCACACCTTTCGCGTCATTGACCGATAAGCCGGAATAGGCCACGAGATACACGGTTTGCGTCCTTTCTTTTCAACCTATCCGGGAAGAAGGGATAGCTGGAATTTCGCCATTCCTGCCTTCCGTCACTAATAGATCGAACGAACCTGGCCGAAATCGACAACGTGTTCCACAAAAAGTTCGTTTTCGGCGAAGCTCCACATTACGACTACTGCCCGGACGGGAACCACTGAGCGAGGACAAACGGCAAATAAATCGGACGAACAGCCGCCGCAGCGCACGAAATCGCGAAAGCAATGCCCGACTATTTCTCACATGTCGTGCTGGCTCTTTCCTTCATGCAATCAAGTTAGATGAGAGCGGATCTATCAGAAAGATCCATTTAGACTTATTACGCCTAATCACCGTCAGATGTCGTTCCTTCTCAGTACGATGATCGTCTGATCATCCAGAGGTTCTTCGCCTCCGCGAAAGGCATGGAGCGCTGAGGTGAGCTGAGTGCCGAATGTTTCGGCGGAGCTGGCGTCGAGCCCACGCGAGATGCTCATTAGTCGGTCAGGACCAAGTTGATCTCCCGCCGGACTGGTGGCTTCGGAGACGCCGTCGCTGTACAACACTACAAGATCGCCCGATTGCGGCTTGACGACCTTGCGGTCGTAGTTGATGTCGGCGAATATTCCGAGCGGGGCGCCTGCCGTTCGCTCTCGCTCGCTCGCGCGTTGCGTTTCAAGCCAGCTCCATTCATGACGCGTGGCACGATACCAGAGAGGAGCGGGGTGCCCCGCGTTCGTTATTACAAGCAACCCCCGTCGGCTGTGCCACCCGACCGCGACCATCGTGGCGTAGTGCACGCCGTCGAGTTCTTCTAGAACCGCCTGATTGAGATCTCGCATCAACCCGACCTGTGCCAGCTCACGCAGGTACCGCTGCATGAGCTCTCGAAGCTTCTCGCCGAGCGCCGCCACAGCCTGTCCATGGCCGCTCACGTCGGCAAGCGCGATCCGCGAGACGATGCAACTAGGGCACAGAGATACAAAGTGGACATCGCCGCCAGCATCACCTGGCCGCACTGGCACCGAATGCACCCATGCAGCCAGACCTGGCAGTTCGACGAGACTCGCGGTCCGCTCGTTACTGGCCGATGTTTCCCCACACGCAAGGTGTTTCGAGATCGACAGCATCGGATTCTCTCCATGTTCACTGCGGGCCTCGTTAAAGGTCATCTGGCTCCTTTCTCATTACTACACGAATAACATCATTGGTGCATGACGGTTTCTTCCACCTATAAGCCCCCGGCCACACATTAAAGAGCTATCGCAAACACATCCGCGTGGTCGTTTCTGCCGGGGAACATTCTTCGTACTCTTGGGTCAGAGAATGACTTCAGCTATCTGAAGCGTTCCTCGAATAGAACAATGTCTGACTATCGGATGGAAACGCCGGACAAAGCAATCCTTCAGTTTGAAGAGCGGCCGTCCGGCCAACCCGAGGCCCTGAAGTCGTGGTTCTACCCCGGTTATAACTCCGGTGTGTGGAGTTTGTGTACCCGACGTCGACGGATAAGTAAGAACCATTCGTTCGGTTACCAATTACTCATGGAAGAGGTTCCTGGAGCAATCCACTTCCAAACGCCCTTCCCTGGAGATGCCACGGGCGAACCATCTCGTTCGAAGTCATTCCGCCTGCGCACCGCGCCATAGGCTGAAACCCAGTGTGAGAATTGCGACAGCGGGCAGCAGCCACCACGCGTCGATGTTTGACTGGACGAGCCATAAGGTCACCGCAATGGCCGCCGCAATCGATGCGGCAATGGTCCAGTCGTCGCCGACGATAAAGTCGTACCAGAATGTCAGGAAGGCCTTGATGTAGTGCATGGGAGCTCCTAAATCGTTGTCTGTCGAAGCAGAGCCAGATAACCAAATGCGGTCGCCGTCATAATTCCCAACAGTCCCAGGATTGCTAACTCTCCGCCGGGCCACCGTACGAGAGCGCCTTCCGCCGCCCAGAACATTCCAAACGCAGCCAGAACCAGGCCCACCGTAAACCGAAGCCATTCGCGAGGTATCCGCAAAAGCCATCCGCGGACCAGCAATGCGATGGCGCTCACAACCAACAATGCGGCGATCGCGCCGGCCGCGGCCACGCCAAGCTGATTGGCTTCGGCACCAAAGGTCACTACAACAAAGGCGATTTCCAGTCCTTCAAGTAAGACGCCTTTGAACGCAACCACAAAGGCATACCAATCGGTCTTCGCGGGTGATTCCGTCTCCAACGTTCGGTGCGCCGCTGTTTTCCTCCGGGGATGCGGCCGCGCAATGCGGAGCAACGCCTTCCTCAGCCATTGCAGGCCCAGGATGAGCAGCAATCCTCCGACAATCAGTCGAAGCCGTTCGATAGGGATAGACAGCAGGGCGGTTCCGAATGCAAATGTCAATCCAGCGAGAACGGCGAAGCCTGCCGCGGCGCCGAGGAGAGTAGACCGCCAGCCGCGAGTGACTCCCACGCCGAGAAGAATCGCGATCATCTCGGTGCCTTCGATGCTCGCCGCGAGAAATGTCGCGACGATTGGAAACATTCCGTTCATTTTGCGACCCCTTTCAGCTGCTCCACTTCACCCAGGTCAAGTTCAGATCTGCTCCGATGGCGGGGGCGAGGACAAATTGATTGTTCGCCAGCCTGAAAGCCGGGCATCCAACGAATAACCCCCAGGACCCAGCAAAGCCACGGAGATGGATATGGCCGCGAGCGACAAGGCATGAAACCACTGGTCTGGCTTATGAGCCAGCAGGAGCGAAATGATCGAGCAAAGGGCGCCCACAGTGGCGTTTGTAGACGTTCCCACCCCAATGATTAATAAAAGCGCTGTGCCCACCAGCACGACAGCAATCGCAAATGTGATGGGGCTGGTGTCGAACATCGGTATGCCGGTTTCGAAAAACCAGGCAGCAACGATGAGCCTGAGCAGAAGCAGTCCGAATCCGACCCCTCCACCAGGAAACCGCGAATACATCCTTTCCATATTTCATCCTCTCTGTCCCTAGACTACGAAGATTGCTTCGCGGTGGAAACGACCATGCGGATGTGTGAGCGATAGCTCTTTGGGATGTATCGGAGGTGTTTACTCGCGAACTTTCCTGTAGCGGCGGGTCTATGACCGCCGGCATCTCATTGATTCCGGAAGAAACCGGCGCTCATAGAGCGCCGCTGGAGATTGGCCATTTGTGCCGGGCTTGGAGCAGGAACTCCCCTCCTAGATTAGCTAGATGCTTCGCCAGCATCTATAAGGTGGCTTCGCAACATTGATCGACCACCCCGTCTGCGCCGGCTAAGGAGGCTTCGCGGCATTTATTGATGGCGCAGCCACCCCTCCTAATCTAGGAGGGGAATTCAGTGTCACGTTTCGTATGTATGAACGCTCGCACAACGAAGTGCCAAAATTGGAGACGTCATGCGGACACCATTGCTCACAAATCCGAAAAAATGGCCAATCTCCAGCGGCGCTCATAGAGCGCCGCTACAGTTGCTTAGAGGTGGATAATGCCTCGCCTCAAGGCGATAGTAACCGCCTCGGTTCGATCACTGGCCTGGAGTTTCGAAAGAATGTTTCTCACGTGCATCTTGACGGTGTCTTCCGCGATTGAAAGCTCGGCGGCGATCTCTTTGTTTCGCTTCCCAGCGGAGATTAAGGACAACACCTCGATTTCGCGCGAGCTGACCATATCCTGTGAAATGTGTTCCGCCAGCGTCTGGGCAACCGCCGCGGGAAGGCGCTTTTTTCCAGCATGGACCGATCGAATGACATCCAGCAGTTCCTCGCGAACCATTCCTTTCACCACGTAGCCCTGGGCTCCCGCATCGAGAGCGCGGCGAATATCCACATCGCCTTCATGGGAACTCAAAACAATGATTCGAGCGTTTGGAAATTCCTCTTTCATCTGTTCTATGACGTCGAAGCCGCTCATATCGGGCAGGCGGAGATCCACCACAGTTACGTCTGGACGAAGCGCACGAAACTGCTCAAGCCCTTCATGCCCCGTCGCGGCTGCGCCCGCCACCGCCATATCCGATTGAAGATTGATGATTGCCGAGAGCCCCTCGCGAACGGTCGGGTGATCGTCTATGCATAGCACTCGAATCTTTTTCGAATCACTCATGAACCTCCCCCTTTTTACCCTCGTATATCAGGTCTGCCGGCACACACAAATCGACCTCCGTCCCCTTGCCTGCGCTGCTCCGGATGGTGAAAGTCGCGCCGATTCGTTCCGCACGTTCGCGCATGCCGGCGATTCCATGGTGACCCTCGCGTCCAAGGGTTATCGTACGCTCGTCCATGCCACACCCGTTATCCTGAACCGAGACCCTCAGGTCCCGCTGGCTGTAGCTCAGGAGAACGCGAATCCTGGCGGCGTGAGCATGCTGGAACGCATTGGCAATCGCCTGCCGGCCGATTTGCAGAACGTCATTCCCCGTTACCGGATTCAAAAGGCGCGGATGACCTTCGACCAGAATGCGAATCTCGCTTCCGCCTTCGGTTCGAAGTCCGTCCGCTGCCTGCGAGAATCCCTTGACGAGATCATCCGCGCTCAAGGACAACGCACGCAGGTCGTTTAGAGCTCGACGTCCCTCCTCCATTGCGGATTTCGATAAGCGCAGCGCCTTCTGAAGCGGCTGTTTCGCCGGAAGCTCGGCAGGCAACAGCTCGTCGGTAACCTCGATTTGCATGCTGATCCCCAGGACGCTTTGCAGCAGGTTGTCGTGCAACTCCTGCGCGATGCGTGTTCGTTCGTGCAGACGCTCCTCGAAACGTCCACGCATTTGAGTGGTTAATTGCCACATCCGCAGCCTGTAAATTCCTAACCCTGCGACCAGTAGAAGGATGAGTGCGACCACGCGAAACCACTCGGTCTGGTAGAAAGCCGGAAGCAGTTCAAAATCCTGTACAGCTCCCGCCTCGTTCCAAAGGCCGTCATTGTTGCTGGCCAGCACTTGAAAGCGGTACGCGCGAGGACCGAGATTCGTGTAAAACGCCTGGCGGCGCGTTCCGGCTTCCTGCCAATTCGAATCGTACCCTTCCAGTTTGTAACGGAAGCGGACTCGGCGAGGCTCGACCAGGCTGAGGGCCGTATAGTCGAATTGCACATTCCGGGTGAAGGGCCGCAGGCGAACGGCGTTTGTAGTATCGACTACGGAAGTGTCCGCGACCATCCGCTCGATGTGAACTGGCGGAACGAACGGGTTCTTCGGCAGGTGTTCGGGATCAATGAACGCAACGCCGGCGGAGGTTTTGAACCAGATCGTGCCGTCACCTGCTTGAACCGCGGGTGACTGCCCGCCACGATCCAGATTTCCCTTCAGGCCGTCGCCGTTGTCGAAGAATTCGTATGTAACCGGGTGTGACGGATCGTGAACAGCTCGATCGAGTTCCGTGCTGCTGACACGGGCTACACCGTTCGTATATCCCAACCACAGCCGGTCATCATGAGCCGGAACGATCCAGAATACGCGTTCGCCAGGCAGACCCTGTCTGCTGTTCCATGTCGTGAACCCCGCGCCGTCAAAGCGGCTCAGTCCACGCTCGGCGCCGATCCAAACGGTTCCGCGATGATCGACAGCGACGGCATTAATAGCTTCCGGAGCGAGACCGTCGCGTTCCGAATATGCTCGAAAGACGCCGCCTTCGAAAACGACGACGCCACCCTCGTAAAACCCAATCCATACTCGGCCGTTACCGTCTGCGCGTATTGTAAGAACCGATTTGCCCTTGAGCAGAGGTTCGTTCGAAAAGTCTTCCGTCTTTTCACTGGACCACCGGTGAAGTCCCTTATCCGTGTCAAACATCCAAACACGGTGCTGGTCATCGTCGGCCATCGCGATTACGCCGTTCAAATTCAACCCCGACGGAAAATAAACCGGCGACCAGCTTCCGCCGGCCATGCGGAACACACCGCTGCCGGTTCCGGCCCACATCCTGTTCTCGCGATCCGTGAATAATGCCCTGGCCCGTATGCCTTTGAGGTTTACCTCATGGGAGTCGGTATCGATGCGACCTATGCCGGCTGATGTCGAAGCCCAGACGCCGCCGGCGGGAGCAGCGGCCAGAGCCTCCACGTTGTCGCCCGCGAATCCCTTCTGCCGGTTCAACGTCGTAATGACCCCGTCGCGAAGACTGTTGAGACCGTCTTGCGTGCCGACCCAGAGGTTGTGCTCGCGATCTTCGAACAAGGACCAGACGTTGTCATTGGATAGGCCATCGGCTCGTGAAAACTTCTCCGGTAGTGACCTGTCCGCGCCCGAACGCACGCGGAACAGTCCCTTTCCGGATGTGCCTATCCAGGTGTTGCCATGGACGTCGCGGACGACCGCACTTATGTCAAGCGCGGTTCCCCGGCCTGCAGGACTCACCAGTTGCTTTTCTTTTAGGGCAACCGTTTGTCCATCAGGTTTGGTAATCCAGATTGTTCCGCCGCGGTCCTGACTGAGCCACGATTTTCCTTCGGCGAACGTTGGATGGCGAAGTTCGCCACTTGCGGGTTCGATCTGCTCAATGCCTCCGCTGGTGCTGAGCCAGATGAGGCCGCTTTCGTCCTGGACCAATCCGGAATAAAAATCGGCCGGCAAGTTGATTACAGAACCAGTCGGCGCGAGGGTCTCCGGATGGAAACGCACTATCTGTTTTCTGGTAGCCACCCACAAACTGCCATCGCGAGCTTCGAGCATTGCTTCGACTGGAGCGTCAACCGTAGCGACCGTTATATCGTCTCCTTGCACCCGGCCCACGATGCCGGAAGCGGTTCCAACCCACACGCCACGATCTCGAGCGGCCCTCACGACACGGACGGCGCCGAGAAGGATTCGATTTTCCTTTGACCGCCAGTGGAAGAACTGAATGCCATCGAAGCGAGCGAGGCCGTCTGCGTTCCCAAGCCAAATGTATCCGTCAGAACTCTGCGCGATGGAATAAATGAACGTGGAAGGAAGGCCATCTTTGATCGTCCATATGGTCTGTCTGTATTCGTTGAGGGCCCGGCGCGGATCGAGCGCGTGCGCCGTCAAGGCCTGCATGAGAATCAATGTAACCGCAAACAGTATCCGCATATGAATGAATGGGTCCTCGCAGAAGCTTTGCACAAAAAGGGGGGATGAGGCCAATACTTGACTTAGTGTATTACTACCTGAACTCGTGTCCCGGCAAGGCACTCCGACGTTCAACAGACTGACGCGCCCACGTTCCGCCGAGCAGTTGCCACAGCGAGATGACGTGAAGGATAAACGCGAGGGGCACAAGGAACGTCGGCACCAGTGCCAGCGGAAAGCGCGTCACCATCTCCGAAGTGGGTGTCGTGTAGAAGACCTGTGTCGGACCCGGATTCGTCATGATCCCAAGCCCAACGGCGACGATCAGATCGGCGATACCGAACAGATTCCAGGTGATCGCTCGCCGGCTGCCCCCAGGCGTGTCGAGCTGTCGCGCAATCCACGGGGCCGTCGCTGCGACAAGGATGTCTCCAATGCCAGCGGGAAGCGCCCAGAGTGCCGGCATCTGGCCCTGCACCATCAGAATCAGGAAGACTACGCCTTCAAATCGCCACAGGTGAAGGCGAATGAGATTGGCTTGCCTGGAAAGCAAGCGACGCAGAGAACTAGAAGCAGCCAGGGATATGGCCAGGATGAGCAGTACGACAGCGAGATTGACTCCTATGGGTGGAACGCTCTCTGCCGTAGATGGTTGGAAAGACCCGCGTCGCGCAAGGACACTCGCCGCGACGGCCCACACCGTCAGCGCGCTTCCGCCGGCTAGCGCGACCCGGCCTTCGTGACTCGCTGTGCGTTCACGCCACAAGACTGCGAACAAGGCAGCCACGACTACAACGGTTGGCCCAAGGACAGCGACTACCAGAAGAAATGCAGACATCGCGAACCCCTTTCCATCGACATGTCTTGTATGACGTGCGCCGCCATTCAACCGGATATGGCACGCGAGATCTGTACCTATTGCCCCGTGAAGACTTTTTCGAGGTTGTCCACTTCATCGAGCACCGGAGTGGCGAGTTTTCCAAAATCAGCCGGACTTTGGGCCGCTTGAACCTGCGCCACCAGTTTGCCGAATCTTTCCGCTTCGGAGACTCCTCCGGCGGCCTCGAGTGGGGGACGAAGTGCGTTCCACGCGATGACCATGTCTGCCGCGGTAGCCTTCAACCGGGCCTGATCTTTTTCTGAGGACGAGATTTCCAATTGACGCCCGTAGTAGTCCAGCCGCGTGACCTCGATTGGAACGAGGGGCTTGAACGGCGCGGCCAGATCGGCTCCTATCCACGTAATCTGATTGGCCTCACGAGTGGCCCGTCCCCAATTCTTTTCTGTTATCGCCTGATCGAGTGCCTGGATAGTGTCATTGAGCTGAACCTGCTCTCTCCCGTTGCCGTTCACCTCTGCAGGCAGTTTTCCCGCTGCCTTCTTGAGCCACGCAAGATCGGATGCCGCCTGTTTCCAGTCACTGACCTTCGCCATATCGTAGATGCTCTCGCCGTAACGACCGACGTCATCGATAGCGGCTTGCACAACCGGCGTTGCCGGAGACGAAACATGAGCTGCTGCAGGAACGGGAAGGTACGTTTGCGGACTTGCCTGCGGAGAGCAGCCTCCAATCACGACCCCCGTTATCGCGAGCAAAAACCTCATCTTAGTACTGATCATAAAACCTCCTTGAATCCGAAATCATTTCTCTCTGATCCAGTGTAGGAAAAGTCCTTCCGGCCGCATACGACCAGGGGGATGTGCCGGCGATAGCTCTTTAGGGCTATCGATGAACGCCGATCCCAAAAGACCATACACACCAAAGAGCTATCGCTTGCACATCCCCCTGGTCGTTTCTGCGCGGAAGCAATCTGCGTACGCTGGAATCATGAGAATGAAATCGTTCAGTACTGCCATCGTGTTCGCGCTGCCGGCGACTCATCAGGCCGAAGCGCAGGGCACTCAGGTTCCAGCCGTTATCTCCTTGCAGGACGCGATGAATCGCGCGAAGCTTTTTGATAGCCAGTTTCTGACGACTACCTCCGATGCTCTGCTAGCGAAAGAAGATCGCCTACAGGCCAAAGCAGCAATGTTTCCAACTTTGAGCGCAACGACCGGCATCCATGTTTATCGCGCGTGGGCCGTCATGCACCAGGACCTATCGACTGGCCATTTCGACGTTGCAGGCTCTAACTGGAGGTTTCTGACACCATGTTCAAAAGCAAAAACAAACGTTCAGTCGCTCTGCTGTCCAGCCTCATAGCCGGAACACTATTTTTCGGTTGCGCCGGCAATCAACCTCAGGCAGCCGCGCCTCCGACCGATGTCACGGTCGATGTTGCGTCCGTCCTGACCTCGCAAATCGATCTCAAGGTGACCGCGGATGCTCTCCTTTATCCATTCGCGAAGGCGGATATCCCTGCCAAAGTCAACTCACCGGTGAAGAACTTCTATGTCGAGCGTGGCGCGCATGTGAGAGCAGGGCAGTTACTGGCTGAGCTCGAGAACCGGGATCTGGCCAACGCGGTTGCGGAAAGCAAGGCCGCTGCCGATCAAGCGGAAGCTGTATATCAGACAACAGCGCGATCCGGGGTAACACAGGAGGTGCAAAAGGCCGAGCTCGACGCGAAGGCCGCCAAAACCGCCATGGATGCGCAGCAAAAAATCTATGACGCGCGCCAGGAATTGTTACGGCAGGGCGCAATCTCTCAAAAGGACGTCAACGACTCGCTGGTGACTCTGACTCAGATGCGGACCCAGTACGAGACCGCGCTTAAGCATCGTGATGATCTGAACAACTTTGCGAAAGATGAGGAAATCAAGGCCGCTGCCGCGCAGCGTGATGTGGCGAAGGCGCATCACGTGACCACGCAAACGCTGCTGGGCTATTCGCGGATCTTCAGCCCCATCAGCGGCGTCGTCACCGATCGACCCCTCTTTGAAGGAGAAATGCCGCAGAACGGCGCGCCTCTCATCACAGTGATGGATGTCTCGCAGGTGATCGCACGAGCGCACCTGTCCCCGCCAGACGCGGCGCTGCTGCAGGTTGGCAACGCCGCGAATCTCATTTTTACCGGGTTGGCTCCGGCGCCTGGCAAGGTGACGCAAATCAGTCCCGCACTCGACCCGACGAGCACGACGGTCGAAGTATGGATTCAAGCGGCCAATCCCGATGGACGTTTGAAACCCGGTTCCAGCCTGCGTGTCGAAGTTATCGCCCGGAGCGTTCCGAACGCTCTCGTCATTCCTTACTCCGCGGTAGTGACGAATACGGCCACAGGCAGTACGTCCGTTGTGGTTGTCGACGCCCAGAACAGACCGATTAAAAAAGTTGTCACTCTCGGCATCCGTGATCAGGCGAATGTGCAGGTGATCAACGGCCTTAGCAGTGGAGAGCGCGTCGTAACAGGCGGAGCGTTCCAGCTCGCCCAACTGGATCCCGCAATCTTCGACCAGACGAAACTAACAATTACGCCGTCGCAATAAGCACCTGGAGTCAAGCAAATGCGCAACACGCTGGAAGATCCCGATAATTACTGGTTCGCCCGTCACTCCAAATCGATCCTCCTTCTGATCCTGATGCTGACGATCGTTGGAATTTACCTGGCCCTGAGTATTCCGGTTGCCGTGTTTCCCACGACCAACTTTCCGCGCATCATCATTGGTGTGGACAATGGCGTCACGCCGATCCAGCAGATGGAAGTGACCATCACCCGGCCGATCGAACAGGCCGTCAACAGCGTTCCGGGTCTCGTCGATGTTCGGTCGACCACGAGCCGTGGTTCTGCGGAGATCGATCTGACCTTCGACTGGAACGTCGACATGCTCACCACACTGCAGCAGGTCGACTCGGCTGTTTCCCGCGTTCAAAGCAGTCTCCCTCCGACGGCACAAATCCAGACACACCGGGTGGATTTCGCGAGTTTCCCGATCATCGGGTACAGCCTCACCTCGGACAACGTTGCCCAGACGGACTTGTGGGAGATCGCTACCTACGACATCAAGCCCCGCCTGAATCGTCTCAATGGTGTTGCGGGCGTGATCGTTCAGGGAGGCCAGGTTCCGGAATTTCACATCACCGTGGATCCCGCCAACATGCTTCGCGCAAAGGTCGGGATCCCGGACATTCTGACCGCGGTCAACAAGACGAACGTCATCGATTCGCCCGGTTTAATGAGTCGCGACCATCAGTTGTTCCTGGGTCTCCTCACATCACAGGTTAACGGCTCTGACGGAATCAACGCCATCGTCGTGAAGAACGCAAACAACACACCGGTCCGGATTCAGGACATCGGATCCGTCTCTTCTTCTACAGCGCCAAACTACACGGCGGTGAGCGCTAACGGCAAGCCGGCGGTGTTGTTGAGTATCAACCGGCAGCCGAACAGCAACACGGTTCAGGTTGCGAACGAAGTGACCAGGGAAATGGAGGCCATCCGCCCGTCGCTTCCCTATGGCGTGCAGATGCTTCCTTTCTACGACCAATCGAACATTGTTCAACAGTCCATTGCCAGCGTCCGCGATGCCATCATCATCGGCCTGATTTTTGCCGGTATCATCATCTGGCTTTTCCTGCGCGACTGGGGTTCCATGATGACCGCACTCGTCGTGCCGGTGACGATCGTGGTGACATTCATCGCGATCAAGATGCTGCACCAGAGTTTCAACCTGATGACATTGGGTGGTCTTGCTGCGGCGGTCGGGCTGGTAATCGACGACGCGATTGTGGTGGTCGAAAACATCGTCATGCATCGCGACGCAGGAGAAGGACCCCTGGAAGCGACATCCAGCGCTCTAAAGGAAATCACTGCGCCCCTGATCGGCTCGACGCTGACGCCCATCGTTGTATTCCTTCCGCTGATCACGATCACGGGAGTGACGGGCACTTTCTTCACCGCTCTTGCAGTCACGATGAGCATCGCATTGCTCACGTCATTGGTGTTGGCGCTGGTCTGGACCAGCAATCTCGGCGCACGTCTCATTCGCCGGGGACAGACGGCGGCGGTCACGCACATCAGCGACGATCCCGCGGAGCGAACGAAGCGACTGATGGAGGCGGAGGAAGCCTCCTTGTCGAGAGGGTTTTTCGGCCGCATTCTGAGGTTCTATGAAAAAGTGATGCGTCGATCATTGAAGCACCCCATAATGATGGGCTTGCTTTGCATTGCTCTGATCGTGGTGTCCTTCGCGTCCTATCGCGTGCTGGGCAGCGACCTTCTTCCTGCGTTTGACGAAGGCGGTTTTGTCATCGACTATGTGATGCCTCCGGGCAGTTCTCTCGAGGAAACCAGCCGCGTCCTCAAAAATCTCGATGCGATTCTCCGAACCGTCCCCGAGGTCGAAAGCACTTCGCGACGGACGGGATTGCAACTTGGATTAGCGGCAGTCACCGAACCGAATACCGGCGACATCTCGGTTAAGCTCAAACCCCAGCGAAAGCGCACTGTGGACGAAATCATCGCCGATGTCCGAGCCAAAATAAATGCGGCGGAGCCCGGCCTCGGAGTGGATTTTATCCAGGTGCTGCAGGATATGATCGGCGACCTGACGGGCGCGCCGCAACCCGTGGTGGTCAAGCTGTTTTCGCCTGATGCGGCTCTTCTGGACACATGGGCCCCTCAGGTTGCAGCCGCGCTCGACAAGATAACGATCAACAACCAGCAGGTCGTTGTCGACGTCGCAAACGGGATCGATAACCACACCAGCGGTCCCGCCGTGGTGTTCACTGTCAATCCGGACACCGCAGCCCGAACGGGTTTTGCGACGGACGATCTCCGCGCCATCACGGCAGCCATTATGGAAGGTCAACCCGCTGCTCAGCCGGTGCTCGTCAACGACCGGCCGTATTCCTTGCGTGTGAGATTCCCGGAAGGCAATCGGGCCACACTCGAGGCAATGCAGAGCACGATGCTCGTCAATTCAGCCGGCGGCACTGCAACGCTCGGTTCTCTGACCTCAGTCAGTGAAATTCCGGGACAGACCGAGGTTCTTCGCGACAATCTTCAGCGCGAGGTCGAAGTGACCGCCCGACTGCAGGGTGTGGATCTGGGCACCGGCATCGCGGCTGTACAAAAAGCAATTGCCGATTTGAAAATGCCTCCATCGGTGCGAGTTGTGTACGGCGGCACCTACCAGGAACAGCAGAAATCATTCAGCGATCTGGCGACCGTGCTGGTGCTTGCGGTTGTCTTGATCTTCCTGGTACTGACGGTGGAGTTTCGAACCTTCACGGCGCCTGTTGCGATCCTGTCATCGGCGATTCTGTCGACGTCGGGCGTGTTTCTCGCTCTGATGATTACGAAAACCACGTTCAACGTGTCCTCATTCATGGGTTTGATCATGGTGATCGGAATCGTTGCCAAGAACGGCATTCTGCTGCTGGACGCCGATCACAAATTCGTGTCCGCCGGACTGAGTGCGGAAGAAGCCATAGTCCAGGCGGGCCGCCGCCGCTTCCGGCCGATCGTGATGACGGCATTGGCGGCAGTTGCCGGAATGTTGCCGCTGGCTCTGGCACTCGGTGCCGGATCGCAAATGCTCCAACCTCTGGCAATCGCGGTGATCGGCGGTATCCTGATCTCCATGGTGCTGTCCCTCATCATCACACCGGCAATTCAATTCTACCTGGGACGACGAACGGTGAAAGATTAGCAGGCTGCGGAAAAATCGGTTCGAGCACTGTAGCGGCGCTCTATGAGCGCCGGTTTTTCCTGGGATCAACGAAATACCGGCGGTCATAGACCGCCGCTACAGTGCAGTTTGCCTTCTTCGGAGCATTTTCCCGCACCCTGTTAGAGTTCGCGACCGAGTTGGAAAACTCATGCCGTAACCTTTCTCACACGCTGGCGATGCGGGCGATGACGACTCATTGACACGCCCGTCAGGCCAAGCATAGAATCCGTCAGAATTCACCACTTGAACTTGGATTCGATTCGGGTCCTTTTATGAAAGGGCCGTGATGCGGGCGCGGCTTTGCGTGCTGTCAGTTTCTGAACGCACCCAGGCCGACGCCTGCCCGTTGAACCGTCAACTCCAACACGACTAGGAGCAAACATGCAGTGTACGCGGAGCATTCTGGTCTTAATAACTCTACTGATATCTTTCGTCGGTCACGCTTCGGCCCAGCGAACTACTGCCACCTTTGCGGGAATTGTCGCGGATTCGTCTGGTGCAGTGTTGCCGGGGGCGGAGGTGCAGCTCATTAATGAGGGCACGTCTGCCACGGTGCAGCAGGTAACCGGCGAGACCGGAGAGTTCCTATTCGACTACGTGCCCGTCGGCACCTACACACTTAAAATCGGATTGCCGGGCTTCAAGACTTACGAAAGCCGCGGCATGACGTTGGGCGGCGCACAAAACGTGAGGCGAACCTTTGTGCTGGAGGTCGGCGCCGTGACCGACAATGTCACCGTGACCGGTGAAGCGCCGCTCGTGAACACACTGTCCGCGGAGCAGCGGATCAGCGTGGAAGCCCTGGAAATTGCAGCTCTGCCGATGGCCAACCGCAACATTACGAACATCCTCTCGGTCGGTTCGGGCCTGATCAAGGGGCGTGATACGGGCGACGGTATGGCCGGGAACCGTTTCCGCTTGAACGGGCTCGGCGGTAGTTCGATGAACGTCACGGCGAACGGAAGTGACGCGAACGGCGCGTCGGGGTCGCCGAACATATCGGGCTACGGGGCGTACAACAAAATCGATGTCATGAGTGCAGAAGCCGTCGGTGAAGTACAGGTCGTCAAGGGTGTGATGGCAGCGGAATATGGTGGGGCGATGGCAGGCAGTCTGAGCGTCATCACGAAGTCGGGAACCAACGACTGGCACGGCAGCCTGTTTCATCGTTACGAAGGCTCCGTACTGTCGGCGCGGAATCCGACTCTCACCCGGAAGCCAAACTCGGTGTGGAATCAGTTCGGCGGATCGCTGGGCGGACCGGTCAAGAAGGACCGTGTCTTTTTCTTTGCCGCCTATGAAGGTTACCGCCAGCGCACGTCAGGTGCTCTCAATCCCACGGTTCCCACACCGTACTTTCGAGACATTCTGCTGAAGTCGCTGCCGTTTCCTGAGACCAGGACTCTTTTAGATTACTATCCCATTCCAAACCAGCCGTACGGCCCAACGGATCTCCTGGCCCGCTGGATCGGCCCAGGGCGCAGAACGAACGATGACGATCATGTCGACTCGAAAGTCGACTACCTTGTGGGTGGCGGTAATTTCTCTTTATCTTTCTCCGGCGGACATCCAAACCAATTGAGAGCGTCGGAGAATCCATTGAATCCGCAAGTGACCACGAGCAGTTCGCAGCGTGCGAGTGCGATTTACGTGAAAGGGTGGGGCCGGTGGACTTCGTCGACCCGGGCTGGATACAACCGGAACCTGCTGCACAGAATTGAGAAGTTCTGGTATGAGCGCGATCCCAACCGGCCAGAAACGGTTACGGGCTGGCGCCAGATCAAGCCAATTTCCTTTCCGGGTTTGACAGTTTTCAGGTCGGAGAATCAGACGCGGGGCATCCTCCCGAGTTGGCAGTTTGAACAACAATTCGCCGTTGTCCGTGGAACGCACTCCTGGAAATTTGGCGGCATCCTGACTCTTCAGGGAGGAGGGCGGCCCGGTACACAGGCTGGGGCCCTTCCGACTTTCCAGACTCTTGACGATGTCCTGCGGAACGAAATGGCCTCGGTTGGATTCAGCGCCGGCGTGGACTCGTTCAAGCAGGTTTATCACAACTTCGGGTTCTTCGCGCAAGACGCCTGGCGCGTGAACCGGAAGCTCGTGCTGAACATGGGACTCCGTTACGATCGCTACGAACATTACGTTACCGAGCCCTGGAACAAGGATCATCCCTCGTGTTTGTGCAATCTGAATGGACTACTCAACTCGGACGCTTTTCTGTGGGGCCCTCTGCGTCCGGCGGACAATCCGTTTAACAGCGATCCGCTCAGTCTTGGACCCCGGTTTGGTTTTGCTTACACCGCGGACAGTCGTGGCGACTTTGTCGTACGCGGCGGCTTCGGCGTGAACTTCCAGGCATTCGATGTGCAAACGTATGACAACTCGACGGCGAGAACTCCCTACCTTCCCAACAACAAGACATGGACCAGGGGGGAAATAGCCGCGCGTGGATTGAAGTATCCCAATGTCTACAACGAAGATCTGGCAAAACTGGCTGAAGCCGAAGGACAAGGCCAGCCACAGATCGGCGCCCGCTTCGATCCGAACTCGAAGCCCCCCTACGCCATGAATTACACGCTGGGGATTCAACGGGCGTTAACGTCGACACTGGTACTGGAGACGGGATTCGTCGGATCGCGCGGCGTGAAGTTCAACATGGCGAGGACGTACAATCAGCCGGACCGCATCACCGGACTCCGTCCCAATCCCAACGACATCTCCGGCACGTACACGGACAATTCCCAGCAAACAGACTACAATTCCTGGCAGACATCGCTTCGAGAACGGCTGAGTCACGGATTGCTGTTCAATGTGCACTACACCTGGAGCAAGGCGATGTCCTACACTGGCGGCGATGTCTCGACAGGGTCCTTAGGTGATACGTTCGGCGGTATCGAAGACTTTAACAATGTAAAAATCGAACGTACGACCTCAGCCGGCGATGTCGCCCACCAGCTCGTCTCGAATTGGGTTTATAGACTTCCGACGCCATTTCATTATGCCGCGGCCCGACAGATCCTGGGAGGCTGGGAAATCTCCGGCATTTGGCGAGCCCAAACTGGAGAAAATCTCGGCGTCACCCAGACGGGCGGCCGACCGGATCTATTGGACATCAAGGGAGCAGTTAACAAAAACTGCTGCAGCTACGGGAATTTGCAGTATCTGAATCCCGCCGCTTTCGAACAGGTGCCCATCAGCCGCGCCTCCAACCGCACGATTCGCCGAGGCAGCATGGGCAACCGGCCACTGCGAGGACCAGGGTCCAGCACCTTCGATATTTCTCTTGGAAAGAGCTTCTCCATTCGAGAAGAGAAGAAGCTGGAGTTAAAGGCGGACATGCTAAACGCGTTTAATCACACAAATTATTCAGCTGGAACCGCCCAAGTCCCTGCAATCTCGACCGACATGAATTCGATAACCTTTGGCCAGGCCACAGGGACGGATCCTGCCCGGACGATTCAGCTCCAATTGCGGCTCACTTTTTGACTCTTTCAGCGTGACTGGTTAACGGGAGGCTGTCCAGCCTCCCGTACGTGTGGGCTTACTTAACCTCTCGGGAGGCCTCGGCTTTTTGCTGATACATCACCACGCGAGCCTGCATGCAGGTCGACAGCATTTGGGTGAATCGCTGCAAGCGGTCCGTGCCGACGATCAGGTCGTTCTGGTTCGGCTTACGCTCCTCAGGGTGCATGATGTAGCCCCACGCCGTGCTATCGATGATCGCTTCGTGGGGATCGATAAGCACATCGACACTCGCCTGCTTCGCCGCAGCCGATACGTGCGCAATACTGCTTATCGCAGTCCGGTGCATATCGACACCACCCGTCGGTCCGATTCCACCGGCCAGGAGCGCAACATGGCGCTGTCCACGGTCGAATACGGGGAACATGGCTGCAATCGTGCCGGGCGTGTGTCCGGGGATGAGAAGGAACGTGATCGGAGTCTCCCCAACGTTCACAACCTGCCCATCATGAATGACGCTTTCCGGGTTCGGCACGCCGCCAAGCGGTCCCCAATCCGCCTCGGAGGCCATCACACGCAGCCCCTTTGCGCGGAAATAGGACAGGCCACCGGTGTGATCATTGTGCGAATGGGTGAGAACGACCAGCTTGATCTGATCGGGATTCAATCCGAGTTTGCGTAATCCCGGTACGACGATATTCGCGGCCTCGTCCGGATTATTGAGAGTGTCGAATAGAACGAGCCCATCCGAAGTCTTCAAGGCCCAGGCCCCGACATCGGTTTTGCCCACGTAATAAAGGTTGTCGAATAACTGCGATGGTGTGGCCGCATCCCCTTTCCCATTGGCCGTGTTGGGTCCATCCAGCATGCAATATCGGCTGAACGAGATCAGGTAACGCGCATCAGTCATTTTGAAAGCCTGCTGAACCAGGGGCAGGCTTTGGTCCGGTCTCTGGCCGCCACGACCTTGTTGCGCAGCGGCCGGCACACACGGCAGCAGCGTCAGGATAATGCCCGCAAGCAACACCGCGCGCCCCGCCCTTTTGCTCGTCGGGGGACCCGGCATTTTTTCGATCTCTTGCATTCGTAATCTCCCTATTCCCGCAGTGAACTGCGTAAGCATAGTCTGGATGATGAGCCCGAAAAAGCAATTTGACACCGGAATTCGCGCTCGTTAAAACTAATCCGGAGCTGTGTTTGAAACTGGCGGGCTCCCAATACGTCGGTCCCTGAGAATTGGCCGAAAATGTGCAGAGTTCATACTGAGGTCGGGATTCGCCATGATATACGGACGATTCAACACATTCTTCGCATCCACGCGAAGCTGCACACTCTTGGTTTCCCTGATGCGAATCGTCAGCCTCAGCTCTGCATCCGCGTAATTCGCGTAATCCGCAGCTCATTCCCCGTCTTCGTCCCGGAACCGGTGAGAAATTCGGACTAAGGAGAAACATATGGGCAAACTTGAAGGAAGAATTGCACTGATTACTGGTGGCAATAGCGGCATCGGCCTTGCCACTGCGAAGGAGTTTGTGAACGAGGGCGCGTACGTCTTCATTACCGGGCGTCGTGATCCGGAGTTGACGGCGGCGGTAAAGGAGATCGGAAGAAACGTGACCGGCGTGCGAGGGGACGTGTCGAACCTTGGCGATTTGGATCGCCTCTTCGCACAAATCAAGCGAGAGAAGAGCAATCTCGATATCGTGTTTGCGAATGCCGGTGTTGCGAAGTATGCCCCATTCGCTGAGATAACTGAGGAACACTACGACTCGATCTTTAACATCAATGTGAAAGGCCTGCTGTTCACAGTACAGAAGGCGCTTCCGCTCATGCCGGATGGTGCATCCATCATCCTCAATGCATCCGTCGTGGCCAGTAAAGGTTTGACGGCGAATAGTGTCTATAGCGCCACGAAGGCAGCCATTCGTTCGTTCGCGCGAACATGGACGACCGACTTAAAGGGTCGCCGCATTCGGGTGAACGCAGTGAGCCCGGGGGTCATCGACACGCCGGGCCTGAATGAGCTGATGGGCTCCACGGAAGCGGGCCAGCAACGTTTGCGGACGATTGCCAACAGCGTTCCACTCGGCAGGCTTGGTACACCCAAAGAGATCGCCAGAGCCGTCGTGTTTCTCGCATCCGATGACAGCGGCTACATTACTGGAATCGAATTGTTTGTCGATGGTGGTTTCGCACAAGTCTAGCTTCGCTTGATCCCCGAAACTTGATGTTAATGAGTCAAGTTTTCGAAAAACACTCCGGGAAGGGCGGTATTCCCCTCCTCGCAGAGGAGGGGAATATTGCGCAATCCCACGTGCCTCGTTGGTCTGAGGCGAAACCTCGCTAGTGTGCTCAGTCAGAAGGTCGCTCCATACGAATGTCCTCCATTTTGGTTCTTTCGTTCACGCCTTCGCGCGGCCGATTGCAACCGGAGTCAAAGCTTCCGTCAGTCTGCGGCCATAGTCCGGATCTGCATTGCGGAAATGAGCGATCGAGCGTTCGACAACATCCTGGCGGCTCACTTGAGCTAGGCTGGACGCGATATTGTCGATAAGGCGCTTTTTCTCCTCCTCGCTCATCAAACGGTAAAGCGCGCCCGCCTGCGAAAAATCGTCGTCTTCGCGATGCTTGACCGGCAGGTGGGCTCCGGTGACACCTGAAACCGCGAAACCGTTGTACAAGGGCTCTCCGGTCTCGAACGGAGTCCTTTCATAGCTGAGGATCGTATTTTTGCGAATGGATGAAATCCGGGAATTTGATACCGTCGCGAATGAAGAAGATCGGGGTATTGTTGCCGACGAGATCCCAGTTTCCATCTTCCGTGTAGAACTTTACAGCGAACCCACGCGGGTCTCTCGCAACGTCAGGCGCACCTCTGGAACCTGCTACCGTGGAGAACCGTACGAATACCTCTGTGCGCTTTCCCGCAGCGGAAAACACTTTCATTCGCGTCCACTTTGAGACGTCAGGATTTGTCACTTCAAAGTATCCGTGCGCGCCCGTTCCCACAGCATGGACAATGCGCTCGGGAATACGCTCGCGATTGAAGCGCGCGAGCTCTTATGGATAGGTTATTCCTATCAGACCAGGCGTGGGGCGGCGCGCTGCGGCGCCAGATCGACGGAATTTCGTCCCGCCTGTTGACTGCTCGATGGACTTGCCAGTAAATGGCAGGAGGAAGGCGCCACAGGTGGCCGCAAAACGCAAACTCCGGGCCGTGTGATCCGTTCCTTCAAACCGTCGGCACTGTTCCACCGTCAATGACGAACTCGCTTCCGGTGATGGAAGAAGCTCGGTCCGATGCGAGGAATGCGACCAGTTCGGCCACTTCCTCAGGTCGGTTCGGCCTGCCCAGTGGGATGCCGCCGAGTGAGTCCATGATGCGTTGCCGAGCGGCCTCCTTGCTGATGCCCGTTCGTTGAGCGATCTCGTTCACCATTCCCTGGGCGGCCTCGGTTTCCGTGTATCCGGGCGCAACCGTGTTTACGCGAAGACCTTTGGGACTGAACTCCTTGGAGAGGCCTTTGCTGTAATTTGTGAGGGCGGCTTTTGCGGCTGCATATGCCAGCGTGGCCTCAAAGAGCGGGAGTGTTCGCTGGATGGATGAGATATGGATGATCACGCCCGAGCCTTGTTTCAACATCGATGGAAGGAAGCCCCGATCCAGCCGGACGGCGGCGAACAGGTTGGTGTCCATTGCATCCTGCCAATCGTCATCAGATAACGCCAGGCTGCCCCCGCCCGGCGCCGCAGAACCGCCGGCATTGTGAATCAGGATATCGAGGCCGCCAAACCGATCCAGTACTTGCCGGACCACATTGTCCACGCCGTCCCGTGTGCTGATGTCGGCCTGGACAAAGAAATCCGCCGCGTGGTCTTTCGGCAGTGGTGAGCGTGCCGTCGTCGCCACCCTCGCGCCTGCAGCGGCGAAGCGACGCACGATGGCTTCGCCAACGCCCCTGGTCCCACCGGTGATCAATGCACGCCTGCCTTCAAATTCTTCCACTATCGCGCTCCCAGGAACTTCTCTAACGCGGCTTTCGTTTCCGCCGGGCGCTGTTCCATCAGCCAATGTCCGGTGTCCGTCAGGATGATTGAAGTGACGTTATTCGCGATTATCTTCGCCTGAATTTCCAGCGCGCCACCCATGGCTTTATCACCTTCAATCGTCAAAACCGGCATCGCCAGTTTCTGGCTGGCGAAATTTCGGTTGTCCGTTGCGTCCTGATTGTTAAAGGCTTTGAACATTTCAAACGCCGCCCACATTGCGCCAGCCTGGGCGTAAGACCCGGCGTAAAGCCGACGGTCGGCTTCGGAGAAAGTTTCCGGGTGCGGCGAAAGCGTCTGCCAGAAGTGTTCGAGGAAGATGCGTTCGCGCCCCTTGACCAGTTCGAGCGCAATTGGACTGTTGACGAAATGAAAATGCCACAGAGCCGGAGTCGTATAGATTTTTTCCCAAATATCGCCGACACCCGGAACCGGTGCCTCGAGCAAGGCGAGTTTTTCGACGTCATTCGGATATTGTGCGGCGTAGGCGTAGGCCACCATCAAGCCGATGTCGTGACCAACAAGACTGATTGTTTCAAGGCCGAGGCTTTTCACAAGCTCATGAATATCAGAGGCAATCGTCTTTTTGTCGTAGCCTGTCGCTGGACGCGAAGACTCGCCGAGACCGCGCATATCGGGCGCGATGATCGTGTAGTCTTTGCCGAACTCGTCGAAAAGCGGAATCCACATGTTCGAGGTATCGCCAAACCCGTGAATCAATACGAGCGTCTTTTTCCCGGTTCCGGCCTTCAAGTAGTGAATTCTTGCGGCGGTCAAGTTCGCTGTCTGCGATTGATATTTGTTATTTTGGGCCAACATTACGACCAGTTCTTATAGCTGGGACCCATGCCGCTGATCCGATCCACGCTAATACGTACGATCAGGCGCTTCTCGGTGGCCTGCCGATACGGATACTTGTCAGCCCCCAGAAAGCGTTTGGCCAGCTTGTCGATGTGCTCGTCGGCACCGTCGGCAATGACTCGCCCTTTGCCGTAGAAAACCGCGTACGCCTGCGGGTTATTGCGGTCCTGCACGGAAACAATCACACGCGGATCGCGGCGTATGTTGTCAGGTTTCCGCCGCCCCTCAGCAGTGTTGAAAAGCAGTTCGTCGTTCTCGACGTCCATCCAAACCATCGTAAGTTCCGCCTTGCCCTGGGCGTTGAACGTCACGACGTGACCATATGCCTTATCCTCGAGCATATTCCTCAAGGACTGCGGAATTTTGACCGGCATCGTTCGACTCCTTTTCTGTGCTCTCTATCCGCATTGTCTAGTAAGACGTCGGACCAATCAAGAGCTACCGTCGGCAGTTTGAGATTCGTCGATCATCAAACTGATGTTTGTCCAACCGATCGGATAGGGGTTTTCGAGCCCAGGATGTCTGGGACTGTGATTTCGGCGATCTCAATTGTTCGTCGGATCATTGCCATTCGACGGAACTTGCAAACAACAGCGGACAGACCTGCCTAGCGCAAGGCCGGCGCGATCTCAGCGATGAACTGGTCCATGTCGCGGCGCAGCTCGTCCAGGGGCCGGAACATCGTCGGAATGAAGAGCGTGGTCGCACCTGCCGTCTTTAGCTGGCGAAGCTGTTCCCGAATCTGATCCGGCGTTCCGGCAAGGCAGATGTCCCGCGCGTCGGCCGCATGGCTTCCCATGCGCCTGGCGATTGTGTCGGCCAGGCGGTCGATGTCGTCCTTCTTGTCCGTGATCAGCAGCGCCATGTTGACGGAGCGCACGATGCTTTTGCTGTCGCGTCCGACTTTGAGGCAGTGCTCTTCGAGGATCGCACTCTTGTGAGCGAGCACTTTCGGTCCGCCCCAGACGTTCCAGTGGTCGGCGTGCCTGGCCACGATGCGCAGCGTGACGCGTTCGCCGCCGCCTCCGATCATCAGTTCCGGATGCGGCTTCTGTACGGGTTTAGGATCGAGCGGGGCATCGGAGAGCTGGTAATACCGGCCGGTGAAATTGCTGCGGTGCTGGGTCCACAGCGACCGGATCACTTCGCACGCCTCGTCCAGCCGCTCAAGCCGCTCGCGCATCGTGTAGAAGGGGATGCCGTACGCTTCGTGCTCGTTCCGTTGCCAGCCGGAGCCCACTCCGAGCAGGAGCCGTCCGCCCGAGATGATGTCGACCTGGGCTGCCATTTTCGCGACGACGGCGGGATGCCGGTACGTGTTGCCAAGCACGATGGTCCCAACGCGCATCCGGGGGACAAGCGCCGCGAGCGCGGCGAGGGTGCTCCACGATTCGAGCACTGGGCCTTCACGGTCTTGGGTGTTCGGCATGAAATGATCGGATACACAGGCGATGTCCCATCCCGTCGCTTCGAGATGCTGCCAGAGGTCCAGCACGCCCGGCCACGTCTGCAGAGTCAGGCTCGTGAACACACCGAAACGCATCTCCAACTCTCCTTGAGTTCCGCGCAGGTCTCGTTCACGTATCACCATAGACGGGAATTGCCGCGCCGTGAATGACTGTCGCGTCATCGCTGCACAGGAAAAGGATGACGCGAGCGATCTGCTCCGGCTTGGGCCATTGCGCGAAATCCGCCTGGGGCATGGCCCCTCGATTAACGGCAGTGTCGATGATGCTGGGTAGAATCGAGTTCGCTCGGACGCCGGTACCTTTGAGATCCGTTGCAAGCGAGTCCACCATCGCCACGGCGGCCGCTTTGGCCGCTGCGTATGCGGCTGCGCCGCCTGGATGATCTAACCCCGCTTTCGAAGCGATATTGACGATCGAACCGTGTTTCTGCCGCAGCATGGCGGGGACGACCGCGCGGCACAAGGTATAGCCCGACCATAGATTGACTGCCAGCATCTGATCGAATATTTTTGCGTCCGCCTCCCAGAACTTGATCCCGCCCGCGTAGCCGCCGACCGTATTTACAAGTGCGTCGAGCTGTCCGTGCCTGGCGAGAATGTTTTCGACGAGTTCACGGACGGAGCGTTCGTCGGTCACATCGGTAGGGTATCCCTCCAGCTTCGATGTTCTCTTCAACGCATCGAATTCTTCCTGCTTCCGATAGGTGACAATCACGTTCGCCTCTTCTTCGAGAAACGCGAGGGTGACTGCGCGTCCCAGTCCGCCTGTGCCGCCCGTAACCAGAACCGTCTTCGCAGAGAATCTTCCGGTCATTTGATGAATGTACCTCGTTGCAGTTCGTCGAAAGCCTGCTGAAGTTCTTGTTGTCCTTCTACTCTACTCTCAATTTGAATTCAGGCCTTTAAATGGTAAGCGAAAGCCCTGAAGCGAAATCCGGAAAGATGCTTAGATGGGCCCCATGTTGGTTCCGACTTCCGCTATTACCACTGCTGTCCTGTTTCTGATGGCCGCGTTCGTAGCTTATATGCGGTGGAAGGTGATGCCGATCCGCTAGGCAGGGATCTCGTCCAGCCCCCAGTTCTTCAACAGAAAACTTCCCCCATGGACCATTCCGTTGCCTTGCGCGATGGTGACCTTGCGCGAGCGCACGTCCTCCTTGTACTCTGGCCTGGAGGAGTCCGCAACCGCGTTGGCCAGCGCCACGCGCAAGTCGAGTTCGGACGCAAACGTTCGCCCCAGCAAGCTCGTGAGGATGTCAGCTTTCACGCCGCCGTTCTGAACATGGATGTCGAAGGCCAGCGCCATGCCCAGCTCGGTCTTCAATTGCAGCTTGTTCGCCGTGGCTAGCGCAGGTTGAAAGTAGTCCTTGCGCACGTGCCCGAGTTGCGCCTCCTGCACTTCCGGCATCGTTCCAAACACGCGAAAGCAGGATCGCCACGGCTCGGCGAGCCGGGCCTTCGAGGGCGGAATGCTCACTGAGTCGGCAAAGGCCAACTGCTGGTCGAGCGGCAGATCGATCAACCGGAGAAGCTGGGGCGTCAAATCACCGAAAGCGAGTTTGACCAGATCGGGCCTCGCCGCTTGCATCTCGCGCACGATCTTCCCGACTTCGCCGTGCTCCAACGTGAAACCGATGATGCCCCACGTAATCCCGGCCCCGTCGAAGTTCCCCTGCGCCAGCTCAAAGCCGTGGCCTTCGAAGGTAGCGGTGAGCGCGAGGGCACGCTCGTCGAGCGTTGGCACGGGCAGTTGCGTGATCGCCCCCCAGGTATCCGTGTCGACCAGGCCAGTTTCCGGCATGCTGTGTGTTTTCTGAAAGGCTCCCACAGCGGTTGTGGTTCGCGGGCCGAAGCCTCCGTCGATCGCGTCCCCGGCGAAGCCGAGACCCTTCTGGATCTTCTTGACTGGAGCGCCGTGCGCGCCCTGGGCAAATAATAAACGCGGCATAAGTTCTTAGCCTCCGTTTTTCGCGACACTCAAAAACTCGAATCGATGCCAGAAGCTCGATTCGAGCTTCGGAGACTTTAGCCGAGCGCAAATAGAAGGTCAATCAAGTGCGAGGTTTTTGGAAGCCTCTGCTAAACTGAGCCGGTCATGCAGCGCAGTCATTCAATCGCATTGTTAGTGTGCCTCGCGTGTGGTCTCTGGGGAAATGGTATCGCTGAGGCTCAGCAGACCATTGTTCAGCAAGAGCGCGAGCAAGCGCGTAAACGAATACGCGCACAACGCATCGATATGCCCCCGGTGCTGGACGGACTCGTCAGTGAGCCGGTCTGGCAGGAGATTGAGCCTGCCAATGGTTTCATCCAGCAGGAGCCGAACGAAGGATCTGTCGCCACGGAAAAAACCGAAGTCCGCTTTGGATATGACAACCGCAACATGTATATCGGAATCATTTGTTTTGATTCGCAACCGGAGAATATTGTCGTCTCCCAAAATCGGCGCGACGGCAGCCTCACCGATACCGACTCGATTCAGATCTTGCTGGATACTTTTCACGATCGCCAAAACGCCTTTATCTTTGGCACCAGCCCAACCGGAATCGAGTACGACGGGCAAGTTTCAAAAGCTGGGCAGGGCGATTCGGGCACATTTGGGCAGGGCGGCGGTCAGGGGGGCGGAACTGGTCAGGGTGGGGCACAACGAGGAGGCGCCGCCGCTTTCAATGGGAACTGGGATGGTGTTTGGTCCGTGCGCTCTCAGATCACCGCGCGCGGCTGGGAGGCCGAAATGGTCGTTCCTTTTCGGACCCTCCGCTACATCCCGGGCGCGGACCGCGTATGGGGTCTTCAGATCATGCGTAACCTGCGCCGGCACAACGAGCAATCCTTTTGGACGCCCATTTCGAGAGCCTTCGACTTGCTTCAGGTGGATGTCGCGGGGGAACTGGAAGGCCTGGATTTACAAATGCACCGGAACATGCAACTGGTTCCTTACGTTCTGGGTGGATTGGACCAGGACTACACGCGAAGCCAGGATCAAAGCAAGCTCACCCGCAACGCCGGTCTGGATGTGAAATACGGCCTGACGCCTTCGCTTACGCTGGATGCGACGTTCAATACCGACTTCGCTCAAGTGGAAGTGGACGAACAGCAGGTCAACCTCACCCGCTTCGACCTGTTCTTTCCCGAGAAACGGCCCTTCTTCCTCGAAAACGCCGGCATCTTTGACTTTGGCGCGGCTCGTGAAACGGAAATTTTCTTCTCCCGGCGCATTGGAATCGACGAGTCCGGCGTGCAGATCCCCATCGATGCCGGCGCCCGCTTGAGCGGTCACGCAGGCCGCTACGAGCTTGGCTTTCTGAGCATGAAGACGCGCGAGGTCCGCGGCGTCGCCCCCGCCGATGAATTCACCGTCGCACGGGTCAAGCGGCAGCTACCCAACCGCTCCAGCGTGGGCCTGATTGCGGTCAACCGTCAGTCGCTCACCCATTTTGAGCGGAAGCGACCGTTCAACCGCACGTTTGGCGCGGACGCGGGAGTGGGGCTGGGGCGCTACATCAACTGGCAAAACTATTACGCCAGGACCCAGTCGCCGGGCCTGACGCGCGGGGCGCACGCCGGTCTTTCTTCGTTCCGCTACGACGACAGTCACCACCAGGCGAGCCTCTCCTACCGTGAAGTAGGTCCTGACTTCAATCCCGAAGTCGGTTATCTTCTGCGGGCCAACTACCGCCGGCCGGGTTTTGGTTATCGTCATACTTTCTATCCCGAAGCCAAGCACATCCGCAGCATCTATCCGCATTTCCAGTGGAACCGCTGGTACACGCTGGGAACGAACGATCTCGAGTCCGAATACTGGCACAACGACTATGGCATGAACTGGCAGGGCGGCGAGTCCTTGAGCTTTCAGTTCAATCGAAGCTTCGAGCGCCTGGACAATCCGTTTGAGGTGTTCCCGGGAATCAAAATCGCGCCAGGCCGGTACGGTTTCAGTCAAGTCGATCTCGCCCTCAGCACCAACCAGAGCGCACCCCGGTTCGCCAGCGGGTCTATCATCACCGGGAATTTCTACAGTGGTACGATTCGCACCCTCAGCCTCAGCGGCGGCATTCGCAAGGGTGCGAACCTGACCTGGTCCGGCAGCTATACCCGCAACATTATCAATTTGCGCGAGGGCGACTTTACTACCGATTTGGCCGGCTTTCGGTTTAACTGGAGCTTTACGTCGAAGAGTTACCTGCAAACCTTCACGCAATACAACAGCCGTATCAATCAGGTGGGCACCAATGTCCGGTTCGCGTTGCTGTCTACCTCCAGCAACGGCCTGTTCGTTGTCTATAACACACGGGATGTCACGATGGATTACTTTGATCCCTATAACCAACAGAGGACCACGCTGACCCGCGCCCTCCTTGTGAAGTACACGTACCTGTTCGATTTCTGATCAGCGAAACATGCGAAACAGACGAGCCCTCAGGCGACTGCGATCAGCAGCTTTGGAGGAGACGCGATGAAAGTCAGCTTCATCGGGTTAGGCAACATGGGTTTTCCAATGGCAGCCAATTTACTGGCTTCCGGTCATCGAGTCACTGTGTATAACCGCACGAAAAGTAAAGCAGATGAGCTGGCGACACGAGGTGCGATAGCGGTCGGTGCCCCAGAAGACTGCTGCGACAGTTCCGTTGTCATCACTATGTTGTCAGACGACAATGCTTTCGAAGAACTACTTTTCTCTAACAACAAATTCCTCGATGCACTCTTGCCCAATACTGTCCACCTTTGCATGAGCACGATAAGTGTCGCGCTTTCCGAGAAGCTTGCCCAAGTCCACGCCAAGGCTGCTCAGATTTATGTAGCCGCACCCGTCTTCGGGCGACCGGAGGTTGCCGCCTCCCGAAAATTGTTGATCGTTGCGGCCGGCCCGAAAAACGGAATCGAAAGGTGTTCGCCGTTGTTTGAAGCACTCGCTGGAAAAACTTTCGTGCTGGGGTCTACAGCAGCGCACGCTAATTTGGTGAAGCTGGCAAGTAATTTTCTGCTATTCGCCATGATTGAAAGTCTGGGGGAAGCTGTGGCCTTTGCTCGGAAGACGGGGTTAGAGCCCATTGAATTTGTGAAAATCATCACAGAGACAGTCTTTGATTCTGCTGCTTATCGGGTCTACGGCCCGATGATTGCGCAATCAAAGTACGAGCCGCTTGCCTTTCCACTTTCGATGGTTCTGAAGGATGTCGGCCTGGTTCTGCTTGCCGCCGAACATGCGGCGGTCCCCATGCCTTTCGCGAACGTAATACGAGACCAGCTGTCGAGCGCGGTAGCCCGTGGTTATGAAGACTTAGATGAGGCTGCACTGTCGCGAATCGCTGCCGAGAACGCTGGGCTAACGAGTTGATGCGAGACAGATCGCCGGCGGTCATAGACCGCCGCTACAGTTCCGTACTATCGGCTCACCGACTGTTTTGCATTCAGAATGAGCTTCTGCACCCGCCAATTGTTCATATCGGCGACGAATACAACGTCCTCGGATGGACAAGCGAGGCCATGCGGCCAATTGAACTGTCTGGGTCCACGACCTGATTCGCCGAGCATTCCCAAAATCTTTCCATCCAACGTGAGTTTATAGAGACGGCCAGGCTCCTGATCGATCGCGAACAGATACTGAGTCGGCCCATTCGCCGTAATACAGAGCGACCAGGGAGCCGTCCCGTTCGGGGGGATGGGATTCGTATTACCGAGTGTGGGATGCCGCTTTTTATCGTAGGCTGCGTTCAGCCAGATGAACTTCTTGAAATTGCCATCCGAATCGAAAACCTGGATACGTCCGTTGCCGCGATCAGCGACGTATACATTTCCTTGTTTGTCGATCTGCATGTTATGGGGATTTCTGAACTGACTGGGTCCGGTGCCGTAGGATCCCCACGACCTGATCCAGTCTCCGTTCTTGCTCATCTTTCCGATGCGTGAATTGACGTAGCCGTCGCTGACGTAGATGTTGTCCTGGGCATCCCACGCGACGTCGGTCGGGCCGTCAAATAATGCGTCCACTGCTATCTTGTCCGCCGGTCTCGCCCTCCTGAATTCGAAACCCTCGTAACCCTCGGGACGGCGTCCGAGGTTCATGAGGACATACCCGGCCGGGTTGAACTTCATAATGGAGTTCGTACCTTTATCGACAACCCATAAGTTGTCGTATTTGTCGAACCGGACTGCGTGAGCGTATCCCAGACCGTACACGCCTTTGCCGATCTCCCGCAGGAACTTGCCGTTTGAATCAAATTCCCATAGCTGAGTCGTCGCATTTCCGTACAGCGGACCCGAAGTCGCAGTTCCCGGATGATTCACAACAACAATGTTTCCCTTCGAGTTGACCGCCACACTGAGCGTTTCGCCGAAATTCATATCGGGATTGATCTTGAAGAAGTTCGGAACCGATTCAAAAGGGATCAATGGGACGTCATTCACAATCGGCACATCCTGGTTTGGTCCAGGTTGCCCCACGCCGGCAGCAGGCGGGACGTCTCCGCGCTGACCGCCTCCCCCGCCGCGCTGAGAGAAGACCGAAAGCGTCCCAGCAAAAATCGCTGCTATGAAGAGAATTCCTGAGGCACTCAACCATCGCTTCATAAAGACATCTCCTTTTGTGTGCACTTTGTGCAATGCCCTATATCCTCTGCCCTTTTTTACCTTTCCGCCAAGAATTTTCGAGTGTTGCGAAAGGCAAGAGTTATGGAAGCAAGTGCCCCGCGATAGCGCGACATTTTATTGATCGCTCGGCCACCCCTCCTTGCGGTGATGGACTTCGGGACCATCTAAAGAGTTAGTACGGGCTATCGTTTTTTCGCCGAATTCTACGCAACGGGACGGCGTTATCGCGACTTCGGTTCCAGCCAATCCATCTTCCGTAAAAAGCCGGGTAATTTCGGTTGTCCGGCCCTCTCTCAATACAAGTGATTTAGCGCGGTCTTCGCGAACCGAACGCCCTGAGATCGTAGCGCCGCGAGACGCCTGGAATGAGCTTTGCTCAACCTGCGCTCACAATGCGCAATTGCGAAACAGGCAAAGGAGAAAAGATGAAGACACGAAAGATGTATTGGGTGACGTGCGGTTTGGTTGTGCTCCTACTGATCTCAGGGACACGAGTGAGCGCTCAGTCGGGGCCAAACCGTTTCGTACCGTTCAATGAGTTTGCAGCAAATACTGCCACAGCGGTTTTCGTTCCTTCCACAGGGAGAGTAACCGATACGACATCGGGTGGAGGTGTCGGTGCCGGATCACACAGAGTATCGGATGCGGCGTCGTTCGAGCAGATGCGAAAACACATTCTGGATCTCTACCAGGGCGTGCACGTGAACCACAGTTTTGCCGTGGGGGCGCAGACCTATGACTGCATGCCGATCGACCAGCAGCCCGCGGTCCGACTTCGCGGTTTGAAAGGTATCGCCGCCACGCCGCCGGCGTCAGCAGCACCCGCCTCAGGCGCTGCTGGGGTGAATAGCGGTGGCCAGCGACCCGGACAAGCGTCTGTCGCGTCGATCGTTTCCAGTGGCGTGGACAGCTTCGGGAACGCGATCGGCTGCCCGGACAAGACCGTCCCCATAGGGCGCACCACACTCGAACAGATGAGCCAATTTCCAACGCTCCAGGCTTTCCTGAGCAAGGGTCCGGATGGCAAGGGCAAACCCCCTGTGCCCATGGCTCCTAAGCCCAGCAGTGCAGCTGCGGCATCTGCAGGTTTTGACAGATTTATTCCGCCATCTCCTGTCGAGCACAAGTACAACTATACCTACCAATGGGTATACAACCTGGGCGGTAACTCCACTTTGAGTATCAACAACCCGTATGTTTATACCCCCTGGGGGGAAGTCTTCTCTCTGTCGCAGGTGTGGTACATCGGTTACAGGAGCGGTGCGACGCAAACCGTTGAAGCCGGATTGCAAGTCTATCCGGGCAGGCTCGGCGACGAACAGCCCCACCTGTTCGCTTACTATACTGCGGACGGCTACAGTAGCACCGGCTGCTATGACTATGGTTGCGGCGCGTTTGTACAATACAGCGGCAGCCTCTTCCTGGGAGTTGCTTTTTCGCCCAGTACGCCCGGCGGAGCACAGTATGAAATACCCATCAAATGGGAGTGGTGGTCTGGCAACTGGTGGCTCCAGGTAAACGGAGCGTGGGTCGGTTACTATCCGGGATCGCTGTTTGGAGGAGGCGACATGGCGACTCACTCCGTTCTGGCCGAGTTTGGCGGAGAACTCGTTGGTGGCAGCGGTACGAGTTACAACTACTATCCTCCCATGGGTAGTGGCAATTGGGGCGCTAGTGGATGGCCTTGGGCGGCGTACCAGCGTCAGATTTGGTACTTCGACGGCGCCTACGGCAGCCACTCGCCCAGCCTGAGCTCTATGGTTAATACCTGCCCGGGCGGGACTTCGACTCTGGGGCCATCCTGGGGCGGGTCTGATTGGCAGATTTACTTCTTCTTCGGTGGACCGGGCGGCTGGTGCTGAGAGCTTGAGACACCAGGAACGCGGGCTAAAGAGGGCGACTACATTCAGGATCAAATATTTTTAGCCAGTATGTAGTCGCGGGCTTTAGCCCGCGTTCAACGCGCAACGGCCGACTTCGATTCATTCAAACAATTCCTCACGCCCCTCAGCCGGTCGATCGATACAGGGAAGCCGCAACCTTAGTTTTTGCATGATCGACTTCTGCCAGCTAAGATTATGCCCCATGAAACGAAACCTACTTCGCTGGAGCGGCCTCCTGGTCATGCTCGCAGGCTTGCCGGCGCTATCGTCGGCACAGAACAGCAAACGCTTGACGGTGCCCGGCATCAACAACTTCTGGTTTGTGGACAAAACCGTGTCGACGGGCGGCTCGATCACTTCGCGCGACCTCGCGATGCCGGCTTTGAAGAAACGCGGCATCAGGACCGTGATCGACCTCGCGGGCGGCGCTGAAAGTGGCGCCGAGCGTGCAGCGACGGAAGCCGCCGGTATGAAGTATCTGGTCTTTGCGATCAACCCCATGACGCTGGACCCCGCACCCATCGAGCCGTTTCTGAAGGCAGCCAGCGACCCGGCCAACTTCCCGGTTTTCATCCACTCGGGCGCCGGCCACCGCGCAGGAATGGCGCTGATGATCAAGAGGGTCCTCGTGGATGGGTGGACGATCGAGAAAGCGGGCATCGAGGCCGCCGCGTCGGGCCTCATCGACGACAACGCGATGGCGCCGGTCTGGTGGAAGTTCGCGCAAGACTACATCATGAGCCACAAGAAGTAGACCGCCTCTGTTCACTATGATGATGACGGCCTTGCAGAGGTTGATCGAGGAACTGGAAGGCGATGCTTCTCTGCACGAGCCAAATAAGTTGCGTCAGCGCATTGAAGCGTTGGATCGGCTTGATGCGTTCAATCTTGAGGTATCGCCCCTGGTCGCGGCCACCGCAGCGGCGACGTATCACTGTGCGAAAGCACTTCAGGCTAAGCTTGAGGCGGCTAATCTCGAAGTCTACGAGGCTATCCGCCGCGACATTCGGCAGGGTGACGGGTCAACCAGCTTGCTTCAGTGGTTGCCCACGTCAGGCGCAGGTGAGGACGTGCCCGGTATCACGAACGGTGCGGGATACGACTATCTGGATGAACTGATCGTCGGAGTTTTGCGGTTTGAAGAGACTGGCGCCGCGATCGTCCAGCCCACGACCGAAATGGTGTTTTACCAGTCGACCCCGGCACGGCATATCTTCGATCTGATCGACCGAACCGCTCTTAACGAACATGATGTGCTGGTCGACCTTGGTTCCGGGTTGGGCCACGTTCCACTGCTGGCCTCCATTTGCACAAGGGCTCGCAGCATCGGAGTTGAGTTAGAGCCGGTTTACGTCGACTGTGCGCGGCAGAGCGCAGAGACGCTCAACCTGAAGAACGTAACGTTTATCCAGCAAGACGCGAGAGCAGCGAAATTGACTGATGGCACAGTGTTCTATATGTATACGCCGTTCACCGGCAATATGCTTCGCGCCGTGCTGGATTCGCTGCAACGAGAAGGGGACCGCCGCCACATTCGAATCTGCACGTTTGGCCCCTGCACGGCCACGGTCGCCGATGAGGACTGGCTGGAGGTCGTCGGAGTTCCCCAAGCAGACCGGCTTTCCATCTTTGGTTCTCGCAATCGCCGCTCACGCAACGCGTTTTAAACGGAGATTCATGGAAATGTTGCAGGCTTTCCCTGAGTGAGCACTGCTCTGTGAAGTCAGTATTCGCTCGCCGAGCCTGTGGCCACCCGCCGTCGTCGCTTCTTCCGACGTAAACGCTTGATATCATTAGCGGAGTCCGCACGGTATCGTTTTTGCTCACCTTATATTAATGATGCGTCACCTTTTGTTCTCCGCTCTCCTTGCGCTGCTTGCGACAGTGTCTCTGGAAGCCGACATCATCAACGTTCCACCGGGCGCCAATCTGCAGTCGCAGATCGACGCCGCACTTTCCGGGGATGAGATCGTTCTGCAGGCGGGGGCGGTTTACACGGGCCCATTCACGCTCGGGCCGAAAAATGGCCCCGGCGAAATTGTGATTCGGTCGAGCGCGATATCGCAGATGCCCCCGGGGAGTCGGGTTTCGCCTGCGAAGGCGGCCCTCATGCCGCAGCTTGTTTCCGCGTCGGATGTTGTTGTGCAGGTTGTCACAGGCGCCCATGGCTACAGGCTAGCCGGTCTCGAGATTACGCCGGCGCCCGGGCGCTTCGTGAATGATCTTGTGCGCATTGGTTCCGGACAGGAACGAACGGTCGCCGAGCAGCCGCAGAACATCACGATTGAGCGTTCCTATCTCCATGGCGATTCCCGGGCGGGAACGAGGCGGGGCGTTGCGATGAACGGCGTCAACAACACAATCGTGGACTCGTACGTTTCGGATTGCAAAGCGGTGGACGTGGATTCACAGGCAGTCGCCGGATGGAACGGCGCAGGTCCGTATGCCATCCGCAACAACTACCTCGAAGCTTCCGGAGAAAACATCATGTTTGGCGGCGCGGACCCGGCGGTCGGTGGGCTCATCCCTGCAAACATCAAGATCGAGGGAAATCATCTTCGGAAGCCGGCCTCCTGGAAGGTTTCGGATCCCTCCTACGCGGGGACGCACTGGACCGTGAAAAATCTGCTTGAACTCAAGAATGCAAGGCAGGTCTTGATCGACAACAACATCCTGGAAGACAACTGGGCGGACGCCCAGGCGGGTTACGCAGTCGTCATCACTCCGCGGAATGAGGACGGCGGAAGCCCGTGGGCTGCGGTCGAGGATGTCCAGTTCACGAACAATGTGGTGCGGCGAGCCGTGCACGGGATGGTGATCCTCGGATACGACAATTTCCGTCCAAGCGGCCAGACGCGGCGGCTCACCATAAGGAACAACGTTTTCGAAGATATCAGCGGCGCCCTGTTTGAAATCATCGATGCCGCGCGCGACATCGTCATCGAGCACAACACGGGCGTTCGCGGCACGATGGCGTTGTCTGCTTCTGCAGCGGTGCCCGCGGGCAATCATACGGGCGAACGGGCTGCGAATTTCGTTTTCCGAAACAATCTCACTGTCAAAGACGAAGGCGGAATTCTGGGCTTTTCCATCGCCCTGTCGAAATACTTTCCAGATGCGATCGTGGAGCGCAATGCCTTCATCGGCGGCGGTGGGGCGAACTATCCTGCGAACAATCTCTTTCCGCCGTCGTTGGAAGCGGTCGGCTTCATCGACGCGGCCTCCGGAAATTACCGGCTGAATCCATCGAGTTCATTGAAGGCCGCAGGAAGCGATGGAAAGGATGTCGGGGTAGTCTACGCGTCGAATACGGCAGCTTTCGGCGTCGGAAATTCGAGTCCCGGCGAAGAGGTTTCGCCGATGCCTGCCGTGGCGACGTCTCCCCAGGCGGTAAGCGAAGTCGAGGGTCCGGGCATTCGCGCCGGATATGTTGTGGTTACCCCTGACACCGGCGTCAGCGCCCCCCTGACGTCAGCGCTTGTCGGACGCGTGCAGAACGGCCAGGTGCTTTCCGAGACAACAGTCTTCGCTCCACAACTTGCTACCTCGGCAGCCATGTTCGTCGATGTCGCCCCTGCGATCGGACGGAACATGGGCCTTGCCCTGGCGAATCCGCACGCTGCGAGCATCTCCATAACGCTCCGTCTGATCGACGCCAGCGGTGGAATGACAGGCGCACCCAAGGTCATAACGCTCGAGCCTTACGCTCAGGTCGCGCGCTTCCTGAATGAGTTTTTCCAGGACACGCCCTCGGCGGCATTCACGGGAAGCCTCACAATCGAGTCAACCGCGCCGGCGGCTCTCATGGGCTTTCGATTCGCCGGCACGAACTTCAGCGTAATCACGATCGATAACACCTCCGGCCCATCGCCGATGCCTGTCCGCAACGGTTCGATAGGCGGAACAGCCGCAGCGATGTTTCCGCAGTTTGCGGTTGGTGGGGGATGGGCCAGCCAGCTCATGCTGCTCAACCGCACACCCGGCGTCATCAGCGGCCGTGTGGACGTATTCGATCCCGCAGGCAATCCCATGTCCGTCACGTTGAACAATGTCACCAGTTCCACTTTCCGATATTCCATTCCTGCCGGCGGCACGCTGCTGCTTGCGCCGCGCGACTTAAACGGACAATCTGCCCTCTAATTATTCAGGATTTTGCTCCGGCGGAGAGCTCCGGTTCCCACGGGCTGAATGCGATGCCCAGCCCCTTTCGGATCGAACTGTCGACCAGCGACATCACGTTTTCATTCAACGTCGCCGCTTGGTGCAATCACGACAATTTCTAATGTCTGTAGCGGCGGTCTATGACCGCCGGTATTTCGTCGATTCCAGGAAGAACCGGCGCTCATAGAGCGCCGCTACAGTTGCTCGATCCGAGTTTGAAGCGCGGCAATTCGAATTCCGGATGGACGTTACGAATGTGTTGAACCATCCCGTATTCGATAACCCGAATACCGACCATCAGCAAGGCCTCCGACGGCCGGCAGTTCACGGTGGGCGCCAGGTTGAACTTCCAGGTAAATCGGATAGATTCTTCCTCGAGTCCAATGCTCCCACAGGAGGCCGAATGGGTATAGAATGTCGCCTTATGCGTGCGATCTACCGCGCGACGAGGCGTCGATAAGGAGCGAATATGTGTGATCAGGATCAGTTTGAGAAGGACCGTCAAGAGTACGAGGCTCTCGGTTTGGTGACACGGCGGCAATTCGGCATCATGTTGGGAGCGGGCATGGCCATGATGCTGCCGGAGGTCGCGAACGCGGTCACGGTGACCGAATCCGACGTGAGCGTGATGACACCGGACGGCACCGCCGACTGTTACTTCGTGCATCCGGCGAGCGGCACGGCTCCAGGCGTTCTTGTATGGCCGGACATCTTCGGGCTGCGGCCGGCATTCCGCCAGATGGGCAAACGGCTCGCCGAATCCGGCTATTCGGTGCTTGTGGTGAATCCATTCTATCGCGTCAAGAAAGCCCCAACCGCGGACGCCGGCTCGGCAACCCCAATCCCGCAGCTGTTGCCGCTCGCGCAGGCTCTGACCGAAACGACGCAGATGACGGATGCGAAGGCGTTCATCGGGTGGCTGGACCGGCAATCGTCGGTTGCCAGGAACCGGAAGGTGGGGACGCAGGGTTATTGCATGGGCGGCCCAATTGCGTTTCGCACTGCGGCCGCAGTACCCGATCGCGTCGGCGCGGTCGCGTCATTCCATGGCGGCGGACTCGTGACCGACATGCCGAACAGCCCGCATCTTCAAGCCGCGAAGACCAAGGCGCAACTCCTCATCGCGGTCGCCGAGAATGACGATATGCGGTCGCCCAATGAGAAGAACGTTCTGAAGGAGACGTTCGCCAAGGCGAAGCTGCCCGCGGAAATCGAAGTCTACGCGGGCGCGGCGCACGGCTGGTGTCCTCCCGATTCGCAGGTCTACAACGAGCCACAGGCCGAGAAGGCATGGAGCCGTTTGCTTGCGCTGTACGGAAAAGCGCTAGTCTGAACATCGAATCCGACTGCGGATTTCAGGTTGGCGTCGCCCGAAGCGACCCAACCTGAAACTCGTGGTTGAGTGTCAGACATCGCCGCGG
>WNFT01000071.1_pt1 | contig 61515 bp, 47 predicted proteins | sample 5400191 | NCBI WGS metagenome assembly WNFT01 (sample SAMN13153359, study PRJNA577476) | soil metagenome | isolation source: 80 cm saprolite under Madrone tree | place: USA:California | collected 2016-06-14 | reverse complement strand
CGGTCCTCAGAAGCGGCGAGACCGAAATCATTCCGATAGAGGCGCCGCCAAGTGTCGTAAAGATTCTTTCGAATGACGGCGGATGGGTTGGCTGGATCGAGACGCTTCGCAATTCGCCGCCTACCGTTCTCGAGCGCATCGTTATCCATCAATTCGGTCGCCGTCACACCTTCCGCAGACCTCATCGCGATCAGCGTCGCGAGCCGCCTGAACATCGGGAGAATCAAGGATGCGGTCTACGTACTGCGCGCCTTGGACGGCGCGGAAGTCTTTCGTCAGTACCTGCCGCTATACACACGGACACAGGTTCTCTTTCCGACGAACGAGACTTTGCTGTATTCCACAGGCGAGAAAACGTTGCTCGTGCGGATTGTGAGATAGCCGCAAAAGGGCTACAAACACAAAGACACAAAGGGCACAAAGACACAAAGAAGGCCGGGATCTCTTTGAGGTCATGTGGAGGGTAGTAGCCGAGGCTGTACTGGTTGCGCAATTCGGCGGCGATTTCGTCCAGCACTCCCTGAATCTCAGCGCCGCGATTCAAGGTCCAGTCGCCGGACAACAGCCATGCCTTGCCGCCGCTGTCATCGGCGAATCGATTTAGAACCGTCATGTCGACTGTATCGGCATCAGCGCTGCCACCGTTTCTGGGACCACGTTGCGGAAACTGTGGAAACCGCCGCGGCCCTCGGGTGGTGCCGGGACCACCAGGAAATGGGATCCCTGGAATACCTGGGATCGGAAATCCAATCGAGGGGCCCCGCCCCGGATCTCTCGGACTTCGGGTGATCGGCGGAGTCGGTCCGGGCTCGCTGTCAATTCTCGAGCTGCCGGAGGGAGCAATGCCAAGGCAGTACACCAGGAGCTCGGACTCCCGGACAGCAATTGAAGCGTCATCGTAGCTGCTCTCACTGGACGTGTCCTGGCCATCTGTGACCAACAGGATGGCCCTCTTCTCGTACCGGCCACGTTTGATCTTATGAAGGCTTTCCCTCAGCGCATCGTACAGAGCCGTGCCGCCGCCCACGCGAACGCTCCGGAGGGCGCGCGCAAGCCTGTCACGATCGTCGGTAAAGTCCTGAGCAAGCAAGGGAACGTTTGAAAACAGCATGAGGAAGATGTCGTCATCTCTGTGGATGGTTCTGATGAAGCGGTCGAGGGCGCGAGTGGCCGTGTCGATTTTCCGTTCCATGCTGCCGCTCGTGTCCAACGTGAGTCCTACGCTAACAGGTAAATCATTGGATTGATTGAAGAACGATATCGTCTGAGGCTTCCCGTCCTCTTCAATAATAAGGTCATCCTGCGACAGATCCGACACATAGCGGCCCTTGTCGTCCGTCACCGTCGCAACGACGTTGACCAGTGCCACGTCAACTTTGAGTTGGGCGGCAAGGACCGGAACGACAAGAAGGCAGGCCAAAAAAACCAGTCTGAATCGACTCATGGCGACCTCCTGAATAGCGAGCATTTTGACTCACTAAACTGCAATAGGAAAGCAAATTTCCGTAGGTCTTCCAGCCGGTTAGAGGTATCTTATCGAGCTTGGACTGGTCGGAACCCTTCCCCCGGAAGTAACCAAAAGTCCCTGTAAGACGTATACGTAGATGCGCACGATTTTGGGGTCGCAGCAGTACTCATAAGTTCTTGCAATTAAAATATTAAGGCTTCTCGAGGCTAAAGAATGGCATATCGTTCCTCGTTTTGTTATTGGCTCGTGCTGACTCTCCTTTTAGTCACGGGCCTCGGCTGCAGCCAGGGTGCGTCGAAGGGCAAGCAGGGCCAGGGTGGTGGTCAGCGCGGCGGCGGTGCCCGGACGAACATTTCTGTCCAAACTGCCACGGTTCAGCGCATTGCAGTTCAACGCCAGGTCGATCTATCCGGAACGCTCATCTCACCGGACCAGGCCCGCGTGAGCAGCGAAGTGGGCGGCATTGTACGGGATGTGCTGGTCGAAATCGGACAAGAGGTCAATGCAGGTCAGGAATTGGTCCGGCTGGACGAGAAGGAATTGGATCTGGCTTTGCAGCGGGCCGAGAGCGCGCTCCGCCAAACCGAGGTCCAGTTGGGGATGGATCCCGCCCGGCCCAATCAGCCGACCAACGATGAGAATATCGCCGCAATTCGAACTGCGGCCGCTAACCGCGATGACGCGCGCGCGCAAATGGCGCGGGCGCAGGAGCTGGTCTCCAAAGGCCTCCTGTCGAAAGCCGAATTAGACACCACAGACACGCGAGTCAAGATTACCGAAGCAGCCTATCAGGCCGCAGTCGAAAACGTTCAGTCATTGAGAGCGAGTCTGCAGGATCGGCGTGCATCCTTTGACCTCGCGAAGAAGAAGCTGGGGGATGCGGTGATCCGGGCGCCGCTGGCCGGCTCCATCTATGAACGGCTGGTTCAGCCCGGCGAATTCATTAGAGAGAACACGCCGGTGGTGACGATCGTGAGGATGAATCCGCTGAAGCTGAGAACAGCGGTCCAGGAGAAATACGCGAATCTGATCCGCCCGAGTCAAAATGTGGATTTCAAAGTCGAGTCGTACCCGAAGGACATGTTCCACGGCAGGATCGCATATATCAGTCCGGCGATCGAGCAGGGCACACGCACATTCATCGCTGAAATTCTGGTAGATAACCCTGCGCGCAAACTGAAGCCGGGTTTTTTTGCCCAGGGTCAAATCCTTGTGTCACGCGATGAAGGTGTTATGGCCGTGCCGGAGCAGACGATTTCTTCGCTCGCCGGTGTTGCTTCAGTGTTCGTGATAGAAAACGGAGTCGTGAAACAGCAGACGGTCCAGCTTGGCGAACGCGAAGATAAGTATTTCGAAGTAGTAAGTGGACTCAAGGGTGACGAGATTCTTGCTGCAAGCAATCTCAATGAACTCGTATCGGGTATGAGAATTGGTGACGGCGGCGGAGAAGAAACCGGACCGGCTGGAGGCGATCCCGCAGCGGGCGGTGGAGAGCGTCGTGGAGGAAAAGGACGGCGTGGGGGCGGAGAAGGAAAGGGTAACGGTCAATGAAGCTAGCAGAAGTCTGCATACGACGTCCGGTTTTCGCAATCATGATGTCCACGGCGCTGGTGACGCTGGGCGTGTTCTCTTATCGGACACTCGGCGTCGATCTCATGCCGAAGACCGAGCCTCCCAACGTCAACATCCAGATCCCTTTGCCGGGTGCCAGCGCGGAGGAAGTCGAATCTAGCATCACGAAACCCGTCGAGGAAGTGGTCAACACCATCGCCGGAATCGATGAGTTGCGGACGAACTCGAACCAGGGGAATATGAACGCCAACATTACGTTCGTCCTGGAAAGAGACATGGATGCGGCGATCCAGGACGTCCGTGACAAAATAGTCCAGGTCCAGGGCCGGTTTCCGCGTGATACGCAAATCGCGCGTGTAAACAAACAGGATCCGGATCAGGCTCCAATCCTGACGTTGGCGATTTCCGGAGATCGCGATCCGAGAGAGATCACTGAAATCGTCGACAAGAAACTCAAGCAGCCTCTGGAATCTCTCAATGGTGTCGGCGGAATAGAGTTCAACGGCGATCGCCGCCGGCAGATTCAGCTTCTACTGGACGCGGACAGGCTCACGGCTTACGGTCTGACGGCCGAGCAGGTTCGAAATTCCATCGAGCGTCAGAACATCGAAATTCCCGGCGGAAACTTCATAGCGGGGACTGCCGAAATCGCCCTCCGCACGATGGGAAGGCTGATGAACCTGCGCGATTTCGGCAAGATCGTCCTTTCACAGCAAAACGGGTCCGTCATCACTTTGAGCGATGTTGGACGCATAGAAGACTCGGTTCAGGAAATACGCCGGATTGCGCGGGTGGACGGCAGACCGTCGATTTCGCTCGAAATCCGGAAACAGTCGGGATCCAACACCGTTGCTGTCGTCGATGCGGTTATGGCGAGGCTTAACGGGCTCAAGTCGTCGCTGCCTTCCGACCTCGTGGTCACGACGCGGAGAGACCAGTCCACGTTCATCCGCCGGTCGATCGACGATATTCAGCATCACCTGGTTTATGGAAGCATTCTGGCGGCCCTGGTCGTGTTTCTGTTCCTGCGCAACCTCCGCAGCACGATTATTGCGGCGACCGCCATTCCGATCTCGTTGATCGGAACGTTCACGGTGATGAAGATTTTCGGCTTCACGCTCAACAACATGACGTTGCTGGCGCTCTCACTGGCAACAGGTATCGTCATCGACGACGCCATCGTTGTGCTTGAAAATATTTTCCGATACGTCGAGGAAAAGGGTGTGTCGCCACGGGAAGCAGCAGGAAAAGCGACGAGTGAAATCGGTCTGGCTGTGATGGCTACAACGCTCTCGCTCGTGGTGATTTTCCTGCCCGTTGTGTTCATTACTGGAACGATCGGACAATACCTGTTCAGCTTTGGAGTGGTATCCGCCGCGGCAATCTTGTTTTCCATGTTTGTGTCCTTCACGCTGACGCCGGCGCTGTGCTCCATGTGGCTGCGCCCGACCGATGCCGGCCACACGGCATCGAAGAACCGCGGTCTCTATGCGTTGATGGACCGTGGCTATGGACACATGCTGCGCTGGTGTCTGCATCACCGGTTCGTGATGCTGACGATTGCCGCGGTCGTCACACTGTCAGCGGCCTTGTTGTACCCGCGCATTGGCCAGGAGCTTGTTCCCGATGACGACCAGGGCGAATTCCAGGCCCGGATCAACCTTCCGAGAGGCACGAGTCTGGACGCGACCCAGGAATATGTGAAGGATGTCGAAGATATGCTTCGCGGTTTGCCTGAAGTGCAGACCGTCTTCACGAATATCAATTTCAGTCAGGCGGAGTACTTCGTTGGCATGACCCCATTGGAGAGCCGTACCCTGTCGCAACAGGATTTGATGCGGCAGACTCGAGCCATGCTCTTGCGGAGATTCCCCGGCGCCGGAACGCGAGCGTCCAAAGTTCGAGTCAGCGTGTCGGGTGGCACCGACATATCGGGAGCTTCGACGGCTAGCGGCGGCAACAACGGTGGCGGATATCAGAATCAGGGAAACCGGCTATTCATGGCGGTGATGGGGCCGGACCTCGAGCAACTGCAGGCATACGTCACCGACTTGAAGGACAGGCTCAGGACGATTCCGGGTGTCGTCGACGTGGAGTCGAATTTTGAAGCCACGCAGCAGGAACTGCGCATCATTGTGGACCGTGTTCGCGCTGCAGATCTCGGCGTGCAGATCGATACGCTTGCCAGCAATATCCGAACACTGGTTGGCGGACAGATATTGGATACTCAGTTCAAACAAGGCGACGAACAATACGAAATCAACCTTCGCCTCGACGAGCAGTTCCGGAACGATACCGGCAGGCTGGGCAATCTGCTTGTTCCGTCTGCGACGCAGCGCGTTGTGCGTTTGAGCGATGTAGCCCAACTGAAACTGGACTACGGCCCTCAGAACATTCAGCGGTATGCCCGCCAGCGGAACGTCCAGCTGGGCGCCAGCCTCGACGGTCTTCCGCTGGGCGACGCCGTTGCGGCGGTTCGCGAGAAGGTCGCCGAGCTGAACATGAAGCCCGGCTACAGCCTCATCTTCAGCGGCGGAGCGCGCCAGTTGGCTCAGGCCTCCAACGACTTCGGCATCGCGGTGATTCTGGCTGTCGCGTTCATCTACATGGTGCTCGCATCGCAATTCAACAGCTTCGTTCATCCGCTGACGATCATGACCTCGCTGCCGTTGAGCCTGCCCGCAGGCCTTCTGGCTCTGATGGCGTTCGGCATGACGATCAACATCTATAGCGCAATCGGCATGTTGATGCTGTTCGGAATCGTGAAGAAGAATTCGATTCTGCAGGTGGACTATACCAACACGCTGCGCGAGGAGGGCATGGAGCGCCACGAAGCGCTCGTATCCGCCAGCCACGTGCGGCTGCGGCCCATCCTGATGACGACGATTTCGATTATCGCCGGAATGCTTCCGATCGCATTTGGACGCGGCGCCGGCGCCGGCTCACGCGCCTCAATGGCCGTGACCATCATCGGCGGCCAGGTTCTCTGCCTGATGCTGACCCTCCTGGTCACACCGGTGGCTTACTCTTACTTCGATGATCTGCGCGAGTGGACTCCTGCCAGGCTGTTCAGGTGGGTGCGGCGCCGCGCCAGCCAGCCGGGTACGGCAAGTTTTTAATGTTCTAGGAAGATGGGCCGCGAATTACGCCAGTTACGCCAGCATTTGCGTAAATGGCCTATTTGCGGCCGTTCCCCCTGCCTTCTTTTCAAGGAGTTAATCAATGAAGCTCACTAGAATCGTTATTTCTATTTTGCTCGTCGCGACGCTGGCTGTGCCGGCCATGGCGAACTCGGATTGGGTGGAAGACTTTCTGCGCCGCTACGATCCTCCCAGGAGCGCCGGGGCGGGAGGCAGCAATGCTTCCAGTACGAACCTCGGCCAGCTGCTGCAAACGGGCATCGTGCCGGTGACGATGGCCGACGTCATCGCCATGATGATCGAGAGGAATCTCGACATCCAATCGAACCGGCTCGCTCCGCGATCCTCCTACTTTCAGAGCCTCGTCTTTTACCGAGCCCTTCAGCCGTCGATCCGGTTTGCAGGCACGGTCATCCGCAACAGCAACTTCAGCAACACGCAGCTCAACGGAGCTACCGTTTTGAACCAGTTGCGGGGACAATACGCGGTCAACTTCTCTCAGGCGCTTCCAACGGGAACGAGCCTCGCTGTGGATGCAACGATGAACCGCCAGTCGTCGAACAGCAGCCTGAATTCGTTCAACCCTTCGTATACCGGACAGATCACGTACACCGTGGGACAGCACCTGCTGCGCGATCGCGGACGCCTGATCAACACTCGCCAGATCCTGATTGGACAGAACAACGAAAAGATTTCGGAGACCCAGTTCGAAATCCAGGTCACCAATCTCCTGGTACAGGCGCAAAAGACTTACTGGGACCTGGTTTTTGCCGGCCAGGACCTGGACGTCAAGCAACGTTCGCTGGATCTTGCCAACAGGACACTGGACGAAAACAAAATGAAGGTGGAGATCGGAACACTGGCGCCCATCGACGTCGTTCAGACGCAATCGGAAGTCGCTTCGCGGCGCGAACAGATGGTGGTTTCGACCTATACCGTCACCCAAACGGAAGATCAGATCAAGAAGCTGACCTCCAGTGACAAAGATCCCTCGATGTTCCTCATCAAACTGCGCACACAGGAATCGCCGCGCCGCCCTGAGGGAATCCAGATTCCGAGCCTGGAAGAAGCCGTAAGAGTTGCGCTCGAAAATCGGCCGGAGATGCGGCAGGTGGATCTGGATGTGAAGAATAAGGATATTGATGTCCAGTACACGAAGAACCAGAAGCTGCCGGTCCTCGACGTCACGGCCGCCTACAACCAGAACGGCACCGGAGGTACGCATACGGAGCGCAGCGGTTTTGGATCGACCCAGATCCTCAACACCATCCCTGGAGGCATCTGGAATTCATTCGGCCAGCTCTTCGGTTACAACTACACCGGCTATTCCCTGGGCTTCTCATTGGTGATTCCCCTGAGCAACAAGGCCCAGCAGGCCGATTACGACCGCGCGCTGAATGAGCACCGGCTCTCGGAAAGCAAGTTCAACGTTACGGCTCAGGCCATCGCCCTGGAAGTGCGGAATGCACTTACTCAGGTGGAGATGAACCGGGCCCGCATCGAAACGGCACAGACGACTCGGGAACTTGCCGAGCAGCGGCTGGAGGCCGAACAGACCAAGTTCAGCCTGGGTACGTCGACACTCCGTTTCGTGCTCGAGGAGCAACGCAACGTCGCTCAGGCCCAGACCAATGAACTTCAGAATGTTGTGAATTTCACGAAATCGCTCGTCGATCTGGATAAGGCGATGGGATTGAGCCTGAAGAAGAACAACATCGAGATTGATAAGACGCTCGGCCAGGTGGCGGTGAAGATTACCACTCGGCCGGCGCAATACGCGGCACAGCAGTAGGTTTCAGAAACGAAGAAAGGTAAAGCCGCAGATTACGCGAATTACGCGGATGGGCGCATCTAAGGGTTTTTATGCGCCCATCCGCGTAATTCGCGTAATCTGCGGCTTACCCTCTCTTAACCTACTTCGCGGCGACGGATCCTTCCGTCTTCGGCACCAGGATCATCATTGTTACAGCGCGATTCTTCTCTCGTCCGTCGCGAGAATCGTTCGAGGCGACCGGCCGGGCAGCGCCCATGCTGATCTGATGGATCTTGTAGACCTGAACGTTCTTCTCAACTGCCAGGTAACGTCTCACCGACTCCACGCGGCGGTCGCCCAGCTTCACGTTGTAGTCCTTGCCGCCGACGGAGTCCGTTCGGCCCTGAAGAACCACGATTGAATCCGGATTCTGCTCCAGCATTCCTGCAACTTCATCCAATACGGCCATATACTTCCCATCCAGTTGGGCGCTGTCGAATTTGAATTGAACGGACTTCTCCGCTGTCATGGTGAAGTGATTTCTGTTCTGGAACTTCTGATCGAGGATCACGACGTCTCCGGCCGCGCGAGTGGCTACGGTCTGCGCCTGTCCCGCCTTCTGGTCGACGTTTTGAACATCCCCTTTCAGGCCGTTCATTCCCTGCGTCGTGCGGGTATCCAGGTCGGTCACTCGACCGTCCACGCCAGTAACTCGACCGTCCACGCTTGTAACTCTCTGGTTAACGCGGTCGACACTGTCGCGCGTTTCTTTGATCTGACCGTCGGTCGTATCGATGCGGGCATTCAACTGGTCCGAGGCTGTCTTCACTTCACCACGCGTGAACTTCCTCGTCGCCACGCAACCGAACGAAACACTGGCGGTCGCAGACATCAGCAGAAGAACTAACAGTTTTCGCATTTGGTAATCCTCCGATATCGCCGATCCCTTTTATACCGGCGCGCCTATCACTACGCAACGCTACTGCCGTTTGGCGCCGGGGAGGTTATATCTCTCGTTGAATGGGACTTAAGCGGGAAAGGAAGGATGGTGCTCGGGCCACTTGGAATCGGAATATATGGAAGATCTCCATGATCCTGTCCCCTTTCAAGGCACAGCGCGGCTGTAATTGGGATCTACGGTCGGGTGCGTCGCTGGGCGTCGATTTGTTTCATCCTGTCGAGCTCAGAACTCAGCTGACGAATGCGCTGATCCCGCGTCCTGGAGTCCGCGGCGAGCTGATCGACCTCGGAGTGAAGAGACAAGATCAACGCCGCCGGTGGTTTGAGAACGCCGCTGGGATATTCGTCCACCAGTTGTTTGAGAAGCATCGTTGCGCGCGGCCAATCCGGATTGGCGCTTCGCAGCACGTACGCCAGACTGAGACGGAACAATGCCTGTTCACGTTCATTCGACGGGGGAGAAAGGCGCAGACCCTGCTCATAATCGCGAATGGCGTCATCGTAGGCACCCGTGGAAAAGGCGCGATCCGCTCGTTCGAGCAAAGCCGGGGACGGAGGAGGGGAAGCAGGCCTTGGAGCGGGCGTTGAAGCAGGCGGAGGAGCCGCAACCCGCGTTGTCTTCTTTTGGCACGACGCCAGAGCAAGAATCATCGAGATTGCAACTGTGGCTATGCGCTTTGTCCGCATTTGATGACCTCTTCCTTCGCGGCAGGATGCAACATGAACGTGAACACGCTGCCGCCATTCGGATTGTCTTCGACCCAGATATCTCCCTGATGGGCTTCAACAATCGTCTTGCAGATCGCAAGACCAAGCCCGACTCCCTGCCCGGCCATTTTCCTTCCCTGTTTTACCTGGTGAAACTTGAGAAAGATCTTTTGCTTGTGTTCGTCCGGAACGCCAGGACCCGAATCCCTGACGGAAACCTGGATCGAGCCCTGCCTGCCCTCGCTTATCCGGCAAACGATCTCGCTGTTGCCTGGTGAAAACTTCAATGCATTGTCCACCAGATTGCCGATGACCTGCACGATTCGGTCACGGTCGCATTCAACAGGAACCGACGCATCCGATTCCAATCGAAGTTGTATGCTTTTTTCCTTAGCCTGTACCTCGAACTCTTCCATCACACCATTCAATATGGGTATGAGGTCATGCGGAGCCATGACGTATTCCATGTTGCCCGCTTCCATTCGCGAAACATCGAGCAGGTTGCCCACCATCGCAGCAAGACGCTCGGCGCTGTTGTAGCTGAGACGCAGCAGGCCTTTCTGCTGTTCATTCAAAGAGCCCGGGATTTCCTGAAGAAGCACGTGCATGACCTGGCGTATGGATGCAAGCGGCGCCTTCAAATCATGGGAAACGTGTGAAACGAAGTCCTTCTTCATCTGGTCGAGCTCGGCGAGCCGCGCGGCCATAGCGTTGAAATCGCGGGCCACTTCGGCAAACTCGTCGCCACCGTTAGCCGGGAGCCGATGCCAGAACTGGCCTTTGGCAATAGCGCGTGTTCCCTGAGTTAGACGGCGCAGCGGGAGATTGATGGCGCGGACGATCGACCACAGAACGAGCGCGCCCACCGCCAGCGCTACGAATTCCGCTATCCGCGAAAGCCGCTCGGCGCGCTGTCCGGCCTCGGCCGCGCGGGTCACCTCATCCCGGATCGAGACCTTGACCGCGTCATATGTCACTTCGGCTTGCGCCTGGAGGTGATCCATCGCGATCGTCAGGCTCGGGGGGAGGTAGTCCAATTCCTTGCCCTGGTTCTCTTTCTTGACGTGGCTGAAGATCTGCCAGTAATCATCAATGGCCAGCGAAAGCTGCTCGACGGCCATGCGCTCTCTGTCGGTGCGGACGTTTTTTCGCAAGTCGTGAATGTCCTCGCCGAATTCTTTCCGCATCTCTTCGAGCTGACGATCGTAGATCGGATCGTATGCAACGAAGTACTTTTGGGAAAACTCTTTGATGGTTGCGCTGAGCTGCGACAGATTGAGCGTGATGAAAGCGGATTGAAAGTTGATCGCCGACAAGTCCCGGTTGATGGACTGCATCTGCTGGATGACGGAAACCTGATATCCCAGCGCAGCAAAGGCCAGAAGCATCAGGATTCCCAGACCGCAAATAACCTTGGTCGAAACTTTCATGCCTCGATGCCGTACGTCTTGAGTTTGTTGTAAATGGTCTTCACGTCCACGCCGAGCTGGCGGGCGGCTTCGGCCTTGTTGTTGCCGGCATGTTCGAGAGTCTTGAGGATCAATTCCTTCTCTGCGTCAGCCACTGTCGTCGCGCCGACGGAAAAGATGACTTTTTCAGGCCGCAGCGCCGGATTGCGAAGGTAAGGCGGCAGATTCGTCTCTTCGATCCAGTCGCCTTTGGCGAGGACGACGGAGCGCTCGATAATGTTTCGCAATTCCCTGACGTTTCCCGGCCACGGACAGACCTTGAGCAAAGCCATGGCCTCGTCCGTAACGCCCTCGATACTGATGTGGTGCTTGCGGTTGAATTCAGTGATGAAATGTTGAACCAGAAGCGGAATGTCGTCCGGCCGGTCGCGAAGCGTGGGAAGCGCAATCGGAACCACGTTCAACCGGTAGAAGAGATCTTCGCGAAGCTTTCCTTCTTCGATGGCTTTCACAGGATCGCGGTTCGTGGCCGCAATCACACGGACATCGAACTCGAATTCGTGATTGCCGCCAAGCCTGCGCACGCGCCCGTCGCCGAGAACGCGGAGCAGCTTCGGCTGCAGCGACTGGGGCATCTCGGCGATCTCATCGATGAAGAGCGTCCCGCTATTGGCCTGCTCGAAACACCCTTGCCGCGTGGCAACGGCTCCGGTGAATGCGCCTCGCTCGTGGCCGAAGAGCTCGCTCTCAATCAACGATTCGGGGATTGCCGCAGCGTTGATTGCCACGAAGGGCTTGGACTCGCGCTTGCTCAACCGGTGAATGCTAAGCGCGGCCATTTCTTTACCAGTGCCGCTCTCGCCCGTAAGCATTACCGACACGTCGCGCCCGGCAACGCTCTCGATCAGCTCGAAGACGTCGCGCATGGATTTGCTGGCACCCACAAAATCACCAAGACCGCCTTCGGTCTCAATGCGGACGTTCAGGCGCTTGGCCTTGCGGCGGAGTTCCAGCTCTCGTTCAGCGTCGTCGAGCAGGGATTTCAGCTTCGGAAGATCCGTCAGCGGTTTGGTAAGAAAATCCCGCGCACCCTGTTTCATGGCTTCAACGGCCATGTCGATGCTGCCTTGAGCGGTAATAAGCAGTACCGGCCGGTGTGGGTCACCTGCCTTGAGAGTTCGCAGAAGTTCGAGGCCGGAAATCTCCGGCATCACGACATCAGTGATGACGATGTCTGGATCCTGCCGCTCAACGATGCTGGTGGCCTCAGCCGCATCACATGCTTGAAGCACCTCGAATCCCCAGTTCTGGAGAAGCAAAGAGAGCGACGCTCGGATTCCCGGGTCATCATCGACGACTAGAAGTTTTCTTTTTCGTGCAGTCACGGATAATACCTGTCTGAAAATAATACTGTGTTGGGCTCTGCCTGTACAACTGTAGCTATTAAAGAGGAGTGCCGTATGTCTGATCTAAAGCCGATTAACTTCACTAGAGGGATTCCCGCCATTGAGTCCTTTCCTGTGGACGATGTCATCGACGCTGCCGTCGCTGCCCTTAAGGCACACGGCCGCACGATCTTGCAATACGGTGCCGCGATTGGTTTTGCACCGCTCGTGGAGTGGCTTGCACAGTGGCAAGGCGTTAAAACAAATCAGGTTCTGACGAGTAACGGGTCCCTGCAACTCGTTGAGTTTCTGTGCTGGCACCTGGTGAAACCCGGCACGATCGTATTCACGGAGGCGCCGACCTATGATCGTACACTGGTTCTCCTGCGACGACACAAGGCGCAGGTGATCGGCATTCCTTTGCAGGCGGACGGTCCCGATATCGGCGCCCTCGAGGTGGAGCTTAAAAAGCACACACCCCTCTTCTTCTATATCATCCCGGACTTCCAGAATCCGGCCGGCGCAACCTGTTCGGCTGAAAAACGGCGCCAGATTGCGGCTCTCGCGGAGAAACACAACTTTCTGTTGCTCGAGGATGCTCCGTACCGCCAGCTTCGATATCGCGGCCGCGAGGAACCCCGGCTACTGGACCTTGCACCGGCCCGGACGCTCCACATGAGTTCCTTCAGCAAACTCATAGGACCCGGACCTCGCATCGGATTCATGTTTGGTGAACCGGCTTTGATTTCGAAGATTGCAGAAGTAGCCGGAGACACCTACATTTCGCCGAACTTCCTCGCTCAGGGAGTCGCTTATGAATGGTGCCGGCGCGGGCTGCTGGAACCGCAGATCGAGAACCTCAAGGCGCTGTATGCGCCGCGTCTGGACGCCTGTCTGGCTGCGCTCAGAAAATACGTGCCGGATGCGAAAGCGACGCGTCCCGACGGCGGCTTTTTCATCTCCATTACGTTGCCGGACGGCGTTCAGACCACGGCCGTGCGCACGGCCGCTGCGAAGCGAAATTTGAACCTGGCCGACGGTCTGGCGTTTTTCCCGAACGGTGGGGGCGAACGTTTCCTGCGGCTGCCGTACTGCGCTCTGACAACCGCGGAAATCGACGAGGGTATCCGTCGGCTCGCGGATACGATCAAGGAACTGTAGGCGCCTACAGCAAAACGGATACGGGTTTCGAGACTCTGCGGTCGGCACGATATTTCCAGAAAGCAGGCAATACCGGAATGCACAGCAGCACGGCGACGAGGCATACAAAACCGCCGCTGACGACGGAAATGTTGTTGGAAGAGATCGTGGCGACCCATCCCGCCCGCGCGTTTCCCAACAATGGTCCGCTCAGGTAGCTGATCATCTCGACACCTGCCAGGCGGCCGCGGAGTTCGGTGGGAATGGTTTCATTCCAGATCGTTGCTCGAAAGACTCCGCTGACGGCGTCTGCAGCGCCGGCCAGGGCGAGGCAAAACACCGCCGCCCCCAGAGTGGGAGCGAATCCGAGAATGACAATGGCCAGACCCCAGACTGCGGCAGCGATGACCACAGCGGCACCATGTCGATCCACTTTGGAAGTCCAGCCACTGAACACCGAAGTGAATAGACTTCCGATTGGAATTGCCGCATACAGCCAACCGGCAGCCTTGGCGCCGCCCCATATGGAAGCCATCGAAGGAAAAAGCGCCATCGGCATGGCGAAAGTCATCGCGACCATATCGACGGCGTACGTGCCGATCAGCTCAGGCCGGCTTATGGCGTATTTCAGACCTTCGAGAATGCTTCGAAGACCCGGCCGGCCGGCTCGATCGCTCGGCGGCATTCTGCGAATCAACGCCAATGCGATAAGCGATACGAGGAAGCTGAGCACGTCGATGGCGTAGGTTATCGATATTCCAAAAGAAGCCATCGCGAGACCGGCCAGCGCGGGCCCACCGATGGCGCTTACCGAAAACCGCAGGAAATTGAGAGCCGATACTGCGGTGAGATCTTCCCGATCGACCAGAAGAGGAGTTGTTGCGTCAAGAGCCGGCCGATGAAATCCGTTGACTCCGGCCATCGCGGCACTGAGAACGAAAATGAGTCCCACGCTCGGATGCGGGACGAGACTGTTGATCATCAGCAACAGCGACCCGCCGGTCATCACGAACTCGGAAACGATCAGAAGGCGCCGGCGATCCATCGCATCCGCATAGGCCCCGCCCCACAACGCGAACAGCAGGAGCGGTATGAGCTGCGCCGCGCCAAGCATGCCGACCATAAAGCTGGAATGCGTAAGCTCGTAAACCTGGTACGGCACCGCCACGTACGTGAACATGCTTCCAAACATGGAAACAAGCTGGCCCACGTACAGCAGTCTGTAATCGCGATGTTTTCGCAGCGGCGCGATGTTCAAAATCATGGGTGGAAAGATTAGCACGAGGGCCGATTCGAGGTTTAACCGCGTAATTCGCGTAATCCGCGGCTAAAAATCCTTCTTTCTGCAAAACAGGGAGAAATCCGGCTAAACTCGAATCATGCCGGCCAAAACCACAACTAAAACCAGGCGCAAACGGGTCCCTCGCAAAGCAAAACCAGGGTCGAGCGGACTCGAGCCCATCGATTGCAAGCTGAACACTTCCGACGGTTCCATTCGTGAAGTTGTCACGCGCGTGGAGAAGGAGGGCGGCAGCGTGGCCGGATCATGGAGGGATCCGCTGGGCGGCAAGCCGCTGGTCATCGCAATCCTGCCGATAGACCGCATTGAGCCGACACCGTTTCAGCGGGACCTATCGGAAGCGCACCACAAAAAACTGGCGGGAGTGATCCAGAAGACGGGCACATTTCTCGATCCGGTAATTACCGTCCCGGCGCCGGACAGCGGTTTCTGGACGCCGAATGGACGCCATCGACTGGAAGCGATGCGGCGGCTGGGCGCGAAAGCCATCACCACGCTGATTGCGCCGGATCCGCAACTCGCCTGGCAGATCCTGGCACTCAACACAGAAAAAGCTCACAACCTGAAGGAACGATCGCTGGAAGTCGCACGCATCTATCGCGGCCTCATTGACGAAGACGCCTCGCGCCAGGAAACCGACTTCGCGTTCTATCTGGAGGAAGCCGCGCTCGTAACACTTGGCTTCTGTTACGAGAAGAAGCCGGTCTTCGCCGGCGGCGCCTACCATCCGATCCTGCGGCGGCTCGAGGAGTTCTCCGAGGAGCCATTGCGCAAGACCGTCCGCGAGCACGAGAAGCGCGCGGAGATGGTTCTCGATCTCGAGGAGCAGGTCTCCGATGTTGTAAAACGGCTGAAAGAGCGCGGCCTTACGAGTCCTTACCTCCGCACGTTTGTGGTGGCCCGGATCAATCCTCTCCGCTGGATCAAAGGAGACCCGCCGCCGCTCGAGCAGGTGCTCAAAACCATGCGAGAGCGTGCCGGCAAGTTCAATGTGGAGAAGATCAAGCCCCAGGATCTGGCGTCGATGGCGGGGGCGCCCCCGGATGAGGAGTAGGGGAAACCCAATCACTAATCAGTGATTAGTGATTTACGTCACACCTCAATGAGGGCATATGGCTGCTCCGGAGAGACCTTCAGCATTACCTGCATGCAGCAGTTGTATACCGGAATCCCTTTAATGGTTTTCCCCTCATAGGTGCCGCGATGGGCATGACCGTGGAATACGACATTCACATCATAGTGGTCTATGGCCTCGGCAAGGCGTGACGATCCTAGAAATGGAAAGATCTCCGGCGGCTCGCCCGCTACCGTAGCTGGTATAGGCGCGTAATGCAGGAGCACGACGACCTTCTCGGTATCGAGCGCCTTCAATGCCACTTCCAGTTTCAGCGATTCGTTGACCGCCTCCGTGACATAGTGCTTGATCGCGTCTTCTCCAAACGGCGTGAGCATGTGTTTATCGAAGCCGCCGCCGAAGCCCTTCACACCGGCGAATCCCACGTCTTTGAGGATGAAGGTTTCGCTTTCGTCGAGAATCGTGACCTTCGCCGCCCGCAGGATCTTCCTGACTTCTTCCACGTGCCCGCTCTGGTAGTCGTGATTCCCAAGCACGGCCACGACAGGAACCCGGCAAGAGCGCAGGTCATTGGCCAGCTTTTGGGCTTCCACCGGTAATCCGAGGTGAGTCAAATCTCCGCAGAGAGCGACGACATCCGCAGTCTGCGATATCTTCTCGAACAAACCCTGCAGCGCATCAGTGGAATTCTCGTGAACGTGCAGGTCACCCAGGGCGGCGACGCGCACCTTACCCGACCCTTCGCTCATTTTCTCCTCCAACAACATCCGCGAAACCCAATTCGGTGACGTCCACCGTGTAGTCCGCAACAGAGAACATCCTGCCGCGGCACACTTTCATCTTTGGCGTCGGCAACTCGAACTGGTGTTGCAGCCGGGAAAGCAGTTCCTTCAAAAGCCAGCTCGGAATCTTTTCGCGCTCGGAGGGATAAATGAACCGAAAATTCAGAAGGTGAACCAGCAACACTTCCCAGTACTGCTCCAGTGAACTCAACAACCGCTCCCAATTGATTTCCTGATGCTTCACCAGAATGAGATGCGCAATATCGGCACCGTCATAGCGGTCGCGGTTCTGGATAAAGACTTTGGACCAGATGAGGTCGGTCACGGACGGGATCTTTACTTCGTAGTTGAAAAATTTTGCCGTTTTCGAATCCTTGAACCAGTCATCGGTGACTGGCGCCACGAGATTGGAAGAACCGAAGATGAGGTCGACGTAAAACTTGCCTTTGAAGATTTTCGCGATCCAGCGCTCGTCGGAAACCTGAGTCTTGTATCCCAGAGATGTGAACTTGTTGAGGATTTTGGGATAGTCACCCGCCTTGCAGAAGATGTCGATGTCTTTCGTCGGACGTCTCAGGCCGGTGTAGGAATTGACAGCAAATCCTCCGGCTACCATAAAAGTGAATTTCGAGTCTTTGAGGATCTTCAGGACTTCCGCATAGAAAGAATGAGCCCGGGGGGCCGGATCAGTCTTCATTATCTCAGTATATGGAAGGTGACGAGGAATCCAAATCCAGGAATTTACCGGGGAAAGGAAATTGGCCGCGAATTACGCGAATTACACCAACATTCGTGTAATTCGCGTAATTGGCGGCTAGTCTTTTCGTTCTCCAGAGGACAACACAGCTGGCATCTGTAACTCGTTTCCGTACTCTTCTACCACTCTCCGGATTTCCGATCGAATAGCTGCGAGCACTTCCGCCTTTTGAGCGCGCAGGAGCGCGGCATTCCGGACCGAAGCGTTGAAGAAAATTTCGAAAAGAGCGTTGGAGGATGGCAGGCGCCAAACCTGTTTGACGTGGCCGATTACCGGATCCGAAAACCCTGCGGCAATCAGTGCGTGCTTCGATTCTTCGGGATCACTGAATCGAAAAAACGGCGGACCAGGCGGGATTGGAACGTTCATGTTGCCATGTTTCTGAATCGCACCGAGTATGATTCCGAATCCAATGGCCCTGTCCGGCGTGTCCCAAACTGTAAATGCTACGCGTCCGCCGGGCCGCAGCACTCGATGTGCTTCCGAAAGCGCCAGTTCGGGCCGGGCCAGATGCAGCATTCCGTAATTCAGGACGACTGCGTCGAAGGAGGAATCGGAAAAAGAGAGTTGCTCTGCATCTCCTTCGCGGAACTCCACCGACGGATAACGGCGGCGCGCCTCCTCGACCATCGTGGCTGAGAAATCCACTCCAACGGCGCTCGCGCCGCGAACGGCTGCCGCTCCCGCGGCATAGCCAGGTCCGCACGCGACGTCCAACACGCGCACGCCTTCGGTCACCTTGGCCGCATCGAGTAGTGCAACGACAGACTGGGTAGTGAGGGCAGCGAAAGCGTCGTGATATCGAGTCGCAACTTCCTGCCAGCCTTCATGTTCAAATTCATGAAACGCGGCAGGATCGACGTTGTTGCTCACGGAAAGGCTTATCCCTGGGGAAAACGTGGACGGCCCCGCGGAATGTGCCTGAATTGCGCGATATCGTCGCCGGTCAGACGAATTCGCGCCGGGGCCTGGATTCCCTGATTCTGGAGAATAACGCGAAGCTTCTCGTAACAGATTTTCGCGCTCTCCTGAAACGTAATGCGGTTGGCGCCGGAAAACATCGGCGCCGGAATGACGAGGGACACCCGGGTCGACTCCTGGCCTGACCCGGTGACGGAAAAATCAAATCGACGGCCGTCTTCAGTGCTTTCAAAGCCGATATAACGAATATTTTGCTTGTTCTCTTTCATAATGCCGGCGGTCATTATACTTGAATCATGGTCAATGGTGATGTCCGATTCGCCCTTACATTTCACGACGCCACAAAGCATTCGGCCTGGAGCATTCAAGCCAATCCGCACTACCTGGACTGGCAAAACCGGCCCCTGCCCTTCAAGATCTATACGTCGATTGACCCGATCCCGCTGCCCCGGGATGCAGATCCCACGGGCTTTTCAGCCCTTTCGGCCATTGCCGAGAAGGACATACAACCCGGGGGGGAGAAAATTCCGGCTCTGAAAGACCTCGCGCGAATTCTCTTTTTCTCGGCTGGAATCACGAAAAAAAAGACTTATCCCGGGGGCGAGATGTACTTTCGAGCGGCGTCGTGTACCGGTGCGCTGTACGCGTTCGAGTTGTATCTGGTGTGCGGTGACCTGGCGGATCTGAAGGCCGGCCTTTATCACTTCGGGCCCGGGGACTTTTCTTTGCGATTGCTGCGACAGGGCGATTATCGCGGGATGCTGGCGCACGCAACGGGCGGCGAAACCCGCGTGGCGCATGCCCCCGTGACCATTGTCTGCGCGGGGACGTATTGGCGGAATTCGTGGAAGTACCGGGCGCGAACGTACCGGCACTTCGGATGGGACAACGGAACAATGCTGGCGAACATGCTCGCGATGACCAGTGCGCTCAGGCTGCCCGCGGAAGTTGTCTGCGGTTTTGTCGATTCGGAAGTGAACCAGTTGCTGGACGTGGACCCGGAACACGAGGTCGCGTTCTCGATGGTCCCGATTGGACATCTGAACCCGGGTCCGCCTGAAGCCTCGCTCGATATTCCAAAGCTCGGCCTGCCGACGGTTCCGCTCTCGAACCATGAAGTGGATTATCCGGAAATGCGTGAGATGCACGAAGCGTCGTCGTTGGCGACAGCGCAAGAAGTCGTTGAGTGGAGGGCGCGGGCTAAAGCTCGCGACTACATTGAGGAGATGCGGGCTTCAAATGTAGTCGCGGGCTTCAGCCCGCGTGACACGATCGAAGAGGTGATTCTGCGGCGAGGATCGAGCAGGCAATTCGAGAGGCAGCCGATTACATTGGAGCAGCTTTTGACGATGCTGCGGGCCGCGACGCAGGGGATCCCCGCAGACTTCCTTACGCCGCACGGCACACAGCTCAACGATCTTTACCTGATCGTCAACGCAGTCGATGGCCTGCGGCCCGGCGCTTACGTTTACGATCGAGAGGCGGGCGATCTCCACCTCCTCAAAGAAGGCCAGTTCCGCAACGAGGCGCGATACCTCGGCCTCCAGCAGGACCTGCCCGGCGACGCCGCCGCGGATGTTTTCTTTCTGGCCGACCTTGAAGCCATTCTGGCCCGCTTCGGCAATCGTGGTTACCGTGCCGTCCAGCTGGAGTCCGGAATCATTGGCGGAAAACTCTACCTCGCCGCCTACGCCCAACACCTCGGCGCCACGGGCCTTACGTTTTTCGATGACGATGTGGTCAAGTTCTTCTCGCCTCACGCCGGCGGGAAAAGCGCCATATTTCTCGTAGCGCTGGGAAAAGGCCGGAAGGTAAGATAACTGGCTACACTCGTGGAAGATCGAATAGTAAGACATCGCCGTCCTCGCGGCGAAACCTACCGCCTCAACGTCGTCCTGATTCCGATGCTGCGCGGGATAGGATGTCTCATTCTATGTGTCTATGTTCTTGTCTATGACCTTATAATCGCGCCTTCGCCGTGGCAGGAGTCCCTGAATTTCGTTCTGATCGCCGGCGCATACTGCCTGGGCTCGTGGCTGCTTCTCCGGCAGGCCTACGCAAAGTTCAAAAAATCCGACATCGCCCTCTTCTTTCTGGTGACGGATCTTCTGTTATGGCTGTTCGCAATCTATCGAACAGGCGGCGATCGAAGTTTCCTTTTCTTCCTCGGCATCGTCCGCGTTGCCGACCAGGCGTACACGACGTTCAAACGGGTCCTCGTGTTTGCGCACCTCACGGTCATTGCTTACGCGCTGCTGATCTTGTATCTGGTCGTGATCGAAGGCCGTCCCGTCGATCTTCGTTTGGAATTCCTGAAGATGCTGTTTATCTACGGCGCGAATATGTACCTGGCAATCACATCGCGGCCGGCCGATGTCCTGCGGAAGAGGAGCAGGCACGCGGCTCGTGAAGCGCGCCGTCTGAATTGGCAATTGATACGAAACTCAAAGCAGCTGGAGGAAGCCCGTATCCGGGCCGAAGCGGCGAACCAGGCCAAGAGTGAGTTCCTGGCGAACATGAGCCATGAAATCCGCACGCCGATGAATGCCATTCTCGGCATGACCGAGCTGGCGCTGGCGTCGAAGCTCACGCCCGAGCAGCAGCGATACCTCACGACCGTACAATCGTCGGCGAATACGCTCCTGCAGGTCCTCGATGACATTCTCGATTTCTCGAAGATCGAAGCCGGGAAGCTGGATATTCATCCGAGTTCGTTCAATCTTCGTGACACGCTCAATGAAACGCTCGAAATGCTGTCGCCGCGGGCCATCGAAAAGAACATCGAGCTGGCTTGCAAGATATCCAACCGAATGCCGGAACAGCTGGTGGGAGATTCCAACCGGCTGCGGCAGATCCTGCTGAATCTGGTCGGCAATGCGATCAAATTCACGGACGCCGGCGAAGTATTTGTGACGGTGGAGCGCGACGGAGAAGCGTCATCGGAGGCTATACTGACGCATTTCGTCGTGACGGATACGGGCATTGGAATTCCTTCCGATAAGCAGCGCGTGATTTTCGATTCTTTCGTGCAGGCCGATGGTTCCATGACTCGCAGGTACGGAGGAACCGGGCTGGGGCTTGCGATCTGCTCTCAGCTGGTGCAGTTGATGGGTGGACGCATCTGGGTGGACAGCCAGGTCGGCCGCGGCAGTTCTTTCCATTTCACTGCATGTTTCGCCGCGATCCAGGCTCCCGCCGGTGAACAGAAGCCTGCGGAAAAAACGCTCAGGAAAGCGGAGCGGTCACTGCACGTTCTTCTTGCGGAAGATAACGAAGTGAATCAACAGCTCGCTTCCGAGCTTCTTCAAACCCGCGGGCACTCAGTCCGAATCGCGCAGAATGGAGTTGAGGTGCTTGCGGCGCTTGCGGTTGAGCGCTTCGATGCAATTCTTATGGATGTCCAGATGCCGCAAATGGACGGCTTCCAGGCCACCGCGATCATTCGCGAAAAGGAAAAAGCGACCGGCGGCCACATCCCGATTGTCGCAATCACAGGCTACGCGATGAAAGGCGATCGGCAACGCTGCTTCGATGCCGGTATGGACGCTTACCTTTCAAAACCCATAAGATCGCAGGAACTTTTCGAGATTGTCGAACACTGCGCGTCCGTAAACTCCCTACAAAAGACGTATTTGGCACCCCTCTTGCTCGACAACGAGTAGGAGGCAATCAAAATGAAAAGGGCCGCCGGCCTGTTGGTCACCGTGCTCGTCGTACCTGTACTTCTTCAAGCTCAGGTGATCGCTTACGACTATTCCAAGCTTTACGAACGCTCAAAACCGGCAATCGTTCAGGTGACAACGGATGACGGCTCTGGGTCAGGTTTCCTCGTAACTCCGCAGGGTCATATCGCGACGAATTACCACGTGGTTCGGAATTCGAGATATCTGGCCGTGCAATTTCCAGATGGGAGAAAAGTCAAGGCGGCTGTGGCAGCCGTCAATCCTCAATATGACATGGCCGTTCTCAAAGTGAACAGCGAAGTGGTCGATGGAATCCGTCCGCTCGAGGTTCTGCCTGCGGACAAAGAGGATTCGATTCGGGTCGGAGTTCCTGTGGTGGCCATCGGTTCTCCGTTGAATCAAAAATTCCTTATGACGCAGGGAATTCTGTCTAAGGTCGATGAGACGACATTGCTTGGCGATTTTCTGCTGCAGGCGGGCAATTCGGGTGGACCGCTTTTGAATTGCAATGGCCTTGTCATCGGAATCAACACCTTCGGCGAATCCGCCATCGGCGGCGCTATTCGCATCTCCGCGCTGCGAGACTTCCTGGAATCGGATCTGATCAATCAAAGCGCCGAGACGGAGCCGTCGGCGGATCTCCTGAAATCAGTGAGGGCTGAGCGATATCCAGTCACGATCCTCAACCAGAAGATCGAAACCGAACCGTTCGAATGGGATGCTTACAGGCTGAAAGCAGGAGATTTCACCGTCACCGCAGTCACACCGGTCCTGATCGGCAAGCTGTCGGTTCTGCAGCAGAAGGCCAGAGCGATAAATCGCTATGTTCGGCGCGCCAAAAACATCTCGGACGCCTCGTTTCAGGGAGTCGGCGAACCGTATTACGAGTGGCATCGCGCAACGGAGACTTCCCTGGACTATGCCATCACGTTTGACATCCGTCCTGACAGCGGCCCCGTAAAGCAAAGCTCTGCCTCGAAGATAGTGTCGCCTCTACTGCTGTTTGGTAAACACAGCAAGCGCGAAATGGAGTTTAAAGCCGAGTTTTTCGACTTTCGCATTTACCGGGACGGCGAACTGATTGAACCGATCATGCCCGGGCGATCGGTTGTCGAGGGCACCTCCGATCGGAAAAACAGCTATTTTGTGGATCAGGCCTATGCCGGCAGCTATATCTATTCCCCGGACGATTTCATGACAGGTCGCGAATTCCGGATGCAGATCATTGATGCCCGAAAACCACATGAAGTTCACAAAGAACTGATCTTGACGGCGGATTCCAAGCTAATCCGGCAATTGCGGTCCGATTTCACCGTAACCCCGCGGATTTTCCTGACCCAGGCGCCGTGAAGAATTGTGTGACAAAGGTGTAACGTTGAAATCGCGGCGTCTTCAGAGTAAGATAGTGCCAGTCATGATCGAAATCTTCATTTCAACATCCCACCCCAGACCGGCCCTGTGAGATCTCTGAGGTAACAATGCCTGTCCGTCTCTTTGTAGGGAATCTTCCCTATGACGCTACCGAAGGCGAGATCAGAGCGCACTTCTCGTCGGTAGGAAATCTCTCGTACGTGTCGATCCCGCTTGATCGCGAGACCGGCAAGAAGCGCGGATTCGCTTTCGTTGAGTTTGCGGATGAGCAGCAGGCCCAGGAAGCCATCCGCCAGTTCAACAACCAGCCATTCAAAGGCCGGCCCCTCGCCGTGAACGAGGCCCGTGCCCGTGATGCCAGTCCTCGACCGCCAGGCGGATTCCGGCCGCCTCCCGGACCTCCTCGGCCCATGGGAGGACCCATGCGCAGTCCCAGCCCAGATTTCGGAGATCCGGGCGCGGCTGAGGCATCTCGAGGCGATCGTCCCCGCAAGAATTTCGGTCCCGACGCCAAGCCGGCCCGGAGCCGTTCGCCCAAATTCAGACCTGAAGGCGGGAAAAAGGCCTTTAAGGAGAGATTCACCGGCCAGATCTTCGGACCCGATGACGAGGAAGATTCCGGTACCGAACCGGAGATCGATAATTTCGCTACCGGCTCCGAAACGGACGAAAAGTAGCTACAGGAAACAAGAAGGATAGCCACATTCTTTCGTTGTAGCGGCGGTCTATGACCGCCGACAGTACAGCAACTTGCAGCAGCGTCGGCGGTCATAGACCGCCGCTACAACGCTAGATGTGGCTATCCTTCTTGTTTTCTCCCTTAGACCGAATCGCCCCTCAGGCTGTCTACACAGTCATGCAAAATGCGATTACCCACCTGCTCAATCGGATCGGCTTCGGTCCGCGGCCAGACGACATTGAGCGGGTTCAGGAAGCCGGGATCCAAAAATACCTCGATCAGCAGCTTCACCCGGAACGAATCCATGACGCAGTAGCCGAGGCGCGGCTTGCCTCGATTCCTTCTCTCACCATGAGGACCCCGCAGCTCCTGGAGAGCTATCCAGCCGTACAGAAACTCGCGCGGCAGTTCAGGATACGGCAGGGCGACGAGAATAAACGTGACGTGCGCCGGCAAGTGCTCGCTTATTACGAAGAGAACGGTCTCAATCTTCCGCAGAGACTTCTCCAGGAACTCGAATCCCAAAAGATCGTTCGAGCCGCCCACAGCGAACGTCAGCTCCAGGAAGTGATGACCGATTTCTGGTTCAACCACTTCAATGTTTTCTGGTCAAAGAATGCGGATCGATGGCTCACCACCGCATACGAAATGAACGCGATTCGTCCCAATGTCCTCGGAAAATTCAAAGACCTGCTGATGGCCACAGCAAAGAGTCCGGCGATGCTCTTTTATCTGGACAACTTCCTTTCGTCCTCCTTGAAAGGCATCAATGAAAACTACGCGCGCGAATTGATGGAGCTGCATACACTCGGTGTCGATGGGGGCTATACGCAGAAGGATGTTCAGGAAGTCGCGCGCGCTTTCACTGGATGGAGCATCGATGGCCCTCAGCGAAACGGCGAGTTCATGTTTCGTCCTCGTATCCATGACGATGGTGAAAAGATTGTGCTCGGTCACAGGATCAATGCCGGCGGAATCAAGGACGGCGAGATGGTTCTGGAGATTCTTGCCCGGCATCCGGGCACCGCGCATTTCATCTCCACAAAGCTCGTGCGGCGTTTTGTCAGCGACAATCCGCCGGAAGCGCTGGTGAAACGCGTGGCGGATGTTTTCAGAAAGACCGATGGGGACATCCGCGAAATGATGCGCACGATAGTCACATCGCCCGAATTCAATTCCGCGGAAGCGCAGGGGGCAAAGACGAAGACTCCATTCGAATTCGCCGTTTCCTCGATCCGGGTGCTTGACGGCTCTACCGACGGCTCGCGCCAACTGGCACAGGCAATCGCGCGCATGGGTCAGCCCCTTTATCAATGTCAACCGCCGACAGGATTCCCCGACCGTGCCGACCACTGGATGAGCAACGGTGCGGTAGTCGAGCGGTTGAACTTCGCAGTGGCTTTGAGCGCAAATCGAATTCCCGGCACGACAGTCAGAATTGACGACTCGATGAAGTCGATCGCGTTGAAGCTGGGATCACCGGAGTTTCAAAAGAGGTAGAACATGGTCGTAACACGTCGCGATTTCCTGAAGTCCAGCGGCCTTGCGTTGGCCGCCTTCGTCGCCGCGCCGAACGTCTGGGCTGGAAAAGAACATCCCATTATCATTGCCATTTTCCAGCGAGGCGCGGCCGATGGACTCTCCATGGTGGTTCCTTTCGGAGACAAACACTACTATTCAGTCCGGCAACAGATCGCGATTCCGGAACCCCTCAGCAGCGGCGGTGAGCGAGCGATCGACCTTGATGGTTTCTTCGGGTTGCATCCGGCGCTCGACTCGGTGAAGCCGATTTACGACCAGGGCCATCTGGCTATCGTCCATGCCGCCGGATCGCCGGACAACACACGATCTCATTTCGACGCGCAGGACTACATGGAATCCGGGACACCTGGCAACAAGGGCGTCGCCGACGGCTGGCTCAATCGATACATACAGGCGGATCTGGAAAGTGATTCCACACCATTTCGCGCCATCGCCATCGGTGCGAATACACCACGGTCCCTGATGGGTACGGCGCCGGCGGTTGCTATGAACCGCATTGCCGACTTCGGAGTTCACGGCGGAGGGGCTACTCCGGAGATGGAAAATGCCTTTGCGGAAATGTATCGCGATACATTCGATGCCGTGAAATTGCTTCGGCGCGCCAACCCGCAACAGTACGAGCCGGCGCATGGTGCGAATTATCCAAATTCTCCTTACGGGCAGGCGCTCCTCCAGATCGCGCAATTGGTAAAAGCGGACATCGGCCTCGAGGTCGCATTCGCTGATGTTGGCGGCTGGGACACGCACGCGAATCAGGGTTCGTCACGCGGCCAGTTGGCGAATCACCTGAAAGAATTTGGCGATGGCCTCGCCGCACTGTATCGCGATCTCGATGACCGTATGCGCAACATCGTGATCGTGACCATGACGGAGTTCGGAAGAGCCGTCCGGCAAAACGGCTCGGGCGGCACCGATCACGGGCATGCCAGTTGCATGTTCGTCTGCGGTGGTCCCGTGAAGGGAGGAAAGGTCTACGGCCGCTGGCCCGGGCTCGCCCCCGAACAACTCTTTGAAGGCCGCGACCTGGCGCTAACTACCGATTTCCGCGACGTTCTGGCAGAGCTTCTGGTGAAACACATGGGCGCGAAAGATGTGTCGAAAGTGTTTCCACAGTTTAGACCTGGCGGTACTCTGAAGCTGCTTTAATCCGGGCGCGCTGGGTTTCCCGGGTGGCATCCGGTTGCCGATAGTGGTAGCCAGAGGGGTACGCAACTGTAGCGGCGCTCTGGGAGCGCCGGACTTTTCTGGAATCAACGAAATACCGGCGGTCATAGACCACCGCTACAGTTCTTCCGGCCTTCCTCCGGTAGGGAATTCATCTTGCTCACTCCTCCCCGATGGCTCAGATCTTCCATCGCAGCACGAATGCCATCTCGCGTTTAACAATCTTCGGTGGAATCTTCGTGGTTGTGGTTGTAACGGCCGCCTGGGCCGGCATCATTCGCTCGGCCTACGTGACCGGCCAGGACGTTGTGCGCGAGCAGCCCGTGCCATTCAGCCACCAACATCACGTCGCCGGCATCGGCATCGACTGCCGTTACTGCCACACGACCGTCGAGCAGATTTCCTTTGCCGGAATACCCGCCACGGAAGTGTGTATGAACTGCCACAAGCAGGTTTGGGCGGACAGTCCCACGCTCGAGCCGGTTCGCGCAAGCCTCCGCGAAAACCGGCCGATCCAATGGATACGCGTGAACAACGTGGCAGATTTCGTCTATTTCGATCACAGCATTCATATTCACCAGGGAGTCGGCTGCGAAACCTGTCACGGTAGGGTCGATCAAATGCCGCTGACGTGGCGGGCCGAAGCTCTCCGCATGGAATGGTGCTTGAATTGCCATCGTTCTCCTGAGAATTATCTCCGCCCGCGTGAGGAAGTTTTCACGATGGGTTGGCAGCCTTCAATTCCGCAACAAGAACTGGGGCGGCAACTCGTGAGGCAGTACGGCATTGATCCGCCCGCGAAATTGACCACTTGCTCGATCTGCCACAGGTGAAGTGGAGTGTTCCCCAAATCAGACAATGAGCTGAACAGGCGCGAATTCCTGTCGGTAATGGCGGCGTCGATGGCGATGGCCGGGCTCGCAGGATGCGCGGCAACGCCCCCCGAAAAAATCGTACCTTATGTCCGGGCTCCCGAAGACTTGCTGCCGGGCAAGCCGATGTTCTTCGCCACGAGTATGCCGACGTCCGGCTACGGCATGGGATTGATCGTCGAGAGCCATGAGGGACGGCCGATCAAGATCGAAGGCAACCCGGATCATCCGGCCAGTCTCGGATCAACGGACCCCTTTGCCCAGGCATCGCTGCTCGGCCTCTACGACCCGGATAGAGCGCAAATCGTCAGTCAAAGTGGCCGCATCAGCACCTGGGACGCATTCATAACTGCGCTCGAAGACTCGCTGTCCGGCTTTGAGTCAAATCGGGGCGACGGGCTGCGCATTCTGACCGAAACCGTCATCTCGCCGACACTAGGCGGCATGCTGCAGCAATTTCTGGCGAAGTATCCCGCAGCAAGATGGCACCAGTACGAACCGGTGAATCACGATAACTCGCGTGGCGGCGCGCAGCTGGCTTTCGGAAAATACGTTGACACACAGTACAGGTTCGAAGACGCGGACCTTATTCTGTCACTCGATTCGGATTTCCTGTCCTGGCAGCCCGGTCACCTCGCCTATGCCCGAAAGTTTGCCCGGCGCCGGAAAATAGCGCCCGGCGAAAGGACGATGAACCGTCTATACGTCGTCGAAAGCTCGTTCACGATCACAGGCGCAATGGCAGACCACCGTTTTCCGGTTCGTTCTTCGGAGATCGCCGGCCTGGCAAAAGCCCTGGCCGATCAGAGCCTGTCCGGAGAGCCATCGTGGCTCGGCCAGGTTGTTCAAGATCTCGCTGAGCATCGCGGCCGCAGCATTGTGATTGCCGGGGAGACTCAGCCACCGGAAGTGCATGCTCTTGCACACCTGATCAACGACCGCCTTGGAAACCTGGGCAAGACCGTCTTCTATACGGATCCCATCGAAACGAACCCGGTGGATCAAACGCGATCTCTCGGCGAACTGGTTCAGGAGATGGCCGCAGGACGCGTGGACACCCTGGCGATTTTGGGCGGAAACCCGGTTTATTCTGCTCCGGCCGATTTCGAATTTGGGCAAAACCTGTCGCGCGTTCCACTCAGGATTCATCAGAGTCTTTACTTCGACGAGACCGCGGAGCAATGTCACTGGCACATCCCCGAAACGCACTATCTCGAAAGCTGGGGGGATGTTCGCGCGTGGGACGGAACAACTTCGATCATTCAGCCGCTCATTGTGCCGCTCTATCAGACTCGAACGCTGTACGAGGTCGTGTCTGCGATGCTCGGCAACCCGAGCCAGTCAAACTATGAGATCGTTCGAACCAACTGGCAGAAGCGTCAGCCTGGCCAGGACTTCGAGTCCTTCTGGGCCGAGGCCGTGCGCCGCGGTACTGTTCCTGAGTCCCAGGAAAAGCCGCTGTCGATCAAACCGCGAACCCAGATACTTCCGCTCGGGGAGACAGTGCAATCCGGCGAGGGGCTCGAAATTCTGTTTCGGCCGGATCCCACCATCTTTGATGGGCGCTGGGCAAACAATGCCTGGCTTCAGGAACTGCCAAAGCCGATCACCAAGCTTACCTGGGACAGCGCTGCACTGATGAGTGCGGCCACTGCAGAGCGCCTTGGCGCGCACGATTCGGATGTGATTGAAATCAAGAGTCAGAACCGGAGCCTCAAAGCGGCGGTATTCGTTGTCCCAGGACATGCCGATCGATCGATAACGCTGACTCTCGGCTATGGCCGCTACCGGTCGGGCCGCGTCGGGGACGGGCACGGCTACAATGCATATACGCTTCGTACGTCGTCCGCTCCATGGATCGCCCCCAACGCCGAAGTGCGCAAGACCGGCGAACGGTACGAGCTCGTCACAACACAGCAACATCACGAGCTGAATCAGCGTCACATCGTCCGCCACGCGACGGAGGACGAATATGCGCGCAGTCCCGCGTTCGCGCAAGAAGAAGAGCGGCAGCCGAAACCGGAAGAATCGTTGTATTCCCCGCACGAAAACATCGATTACGCCTGGGGTATGGCAATCGATTTGAGCGCCTGCATCGGATGCAATGCCTGTGTCGTGGCGTGCCAGGCGGAGAACAATGTGCCTGTCGTTGGCAAGGGCCAGGTTGCGAACGGCCGCGAAATGCACTGGCTGCGCATCGACACGTACTTCCAGCAGGGGCCCTCGAGTCTTGACGTCTATTTCGAGCCCATGCTGTGCCAACACTGCGAGAACGCTCCCTGCGAACTCGTGTGCCCGGTCGAAGCAACTTCTCACAGCGCCGAAGGTCTGAATGAGATGACCTACAACCGCTGTGTCGGCACACGCTACTGCTCCAACAACTGCCCCTACAAAGTGCGGCGCTTTAATTTTTTCCCCTATACGGAGTGGAATGTTCCGCAGTTCAAGCTTCTTTACAACCCGAATGTCACGGTCCGCAGCCGCGGCGTGATGGAAAAGTGCACCTATTGCGTTCAGCGGATCAACAGGGCGCGCATAGAGGCCAAAAAGGAAGACAGGAAGGTTCGCGATGGTGAAATTGTCACTGCCTGCCAGGCAGCATGTCCGGCGGAAGCGATTGTCTTCGGCAATTTGAAGGATCCCGCGTCATTAGTATCCAAACGCAAGGCCGAGCCTCGTAATTACGGCGTGCTGGCGGAACTGAACACTCGTCCACGCACCACCTATCTTGCGAAATTGACAAATCCAAATCCGGGTCTCGAGGAGAAGAAATGATGCATCGAGACCAGGTGTGTTTATGGGAACCAGCCGCGAATTACGCGAATGACGCCAAATGGGCGCATCAAAGGATTCTTGAAGCGCCCATTTGGCGTCATTCGCGTAATTCGCGGCTGGTTCCCATAAATAACCTTGCCCATATGTCTTGCCATGCGTGAAGAAACGCCCGAAACCGTATACACGCCGCCGATCATCGGCCCCGGTCACAATTACCGGACGCTGACGGAAAAGATCAGCGGAATCGTGCTCGACCGCAAGACGCCGATTGAGTGGTTCCTGCTGTTCGGTGTGGGTTTCGTAGGATCGGTGACGCTGCTGTTTGCGTTGATTTACCTGTTGGCTCGGGGTGTCGGAATCTGGGGTATCAACATTCCGGTTGGATGGGGATTCGACATCGTCAATTTCGTCTGGTGGATCGGTATCGGCCATGCCGGGACGCTGATCTCGGCAATTCTGCTCTTGCTGCACCAGGCGTGGCGCCAATCCATCAATCGCTTCGCTGAGGCGATGACGCTCTTCGCTGTGACTTGCGCCGGTATCTTTCCCATGTTTCATATGGGCAGGCCATGGTTCTTCTACTGGCTGCTGCCTTACCCGAACACGATGGGACTCTGGCCACAGTGGCGCAGTCCCCTGGTATGGGACGTATTCGCGGTGAGCACGTATCTGACGATCTCTCTGGTCTTCTGGTACATCGGACTGATCCCCGATCTTGCCGCTTTCAGAGACCGCGCACGCAACCGTTACGCACGGGCCATTTACGGAATCATGGCCATGGGATGGCGAGGGTCCGCGCGCCACTGGCACAACTACGAAACGCTTTACGTGCTGCTTGCGGGCCTTGCAACGCCACTGGTTTTGTCCGTGCACACGGTGGTGAGTTTCGATTTCACGGTCAGCATCATTCCCGGATGGCATTCAACGATGTTCCCTCCATATTTCGTGGCCGGCGCCATTTACTCCGGATTCGCCATGGTGCTGACACTCGCCATTCCGCTGCGGAAGCTGTATCACCTGGAGGATCTGATCACGATGCGGCATATCCAGAACATGGCCAAGCTGATGCTGGCCACGGGCCTCATCGTCGGCTACAGCTACATCATCGAAGCATTCATGGCCTGGTACAGCGCAAACCCCCTGGAGCGATACGTGATGATCAACCGCGCGGCCGGCCCTTACCACTGGCTGTATTGGGCTCTGATCCTGTGCAATCTCGTCATTCCCCAGGCTCTTTGGTCCCGGCGCGTACGCAGCAATGTGCTGGCGATCTTTTTCATCGCGCTCGTCGTGAATGTCGGCATGTGGCTAGAGCGCTTCATCATTATTGTGGTCAGCCTGAGCCGTGATTTCCTGCCTTCGAGCTGGGGCATGTATTACCCGACGATCTGGGATTGGGCGACCTTTGGCGGAACGATCGGCCTGTTCATCATGCTCTTCTTTATCTTCATTCGATTGCTTCCAATGATCTCGATCTTCGAGATGAAGCAGATCATGGACAAGCCGGAGGTCAGCATCGAATGAAGACCAGGAGTCTGCTTTATGGCTTTCTAGTGGAGTTCGACAATCCGGAAACATTGAAAGAAGGTATCCGGCAGGCGAGGCGTGAGGGATTCAGGAAAATGGACGCATACACGCCGTTTCCTGTTGAAGGTCTTCATGAAGAACTGGGAATTCATTACTCGCCCGTACCGTTGATTGTGCTGACGGGAGCGTTGATCGGTGGGATCGGTGGCGCATTCATGCAGTGGTATTCGGCTGTCCTGGATTACCCGATCAACATCGGGGGCCGGCCCCTCAACAGCTGGCCTTCATTTGTGATTATCACTTTCGAACTGACGATCCTTTTTGGAGGACTGTTTGGCGCTTTCGGCATGCTGGCAGTAAACGGTCTGCCGAAACCACACCATCCGCTGTTCAACGAACCTCGGTTCGACCTGGTGACGCAGGACCGCTTTTTCCTTTGTATCGAAGCGACCGATCCGAAGTTCGACCACGAAAAAACGTGGCGTTTTCTCGAAAACCTGAAGCCGGAGGGCCTGTATGCGGTACACGATCTACCGTAAGGAGATTTCGAAATTGGACGAATCCTGCACCTCAAATCCGAAATCCGAAATCTCCAATTGGACCGGCAATCAACCCGGGACCCTCAGGCAGTCCAATTCGATATTTCGGATTTCGGATTTGAGATGCAGGATTCGTCCAATTTCACAATTTCCTCCGCTTGAACGGCTTCGAAGGATCGTTTTGATGGCGCTCGCAATGTTGACGACTGCCGCGTGCACGCAGAACATGGCAAATCAACCACGTTATGACCCGTTGGAAGCGAGCGACTTCTTCCCGGATTCATCTTCCGCGCGGCCGCTTCCCATTGGAACGATCTCGCGCGACTACGTCATGAAGACCGAATTTGGCGAAACCGGAATGATCGACGGCAAGCCGGCCGATCGGTTTCCTTTTCCAATCACCGCCGAGGTTCTGCGGCGCGGCCAGCAGCGCTACAACATCTATTGCTCGCCCTGCCATGACTACGTCGGCACCGGCAACGGCATGGCCGCCCGGCGCGGTTTCCGCCGGATGCCGGCATCCTTTCACACCGACGAGATGCGCATGTCGCCTCCCGGCCATTTCTTCGATGTCATGACGAACGGGTTCGGCTCCATGCCTCCATATGCGAATCAAATTGCGGCAAGAGACCGGTGGGCGATCACCGCGTATATTCGCGCGCTTCAGCTCAGCCAGTGGACCACGCTCGACAGCGTGCCCGAAGATGAGCGCCGCCGCCTGGAACAGGAGAGACGATGATCGAGTTGGGACGCTGGCGGAAGTATGCGCTCACTACGGGAGCAGTTGGCCTGCTCCTGACCGGCATCGGATTGTTCGTCTCTCCCGCGCAGTTTTTTCGGTCCTACCTGTGGGCGTTTCTTTTCTGGTTTGGCGTGGCTATGGGTTGCCTGCCGCTGCTCATGTTGTATCACCTTGTCGGTGGGGCGTGGGGCTTCACGGTGCGGCGCATCGTCGAATCCGGAACGCGCACGTTGCCGGTAATCGCGATTTTCTTCTTACCTATTCTGTTCGGCATTCCGCAGCTTTACGAATGGTCTCATGCCGACAAGGTCGCGGAAATCGAAGCTCTGCGGCAGAAGCAGCCGTATCTCAACATTCCGTTCTGGATTCTTCGCGCCGTGGTCTATTTCGGAGTGTGGCTTTTCTATACCTACCGGTTGAACCGCTTGTCTGTGGCCCAGGATCGCACCGGTGATGTCATGCTCGTGAAAAAGTTTGAGAAGTTGAGCGCACCCGGCCTTGTCGTTTATGGATTAACGGTGACTTTCGCCGCTTTCGATTGGGCGATGTCGCTGGAGCCCGAGTGGTACTCGACCATCTACGGCATGCTCTGGATGGTGGGGCAGGCTCTTTCGGCTCTTGCATTTGCAATTGCGATACTTGCATTGCTCTCGCATACAGCGCCGATCTCGCGACTGTCACTACCAGATAACCTTCATGATCTCGGCAACCTGCTCCTGGCGTTTGTCATGCTTTGGGCATACCTCTCGTTTTCTCAATTGTTGATCATCTGGTCCGGAAACCTTCCGGAAGAGATCCCGTGGTACCTGAGCCGGCTCCATCACGGTTGGGAATGGGTGGCGGGAGCGTTGATCACTTTTCATTTCTTTGTTCCCTTTTTCCTTTTGCTTGCGCGCTCGAGGAAGCGCCGCATCGGATCGCTTGCGGCAATCGCTGTCCTCGTTCTGGTGATGCGTGTTGTAGACACTTTCTGGATCATTACGCCGGCGTTTTACGGCGATCGTGCGACGGTGCACTTGCTTGATGTTTTCGCGCTGGTCGGAATCGGCGGCATCTGGCTGGCCGCATATGCGCGCCAGCTCGCAGCTATGCCGCTCGTCCCCCTGCACGATCCCAACGCAGCACCACATAAGGTCATATGAGTGAGCACGAGCACAGAGACATCAGTCTTCGTCTCATCGTTTGGTCCGCGATAACGTTTCTCGTCGCCGGCGTGATTATTCACGTCGGCGTGTGGTGGCTGTTTAAGCTCTATCGTGCGCAGGACGAACAGCGTGATGTCCGGCGGACACGGGTCGAAGAACCCTCGCCGGTCCCGCCGGAACCGCGTTTGCAGATTACTCCTCAGGCGGATCTCACCGAGTACCTTCGCTCGCAGCGGCAGACTTTGAACAGTTACGGCTGGGTCTCCCGCGATCAGGGCCGGGTGCGGATTCCGATCGATCGCGCGATGGAGATGGTTGTCGAACAGGAGAAGAAGTGAGGGGCAAAAAAAAGAGACAGGCCGCGGATTACGCGAATTACGCGGATGGGCGCGCAATATCCTCAGATGACCTGGATACGGTGTCCCAGCGCGCCCATCCGCGTAATTCGCGTAATCCGCGGCCTGTCTCCTTTTTTTGCCCCTCATTTCGGACTTGAGGAGGGAATATGGCATTGACGCTCCTGCTCTCGCTATTGCTGCAGAACCCGGACTCGGTTCTCACAGCGATCGGCATTGATCAAAAGCTGGATGCGATCGTTGACCCGACAACTTCGTTCAGAGATGAGACTGGCGTAGCCGTAACCCTGGGGAACTATCTCGGAAACAAGCCGATCATCCTCACGCCGGTTTATTACGAGTGTCCCATGTTGTGCAGCATGGCCCTGAACGGCCTCGTGAAAGCGCTCCGCGTGATGCCTTTCACGGCCGGCAAGGAATTCCAGATCGTAACATTCAGCATCGATCCAAAAGAGACGCCGGAACAGGCTCTTGAAAAGAAGCGCCATTACGTTCATGACTACGGCAGGGCTGGAGCGGACAAAGGCTGGCATTTCCTGACCGGAACGCCGGATTCGATTCGCAAGATCACCGGCGAAATCGGATTTCGATACGTGTACGACCAGTACACCAGCCAATGGGCACACACGAGCGGCCTCACGATTCTTACGCCGGATGGGCGTGTGTCGCAGTACTTCTATGGAATCGAATACGATCCCAAGGCTCTGAGGTACAGCCTGATCGCAGCGTCGAATGGAAAAATCGGATCGCTGGTCGATCACGTTCTCATGTACTGCTTCCAGTACGACGCCACGACTGGCAAGTACAGCCTCGCCATCATGCGTGTGGTCCGTGCCGCGGGAGTAACGACGGTTCTGGCACTGGTCAGCTTCATGGTTATCGGATCGCGAAAAAAGAGGTTTTCGTAAACATGGAGGAAGGTTTTCGTCTCATTCCCGAACAGGCTTCAGCGTTCGCGGCACGCTACGACGTACTCTACTGGTTTCTGACCGGTGTTTGCGGTTTCTTTGCGCTTCTTATCGTCGTCCTCATCGTCGTTTTTGCCGTGCGCTACCGCCGGCGGCCGGACCGTGAACCCGAACAGACAAAGGAGTCGCTTGGACTCGAATTGTTCTGGAGTGCGGTTCCCGCCATTCTGCTTATGGTCATGTTCGTCTGGGGCGCCGACCTGTACCTGGACGAAACGATTCCTCCGAAGGGCGCCGAGGACATCTATGTCGTCGGCAAGCAGTGGATGTGGAAAGTCCAGCATCCGAACGGCCGCCGCGAAATCAATGAGCTTCATGTGCCTGTCGGCCGGGCGGTGAAGATTACCCACACGTCGCAGGACGTGATTCACAGTTTTTACATCCCCGCATTTCGGATCAAACAGGACAGCGTTCCCGGCCAATACAGAACCATGTGGTTTCAGCCGACAAGACCCGGCCAGTACCATCTTTTCTGCGCTGAGTACTGCGGTACCGGTCATTCACGGATGATCGGACGTGTCGTCGTCATGGAAGACATGCAGTATCAGACCTGGCTTGGCGGCTATACCGCAGAGACGCCGGTTGAAGCGGGACAGAAGCTCTTCGTCGATTTGGATTGTGCGAGTTGTCACGAGTCCGGGCGCCGGCAGCGATGCCCCACGCTTGGCGGCCTGTACGGTACGCAGGTTCGGCTCGCCGACGGCCGGACTGTGCTGTTTGACGAGACCTATATTCGCGAATCGATCCTCGACCCGAAGGCGAAGGTCGTCGCGGGTTACCAGCCGGTCATGCCGACATTTCGAGGACAGGTCACTGAAGAACAGATCCTCGCGCTCATCGCCTACATCAAGTCACTCTCGCCGAACGCGGCGGTGCCGGAAAGGAGCACGAAATGAGTACCATGCCGGCAGCGATCTATACTCGCGAGCATTACCTCAACGCGAGCTACGGTTGGAAGTCGTGGCTGTTGACTCGCGATCACAAACGGATTGCTCTCCTCTATCTGATATCGATTACGTTCTTTTTCTTCCTCGGCGGGGCGTTCGCCACGATGGTTCGTCTCGAACTGATGACGCCGAAAGGCGATCTTTTCGAGGCGGAAACTTACAACAAGCTGTTTTCGATGCATGGCATTGTGATGGTCTGGCTTTTTCTGATTCCATCCATTCCTACCGTGCTTGGAAACTTCCTTGTGCCGATGATGATCGGCGCGCGCGATCTCGCGTTTCCCCGCTTGAATCTATTGAGCTGGTATCTCTACATCATTGGCGGCGTTTTTACACTGTGGGCAATTGTGGCGGGAGGCGTTGACACCGGCTGGACGTTCTACACTCCATACAGCAGCCTGTTCAGCAACACGCATGTGGTGTTGACGGTCGTCGGTATTTTCGTTACCGGATTTTCCTCGATCCTCACCGGCCTGAATTTCATCGTGACCATACACACCATGCGTGCGCCAGGAATGACATGGTTCCGCATGCCGTTGTTCCTGTGGGCGCATTACGCGACGGCGATCATCCTGGTGCTGGCGACGCCGGTCCTGGCGATCACCCTCGTACTGGTTGGGGTCGAGCGTATATGGCGGGTGGGCATTTTCGATCCGGCCCTCGGTGGAGATCCGATTCTGTTCCAACACCTGTTCTGGTTTTACTCGCATCCAGCCGTTTACGTCATGATCCTGCCGGGAATGGGTGTGGTGAGCGAGCTCGTTGCGACACACGCGCGCAAGAGCATATTCGGCTACCCTTTCGTGGCGTTTGCCAGCCTCGCCATTGCGTTCATCGGATTTCTGGTATGGGGACATCACATGTTCGTTGCGGGTGAGTCCCAGTACGCTAGCCTCATGTTTTCTGTACTCAGCTTCCTGGTGGCGATTCCATCCGCGATCAAGGTCTTCAACTGGACGGCCACTCTCTACAAAGGTTCTGTTTCCTACGACGCGCCCATGCTCTACGCGATGGGTTTCATCGGGCTGTTCACGATCGGCGGACTGACCGGTCTGTTCCTCGCGACGCTTGCAATCGATGTTCACCTTCATGACACGTACTTCGTCGTGGCCCATTTCCACTACATCATGGTTGGCGGAATGGTCGTGGCGTATCTCGGCGGGATTCACAACTGGTGGCCAAAAATCAGCGGAAGAATGTATCCGGAGGGATGGGCCAGACTGGCCGCGCTGATCGTATTCATTGGATTCAACCTGACGTTCTTTCCTCAGTTTGTCCTCGGATACCTTGGAATGCCGCGGCGGTATTACGCCTACGTTGACGAGTTCCAGGTGCTGAACGTCATGTCCACCGCAGGAGCTTCGATTCTTGCGGTTGGCTACCTGCTGCCGATGGTTTATCTCATCTGGTCTCTCAAATACGGACCGGAAGCGGGTCCAAACCCATGGCACGCTACCGGCCTCGAGTGGCAGACGCTGTCGCCGCCTCCTCCGGACAATTTCGAAGAAACTCCGATCGTCACCGAGCAGGCTTATAACTATGGACCTGACCGTCGCACATCAGTTTGACGACGCCGAACAACAGCAGGAAGCTTCGACGCTGGGAATGTGGATATTCCTCGCGACCGAGATTCTGTTCTTTGGCGGAATGTTTCTCGGCTACACGATTTACAGGGCCATGTACCCGCAGGAGTTTGCGGCAGCGAGCCGTCATCTCGACGTTGTGTTCGGAACCGTGAACACAGCAGTTCTGTTATGCAGCAGCCTGACCATGGCGCTCGCCGTGCACTCGGCTCAACTGGGAAGCCGCAGGATGCTGGCGCTTTTTCTGGGTCTTACCATGCTGCTGGGCGCAGTGTTTCTCGGAATCAAATTTTACGAATACTACCAGAAGTATGAGGAAGGCCTGATCCCAGGCTCCGGGTTCACATGGGCAGGCCCCAATCCAAACCAGACGAGTCTGTTCTTCGTCTTCTATTTCATCATGACCGGCATGCATGCGCTGCACATGGTGATCGGCCTGGGATTAATGACAGTGCTCGTCCTCCTGACTCGGCGCGGAAGGTTTACTCCGAGTTATTACACGCCGGTTGAATTGGGCGGGTTGTATTGGCACTTTGTGGATATCGTCTGGGTCTTTCTCTTTCCACTTCTTTATCTGATTGATCGGAGCTCATGAGCGACGCCGTTATTGAACGCAAAACCTATTTCTTCGTCTGGGCCGTGTTACTCGCGTTACTCGGCGTAACTGTAGGAGTGGCGTACATCCATCTGGGATGGGTGAATCCTGTCGTTGCCCTGAGCATTGCCGTAATTAAGGCCGTGGTCATCATGCTGTACTTCATGCACCTGCGCCATAGCGCGCGTCTGGTGTGGGTGTTTGTCGGAGCGGGCTTCGCCTGGCTGGGAATTATGTTTGTGCTTTCGCTGGGGGATTACCTCGCGCGGTCGTACCTTCCAAAACCGACCTTGTGGTTGCCTTAAAACGCGGGCTAAAGCCCGCGACTACATTTGGAAACATGCATGTCCCCAATGTAGTCGCGGGCTTTAGCCCGCGTTCGTCTCCGGTGATTCCCTATACCAACTCCCGGACTCGATCCTCCAATACCGTCGCGATGATTTTTTCGCGATTCGGCTCGCCGCGCAGCAACGACTCGGCAAATTTCTGCGCCTGCTTGACTGTAACTTTCGGCGGCAACGGCGGCTCGAATGGATCGACAACCGCTTCTACGACCACCGGCCCCGGCGTGTTCAACGCCTGCTCGATCATGTGGCCGCAGTCTTTGGGATCGTCGACGGTAATTCCAGTACCGCCGCACGCCTGTGCGAACATCGCAAAATTGATGGGATGGAGATCGCATCCGTACTCGGGATTACCGAGAAACACCATCTGCTCCCATTTGATCTGTCCCAGCGTGTTGTTCTTGAGGATGAACACTTTGACGGGCAGCTTGTATTTCACGCATGTTGCAAACTCGGCCATCAACATGGAGAAGCCACCATCGCCAACGAATGCGACACACTGCCTGTCGGGATGGGCAACCTGCGCCGCAATCGCGTACGGAAGGCCCACGGCCATGCTTGCCAGGTTTCCGGACAAGGAATGCATCTGGCCGCGTTTGGCGGGAATCTGCCGCGCCCACCATGTCGCGATGGTTCCGGAGTCGCATGAAACGATCGCGGAATCAGAGAGACGCTTGCCCAGTTCCCATGCGACGACCTGCGGCTTCATCGGCTTGTCCATTCTCGTTCCGCGCTGCTCCATGAGTTGCCACCATTGCCGCATACCTGTCTGTGCCTTGTGCAGAAACTTGCGGTACTTGTTTCGTCTCAGCATCGGCAGTAACCGCTGCAGCGTAACCCTGGTGTCGCCGACAAGTCCGACCTCAACGGGATAGCGCAGGCCGATTCGCATCGGATCTATTTCGATCTGGATTGCGCGCGCCTGTCCGGGCTTCGGAAGGAATTCGATATAAGGAAAGGATGTTCCGATCATTAAAAGCGTATCGCAGTCTTCCAGCGCTTCCTGGGAGGGCTTGGTACCGAGCAAACCGATGCCGCCGGTCGTATACGGGCTGGTGTCCGGAACGGCCGACTTGCCAAGGAGTGCCTTGATGATGGGCGCACCGAGTGTTTCGGCAAGGACCTCCAGTTCATCGGTTGCGCCAAGCGCACCCCGTCCCACAAGAATCGCGATCCGTTTGCCGGAATTCAGTATGTATGCCGCGCGCTCGAGTTCCGAATCGGGCGGTTTCACCACGCCCTTTGCGCGCACATCGGAAATGTGATGCGGAACATTGCGCTTCGACATTTTCCTCGGATCGATCTCGTGCTCCTGCGTATCCACCGGTATGGTGATGTGCGACACCCCACGAGAGGACAGCGCGCTCCGGCATGCCAGGTGCGCGACGTTCTCGACATGATTCGGCCCCATGACCCGCGTGTTGTACACGGCGACATCCATGAAGACTTTATCCAGCTCCACGTCCTGTTGCGTATAGGTATGAACGAGGTCGTGATACTGAAGGCCGGTCATGGCAAGAACGGGCTGTCCGTCGAGCTTCGCATCATACAGGCCATTCAACAGATGCAAACCGCCCGGTCCCGACGTCGCGAGACAGACGCCGAGCTTCCCCGTGTATTTCGCGTAAGCGCAAGCCATGAACGCGGCGGCTTCCTCGTGGCGTACCTGGATGAATCGAATCTTGTCAGAGCGCTTTCGAAGCGCTTCCATGATTCCGTTGATGCCGTCTCCAGGCAAACCAAATACCACATCGACTCCCCAGTCATGAATGGCATCAATCAAAATGTCCGACGCCGTCGTTTTCATTGCACAATCCCCCTTCTAATATTTGGACTAGTTCCCCGAGGGTTTGTCTACGTAAACTTGCTGAAGAGTAGGGAAGGGAGAAAATGGTCCACTTCGAACGAAAACGCGGGAATTTTTGTATTTCCACCGACCCGGCTCGGCTGGACGTTAAGGCCGTGCATGCCTATTTGTCGCGTTCGTACTGGGCGGAGGGGATACCGGAAGAGATCGTCGCGAAGTCGATCCAGGGTTCCCTTTGCTTCGGCCTCTTCGAGGCGGAGCGGCAGATTGGCCTCGCCCGTGTCATCACAGACAAAGCAACATATGCGTATCTCTGCGACGTGTACGTCCTGGAGGACTACCAACGCTCCGGGCTGGGTCAATGGCTGATGGAAGTTGTGTTCTCTCATCCAGAGCTCCAAAACCTCAGGCGATTCAACCTCGTAACGAGAGATGCTCACGGCCTTTACGCAAAATTCGGATTCGAACCGCTGAAGGATGCGTCCAGACACATGGAGATCCGCCGTCCGGATATTTACAAGGCGAATAGATAGATGACGAGATCCGCGCTCAGGATGAGCCCAGGCACGCTATTGCGCGGCAGTTTGATGATTCTGTCGGCGCTGGCCTGTGTGGCGCTCATTCTCTGCTACACGATGCGTCCGGACAACTTCACCGCACTTACAGTGTTTCCCATCTGGATTTGGCCCGCTCCCGGCTTGTTCCTCCTGGGGCTGGCGTGGTTTCGTTCATCGGGCACTGTATACAAGGTGAGCATGGCGGCTGTTGGGCTACTGTGGCTCGCTTACATTCTTGTGTTCACTGAAGAACTGCACAGCCTGGCACGTTCGCTCTTGCCGGAACAAAGTCCTCCCGGACCGGCGCTTCGCATAGTCTCTCTCAACAGCGAGTTGGGTTTGGGTGGTGCGTCCGATCTCAAGCGTCACATGCCGGACATCGTACTATTGCAGGAATCGCCCAGTCCGACGGCTCTCGCGAAGATGGCGTACGAAGTCTTCGGTGCTGAAGCGGGCGTTGCCACCGAACTGGATACCGCGATCCTTGCACGCGGCACGGTCATCCCCGCTCCTTTGCCGCTGGTATCCCGGCGGTACTTCACGGAAGCACGCGTGAAACTGACGACCGGCATTGAAATCGGTATCATCAGCCTGCATCTCCAAACGCCGCCGGTTCGGGTCGATCTGTGGTCGCCCGGCGCCTGGACCCAACTTCGCACCCATCGGGCAAGGCAGCGCCGGCAAATGCAGGTGATTTCGGACCGGATAGCTGCGATGCCTGCGAACATGCCGATCATTGTCGGCGGCGACTTCAACGCGCCTCAAGGCGACGCCGTCTTCGAACTCCTCAAACCTCTACTGCGTGATGCGTTTAGAGAGGCCGGGCGCGGCTGGGGCAATACTCACAAGAACGAGTTGCCGGTCCTGCGAATCGATCAAGTCTGGATCACGGATCATTTCGGCGTGGCAGACGTTCGCGCGTACCAGACCGAACGTTCTGACCACCGGCTGGTGGTCTGCGATTTGTGGTTGCGGTGAGGTTAGCCGCGGAGCGGCGACAGAGTGTAGCCCCGGGCGCAAGCCCGGGGTAGGGGTCGTTTTGCAACGTAGCCCCGGAGGGGCGAAAGATTCCGAACGACTCTTTCGCCCCTACGGGGCTGAGATCGTGTCGAAAGAAAACCCCGGGCTCCGCCCGGGGCTACACTCTGTCGCCGCTCCGCGGCTGTTCATTGGCGAATTCATTCAACGAAATACCGGCGGTAATGCCAACTGTTAGCCACAGCGTCCACGGTAGTCGTATCCTTACGTTCATGCAGACTTTCCATCTCCCACAGGTAATTGCCGACCGGCAGCAACAGGACCGTTCGTATCTGGAGTTTCTTCGCGTTCCGTCGATGAGCGCGGGCATCTATTTTCTGCCTGCGGGCGGAACCGATCCGCAAAGGCCTCACACCCAGGACGAGGTTTATTACACTATTAAGGGCCGGGGGTCTATAAGAGTCGGCAGCCAGGACCGTGCGGTTAAGGCCGGTGATTTTATTCTCGTCGAAGCTCGTGAGGAACACCGGTTCCACTCCATCACGGAGGACCTGACGCTTCTTGTCTTCTTTGCTCCGGCAGAGTCTTCGTGAATCAGGAAGGAGAACGCAATGAAACCAGAAAGAAACCAGAAAGGGAAAAATCGGGGTCAGACCACTGAATTCCCTTTTTCCAAACCAGAATCATTGAATGGAAAAAGGGAATTCAGTGGTCTGACCCCGATTTTTTCCCTTTGTATCTTTATGGTTTTGGCGGGCGCAATCCCTGCCACTGCCCAGACAAAACGGCCGATGGCGCTCAACGATTTGATTACTGCCGTCCGCGTTGGTGATCCGCAGCTTTCGCCGGACGGCCGCCAGGTGCTGTACGTACGGACCACGACGGACGGTCAGACGGGCAAACGAAATGCCGACATCTGGAGTGTGCCGGCCGATGGCTCACGTCCGGCTTCCGAGTTCATCGGCGGCGATAAGGCCGAAAACACGCCTCGATTCTCGCCCGACGGCAAGCGGATCGTCTTTATATCCACGCGCGATGGCGCAGCGCAGGTCTACGTGGCGGATAGCAATGGCCGTGGCGTCAAGCAGGTCACCAGGCTGTCCGCCGGTGTCCAACCGCCGCTTGTCATCTCGGGTGACGGCAAAAGAGTCGCGTTTGTTTCAGATGCTTATTCCACGTGCACGAATGAAGACTGCAACAAGAAGACGCGGGAGGGACTGGAAAAGGACCCGGTAAAGATGCGCACGCTCACCGGCTTGCCCTACCGTCATTGGGATGAATGGCGCGAGAGCCTGCGTCATCACGTATTCGTTGCCGATACAGACACAGGCGAAACTCGTGATGTGACACCCGGTGACGTCGATTCGCCTCCCCACTTCTACGAAGACAACGCCATCACATTTTCCCCGGACAGCCGGTCGGTCGCTTTCGTTTCGAACCGCGATGGAAGAGATAAAGAGATGTGGACGACCAACCGGGATGTGTGGCTCGTTCCGGTAGAGGGCGGTCAACCGAAGAAGGTCACTACAAATCAAGCCGCGGACGAGCAACCCACGTTCTCGCCGGACGGAAAGCTTCTGGCGATCCGCAGTCAACGCCGGGCAGGTTTCGAGTCCGATCGCTGGTATCTGGATCTCTACGATCAGCCGGGCGGCAACAAGCACACCTTGTTTGAGTCGATGGACATCTCCGTGGAGGACTATCGTTTCTCACCCGATGGCCGCTTTATCTGGTTCACGGCTGAAGATAAAGGTACGCACAATTTGTACAACGTGCCTGTTGCCGGCGGCGCACCCCGGATGATCGCGAAGGGCGGCTCCATTTCGCAGCCTTTGCCGGGCTCCGATTTTGTGGTCTTTGCGAAATCAACAATGACAGCGCCCACCGAAATCTTCCGCGTCTCTGCCGATGGCAGCAGCACGAAGCAGCTTACACACGAAAATGCCGCATGGCTCAACCAGGTCAACATGCCTCAGGTTGAGAGCGTCACCGTAACAGGTGCGGGCGGTGCGCCAATTCAATACTGGCTGCTCAAGCCGCCCAATTTCGACCCCGGCAGGAAGCATCCGGCCGTATTCATGATCCACGGCGGACCTCAGGGCTCGTGGCCGGACGGATGGTCGTTTAGATGGAATCCTGCGCTATGGGCGTCGCAGGGATGGGTCATTGCAGCGCCAAATCCCCGCGGTTCGACCGGTTTTGGCCAGCGATTCGTCGATGAGATCTCGCAGGACTGGTGCGGCAAGGTGATGACGGATCTCGACGCCGTCTTCAATGCCGTATCGAAGATGCCGTTTGTGGACGCAAACCAAACGGGTATTGCGGGCGCCAGCTATGGCGGTTATGCCGTCGACTGGATCGTCGGCCATACGGATCGATTCAAGGCCGCGGTCACACACGACGGAGTTTTCAATCTCGAATCGATGGCCCTTGCCACCGAAGAGCTGTGGTTCGTGGAATGGGAATTCGGCGGGCCGCCCTGGAGCGCGGCAGCACGCCGAAACTATGCCAGGTGTTCACCGCACCTGAGCGCCGAGAAAATAAAAACACCCACACTCATCATTACCAACGAGCAGGATTTCCGAGTGCCCGTCGATCAGGGCCTCCAGCTCTTCACGGCGCTTCGCCGCAACGGTATTGCTTCCGAGGCGCTCGTATTCCCCGACGAAGGACACTGGGTACTCGGAGCGCTCAACAGCAAGCGCTGGCACGAATCCGTTTTCGGTTGGATGAAGAGATACCTGGGCCAATGAGCCAGCATCTCCTTTTTGCTGTCGTGGCCGCGACCACTCTCGTCGCGGCTTGCGCCTCGCAGTCCTCCAACCGCTCCTCGGATAAGTTGCACACGCAGCTCGACGAGGATTGGACCTACTGGATGACCGAGTATCCGGAGACGGCCACTGCCTTCGGCTTTCCAGGGCAGAATATGAAGTGGACGGACTACTCGCAGTCCGCAATCGACAAGCGCGCCGAATATCTCAAAAAGAGTCTCCAACGCCTGGGCGGCATTGATCCGGCACAGCTCTCCGCGGATGACCGGATCAACTACGATCTCTACCGCGATCTCATCGATACCGCGGCCAGGGGTCTGGATTTCGATAACGACGCGATGCCAGTCAAGGGCGTGATCCCTCGCAACCTTTTGATGCCGATCAACCAGCTCGAAGGTGTTCAACAGGACATTCCACGCACCTTTGCCATGATGCCCGCGGTCACGCGCGAGGATTACGAGAACATTGTTTTACGTCTCGAGCGGATGGGACCGCTCGTGGATCAAACCATCGCACTCATGGAACAAGGTCTCGCGGCAGGAGTCACGCCTCCGAAGATCACTTTCCGTGACGTGCCTGAGCAGGTGAACACCCAACTCGTGACCGATCCGATGACGAGCCCCATGCTTGCGGCTTTCACAAAGTTTCCGGCATCGGTTCCAGAGGCCGATCGAAGCCGGCTGAAGGATCGCGCGTCCGCGGCATACAAGCAGGTCGTGGTACCGTCCTTCACGAAGCTTCACGATTTTCTGAAGCTGCGCTACCTGCCTGCATGCCGTGAGACGATTGACGTCGCCACGTTACCCAACGGCGCCTCGATGTACGTCTACAATGTGAAGTGGCACACGACCACTGCCAAAACACCGCAGGAAATTCACGAAATCGGACTGGCGGAAGTGAAGCGCATCCGCGCCGAAATGGATAAGGTGATCCTCGCGTCCGGGTTCAAGGGAAGCTACGAGGACTTCAAGAAGTTCCTGCGGACCGGCTCGCAGTTCTATTTCAAGGATGCTGAGTCGCTCCTGACGGCATACCGCGATATCACCAAACGAGCAGACCCTGAGCTCGCACATCTCTTCGGACGTCTGCCGCAGACACCATATGGAGTCAAGCCCGTGCCGGATGCGATCGCGCCGTCGCAAACGACGGCGTACTATGACCCGGGATCGTTCGTCGCGGGCCGGCCTGGTTACATGTTTGCCAATACGTACAGGCTGGACATGCGCCCAAAGTGGGAAATGGAAGCGCTCTCGATGCATGAGGCCGTGCCAGGCCATCACATTCAAGTCATGATCGCAGACGAATTGCAGAGCCTCCCCGAATTCCGGAAACACTCGAGCTACACCGCATTTGTCGAAGGCTGGGCCCTGTACTCGGAGTCGCTGGGTGAGGAAATGGGCTTCTACCACGATCCGTATTCGAAGTTCGGACAGCTCACTTATGAGATGTGGCGGGCAGTCCGGCTCGTGGTCGATACAGGACTTCACTCCATGGGCTGGACGCGGGATCGGGCCATCGATTTCTTCCGCACGAACGCCGCGAAAACCGATCAGGACATCATCGTCGAAGTCGATCGCTATATTGTTTGGCCGGGCCAGGCGCTCGGATACAAGATGGGTCAGCTCAAGATTCGCGAGCTTCGCACCAATGCCGAGCGCGAACTCGGCGAACGCTTCAACATCCGCCAGTTCCATGACGTCGTTCTCGGCCAGGGCGCCGTGCCGCTCGACGTCCTGGAGCAGCAGGCAAAAGCATGGATGGCAAACGTCAGAGGAGGAACTGCAAAGTGAAACTCGGTCTGGAAAATAAAGTTGTACTCATCACCGGCGGAAGCAAGGGCATCGGTCTCGCCTGCGCGCAGGCCTTCGCCGGTGAAGGCGCGCGTGTCGCAATCGCTTCGCGTAGTCACGAGAATCTGGATCGCGCGCGCCAGACGCTCACCAGGGACAAATTCGAAGTTCTCGCCTTGCGCGGCGATATGTCCAGGCTCGAAGACGCCCAGGCAGTCGCAGCCACAACCGAGAAAATGCTCGGACCAATCGACGTGCTCGTGAACTCTGCCGGCGCCGCAAAACGCTTTCAGATCGATGCTTACGATGCCGAAGCGTGGCACCAGGGTATGGATGCCAAGTTCTTTCCTTGCGTGCTCGCTATGGATGCCGTGCGGCCTGGAATGATCGAGAGACGGCAGGGCTCTGTCATCAACATCATCGGTATGGGTGGAAAGGCGGCGCAGCAGATTTTTCTTTCAGGTGGTGCCGCGAATGCGGCGCTGATGCTGGTCACCGTCGGCTGGGCAAGCGCCCTCGGCCGTTATGGCATCCGCGTGAATGGAATCAATCCGGGAAGCACTTTGACGGACCGGGTCCAGGCTGGAATCCGGGCCGAAGCCCAGTCGCAGGGAATCACCGAAGCCGAAGCCCTCGAACGCAGCCAGTCGAAGATCCCGCTTGGACGTTTTGGCAAGCCAGAGGAGGTTGCCGCCTTAACTATTTTTTTGGCCTCCGATCAGGCGAGCTATGTCACGGGCGTTGTGATTCCGATGGATGGAGGACAGGCCTCCGTGATTTAGGTAGGATCTTGGGGCAAGGGTGTTCCCCTCCTGGGACAGGAGGGGTGGCTGCGCCATAAAGAAAATGGACCCGTTCCGAAGCGGCGCAGACGGGGTGGTCAGTCGAGGAGATTCTTCTTAATCGCTTCAAGCACCCACTCTAAGTCGTCCAATACGGCTTTATTTTCGAATCGAATCACTCGTAGGCCTCTTTCCTTGAGGTACTCTGTCCGCCTGGCGTCATACTCTGCGCCGCCCACTGACTGATGTCCCGCCCCATCAAGTTCGACAATTAAGCGACTTTCCGGACAATAAAAGTCTGCGGTATACGGACCTATGCTCTTCTGCCGTCGAAATTTCCTCCCGGCGAGTTGGCTATCCTTGAGCTGCTTCCATAGCACAGCTTCCGCTATGGTCAACGAGTTACGCAGTCCCTTGCGTTGTTCTTCCTTTGCCGTTGTGTTGTAAATCCCACGTTTGTGCTTTCCCATACCGCGTGAGCACCGAGCAACATGGACGCCAGACTGACCACCCCGTCTGCGCCATTTCGGAATGGGTCCATTTTATTGATGGCGCAGCCACCCCTCCTGTCCCAGGAGGGGAACACCCCGTTACCAACATCTCCTTCGCCCCTCACCAACATCTTCCTCGCCCATTTCCTCGCCCCACTCCACAAAGTTTTGCCATCCAGCGCCCCGTGATACGCTTTTAGGATGACCGATCGACCGCCTGCCAGAGTGGTCATCCAGCATGTAAAGCCCGAAGTTGACTGTGGGCGCTTCCCGATCAAGCGCGTCATCGGTGAAGCCGTTGAGATTGAAGCGGACATTTTTGCCGACGGTCATGATGCGATCGCGTGTGTCATCAGGTGCCGTCACGACGACGAGGAACAGTGGACCGAGATTCCGATGGAACCGCTCGGCAACGACCACTGGCGTGCGCCGTTCACAGTCGAGAAACTCGGACAGTACATTTACTCCATCACGGCGTGGGTAGACCCTTTTCAAACCTGGTACAAGGATTTTCAAAAACGAATTGCCGCCGACCAGGATGTCACTGTCGATCTCCTGATCGGCGGAGAGCTGCTGAAGGCCGCCGCAGAAAGAGCCCTCGGCGCTGATGCGAAAAAGTTAAAACACCTGGCAAAGGATCTGACACCGGCGGCGGTGGACGAGCGGCTTGCCCTGCTTGCTGCGGGCTACGCCGATCGCACCAACGCCGCGGTTTACAAAGAACTGCGGGTCGTTGTCGATCCGATTCGTGCACGCTTCAGCACCTGGTACGAAATGTTTCCGCGGTCAAACGGAACCTTCAAGGACTGCGAGCGCATCCTTCCCGAAATAGCGGCTATGGGCTTCGATGTCCTCTACTTCCCTCCAATTCACCCGGTAGGCAAAACGTACCGCAAGGGCAAGAACAATGCCCCCAACGCGGGGCCGAATGACCCGGGAAGTCCGTGGGGCATCGGCGCGAAGGAAGGCGGCCACAAGGCAATCCATCTGGAGCTCGGAACACTGGAAGATTTCCGGCACCTTGTCGCCGCCGCGAAAATAGAAGGGATCAACATCGCACTCGACATCGCTTACCAGTGTTCGCCGGATCATCCTTACGTCAAGGAGCATCCCGAGTGGTTCCGGTGGCGCCCCGATGGAACCGTGCAATACGCGGAGAATCCACCAAAGAAATATCAGGACATCTACCCGCTGGAATTCGAAACGCGGGATTGGCGATCGCTCTGGGAAGAGCTGAAGAGCGTTGTCGAATATTGGATCGAGCAGGGTGTGCGAATCTTCCGCGTCGATAACCCGCATACAAAGCCGTTCGATTTCTGGGAATGGACGATCCGGGACCTGAAGAAGAAACATCCCGACCTCATCTTTCTTTCGGAAGCGTTCACGCGTCCAAACATTATGTATCGGCTGGCGAAGCTTGGATTCACACAGTCGTATACGTATTTCACCTGGAGGAACGCAAAGCGCGAAATCATCGAGTACTTCACCGAGCTTACGCAAACGGAAGTCCGCGAATACTTTCGCCCCAATCTCTGGCCGAACACACCCGACATTCTCCATGAATATCTTCAAAAGGGAGGGCGATCGGCGTTTATGGCGCGGCTCGTGCTGGCTGCTACATTAGGGGCAAATTACGGCATTTATGGGCCCGCTTACGAACTCGGGGAAAACGTACCGAGGGAATCTGGAAGCGAGGAGTATCTGAATTCGGAGAAATATGAGATCAAGCATCGCGACCTTCATGATCCTTCGAGTCTTCGGCCATTCATAACGACAGTAAACGAGATTCGAAAGAAGAATCCTGCGCTGCAATCGAATGAAAGTTTGCAATTTCACACGATCGACAACGATCAGATGATCTGTTACAGCAAGCGGACACCGGACAAGAAGAACGCAATCGTTACCATTGTTAACCTGGATCCGGTCTGGAAGCAGTCCGGCTTCGTTGAATTGCCTCTTGACGAATTGGGAATCGATGTGCGGCACCCATATCGGATGGTGGACCTCCTGACGGGGGCCGAATTTAAGTGGCAGGGCCCACGAAATTACGTGGAGCTGCAGCCTGGCAACATGCCCGCACACATATTAAATCATGCGTGAAATAACCGAAGGCTTCACACTCGACGACGATCCGTCCTGGTACAAGGATGCGATCATTTACGAACTGCACGTCCGTGCGTTTTACGACAGCAATGACGACGGCATCGGCGACTTCGGCGGGTTGACCGAGAAACTGGATTATCTCCAGGACCTTGGCGTCACGGCTGTATGGCTTTTGCCGTTTTATCCTTCGCCACTCAAAGACGACGGCTACGACATTGCGGACTACACAAACGTTCATCCTTCATACGGTTCGCTTTCCGATTTCAAAACGTTCCTCCGCGAAGCGCACCGGCGTGGAATTCGCGTCATCACCGAGTTGGTGTTGAACCACACTTCCGACCAGCACGCCTGGTTTCAGCGGGCCCGCCGTGCACGCCCGGGCAGCGTCTGGCGCGACTTCTACGTATGGAGCGACAACCCGGAGAAATACAAGGATGCGCGTATCATCTTCAAGGATTTCGAGACCTCAAACTGGACCTGGGATCCCGTCGCGAACGCTTATTACTGGCATCGCTTCTATCACCACCAGCCGGATTTGAATTTCGAGAATCCCGAGGTGGGCCGCAGCCTCAAATCGGTAGTGAATTTCTGGCTGAGCATGGGCGTGGACGGAATGCGGCTGGACGCCATTCCATACCTGTACGAGCGCGAAGGGACGAACTGCGAGAACCTTCCCGAGACGCATCAGTATCTGAGAACTCTGCGCCGGCAAATCGATCAGCGATTTCGCAATCGAATGCTGCTGGCCGAAGCCAATCAGTGGCCGGAAGACGCCGTCGCCTACTTCGGCAATGGCGACGAATGTCAGATGGCGTTTCACTTCCCGGTGATGCCGCGCATGTTCATGGCGCTTCGGATGGAAGACCGGTTTCCGATCATCGACATCCTGGCACAGACCCCGCACATTCCCGAAAACTGCCAGTGGGCGCTGTTCCTTCGCAATCACGATGAGCTGACGCTCGAAATGGTCACGGACGAAGAACGCGACTACATGTATCGGGTCTACGCACACGATCCCCAGATGCGCATCAATCTCGGAATCCGGCGCAGGCTGGCGTCCCTTCTCGGCAAGGACTGGAATCGCATCGAGTTGATGAATGCGCTGCTCTTCTCTTTGCCCGGAACTCCCGTCATCTACTACGGCGACGAGATCGGCATGGGTGACAACATTTATCTCGGCGACCGGAACAGCGTTCGCACACCGATGCAATGGAGCTCCGACCGCAATGCCGGTTTTTCAAAGGCAAGCCCTCACCGGCTGTACCTTCCAACCGTGATCGATCCGGATTCGCATTACGAGGCCTTCAACGTCGAGGCCCAGCAGAACAATCCGCATTCCATGCTGTGGTGGATGAAACGGCTCGTTGCCATGCGAAAGCGCTACAAGGCGTTCGGCCGCGGGACCCTCGAGTTTCTCTACCCGGATAACCATCGTGTGCTCGCGTTCACTCGCCGATACCAGGACGAGGTGATTCTCGTTATCGCAAACCTTTCTCGATTCGTTCAGTACGCGTCTCTCGATCTCTCCGCGTTCAAAGGTTCGGCGCCAATAGAGCTGTTCGGGCGCGCGGAATTCCCTCCGATCAGCGATTCGCCCTACGTCCTGACGCTGGGACCACATTCTTTCTATTGGTTCGCTTTAACTCCTGTCGGGGCGATCTTTGAACGCTCGAACTCCCAGAGAGCGCCGCTTCAGTTAGCGGTCTCGGGGCATTGGTCGAATGTTTTTTCGGGACGCACACGAGTGACAGTCGAAGACTCGCTTGCAGCGTATCTCCAAACTCGACGCTGGTTTGGTGGAAAAGCGCGCCAGATCAAAGGTACTGAATTTACGGAGATAGTTCCCATTCGATGGGATTCGGCGGAAACCTGCATCACGGAAGTTCAGGTGGAATACACGGAAGAGGACCCGGAGCGCTACCTTATGCCGCTATCGTTCGCCTCCGGTGAGCGCGCCGAACAAATCCGCGAGTCGGCTCCAGCCGCCATACTGGCTCAGCTCACGGTGAGGAAGAAGGATGGTGAGGAAACCGGGATCCTTTACGACGCGATACTCGACAAGGATTTCGGCAGAGCGCTCATTGATGCGATCGACCGCCGACGCCAGTTGCGCGGCACCGCCGGAGACTTTGTCGCCTCGTTTACGCGCGCAATGCGGGAAATTCGAAGCGTGCCGGTAACGAATCTCGAAGTGAGCACGATTCGGGCGGAGCAGTCCAACTCATCTTTTGTTTATGGAGACGAATTCATTCTCAAACTCTTCCGACGCGTGGATCGCGGAGTGAATCCGGATCTCGAGATCGGACACTTTTTGACCGATCGGGTCCCGTTTCAGCATACGCCGCCTGTCGCGGGTACGATTGAGTATCGTACCAAGCGGGGCGAGACCGCGTCGGTCGGCATATTGCAGAAGTACATTCACAATGAAGGCGACGCCTGGAGCCAGACACTGGATGCGCTAAGCCAGTATTTCGACAGGGCCGTCACCAAGCAGGCCGATCCCGTGAACGAGCCACCGTTTTCCATGCCGTTTGTGAACCGGCTGGAACAGACCGTCGTTCCGCCTCTCGCCGGCGAGTTGATCGGACCGTATCTCGAAAGCGTGAAACTGCTCGGACAGCGGACCGCCGAACTGCATGTCGCCCTCGCGTCCGATCGCGAAGACTCCGATTTCGAGCCGGAACCGTTTTCGGTCCTGTACCAGCGGTCGTTGTATCAATCGATGCGGAATCATTCCGGACAGATGTTTCAGCTCCTTCGGAGCAACCTCAAATTGCTTCGAGGCTCCGTGCTCGACGAGGCGTTGAAGGTGCTGGACCTTCAACCCGCGGTATTGAACCAGTTCCGAACCGTTCTCTCGAGGAAGATTATCGCGAAGCGGACGCGGACCCATGGTGACTTCCATCTGGGCCAGGTCCTCTACACAGGCAAGGACTACGTCATAATCGACTTCGAGGGCGAACCGGCGCGGCCTTTGACAGAGCGTCGCATCAAGCGGTCGCCGGTTCGCGACGTTGCGGGCATGCTGCGGTCGTTCCACTATGCTGCCTACACGTCGCTCTTCGGCCATCTTGGGAGCGCCATGGTTCGGCCCGAAGACCTTGCCGCACTCGAGCCCTGGGCTCGACGGTGGAATGCCTGGATCTGTTCGACATTCTTCAATTCATATCTCGAACACGCGGCGGCGGGCGCCTTCCTGCCTACCGTCCGCGAAGAGCTCAACATCCTGCTGAATATCTATCTACTCGAAAAGGCGCTGTACGAATTGGGCTATGAGTTGAACAACCGCCCGGATTGGGTACGAATTCCGCTGACTGGAATCCTCCAACTCGTCGAAGCGCCGGAGAAGGCGGCGGCTTGAACCGTGCATTGCTCGAGCTGGCCAGGCTGTATGGCATTCAGACTTCATATCTGGACATGGCCAAACAGCGCCGGCAAGCGGACCCCGAATCATTGTTGCTGGTCCTCGGTGCGATGGGTGCGGGGGTGGAGAAGATCGAGGATGTGGGTGAGGCTCTGGCGCGGAGAAAGCACGAGTTACGCAACCGGGTAGTTGAACCGGTAATGGTGGCGTGGGACGGGCAGCTCGACGGCAGACGTTTTGAATTCGGCTATCACGATGTGGAGATACAGGGTCAGCCAACCTTCGTGATATCGGCACCGAAGCGAGCCTATTTTCCTGCGGATAAACGACTCTGGGGGTTGTTCGTTCCCGTCTACGCTCTCCACTCGAAGCGCGATCCTGACGCCGGCGATCTCACCGATTTCGAAAGCATCATGGATTGGATGGCGGACCTCGGCGGAAGCGTTGCAGCGACGCTTCCGTTGCTTGCCGCATTTCTGGACGAGCCATTCGAGCCGAGTCCGTATTCTCCTGCGAGCCGGCTCTTCTGGAACGAGTTCTACATCGACCTGACTCGCGTTCCGGAGTTTGCGGCAAACACTCCGATCCCCCGCACGCGCAAAACGAAATATGTCGACTACCGCGGGGTGATGGCCTCGAAGCGCCGCGTTCTGGAGGATCTCGCCAGCACATTCTTCGCTGATGCGCAGCCGGATCGCCTTCCGGTATTCGGCAACTTTGTTCGAGAAAATCAGAGTGTCGAGGATTACGCGCGATTCCGTGCAGTGACCGACCGGCTTCGCTCGGGCTGGACAGCCTGGCCCGCGCGGCTTCGCGACGGCGACATCCGCGAAGGCGACTACGACGAAGCCACAAAAAACTATCACCTCTACGCGCAGTGGATCGTCCAGGAGCAGCTTCGATTGATCTCGGAAAAAGCCGGAGCCCGCGGTCAACTGTTGTATCTCGACCTGCCGCTCGGCTTGCATCCCGACGGCTACGATATCTGGCGCAACCGCCAGTTCTTCGTCCGCGGCGTCGCAGGGGGCGCGCCCCCGGATCCCGTGTTCACGAAGGGCCAGAATTGGGGCTTTCCTCCAATGCACCCCGAAGCGATGCGGTTGAACCGATATCAGTACTTCATCGCGTACATACGCAATCATCTTCGATATGCCCGGCTGCTCCGCATCGATCACGTGATGGGCCTGCACCGGCTTTGGTGGATCCCCGACGGGCTAACCGGCGATAAGGGGGTCTATGTCGAATATCCAGCTGAAGAGTTCTATGCGATTCTTTCGCTCGAATCGCATCGCTACAAGGCCGGCATCGTCGGTGAAAATCTTGGAACCGTTCCACCCGCCGTAAATGCGTCCATGGTGCGGCACGACATCCGCGGGATGTATGTTGTGCAATACGAGATCATGGGAAATCCCAAAAATCCGAAGCTGCGGGCTGTTCCGAAGAAGTGCGTGGCGAGTCTCAACACGCACGACATGCCTCCGTTCAAGGCGTTCATCGAAGGTAAGGATATTGAGGATCGCCTCGACCTGGGATTCATCGATGCAAAGGCGGCGCGTGAGGAGCGAAAACAGCGAAAAGTGTTCAGGCAACGGCTAAAATCATTCCGCGTGGTAGCACAATTCCTCGCGGACAGTATGGCCAATATCGTGCTTATTAATCTCGAAGATCTGTGGGAGGAGGTACTTCCCCAAAATGTCCCATCAACCTCCAAAGAAAGACCCAACTGGCGCCGGCGTGTTCGACCAGGCGTCGAAAAAATCCGGCGAATGGCAGACGTCGCTGATGGACTTTCACGTGTCTTTGCTCAGCGATCACGACCTGTATCTCTTTAACGAGGGCAGCCACATCCGGCTGTACGAACACCTCGGGTCTCACCCGATGACAGTTGACGGCACAGCGGGCACGAATTTCGCTGTGTGGGCACCCGACGCGGAGAAGGTCTATGTCATGGGGGGTTTCAACGGCTGGAACAAGACCGGCCATGAGCTCCAACCCCGAGGCCAGTCTGGCATCTGGGAGGCATTTGTTCCCGGGGTCGGACAGGGCGATGCATACAAATACCATGTGGTATCGCGCTACCACCGATACCAGGTCGATAAGGCCGATCCGTTCGCGTTTCATACGGAGACCCCGCCACACACCGCTTCCAAGGTCTGGGATCTGGGATACGAATGGAATGATCAATCCTGGATGTCGTCGCGCGGCGACCGCAATTCGCTTCATGCCCCGATGTCGATTTACGAATTGCATCTCGGCTCATGGCGGCGCGTTCCGGAAGACAACAATCGGTCGCTGAGTTATCGCGAGGCGGCGCCGCAGCTAGCGGACTACCTGGAACAGATGGGCTTCACGCACGTCGAGTTTCTGCCGTTAACCGAGCATCCGTTCTACGGCTCGTGGGGATATCAGACGACCGGATATTTTGCTCCCACGAGCCGCTATGGGACGCCTCAGGATCTCATGTACCTGATCGACTACCTGCATCAGCGCGGCATAGCCGTGATCCTCGATTGGGTGCCTTCACACTTTCCAACCGACGATTGGGCACTCGGCTACTTCGACGGCACGCATCTTTACGAACACTCCGATCCGCGCAAAGGTATTCACAAAGACTGGGACAGCTACATCTTCAATTACGGCCGCCACGAAGTTCGCAGCTTCCTTCTGAGCAGCGCCATGTTCTGGCTGGATCGGTACCACATCGACGGGCTTCGCGTCGACGCCGTCGCTTCGATGTTGTACCTGGACTATTCACGCAAGGAAGGCGAGTGGATTCCCAATCAATATGGCGGCCGCGAGAATCTCGATGCGATCGATTTTCTCCGCCGATTCAACAGTGAGGTCTACCGGAACCATCACGATGTGCAGACGATCGCCGAAGAATCGACCGCCTGGCCGATGGTTTCACGGCCGAATTATGTCGGCGGGCTCGGCTTCGGCCTGAAGTGGGACATGGGCTGGATGCACGACACGCTGAAGTACATGAGTCACGAACCGATTTTCCGCACGTATCATCATAACGAGCTGACGTTCCGGATGATTTACGCCTTCCACGAAAACTTCGTCCTGCCCCTCTCGCACGATGAGGTCGTTCACGGCAAGGGTTCGCTCTTAGGGAAAATGCCGGGGGACCTCTGGCAGAAGTTCGCGAATCTGCGCCTGCTGTTCGCGTACATGTATGCGCAACCCGCAAAGAAGCTGCTGTTCATGGGCGGCGAGTTCGGTCAATGGGCCGAGTGGTCGCACGAGAGCAGTCTCGAGTGGCACTTGCTTCAACATGAATCGCATCGCCGCCTGCAACAATGGGTGGCGGACCTGAACCGCTCTTATCGAAACGAAAGGGCGCTCCACGAACTGGACTGCGACCCTGCAGGCTTCGACTGGATCGATGGCAGCGACTCGCAGCAGAGCATGCTCAGCTTCATGCGCAAGTCGAAGAACGCCGGCGAAATTGTTGTCGTGGTCTTCAACTTCACTCCGGTTCCGCGGCACAACTATCGCGTGGGAGTGCCGTACGGCGGATACTGGCGGGAAATCCTCAACAGCGACTCGAAGGAATATGGCGGAGCGGACTTCGGAAATGCAGGCGGTGCGGAAGCGCAGGAGATCGAGGCACACGGACGCCCGTACTCCTTGAATCTGATTGTGCCTCCGTTGGGAGCCCTGTTCTTTAAAAGCGGAGGATAAGCCGCGGATTATGGCTCAAGATTTGGGAGCCGTCTGGCTGGACCAAAACCGTTATCGTTTTCGTGTGTGGGCGCCTCTTTCCGAGGAAGTCCGCCTTCATATTGTGACTCCGGAGGATCGAGTCGTCCCGATGCAGGCCAAAGAGGCAGGATACCATCAGGCCACCGTTGAAGGAGTCGCGCCCGGCACTCGATACAAGTATCGGTTGGCCAACGGAACGGAGTTCCCGGATCCTGTGTCCCGCTACCAGCCTGAGGGCGTGCACGGCCCGTCAGAAGTTGTCGATCCAGGCTTCGACTGGGAAGACCGCCACTGGTTCGGGCTTCCGATCGAAAACTACATTATCTACGAGCTCCACGTCGGAACTTTCACTCCGCAGGGAACGTTCGACGCTGTTATTCCGCATCTCGACGAGATCGCTGAAACCGGCATCACGGCGATCGAGCTGATGCCGGTCGCTCAGTTCCCGGGCAGCCGGAACTGGGGATACGACGGCGTTCTTCCCTTCGCCGTTCAGAATTCGTACGGCGGCCCGGCCGGCCTCAAGAGACTTGTGAATGCCTGCCATAAGCGCGGCCTCGCTGTCGTCCTCGATGTGGTTTACAACCACATTGGCCCTGAAGGAAATTACCTCCCTCAATTTGGGCCGTACTTTACGGACCGCTATAAGACACCGTGGGGTCCGGCCCTGAATTTCGACGACGCGCACAGCGACGAGGTGCGGCATTTCTTTGTTTCCAATGCTGTCGAATGGATTGAGGACTACCACATCGATGCCTTGCGTCTGGATGCGGTCCACGCCATCCTTGATCACTCCGCACTGAACATTCTGGAAGAGCTTACGGAAACTGTTCATGAGAGACGTATAGACCTCAATCGCCGCGTCTATGTCATCGCAGAAAGTGCGCTGAACGACACGCGCCTGGTCCGGCCCGGCGAGCTGGGCGGATATGGACTCGATGCACAGTGGAATGACGACTTTCATCACGCGCTGCACACGCTGCTCACCAGGGAGCGCCAGGGATATTACGTAGACTTCGGTGATTTCCAGCACATGGCGCAAGCGTTTTCCGAAGGCTTCGTTTACTCGGGACGTTACTCTCTCACTCTGGGCCGCCGGCACGGAAACTCCTCGCGAACTATTCCATCGATGAAATTTGTCGTCTTCGCGCAGAACCACGATCAGGTCGGGAATCGCATGCTTGGCGAACGGCTCAGCGGACTGGTGTCGTTTGAGGCCTTCAAACTTGCCACCGGCATTGTCTTGCTTTCCCCATTTGTACCCTTGCTCTTCATGGGGGACGAGTACGGTGAAACCGCGCCGTTCCAATATTTCGTCAGTCATTCCGACCCGAAGCTGGTGGAAGCGGTTCGCAAGGGCCGCAGGGACGAGTTCACGGCATTCAATTGGGGTGGTGAGCCGCCCGATCCTCAGGCGGAGGAGACTTTCATAAGATCGAAGCTGAACCATCCGATGAAACATCAGGGACGGCATCGAGTCTTGCTGGAATATCACAAGGAGCTGATCCGGCTGCGCAGGACGATTCGGGCGCTCCGCACGCTGAGAAAAGAGAAGATGGATGTCGTCAGCCTGGAAGAGGAGCGTGTGCTGGTTGTCCGGCGGTGGAGCGGGCAAACTGAAGCGTTCGCCGTCTTCAACTTTAACGATCGTGACGTTCGGCCTCTCGAGAATATACCGCATGGGGTGTGGCGCAAGCGGCTCGACTCGGAAGACACGCGGTGGATGGGAAAAGGTTCATCCGTCCCCGATTTGATCGATTCGAGAGAAGGCCGACCAATCGTGCTCTGGCCGGAAAGTGTGTTGCTCTTTGAAAAAGAAACCGAGGATTAATGGAACGTTATATCTGCATTCACGGGCATTTTTATCAACCGCCGCGCGAAAACGCGTGGCTCGAATTTGTCGAGCTCCAGGATTCTGCGTATCCGTTCCACGACTGGAACGAGCGCATCACGGCGGAATGTTATGCGCCCAATGGGACGTCTCGAATGATCGGCGGCGATGGAAAGATCGAAAAGATCACCAACAACTATGCCCGTATCAGTTTCAATTTCGGACCCACTTTGCTGACATGGTTGCGGGAAAAGGAGCCTGAAACTTATCAAACCATTCTCGACGCCGATAAGGAAAGCCAGTCGCGCTTTTCCGGTCACGGATCGGCGATCGCGCAATCTTATAACCACACAATCCTTCCGCTCTCGAACAGTCGCGACAAGTACACACAGCTTTTATGGGGCATCCGCGATTTCGAATACCGCTTCGGCCGCAAACCGGAAGGGATGTGGCTGCCGGAAACGGCGGTCGATCTGGAAGTGCTCGATCTGCTGGCCGGTTTCGGAATCCGTTTTACGATCCTTTCACCATACCAGGCCAAACGTACACGCAAAGTGAGGGGCCGCGCCTGGCGCGATGCCAGTGGCGGACGCGTGGACCCTTCGACACCTTACGCTGTCCGTACACCCTCGGGCAAACGCATCGCGGTGTTCTTTTACGATGGGCCGATTTCGCAGGCGATTGCGTTCGAACGCCTGCTCGAACGAGGCGAGAATCTGTCGGGCCGCCTGGCATCGGCGTTTTCCGACGGCCGGACGTGGCCGCAGATCGTCCATATCGCCACCGATGGTGAGACGTACGGACATCATCATAAGCGCGGCGAGATGGCGCTTGCCTATGCGTTGCATCACATCGAATCCAACAACATCGCAAAGCTGACCAATTACGCCGAATACCTCGAGAAGCACCCGCCGACGCATGAAGCCGAAATCTGGGAACGGACCGCGTGGAGCTGCTCGCACGGCGTCGAGCGGTGGAACAGTAACTGCGGATGTAATTCCGGAGGTCATCCCGAGTGGAACCAGGAGTGGCGCGCTCCGCTACGCCAGGCGCTCGATTGGCTGCGCGATACGATCACTCCGCGCTTCGCACAAAAGGGCGCTGATTTATTCCGTGATCCATGGAGAGCGCGGAACGAATACATCAAGGTGATACTCGACCGGAGGCCGGAGAACGTCGATCGATTCTTCCAGGAGCAAGCCGCTCGCGAGCTGAGCCCGGATCAAAGGATAGTCGCACTGAAGGTCATGGAAATGCAGCGTCACGCCATGCTGATGTACACGAGCTGCGGATGGTTCTTTGACGAGCTGTCCGGACTCGAAACCACTCAGATCATTCAATACGCCGCCCGCACAATTCAACTCTACGAGGAGATTTTTGAAGAATCCATGGAGCCGGCGTTTCTCGAGCGGCTCGAGCTGGCCAAGAGCAACATCCCGGAAAACAAAGACGGGCGCGTGATCTACGAAAGATACGTCAGGCCTGCCATGGTCGATCGGCAAAAGGTCGCCGCGCATTACGCGCTGAGCTCGCTGTTCGATCCTTACCCGGAAGAAGCGAGGATCTACTGCTACGAGGTGCAGCTCGAGGACTTCCGGATAACTGAAGCCGGGCGCGCCAAGCTCGGCGTCGGACGAGCACTCATAACTTCACAGATTACGAGGGAAGCCGACCTCCTCAGTTTTGGAGCGCTCCACATGGGAGATCACCTGATGAACGCGGGCGTCCGCGCATACCAGGGTGAGGAGGATTACAACGCCCTCAAGAATGAGCTCGTGGATCCGTTCAATCGTGCGGATTTTCCCGAGGTGCTTCGCATTCTGGACCGGCACTTCGGCGAGTCCACGTATTCGCTCCGATCGATATTCCATGACGACCAGCGGAAGATCCTCAATACGATCATGAAATCCACGCTGGCTGACGCAGAAGCCGTGTACCGCCGGCTCTATGACACCCATGCGCCGATGATGCGGTTTGTTTCCGACCTGCGCGTGCCGCAGCCTCGAGCATTTCTGATGGCCGCCGAATTTGCCATCAACAGCAGCCTGCGTACAGCTCTGGAAGATCCCGAAAACCTGGACTTCACGCGCATCAACGTATTGCTTGAAGAAGCGCGCGTGGAGAACATTCC
>WNFT01000067.1_pt1 | contig 61770 bp, 50 predicted proteins | sample 5400191 | NCBI WGS metagenome assembly WNFT01 (sample SAMN13153359, study PRJNA577476) | soil metagenome | isolation source: 80 cm saprolite under Madrone tree | place: USA:California | collected 2016-06-14 | reverse complement strand
CTGAGGACATGACCATGACCGACAAGACTGTCAATCAGCCGCTGGTCCTAGGGACTGGCACCCGCAAGCGGGTCGTCGCTGGAATCACCTCCGAGATCCTGATCGCCGCGATTTGGGACTCGTTCCGCAAGCTCAATCCGCGGACGCTGGCGCGAAATCCGGTGATGTTCGTGGTCGAGATCGTCTCAGCGCTGACCACCATCATCATGATCCGCGACATCGTGGTGGGTAACGGCGGGGTATTGTTCACGGCTCAGCTTGCCTTTTGGCTTTGGTTCACCGTTGTTTTTGCCAACTTCTCGGAAGCGGTGGCAGAAGGCCGCGGCAAGGCCCAGGCGGAAAACCTGAGGCGCACCCGCACCCAGACCCAGGCCAAGCGCCTGGCCAAGACGGACAGCCGGGACTTTCAGAAGGCCGCGGCGCTCGATCTAAAGGCCGGCGATCTCGTGCTCGTCGAAGCGGGCGACATGATCCCCAGCGACGGCGACGTGATCGAGGGCATCGCCTCGGTTGACGAGTCGGCCATCACCGGCGAGTCGGCCCCCGTCATCCGCGAGAGCGGCGGCGATCGTTCGGCTGTTACCGGCGGTACCCGCGTTCTTTCGGACTGGATCAAGGTGAAGATCACGGCGGCCCAGGGGTCGACGTTCCTCGACCGCATGATCGCGCTGGTCGAGGGCGCGGTGCGGCAGAAGACACCCAACGAAATCGCCCTCAACGTTCTCCTGGCCGGCATGACGATCATCTTCGTCTTTGCCACGGTAACCATCCCGAGCTTCACCAGCTATGCCGGCGGAGCCGTGCCCATCGTAATCCTGGTCGCACTGTTCGTAAGCCTTATTCCCACCACTATCGGCGCGCTGCTGTCGGCGATCGGCATCGCCGGCATGGACCGCCTGGTGAAATTCAACGTCTTGGCCATGTCAGGTCGGGCCGTTGAAGCGGCGGGCGACGTCGATACCCTGCTGCTGGACAAGACCGGGACCATCACCTTGGGCAACCGTCAGGCGGCTGAATTCCTGCCCCTGCCGGGCGTGACCCCTCAGGAGCTGGCGGAGGCGGCCCATCTCTCCTCCCTCAGCGACGAGACGCCGGAAGGCCGTTCCATCGTCGTACTGGCAAAGGAGAAATATGGCCTGCGGGCGCATGACGTCGCGCAGATGAATGCGACGTTCGTGCCGTTCACGGCCCAGACCCGGATGAGCGGCGTCGATATCGGCCGCTCCTCGATTCGCAAGGGCGCGGTCGAGGCCATTGTCGGTTATGTCCGTCAGGCGGCGAACAACCCGAACTTGGCGGTGCCTGTCCAGCTCACCGAGATGACGGAGCGCATCAGTCGTGCCGGCGGAACGCCGCTGGGCGTGGCCAAGGACGGCCGCGTCCTGGGTGTCATCCATCTGAAGGACATCGTCAAAGGCGGCATCAAGGAGCGCTTCGCCGAACTTCGCCGCATGGGCATCCGCACCGTGATGATTACCGGCGACAATCCGCTGACCGCGGCAGCCATCGCGGCGGAAAGCGGCGTCGACGATTTTCTGGCTCAGGCGACCCCCGAGGACAAACTGGCGCTGATCCGCAAGGAACAGACCGACGGCAAGCTGGTCGCCATGTGCGGCGACGGTACCAACGATGCCCCAGCACTGGCGCAGGCCGATGTGGGCGTGGCCATGCAGACCGGCACGCAGGCAGCGCGCGAGGCCGGCAATATGGTCGACCTCGACAGCGATCCGACCAAGCTCATTGAGGTCGTGATGATCGGCAAGCAGTTGCTCATCACCCGTGGCGCGCTGACCACATTCTCCATCGCCAACGACGTGGCCAAATATTTCGCCATCATTCCGGCCATGTTCGCCGCCCTCTATCCGAGCCTGGGCGTCATCAACGTGATGCACTTGCATTCGCCGCAAAGCGCCATCCTCTCGGCGATCATCTTCAACGCCTGGATTATCATTGCCCTGATCCCCCTGGCGCTGCGCGGGGTCAAATACCGCCCGCAGAGCGCAGCCCGATTGCTGTTCCGCAACCTGCTGATTTACGGCCTCGGCGGCGTGATCATTCCCTTCGTCGGCATCAAGGCGATCGACGTCGTGATCAACGCCATTGGCCTAGTTTAAGGAAGACTGCCATGTTGAAACAGATACGTCCCGCTATCATGATGATCGTCGCCTTCACTCTGCTGCTGGGCATCGCCTATCCCCTGGCTATGACCGAGATCGCACAGATCATCTTTCCGCATCAGGCGAACGGTAGCCTGCTCTACAACAAGGACGGCAAGGTCATTGGTTCGGAGTTGATCGGCCAGAACTTCGTCAGCGACAAATATTTCCATGGCCGGCTGTCCGCCATCAACGGAACCGACAGTTCGGGCAAGTCCATTCCGACGCCCTATGACGCGTCGAATTCCTATGCCTCGAATCTTGGCCCCACCTCGAAGGCGCTGATCGACCGGGTGACAGGCGATGTCGCCAAGTTGAAGGCCGACAACAGCCAGCCGGTACCGGTCGATCTGGTGACGAGTTCGGCCAGCGGCCTCGACCCGGACGTCACCCCGGCCGGCGCCTATTTCCAGGTCGCGCGGGTGGCCAAGGCGCGCAATCTGCCGGAAGACAAGGTTCGCCAGCTCGTTTCCGACCACATCGAGGGCCGGTTTCTGGGCCTCTTCGGCGAGCCACATGTCAACGTCCTTAAGCTGAATTTGGCTTTAGACGCGCTCGCGAGCAGCTAGCCAGAGGGCGGGAACATCGGCATCGGTTCCAGGTGCATCTGCGTCCGGATCGCGATAGCCTCTGGTCCGCCTCTCTACCTGCCGACTGGTGCCAGTGAGCGACGAACGAGCAAACCGCGAAACCCGACCTTCGCCTGACGCCTTGCTGCAGCAGGCGGCGAAGGAATCGCGCGGCCGGCTGAAGATCTTCCTGGGGGCAGCGCCGGGTGTCGGCAAGACCTTTGAGATGCTCTCGACCGCACGGGCCAAGCGCCAGCAGGGGCTCGATCTTGTGGTCGGTGTGGTCGAAACCCACGGACGCAAGGAGACGGCGGCCCTGCTCGATGGCCTCGAGGTCATTCCCCGACGGCGCATCGACTACAAGGGCCACGTCCTCGATGAGATGGATATCGATGCCATCCTCAAGCGCCGGCCGGAACTGGTCCTGGTGGATGAGCTCGCCCATACCAATGCACCGGGCAGCCGCCACCCCAAACGCTACATGGATGCCGAGGAACTGCTCGAAGCCGGAATCGACGTCGACGCCACGCTGAATATCCAGCATCTGGAAAGCCTGAACGACGTGGTGGCCAAGATCACCAGCGTGCGCGTTCGCGAAACCGTGCCGGATTCCATTATCGACCGCGCCGACGATGTCGAAGTGGTCGACCTGACCCCCGAGGACCTGATCCAGCGGCTGAAGGAAGGAAAGGTCTATGTTCCGCAGCAGGCGGAGCGGGCGGTGCGCAACTATTTCCTGCCCGGCAATCTGACGGCGCTGCGCGAACTCGCCCTGCGCCGCACGGCCCAGCGGGTCGACGAGCAGATGGTCGATTACATGCGCGCCCATGCCATCGCCGGCCCCTGGGCGGCAGGCGAGCGTGTGCTCGTTGGCGTCAACGAGGCCCTGACCTGCCCTTCGGTCGTTCGCTATGCGCGCCGCCTGGCCGACCGACTGCGCGCACCTTGGACGGCGGTCCATGTGGAAACGGCACGTTCCCAGCGGCTTAGCGAGGGCGAACGCGACCGTATCGCCGACGCCCTGCGTCTGGCCGAACGCCTGGGGGGCGAAGCGGTTACCGTTCCGGGAGCCGAGGTGGTCGCCGGCCTGATCGAGTTTGCCCAGGAACACAACATCACCCATATCGTGTTGGCAAAATCCGGCCGCTCGCGCTGGTCGGAACTGCTGCGCGGAACGGTCAGCCAGCAACTCATTCGCCATGCCGGCGACATCAGCGTCCATGTGATCGCCGGCCGGGCTGAACCGGCATCGGGCGAGGTGGCCACACAGCCGGAGAAGGCACGTGCCGCCTTCGATGCCCGGGCCTATATCGGATCCCTGATCATGACCGCCGCGGCGCTCGGCGTCGGCCTGGCCCTGCAGCAATTTCTCGCCATATCCAATATCGCTCTCGTGTTTCTCATGGCCGTGCTGGCGAGTGCCATCACCTATGGGCTGTGGCCGGCGATCGTCACCAGTCTCGTCAGCGTGCTGGCCTACAATTTCTTTTTCCTGCCTCCGCTCTATACTCTCACCATCGCCGATCCCGACAATGTGGTGGCCCTGTTCTTCTTCGCCGTGGTCGCCATCATCGCCAGCAATCTCACCTCGCGGGTACGCAACCAGGCGGTCGCCGCCCGGCAGCGCGCCAAGGCGACAGAAGACCTGTATCTCTTCAGCCGCAAGCTGGGCGGGGCGGTGACGTTGGACGATCTGCTCTGGGCGACCGCCTATCAGATCGCGCTGATGCTGAAACTGCGCGTCGTGCTGCTGCTGCCCGAGGGTTCGAGCCTGACCCTGCGGGCGGGATATCCGCCGGAAGACATGCTGGGCGAGGCCGATCTGGCGGCGGCCAAATGGTGCTGGCAGAACAATCGGCCGGCCGGCCGTGGCGCGGACACGCTGCCGGGGGCCAAGCGCCTGTTTCTGCCCATGCGCACGGGACGGGGGCCGGTGGGGATCGTGGGATTGGATAACGATCAGCCGGGGCCGCTGCTTAGCCCCGATCAGCGCCGATTGTTCGATGCCCTGTGCGATCAGGCGGCCTTGGCGATCGAGCGCACGAACCTGGCCCAGGATGTGGATCGTGCCCGGCTGACGGCCGAGACCGATCGCCTGCGTTCGGCCTTGCTGACCTCCATCTCCCATGACCTGAAAACGCCGCTTGCCTCCATTCTCGGCTCCATCACCAGCCTGCGCGCCTATTCGAAAACATTCGACGCGGCGGCCAAGGAAGAACTGATGGGCACCATCCAGGAGGAGGCCGAGCGGCTCAATCGCTTTATTGCCAATCTTCTGGACATGACGCGCCTGGAGTCGGGCGCCATCGAGCCGCGCTTTGCCGCCATCGAGCTGTCCGAGGTCGTGGCCAGCGCCTTGAAACGGGCTGGCAAGATTCTTGCAGGCCATCATGTCGAGCTCGGCATGGCAGCCGACCTTCCCATGCTGAGGCTCGATTTCGTTCTGTTCGAACAGGTCTTGTTCAATCTTCTGGACAATGCCGCGAAGTATGCGCCCGCGGGCTCTACCGTCCGCCTCCAGTCATTCCGCGAGGGCGATCGCGTCAACCTGCAACTGTTGGACGAGGGCGAGGGCATTCCGCCCGACGATCTGGAACATATCTTCGACAAGTTCTATCGCGTGCATGCCGGGGACCAGCGGCGGGCGGGAACGGGGCTCGGCCTTGCCATCTGCCGCGGCTTCGTCGAGGCCATGGGCGGCACGCTCAGGGCGGCCAACCGTGTGGATCGCAGCGGGGCGGTTTTCACGATCGAATTGCCCATTCCGGCCACATCGCCCGCCGAACAAGGAGCGACGGATTGATTGCCCCCGGCACGTCGCTTCGCGTGCTGCTGGTCGACGACGAGCCGGCGATCCGCCGATTCCTGCGCCTGAGTTTCGATGCCGAAGGCTACCAGGTGGAGGAAGCTGGCGACGGCAAGGTGGCGCTCGACATGCTGCGGACCAAAGCGCCGGATCTGCTGATCCTCGATCTGGGTTTGCCCGATCTGGACGGATTCGAGGTGATTCGCCAGCTTCGCGACCTCGGTTCGAGCATCCCCATCGTCGTGCTGTCGAGCCGCACCGACGAGAAGGGCAAGGTCCAGGCCCTCGATCTGGGCGCCGACGACTATGTCACCAAGCCGTTCGGCATCGACGAGCTGCTGGCGCGAACCCGCACGGCGCTGCGCCACCGCTTGCAACAGCAGGGCGAGAAGCCGGTGTTCCGCAGCGGCGATCTGGCACTCGATCTCGTGCGCCGGAAGGTCATGGTCGGCGACCGCGAGGTCCGACTGTCGCCCCGTGCCTATGAGGTTCTGCGTCTGCTGGCGGCCCATGCCGGCAAGGTACTGACGCATAAATTCATTCTCGATGAAGTGTGGGACGGGGCTACAGACGTTCAGTATCTGCGCGTCTATGTCCGCACCCTGCGCAAGAAGATCGAAGCGGATCCCGACCGGCCGGAGCTCATCCTGACCGAGCCGGGCGTGGGCTATCGGCTGCGCGCACCTGACTGAAAATCATTGCAGCGAGGGGAGAGACGATGGGGATTGCCGATTTTCTGACCCCCGACGGGGTCATTGCCGGCCTCAGGCCAGTGGACAAGGCGCAGTTGCTGCACGAACTCGCCCGCCACGCGGGGCCGGCGGCGGGAGTCGAGACCCAGGTTGTTTTGGATGCGCTGCTGGCGCGCGAAAACCTGGGTTCCACCGGCGTTGGCCATGGGATTGCCGTGCCCCATGCGCGCATCGATGCGATCGGTCGCCTGTTCGGCCTATTCGCGCGTCTGGAAAAGCCCATCGACTTCGCCGCCATCGACGAGCAGCCGGTCGATCTCGTTTTTCTTCTGTTGATACCCTCGAGCGCCGGCAGCGAGCATTTGGCGGCTCTCGCCGCCGTATCCCGTCGGCTACGGGACAAGGATGTTTTGCGCCAGCTGCGGGCTCGCAGAGGCTCTCGCGGGCTCTTCGACATATTGACCGGCCCGGCGCCAGCCACGGCTAAAACGGTGCCGAAATCATAGGAGATATCGGGAATCGCTTGCGGCGTTAATGCACCGTTTATCCCGATCACTCATCTGCGCCATCGATCATTAATGGCGAAGCCAGCTAGCCTGCCTGAGCAAAAGGCAGGGTGGCTTGCCATGCTTCGCGATGTTCTTGCGGTTGGGCTTCTATTGGCGCTGGCCAGCGTCTATCTGGATACCCATGCCCGCGAACCGATCGCCCAGGCGGTCGGGCGGGCCTGGTCGCCCTCGGCGGTGAGCCGAAGGAAGACAAACGCCATCATGGCGGGCTGTTCGATAGGTCTCACCGGATTGCTGTTCATGGCGGCGGCCAAGGACAGCCGGCTGGTCTCCGAACTCGCCGAATTCGCCGCGGCGCTGTCGCTGTTCCACGCCGCGATCCATGCCGCGACATATCATCTTCTGCTGCGCCGCCTGCATGCGGGCGGCCGCGCACCCTCGCGCACCATCGATCAGTTTCTCGACCGGCGACGCCTCAGCTATCTCGACCTGGCGGCCTACTGGGCATTTATCTTCGCCCTCTTCGAGCGCGCCTAGAACTCCGTCTGTCCGCCCAGCTCGACCACGCGATTGGACGGCACCCGGAAGAATTCGACGGCGCTCAAGGACAGCCGGAAGAGAAGCGCGAACAGTTCCTTGCGCCATTTGGCGAGATGGATCTTGTTGGAGATCACCAGTTTTTCGCGGCCGACGAAGACCGAGGTTTCCATCAGGTTGAATTCCAAGCCTTGGGTCTGACAGTGGCCCAACGCCCGCCAGATGTCGGGCTCTTCGAAGAAGCCATAGCGGGCGACCACCGTATGGATATCGTGTTCGAAGTGGCGCACTTCGAGGCGCTCCTCGGGCGACGCGCGGGGGATGTCCAGGGTCTTGATGCTCATCAACACGGTCCTCTCATGCAGAACCTTGTTGTGCTTCAAATTGTGCAACAGGGATGTGGGTACCTTGTCGACATCGGCTGTCAGGAACAGCGCGGTTCCCTTGACCCGCGTCGGATGGCCGGGCTTCAAGCCCTTGAGGAACAGTTCCAGCGGCAGGCTCTCGTCCCGACGCTTGGCCGTGAGCGCGGCCCGGCCCTTGGTCCAGGTGGACATGACGACGAAGGTGGCGGTACCGATCAAGAGCGGCGCCCAACCGCCGTCGGCCACCTTCAATATGTTGGCGCTGAAGAAGGCGACGTCGACGATAAGGAAGACGCCGAACAGGGCTGAAGCGAGCAACGGATTCCAGCGGCGCACCCTGACCATATAGATGAAGGCCAGGATCGTGGTCAGGCTCATGGTCCCGGTGACCGCGATGCCATAGGCCGCGCCCAGATTGCTGGACGACTTGAATCCGAGGACGAGCGAGACGACGGCCACCAGCAGCAGGGAATTTATCTTCGGGACGAAGACCTGGCCGCGTTCCTGGGCCGAGGTATGGAGGATTTGCAGCCGCGGCAGATATCCCAGCTGAACAGCCTGGCTGGTCATGGAAAAGGCGCCCGATATCACCGCTTGAGAAGCAATGATGGTGGCCGCCGAGGCCAGGACCACCATGGGGATGAGAGCCCAGGTGGGGTAGAGGCGGTAAAAGGGATTATCGATCGCCTGGGGGTCGGAAAGCAGATGCGCCCCCTGGCCGAAGTAATTCAGCAGCAGGGCCGGAAACACCAGATAGAGCCAGGCCCGATTGATCGGCTTGCGTCCGAAATGGCCCATGTCGGCGTAGAGGGCTTCGGCCCCGGTGACGGCCAGCACCACGGCGCCCAGCAACACGAACCCCTTCCAAGGATGGCGATAGAGAAGTTCCACGCCCCATGCCGGGTTAAGGGCGCTGAGGGTTTCCGGATTGAGCCAGAGCTGATAGATGCCGGCCGCAGCCAAGGCGGCGAACCACAGCGCCGTAATGGGGCCGAAGTAACGGCCGACCGCGGCGGTTCCGCGCTTCTGCATGGCGAACAGGCCCACCAGAAGAAGCACGGTCAAGGGCAGCACGAAGGGCTCCAGACCCGGCGCGATGACCTTCAGTCCTTCTACGGCGGAAAGAACGGAGATCGCCGGCGTGATCACGCCGTCGCCATAGAAGAGGGCGGCGCCCGCCATGCCGGCGGCCAGCACCAGGGCGGCGGTCTTGCTGCGCGCCGGAACCCCGCGCAGCGCAAGCGCGGTCAGCGCCAAAATGCCGCCCTCCCCGCGATTGTCGGCGCGCATGACGACCAGGACGTATTTGATCGTGACCACGGAAATCAGCGCCCAGACGATCAGGGAGAGAATGCCCATGATGCCGTGCAAGGTAACGTCGCCGGTCTCGCGCATGCATTGCTGCAGGGTATAGAGCGGCGAGGTGCCGATATCCCCGAAAACGACGCCCAGCGCGCCCAGGATCAGGTTCTGATTCTTCTCATGGGCGCCGGCAGCCGACCCGATGGACGCGCTCTTAGACATGGCGGTTAAACATGAGCGTCAGACATCGGGGGCGGCTTTCATTCCTGTCGGAATCAGCGACACGGAGTCGTAGTTAATCGACAATCGCGGAATGTATAAACGATCGGAAACCTCAGCGCGCCAAAGCCACAGCGGGTATCGGCCTTTCCTTAGCCATCATAATGCAACCGATAGCCGACGCCGGCTTCGGTCAGAATATGGGCGGGACGTTCCGGATCGGCCTCCAGCTTCTGGCGAAGCTGGCGAATGTAGACGCGCAGATACTGGATATCGCCCCCGCTATCAATCCCCCACACCTCGCGCAGCAAATGCCTGTGGGTTAGAACCATTCCTGCATGAAGCACAAGCTGTTGAAGTATATCGTATTCCTTGGGGGATAATTTTATCTCCTGGCCGCGTGCCGTGACGGTGCGCCGCACCAGATCGACCGACAGGTCGCCATCGTGGAAGACTGGCCGACCGCCTTGCTGTTGGACCCGGTGGCGCATGGCCGCCCGCAAGCGGGCCATCAACTCCTCGACCCCGAACGGCTTGGTCACATAATCGTCGGCGCCCTCCTCGAAGGCCGCGACCTTGCCTTTCTCGTCGTCGCGGCTCGACAAAATCACGATGGGAACGGGCGATTGGCCGCGAATGCGCCGGATGACCTCCAACCCATCCAGATCGGGCAAACCCAGATCGAGAATGACCAGATCGGGTTTTTCATGGCGCAACAGCGAGAGCCCTTCGGCCCCCGTCGCCGCCTCGACGACGCGATAGTCCTGGGCCGACAGCGTGGTGCGCAGGAACCGGCGGATCGGCGGCTCGTCTTCGATGATAAGGATGGTGGCGCGGTCTGTAGTCAATCGCTCTCCCGGGGCAGCCGGCTCACCCGATTCGGCCGACAAATGCCCCGCTGCATACTGGCGCAAATTGGCGAGAGCGGGCTAGGTAAGTCGCGCCGCGCACCGGGCCCTGAATCAGTGCGACGCAGCCCTAGGAGCTGCGTCGCGGGAGAGGCACAACGGCGATGGGGAACTCCCGCGCTTCCGCGGGCACCACCTGCGCCCGACTATGAAGCGTCACCACCACTTAAAATTGCGTTAACATCGCCTGAAGTTTGGTCCACTCTATGTAGCAGGACGGTTCACAAGCGGCTGGTTGCCGGGACCCGGCTCTGCTTCTGCAGGGAATCTGCAGCCATTCTCGTCTCTTGCCCCCAAATGAAAGCAGGTGGGCGGCCCACCTGCCTGCGGTAAATCCGCTAGCATGCGCTGCCTCATCGATGTCCAAGGGGTCACGACCCAGCGTTTGTTCTACGTCAGTCTAGAATTCAGGGTATACGCAAAAAACGTATATGTCAAACGGGGCAAAATCCCTCCGCCCCCAATAACGGGGACATAATACTCAATTCGAAACTCTCGTCACCGCAGCCACCGCCGCGGGCGGCAAACGGTCGACGGAGAACTTTCCGAGTTGCCCTGACACTCGCCGAGTTCCGTTGCCGGCCTGCTCTCTCTCGGGCATGGTCAACCACCAATGGGGGAGCTTCTCACCGAGACACTGCGCGGCCTGTCGCCGATGGTCGTCATGCTGGCGGTGGCGGCGGTGTTTGGCGCCGCCTTCCTGCGCGGCTTCACCGGATTCGGCTTCGCGTTGGCCGCGGTGCCGGCGCTCTCATTGATGCTCAATCCCATCGTCGTCGTGCCCTGCACCCTGATCCTAGGCGCCCTCGCCGGCATCCAGGTTCTCCCCAAGCTTCGCCATCTCGTCCATTGGCGCTCGGTCTGGATCCTCGTCGCGGGCTCGCTTGTGGGAAGTCCCATCGGGATCTGGGTGCTGGCGACAGTGCCCGCCAATGTCACGCGTGCGGGCATCGGCATCGTGCTGATGGTAGCCGTCGCGGTGCTTTGGCGCCAGCCGCGCCTCTCCAATTCGCCGCCCACGGCACTCGGTCTCGCAACCGGGATCGTATCGGGCGTGCTGAACGGGAGCACAGCTCTGGCGGGCCCGCCAGTCATTCTCTTTTTCTTGAGCTCGGCTGATACCCTCGCTGTCGCCCGGGCCTCGCTGATCATGTACTTCTTCTTTTCGACCGCCGGGACACTCGCCTATGACGCGGCGCACGGCCTGATCGATCGCCATGTGCTGTTGCTGGCGGCGCTTCTTTTCCCGGCGCTCTATATCGGCAATTGGTGGGGCGATCGTTGCTTCGACGCCAGCTCGGCAGCGGCGTACCGTCGCATCGCCCTGGGAATTCTCTTCCTGCTGGCTGTCTTGACTGTCGGCCGCTCTCTCTACGACGAACTATGACTCGAGAGTTCTTGCCGCCTGGGCGGCGATAATGCCTTGTTCGTCCGTAGCCACCACCCAGGCGCTGACAGGGCTATCCGCCAGGGTCAGACGCGCGGCGCCGGCAAGATTGGCTGCCTCATCGGGCGCGATGCCGAGCCAGCCCGCCGATCGGCAGACTCGGGCGCGGATCGGCGCCGCGTTCTCGCCGACACCGCCAGTGAAGACAAGGGCGTCCAGTCCGCCAAGTGCAGCGGCCAAGGAACCAAGCTCTCGGGAAATGCGGTAGCAGTAAAAGGCGATCGCGGCGGAAGCCGCCGGATCCATACTCTCGAGCAGCACTTTCATATCGGCGCTTATGCCCGAAAGGCCAAGCAGGCCGGCGCGGTTGTAGAGCAGATCCTCAACCTCTGCGACGGTCCATCCTTCGCGCAGCAGATGCAGCAGAACGCCGGGGTCGATGCTGCCCGACCGCGTTGCCATGAGCAGACCGTCCAGCGTCGAAAATCCCATGGTGGTGGCGACGGAGTGGCCGTCCTTCACCGCGCACATGCTGGCGCCATTGCCCAGATGGGCGATCACTAGGCGAGGCGGCAGCCGGCTCGTCAGCGCCGGCAGTCGCGTGACGATCGACTCATAGGACAGGCCGTGAAAGCCGTAACGGCGAAGGCCACGCTCATCGAACTCGGCCGGCAGCGGCAGGAGTCGTGCTTCCGCGGGCATCGCCGCGTGAAATGCCGTATCGAAGCAGGCGATCTGCGGCAGTTTCGGCGAGCGGGCGGCAAGGGCGCGAATTGCGGCAAGGTTGTGGGGCTGATGGTGTGGCGCCAGGGGAGCCAGTTTCGCCAGAGCCTCGATGATCTTGCCATCGAGGCGCGTCGGCTGGGTGAACTCCGTCCCGCCATGGACGATGCGATGTCCGACTCCGGCCAAGGATCGCCCATGTCCTTCGGCCTCGAGCCAGCCGAGTAGGCATGCGATAGCAGCGGCGTGATCGGGCATTGCGGCCGGAACGATCTGATCCTCGCCGCCGATGGAAAAGCGTGGCTCGCGGCCGATGCCCGCAATCTGCCCTTCAAGCCGGGCGCGGCCCGACAGCGGCAGATCGTAGAGCGCGAATTTGATGCTGGATGAGCCGGCATTCAGCACCAGCAGCGTGGCATCTTCACCCGTCATGGCTTGGCAAGCTCACCATGAGGCCTCTCGGGGAAGCCTCGCCATTTTCCTCTCCGCCCCATTGGGACGGAGAGGATCAAGGTGAGGTGGGGAACTCGCGATGCAGTAGTGATTTCGGTCAGGCGCGCACCGATGCCGCGCGACCCACCTCTCCCCAACCCTCTCTCCCCTGAAGGGTCGCGAGGGAGAAAGCGATGGGCGAACCGCGACATGGGATTTCTCACCCTGATCGACAGCCCGTGTTACGCAACCGTGAAAGCCTTGTATTTGTCCAGCATGCGCATCGGCTTCTTCAAGGCGTCGCGCCGGAAAGGATCGCCCAGTTCCTGGGTCACCATGATCTCCAGGATGGTGGGCTTGTTGGACGATGTGGCTTTCTTCAGGGCGTCGCCGATTTGGTCGGGCTTGTCCACCGTGATGCCCTCGGCACCCATGGCCCGCGCGATGCCGGCGAAGCTCGGGTTCTGAAGATTGGTTCCGACATAGCGGTCGGCATAGAAATCGATCTGGTTCTTCTTCTCCGCGCCCCACTGGCCGTTGTTGAAGACCACGGCGGTGACCGGGATGTTCTCGCGTACGCAGGTGAGGGTTTCCTGCAGGCTCATGCCCCAGGCGCCATCGCCCACATAGGCCACCGCCGGCCGGTCGGGTGCGGCCACCTTGGCGCCGATGGCGGTGGGGAAGGCATAACCGCAATTGCCGAAGCTCATGGCAGCGAAGAAACTGCGCGGCTTGTCGAAGCGCAGATAGCTATTGGAGACCGAGCAGATATTGCCGATGTCCGTCGACACCATGGCATTCTTCGGCATCGCCTTTTCAAGCTCGCGCAAGACCCGACGCGGGGCGACGGGCGAGCCGTCCGCCTGGCCCCATTTGTCGAGTTCGGTTTCCCAGGCGTCCTTCTGCTTCTTCACCTCGGCCAGGCGAGAGTCCTTGTTGCCGCGGGCGACAATGGCCTCGTTCATCGTCTGCAAGCGATTCAAGATTTCCACCGCTGCCGCCTTGGCATCGCCGCAAACGCCCACACTGATCTGTTTCACCAAGCCCAGCATTCGGTGATCGTTGTCGACCTGGATGATCTTGGCGTTCTTCGGCCAATAGTCGATGCCGTGCTGGGGCAGGGTGCCGAAGGGGCCCAGCCGCGTGCCCAGCGCTAGAACGACGTCGGCTTCCGCGATGATCTTCATCGCGGCCTTGGACCCCTGATAGCCCAGCGGCCCGCACATCAGCGGATGCTTGGCGGGGAAGGAATCATTGTGCAGATAGCTGGTAACCACGGGGGCGGAGAGATGCTCGGCCAGCGCGATGGCCTCGGCCTGCCCGTCCGACATGATCACGCCGCCGCCGGCGACGATGACGGGGAATTTGGCGCCGGCGAGCGCCTTGGCCGCCTCGTCCAGGCTCTGGGCGCCGCCGCCGGCCCGCTCCAGGCGGATCGGCTTCGGGATGGTGACATCGATGTCGCCATAGAACATGTCGCGCGGGATGTTGAGCTGGGTCGGTCCGCGCTCGGTCAGCGCCAGATCGAAGCAGCGGCTGGTGAGTTCGGCGATGCGGTCCTGGCGCGAGACATGGGCCTGAAACTTGGTGATCTTGGAAAAGATCGGCAGCTGCTCCGTCTCCTGGAAGCCGCCATGGCCCATGGTAGCGCTGCCCGTCTCCGGCGTGATGACGACCACCGGCGAATGAGCCCAATAGGCGGCGGCGACGGCGGTCACGAAATTGGTGATGCCCGGACCGTTCTGGGCGATGCAAACGCCCTGGCGGTTGCTGACGCGGCTGTAGCCGTCGGCCATGTGGCCGGCGCCCTGTTCATGGGCAACGGAAATGAAACGGATGCCCGCCGGCTCGAAGATGTCGAGGGCGTCCATATAGGCCGATCCCACGATGCCGAATATATGCTTCACACTATGGGCGACGAGCGTCTCGACGAAGGCTTCGCTCGGTGTCATGCGCGTCATGGGAGTTTCCTTCCGAATTGGCAGCCTCTCCTTCGACAGGCTCAGGGTGAGGCCGACGTCTTAAGCGCTCATGCCAACCTTGCCGAAACATGAGGGTCGAGGCGCGATACTACTCGTTTATTCCCTATCTGGCGCGCTTGGGGCGGGGTAGAGCCAGATCGGGCTTTTCCGATGCGCCAGCCAATTGGCGTTCGACGACTTGCGCCAGCAGCTTGATACCCGGCTCGATCCGCTCGATGGTGATCGAGGAAAAGCCGAGGCGGAAGAAATTGCGCGGGCCAGCGTCGGAGAGGAAATGCACGTCCCCCGTCTCGATGATGATTCCCGCCTCGCCCGCGTTTTTCTCCAGCAGGCGGGCATCGAGTTCGCCGGGCCCCTCGACCCAGAAGGCCGTGCCGCCGGCCGTGGGTATGAAGCGGCAGCGCGTCAGATGGCGCGACAAGGCTGCCTGCATGGCTGCCCAGCGTTGCTTCAGGCTCAGGCCCTCGCGGCGCAACAGGGAATCGTAATGGCCACGGGAGAGAAACAGCGCCGTCGTGCGCTGGTTGTTGGCCGGCGGATGGCGCAGCATCAACCGACGCAACGCTCGGGCTTCGGCGATCATCTCCTTGGCCGCCACCAGGTAGCCGATGCGCAGGCCCGGCGCCAAGGTCTTGGAGAGACTGCCCACGAAAATGACCCGGCCGTTGCGGTCGAGGGATTTCAGCGCCGGGGTCGGCCGGCCCATGTGATTGATCTCGGCCTCGTAGTCGTCCTCGATATAGACGATGTCCTGCCGTTCGGCGCGCTCGAGCAGCGCCTGCCGGCGGGCAAGCGACATGGTGACCGTCGTGGGGAATTGATGGCTCGGCGTCACATGAACATAGTTGCAGCCGCCCAGCCCCTGGCTGTCCATCATGCCCTGACCATCGACGGGCAAGCCGATCAGCCGGCTGGTGCGCAGCAGGAAAATGTTGCGCGCATCGGCATAGCCCGGGTCTTCCATGCCCACCACCGTGCGATCGTCCACCAGCAGGCTGGAGAGCAGATAGATGGCGTGCTGAGCACCTACCGTGAGCAGGATTTCCTCGGGCCCCACGAAGACGCCACGGCGCGGCAGCAGCAGGGTTCGAATTTGTTCAATGAGTTGGGGATCGTCGTCGGTGAAACTGTCGCTGGCCCATTCCCGCACGGCCGGCAGGCTGAGAGCCTGGCGCGAACATTCCCGCCAGGCGGCGATGGGAAACAGCGCCGGATCGAACTGGCCGTAGATGAAGGGGTATTTGTAATCCTGCCAATTGCGCGGCTTGACAATGTTGCGCTGGGTCGAGGGCCGGCGACGCAAACGGGATAGCCAGTTGGGCAGGGGGCTTGTGGCAGCTTGGCTCGCCGGCGCCGGAGTCAACTTTGCCGGGTCGATCTCCTGGCTGACGAAATAGCCGCTGCGCTGGCGCGAGATCAGGAATCCCTCCTCGACCAGGTCCTGATAGGCGAGCGCAACCGTGTTGCGGGCCACGGCCAGGGTGTCGGCCAGCTTGCGGCAGGAGGGCAGCGCACTGCCCGGCGGCAGCTGGCCTTCCCGGATTGCGGCTACCAGCATCTGGCGAAGCTGGGTCTGCAGCGTGGCGCCGGCCCGGGCATCGAGGTGGAAGAGCTGATCGCGCATGCTGAAGGCCTAACAAATCGACGGCCTGTGATCAATCGTGATTGGCCGGCGGAAATGGCCGAACTGTCCCTATGGTGCCATCCGGCGCAACTCTAGGATGCTCTCAAGCTTAAGCCAGCCCGATAGGAGCGAGTCCATGCCCGCCAGCGCCAATAGCCTGGAAAACCATTGGCTTCCTTTCACCGCCAATCGCGATTTCAAGGCCGATCCTCGGCTGCTGGTGCGCGCCGAGGGCATGTATTACTGGAACCACAAGGGCGAAAAACTGATCGACGGATCATCGGGCCTGTTTTGCTGCGCCGCCGGGCATGGCCGCAAGGAAATCGCCGACGCCGTACACAAGTCGATGATGGAAATCGACTATACGCCCCATTTCCAGGTGGCGCATCCGAGCTCCTTCGAGCTCGCACGCAAGGTGGCGAAGCTGATGCCGGGCGACCTGGACTACGTCTTTTTCTGCAACTCCGGCTCGGAAGCGATCGACACGGCGATCAAGATCGCGCTCGCCTATCACCGGGCCCGCGGCGAGGGGCAGCGCCAGCGCTTCGTCAGCCGTGAGCGCGCCTATCACGGCGTGAATATCGGCGGCGTCTCGCTCTCCGGCATGGTGCGCAACCGGGAGACCTTCGGCGCGGTGATGCCGGGCGTGGCCCATATGCGCCACACCTGGCTGGCCGAGAACCGCTATACGCCCGGCCAGCCGGCCAAAGGCGCCGAACTCGCCGAAGATCTGCAGCGTTTCGTCGATCTCTATGGCGCTAGCACGATCGCGGCCTGCGTTGTGGAACCCATCGCGGGGTCGACCGGCGTGCTGGTTCCGCCCAAGGGCTATCTCGAGCGGCTGCGCCAGATCTGCGACAAGCATGGCATCCTGCTGATCTTTGACGAGGTCATCTGCGGCTTCGGGCGCACCGGCAAGGCCTTCGCCGCGCAGAGTTTCGGCGTCGTGCCGGACATGATCACCATGGCCAAAGCGCTGACCAACGGCGCCCAGCCCATGGGCGCCGTGGCGGTCAGCGAGCGCATCTATTCGACCGTCGTCGACAATGCGCCGCCCGCCGCCGTCGAACTCCTCCACGGCTATACCTATTCGGCTCATCCTGCGGCCTGCGCAGCCGGGATTGCCGCCCTTGACATTTATGAGCGCGAAGGGTTGTTCGACCGCGCCGCGTCTATGTCACCCTATTTCCTCGAACGCCTGTTCGATCTCAAAGATCTGAAACAGATCAGCGATATCCGCGGCTACGGACTGCTGGGAGGCATCGATCTGGCGCCCACGGAACGGCCGGGCCAGCGCGGTACGGAAGCGCAGAAGAAGCTCTTCGCCGCCGGCATGCATATCAAGTTCACCGGCGACTCCGGCATCATCGCCCCGGCGCTGATCGCGGAGAAGAAGCACATCGACGAGATGTGCAAGGTGCTGCGCGAGGTGATATCGAGATTCTAGGATACCCCGACGGCCCCTCGCTACTCATGGCCGAGAGCCACCGATCAACCCGCTCGCTGGCCAAGGCCCCTCTCCTTGTGCGCTGGACGAAGGATTATGTCGGAGGCAAAGTAAACCATGCCAGCAAATGGCGCGGCGCGCTTGTTTTGGCTGCTGAAGGTTGGTCTCTACTCTAGATCAAGCTGAGCAGAGCCTGCCCGCCCGTCAGCGCGGCCAGAAGCATGAGCAGGCGCAGGACCCAGCGGCGAAAGACGGCCGGGTCGGCGCCCTTGAAGCTCCGATTGCCCAGCCAGATGCCCGCGAACAGGGGCGGCAGGAACATGACGGCCTGCCAGAGGCTTTGCCAGGTCAAGAGGCCCGCCAAGCCCTGCCAAGCAAGTCCTGTGGTGTCGGTATAGATGAAGAACGCGATAAGCGAGCCGCGGCCGACGGCGGCCGCGGCGGGCGAGCTGAAGAAGAACAGGATGACTGGCGGTCCGACGACACCGAAGGCACCGTTGCAGAGGCCGGCCGCAATGCCCGTGGCGAATGTGGCGGGTCTGCCCGGCATGTGCTTCAGCGCAAAGCCCCGCATCAGCAGGATCGCCGCAGCAAGCACGAAGACGGCGAGCGCCAGGACCAACGGCGCGGAGGGTACGTTGGCCAGCGCATAGACGCCGAAGGGCACGCCGAAGAGATAACCGACAGCGAGCCACAGAATCGCACGCCAGTGGATCTCATGCCAGATGCCGGGCAGGAGATAGAGGCTGGCCGCAATCTCCATCATGAAGATCGATGGGATGAATGTGGCCGGCGGCAGGGCCAGCGACAGCGAGGTGATAGCCAGCAAGGAGAATCCGAAGCCGCTGTAGCCACGCACGATCGCCGCCCCGAAGACGCAAAGCACCGCATAGGCAAGTGTGACGTATTGCATGGCCGGAGTCTGGCTGAGTGCGGCATTGCCGGATAGGGCCAGGGCGCCACCGTCGATAGAGCCAGCGCCCGTCCTACCGGTAACCTCGATTCAGAACACGCGCGAAGCGTGGCGTGGCTCGTTTGACTGACGGCGCCGGTAGATCGGGTTCAGCGAGCTTCGAAGCACCGGTCCAATGCGTCGGCGACAGCTTCGACATCGTGGAGTTGGAGACACATGGGCGGCACCATCCGAATGATATTGCGGTTCGCACCTGACTTGCTGGCCACCAGGCCGTGTTCCCGCATTTTCTCGAAGATGTCGGCCGTCTCCTTCACCGCCGGTTTCTTTGTCTTGCGATCCGTGACCAGTTCGATCGCCATCATCAGGCCGCGCCCACGCACCTCGCCGACGATCTCGTGCTTCTGGTGCAGCCGCAAAAGAACCTGTTTCAGGGCGCCGCCGACTTGCTTCGAGTTTTCTTGCAGCCGCTCCTCGTCGATCACGCGCAATACGGCGCGACCGGCTGCGCAGGAGACAGGATTGGCGCCATATGTGTTGAAATAGAATTTGCTGGCGAGACTCTCCGCTACATCGCGTTTTGCGACTACGGCGCCGAGCGGGAAGCCATTGCCAATGCCCTTGGCCATGACGACGATCTCCGGCACCACATCATGCGCCTCGAAGGCCCAGTAGCTGTCGCCGGTCCGGCCAAAGCCCGATTGCACCTCGTCGACGATCAGAACGCCGCCGCGCTCGCGTACCTTGGCGGCGGCCGCTTTCAGATAACCCGGGGGCAATTCGACGATGCCGCCGTAACCCTGAATAGGCTCGATGATCAGCCCTGCGAGCTTCCCCGAAGTCGCATAGAGTATCGTGCGATCGATCTCGGCGAGGTAGGCCTCCGTATCGTCCCCGAAGGCGCCCCGATACGGGTCCGGATTCGCAATGTGGTGGATGCCGCCCAGCAGCGGAATGTTGTGGCGGAAGCCGCTGATCCCGGTCAGCGACTGGGCGCCGATCGTGGCGCCATGGTAGGCGTTGCGCAGCGCCAGCATGTCGATATTGCGGGTATAGGTCTGCGCCATGATCAGCGAAAGATCGATCGCCTCGGCGCCGCTGTTGGTGAAGTGGACCACCCAATCGTGGCCCTTGGGCATGCGCGCGGCCAACTCTTCGGCGTAGTGCGCCGGCACGGGGTGATAAAACATGGTCGTGCAGTGCTGCAGCTTTTGGACCTGGTCCTGGACGGCGGCCGTCACCGTGGGATGAACATGGCCGACCGAAATGCACACGTTCATGCCAAGAAGGTCGATATACTTCTTGCCCCTCTCGTCCCATAAGTACTGTCGTTCGCCGCGGCTGAAGATGAGCGGCGTGCGATATGGCACGAAGGCGCGCTGGGAAGCGGCATAGAATTTGTCGCGGCGGGCAATGATCGCATCGGTCGACCAGTCCGTTTCAATCCCGTCCATCGATCGAGCCTCCTAAAGTAGCGACATGCTGGCTGTCCCAGTGGAAGTAACGCGTCTCCAAATTTCGTCGCCGGCGCAAGCCATGCAATAATCCTGCGTCCAGACGGTTTGTATAGCATGCGGCGCACGGATATTCCGAGGCCAGCTCAAGAATAAAGTGCGGGCCAGAACGGGCGGTCACCTACTGGCGGTCCCCGGCACCGCGCGATAGAAGCGACGCGGAGGCGGCCATAATCCATCTGACAACAGAGCGTCTGATTCTGCGCGATTGGTGGGCCTCGGACCTGGATGCCTGGGCCGCGATCAATGCCGATCCGGAGGTGCGCCGCCATCTCGACGATGGCGCTCCCGCCGATCGCAAAGACGCCTGGCACATGATGGCAGCGGCAGCAGGCAACCAGGTCCTGAACGGCTTCGGCATGTGGGCGGCCGAGGAGAAAGCAACAGGCCATCTGATCGGCCGCATCGGCCTCTACCAGCCGCCGCATTTTCCCGATCTCGAGGTCAATTGGCTGCTCGGCCGCCAATGGTGGGGCAAGAGCCTGGCTCATGAAGGAGCGATGGCCTGCATCGACCGCGCATTTACCCGGCTCGACCGGCCGACGATTTCCGCTTTCGTCGCCAGCGCCAACGAGCGCTCGATCCGCCTGGCCCGGCGCCTCGGCATGATCGAAGTCGGCGAACCCTGGCCGGACGTGCGTCAATTTCAGCGCCGCCGCCACACCTGAAACGGCTACCCTCTCGCTTTGATCGCCGCGGGCTGTATGCTGCGCGGCGATTCTCACCGGTAGACCTGTCATGTCCCTGCTCAGCGCCGAAAAACTGGGTTTTGCCTATGGCGCCCGCACCATCTTCACCGGGCTTGGTTTCGCCATCGGCGAGGGCGATCGCATTGGCTTGATCGGCCCCAACGGCTGCGGCAAATCGACATTGCTGCGCGTCCTCGCCGGCCGCGAGGAGATCGACGACGGCCGGCTGCAATTGCGCCGGGGCTTGTCGATCGCCTATGTCGATCAAATTCTGCCATCGGATTTCGAGAACCTGTCGGCGCGCACCGTAGTGGCCGGTGGGATGCAGCCCGCCGATCGAGCCATCTACGCCTATAAGGTCGATGCAGCGCTGGCTGCTTTCGGTTTCAGCGAGGCGCAAATGGCCCAGCCGCTGGCCGACCTCAGCGGCGGCTGGCGCCGGCTCGTGCTGATCGCGCGCGCCGCGGCAGGCGAGCCCGACCTGCTGTTGCTGGACGAGCCCACCAACCATCTCGATCTCGCGAAGATTCTGCGGCTGGAGGCCTGGATGCGCGATGAACTCGTCTGTCCCTTCGTCGTCGTCAGCCATGATCGCACCCTGCTGGATCGCACGACCGAGCGCACCCTGGTGCTGCGCGATGGGGCGATCCATTCCTTCGACTATCCCTGCAGCCGGGCGCGAGAATTGCTGACAGAGCGCGATATCGCCGCCGCTCGCGCCCGCGCTGCCGAGGAAGACGAGGTGCGCCGGCTGGAAGCCAGCGCCAAGCGTTTGGCTACATGGGGCAAGGTCTTCGACAACGAGAAATTCTCGCGCCGCGCCAAGAGCATGGAAAAGCGCATCGACAAGCTGCGTGCCGATATGACGGCAGTTGCCAAGGCGGACAAGCGCGACCTCCGCCTGGCGGCCGACGAGGCCCGGGCGAATATCCTGCTGCGCTGCCAGATGCTGCCGGTGGAGGCGCCCGATGGCCGTCCTCTGTTTTCCCTCGAGCGGCTCAATCTGGCGCGCGGCGACCGGGTTGCCATACTGGGGCGCAACGCCAGCGGCAAATCCACCTTCCTGCGGAAGTTGGTGGCGGAAGCAGCGATGCGGCGCGACCAACTGGCCGCGACCGCAGAGATCTATTTCAGCCCGCAAGCCCGGCCCGGCTATTTCGATCAGGAACTCTCTCGCCTGCCGGCCGAGCGCAGCCTGTTCGATTTCTTCCTGCGCAGCTTCAAGCTGGGCGACCAACAAATCCGCCGCGAATTGGCCCGGGCCGGTTTTCCGGTGATCGAACAGCATCGCCTCATCGGCGATCTCAGCGGCGGCGAGCGGGCGCGACTCTTGTTCCTGCTGCTCAAGCTGGAGCAGCCTAATCTGCTGATCCTCGACGAGCCGACCAATCACCTGGATATGGAGGGTCGCGATAGGTTGGAGGAGGAGATCCTGGCCAAGGAGATGACCGCCATCTTGGTCTCCCATGACCGTCGCCTCGTAGCTGCCGTAGCCAACCGCTTTTTTGCCATTGAACGCGGGCGGCTCAAGGAGATCGGCGGGCCGGAGTCTTTTTATGACTCCTTGCTCGCCGCCTAGAGGGGCTATCCTCGCGCGGCTGGAGCGGATGGAGAGACTTCTTTCGAAGCCTTAGGTGAACGCCTTGAAGGCGATCACGGTGAAAGTGTCCTTGATTCCCGGCAGGGTCTGGATGTGGTCGGTCACGAAACGCCCGATGTCCTGATCGTCCGACAGATAGCATTTCATCAGCAGATCGTATTGGCCCGAAGTCGAGTGAACCTCGGAAACCTGCTCGACATTCTCCACCGCCTCGTCGGCCACCTTATAGGCCTGGCCGAGTTCACATTTCACCATGACGAAGATGGTTTTCAAAATCGATCCTCCACCCCTGCCGGGAGCTTGATACGGCCGACTCGAATGCGCAAGCGCGGCATTGCCGCGATCAAGTCACCGCCGCTTTCACCGAATAACGCGGATCGCGCCATAGGCCATCGTGCCAGATCTCGGCCAGGCGGCCGACGGCATCCCAGACATCGACGTAGCTTAGCGTCAGCGGGGTGAAGCCGAAGCGGATGACGTCCGGCGCGCGGAAATCCGGCACTACTTTTCTTTCGCGCAGCGCCTGGGTCAGTTCATAGCCCTGGAGATGGCTGAAGGAGAGGTGACTGCCGCGGTCCGCGTGATCGCGGGGCGTGATCAGCTTCAACCCGGCCTCGGTGCAGCGCGCGTCCACCAGCTCGGCGAACAGGTCCATCTGTTTTTGCGCCTTGTCGCGGATGCGATGCATGCCCGCCTCGATCAGCAGGTCGAGGGAGGCGTCCAGCAGGCTCATGGCGATGACCGAAGGCGTGCCGGATATGGCGCGTTTGATGCCGGCGGCGGGGCGGTAGTGCAGTTCGAAAGCAAAAGGCGCAGCGTGGCCCAGCCAACCGGAGAGCGGCTGCGAGAAGGCCTTTTGCCAGCGGCGGGCGACGTATAGATAGGCGGGCGCCCCGGGCCCGCCATTCAGGAATTTGTAGCCGCATCCAACTGCGAAATCGGCCTCGCCAAGATCGACGGGCAAGGCGCCGGCGCTATGGCTGAGATCCCAGAGGACGAGCGCGCCCTGGGCATGGGCGGCTGATGTGACCGCCGCCATGTCGTGGAGCGCGGCGCTGCGATAGTCCACGTGAGTCAGCATGACCACTGCAACATCTTCGGTAATCGCTGGAACGACATCGTCGGCCAGCCGCACTTCCACGTCGCCGGTGAGATGGGCCAGCCCTTCGGCCATGTATATGTCGGTGGGGAAGTTCCCCGCCTCGGTCAGGATAACGCGCCGCCCGGGGCGAAGCTTCAAGCCGCCGGCCAGGAGCTTGAAGATATTGATCGAGGTAGAATCGGTGGCGATCACCTCGTCGGCACCGGCACCGATCAGTTTGGCGATCTTGCCGCCCACTTTCTCGGGCAGGTCGATCCAACGGGCCGCGGTCCAGCTTTCGATCAGCCCTTGGCCCCATTCGCGCTCGACGGTTTCGATGGCGCGTCGGCGCGCCGCTTCGGGCAGCATGCCCAGGGAATTGCCATCGAAATAGAGCAGGTCCTTGGGCCGATGGAAACGGGCGAGGAAGGGTGCCAGCGGATCATTGGCATCCAGGGCGGCGAAGTCGTCGCGGCGAAGGTTCATATGCGCCTGCGGCTGCGAGCAATCAGGATCGTCTTGGCCATGGACATAGGCGCCTCCGGCCCGGATGCTAGCATTCGCATACAGCCGCCGAAAGCCAGGCTTCGAGAGGGCGGGGGAAACTGATGGACACACTTAGAATGCTGAAGATCGTCATGGTGGCGGGGCTCGCGCTGGATGCGCTGCTCGTGGCCTTTGGTAACATCACCGACTACGGTTCCAATTTCGTTTACGTGGAACATGTGATGAGCATGGATACGACATTCCCCGGCAGCAACCTGATGTACCGCTCGATCACCATGCCCGCCCTGCATCACGCCGCCTATGTGCTGATCATCGCGGGCGAGGGACTGGCGGGGCTGCTGTTGGCCTTCGGCGCTTGGCAGCTGTGGCGCGCCCGCACCGCCGCCGGCGCCGTGTTTGCTGCCGCTAAACGCCCTGTGGCGCTTGGCTTGGCCGCCGCCTTCCTGGTTTGGTTCGTCGCTTTCATGGTTTTCGCGGGCGAATGGTTTGCCTCATGGCAATCGGCGACGTGGAATGGCCAGGAATACGCTTTCCGCTTCGTCGTGCCGCTTCTACTGGTGATGATCTTCGTCATGCAGCCGGAGGAGCGTGTCTCGGTTTAGAGATCTTGCGCGCGGCCTCCTCGGCCATGAACGTACGGAAAGCGGCATTCCGGGGTCGCGACAGGGCCTGCCGCTCGTAGACCAAGTAATAACCATAGCCGTCGGCAAGGGTCAGATCGAAGGGTGAAACCAGGCGCCCAGCCGCGAGATCGCCTTCGGCGAGGCTGCGTGCCATCAGCGCCAGGCCTTGCCCGTCGAGGACCGCCTGGATCAGCGCGTTCTCGTCGTCGAATAGAATGCCGGGCCGGGCCAGGGCCCGGTCGAGGCCGGCGACCAGCAGCCACTCGGTCCAATCCTCTCGCGTCTCCTCATGCAGCAGCGTGGCGCGCGCCACATCGCCGGGGCTCTTTAGGCCCAAACGTTTCGCATAGGCAGGTGCCGCTACCAGGGTGACGGCGGAGGGCCCGATCAACTCGGCCTCGACGCCGGGCCAGCCACCCTTGCCCCAGCGAATGGCAAAATCCAGCCCTTCGCGACGGAGGTCGAGGACGGTGGTGCTGTGCCGGACCGAGAGCTCGATATCGGGATATGCGGCGGCGAAACGGCCGAGCCGGGGCGCCAGCCAGCGGGCACCGAAGGAGGGCGTCGTCGTGATGGAGAGCAGCCGCTCGCCGCGGCCGATATCGGCCACCGCCCGCCCCAGGGTCTCGAAGGCATCGCTGACTGCGGGCAACAGTCGCTGGCCCGCCGGCGTCAAGGTCAGCCGGCGCGTGCTGCGCTGGAACAACTTGATCCCGAGCTGCTCCTCCAAGGCGCGAAGCTGATGGCTGACCGCCGCCTGGGTCACATGCAATTCCGCCGCGGCCTTGGTGAAACTGGAGTGACGGGCGGTGGCCTCGAACATTCGGAGCGCCATCAGGGAGGGCAATCTCGAATTCATAATTAATGAGCATACATAATAAGTCGTACGAGAAAAGCTCGTTTGTGGAAGCAGGCAAATCGTTCCACCTTTTCTGCTAGATCGAGGCCAATGAGGCCTTCGAATGGCAGGCAAGGAGATAAGTCATGTTCATAAACAGTTTGGGCGGTCCGGCTCTGGTGAGAGCCTATGCCCTTGAACTTCTGGTGGACGCCGCGCAGCAACACAATACGAATCGGCCTCACCCTTCGCGCCGGCGGTCGGCCGCGGCCCTTGGCTGGGTCCTCGGTGGCACTGGCCGGCTGTTGATTCGGTGGAGCGACTGGCTGGCGAGGCGAACCGTGACGCCCCCGATGATCGATATCTGCAGTTGAACTCGCGATCGGCTACAGCGGCAGTTACGATCGCTTGAACATGAGTCGCGGTTGGAGGCGCTGATGTTCGAGCCATTGGAAGGCGGCTGTCTCTGCGGCGCCGTGCGCTATCGCGTGACCAAGGCACCGCTAGACAGTGGCTATTGTCATTGCCGGATGTGCCAGAAATCTTCCGGCGCGCCGCTGCAAGCCTCGGCGGAATTTCCGCTCGATGGATTCGCCGTGATGAGGGGCGAGCCGAAGGCCTATCGCTCCTCTGCCTCGGCGCTGCGTTATTTCTGCCCAGACTGCGGCAGCCAACTCACCTTTCGCATGGCGGAAAATCCGACCTATATCTCGGTCAATTTGCCGACCCTGGACCGGCCCGAAGTGAAGGACGAATTGCCGCACTACGATCGCGAGGGGCAGCCGGTCGATTAAAATGTGATTTCGGGTGCGGACCTTGCAGCGTCTTGCGAGACCCCACGTCCAATCCGTAACCCACCGTCGCTCGCGGCGGTCGGCGCATTTGCGACGAACTCGGTCAGGCACGACGTTGAGATAATCTCGGCAGGCATTCCTCCGCCGCTGCCTGTCCGGCCGCCTTCAGGCGCATGAGAAAGGGCAAGTCGAGCGCCAACATGCTGGCCTGCTGCAACCCTTCGATGACATCCTCGGCGGCAATACGATGCAGGCGCAGCCGCTGAAATTTCCGGCTGAGCCGCGAGCGAGAGTATCGCTCCCGGCCAAAGGCTGTTGCGAAGTCGACCAGGGCTTCGATCTCTCGCTGCAGCGGTCCGTTGAACGTGATCTGGTTCACGCGCCGAGAGATGTCTTGCGGCAAGTGCGGAACGCCGTCGTGCTGTTGCGGCGTAATCTGCACCAGCAAGACGTCATCGGCGTCCGACTCGAGCACGAGTTGGCGGAGCGGCGGGTTGGCGCTGAATCCGCCGTCCCAGTACCATTCGCCCTCGATTTCGACGGCATGCTGGAGGTGCGGCAGGCAGGCCGAGGCGAGAACCATATCGAGCGTGATCTCGTCGTTGCGAAAGAGGCGCAAGCCTCCGTCCTTCACCCGCGTGGCCCCGATCAAAAGCCGCACCGGGGAGGCCCGGCGGAGCCGGGCAAAGTCGACCTCTTCGGCCAGGATTGCACGCAGCGGGTTGATGTCTAGCGGATTGAATTGATAAGGCGACAGAACGCGCGACGAGAATTCGAGCGCGATGGCGGCGGTGCCGGCCGTTGCCTGGCCTAGCTGCGTCAGCGGTGCCGCGGTGCTGATGCGCTGCCAGAATCGCTCGAGCCGCTCGCGTGCTGCTGCCGGGCCGCCCTCGGCGAGGCCGTCGGCGAGAAGTACGGCGTTGACCGCTCCGGCGCTCGTCCCGCTCACGACATCGATATCGATGTCATCTTGCTGCAACAGACGATCGAGAGCGCCCCAAGTGAAGGCGCCAAACGATCCGCCACCTTGCAAGGCCAACGAGAGCAGCGGCTTCGGCTGCTGCCGACGCAATGGTGCCATGAGAGGGCGCGCCAAGAGATCGCGCAATCTCGTCCCGGCGGCATGTCCGACTCTAGCAAGCGCATTCATCGCATTACCCCCAGTTCTGGAATCGGGGCGGAGTTGAGATGGGTTATGTTGCGATGCAATATACTGCATTCAATGGGTTGATTTATTACATAGATTTAAGTGTTGCGTTGCACAATGAGCAGACAGCACCAAGGGTGGCGGCCACAATCTTCGCCAGCGCAGCGGCGCATAAAAGCGTCCGGTGAATCCCTTCGGATCTGTCGCAACTACAGGCAGGACATGGGAAGCCGGGTCGGGGCTTCGCCCGAAATTCCGCATCCGCCAACCAACCCATCGGCCAGCTTGCCGCAGGCCGACGGACTCGGGCTGGCCGCGGCAAAATAACGCCGAATAAGCATCCTGTTCCGAGCGTTGTCTGACTCTGGCACAGGGGAGAAAGCGCTGTCCGAGGCGCGTGAAAGAATGATTCGGAAACTGTGAACTGGTCTCCTCGTTCCGCTGATCGTGGAACGGATATTTTGGTTCAGCCGGCACCCGCCCGCCCTGTATGGCGGAGCGGGTACCGGTTTTCAATCTGTCCCCGATTTGCCTCCTAGATCTCCAATCCCAATCGGCGACCTTCAAATGTCGGCGCCGGCGCGTGGCGCCGCGCCAGGCAATCACCGATGGCACTGAAGGCAACGCCGTCGGCTTGCAATTCCTCGGCGATTTCCGTGTCGGCGCGATTGATCGTCGCCAGGACCAGCGTGTCGAAGGCGCTGTACGTACGATCTCGCGCCCAACGAAGGGATCGGGAGATTGCCGATCGACCTGGGCGATCTCCCGTAAGCGTAGAAGCCTACGGAACGAGTATTGCCGGGCGCGCATGAGGACACCATCTTTCTGGCGCATGCCTGATTCGCCGCGTGAGTTGGAACTCATCCCCCTGCATGCCTGGCTGATCCAGGCCGGGCTATCGGGCCTGGCGGCGGAGGCGCTGTTCGACGAATTTTGCCAGCGGCTGATTGCCGTCGGGGTGCCGATCGCGCGCGGATTCCTCTCAATCACCGGCTTGCATCCACTGCGACGCGCCTATTCCCTGACGTGGGAAGGTGGGCGGATTGTCCAGGTCGCCGAATTCGGCCATGCGATCATGACCACGTCCATTTGGCAGGAAAGCCCGTTTCGCCACATGCTGGAAGGTCAAGTGCCGCGGCTCCACCGCCGGCTGGCGGGCTCGGATGCGGTATTGGATTTTCCGGTGCTGCGCGAGTTCCGCGATTCAGGCATGAGCGAATGGCTGGCGCTCATGTATGGCTTCGGCTGGGATGCCGTGCGTCCGGGAGCAAGCCAGTTCGGCGTCGTCTTGTCTTGGGCCACGTCGGCGGCGGTCGGCCGCGGTCTCGGATGGAGCGCCGCCGAGCTCGCGGCGATCGAGGAATTGTCGGGAACCCTGGCGCTTGCAGCCAAAGGCAGTGGTACGCCGGGCGCAACCCGCGACGTGCTTGCCGCATATCTCGGCATCGACGCAGCCGACCGCGTCGTGGCCGGACAGGTGCAACGGGGTTCGGTCAGCCGGATCGCCGCGGCCATCGTCTATGCCGACCTGCGCGGTTTCACCAACTTTGCCGACGAGACCGCGCCCGAGGAGGTGATTCGCCGCCTGAACGGAATTTTCGATTGCCTGGGCGAGCCGGTGCGGGCAGCAGGCGGCGAAATCCTCAAGTTCATGGGCGACGGCGTCCTGGCCGCATTCCTGCCGCAGGAGGGGGTCGACATGACGACCGTCACCGCGGCGGCATTGAGCGCGGCGCGCGAGATTCTGGCACGGGTAGAAGCACTCAATGCCACCGAGGCGGCGGCCGGCCACGCGTCGCTCGGCCTGGACATGGCGCTGCACGAGGGCGAGGTCACCTACGGCAATATCGGCACCGCCGACCGCCTGGACTTCACGATCATCGGGCCCGTCGTCAACGAGGCGACCCGGCTCGAAGGGCTCTGCAAGGAATTGGACACGCCGATCCTGGTCTCAGCGTCTTTCGCGCGGGCGGCGCCGGCGTTGCGCGATCAATTGCGGTCGGTGGGCCGGCACCGGCTTCGCGGTGTGCGTGAGACCCAGGAAGTCTTTACCATCGCAGGCCCTGGCCCCAAATCGACCACGCCGGTTTCGGAAAGCCGTCCCGGAACATGACTGCAAAATCAGGCTTCAGATTTCCAGCCCTATGCGGCGCCCTTCGAACGTGGCGGCCGGCGCGTGGCGGGGTGCCAGGCAATCGCCGATCGCCCTGAAGGAGACTCCTTCGGCCTGCAATTCCTCGGCGATCTCGGCGTCTGCGCGATTGATCGTTGCCAGCACCAGCGTATCGAACGGCAGCCGTTGCTCGCTGCCGTCCAGCAGGTTTCGGATGGTTGCGCCATCGCCATGCCAGGCGACGAGGGCAGATTCGGTGATGAACGTTGCGCCCAGCTTGGCAAGACGCATGCGGAGCGGAAGATCGGCGGCCGTGCGGACGATCTCGCGCCCAACGAACGGATCGGGCGTCACGATGGTCACCTGGTGACCCTTCTCGGCTAAATGCCAGGCTGTGCCGCCACCGCGCCAGTTGCCGCCGTCGTCCAGCAGCAATACGCGCTTGCCCAGTTTCGCATCGCGGCGCATGACATCTTCCACCGCATAGACATTGTCCCTGTCAACGCCCGGCAGCACTGCCAAGTCCGGGAGCGCCCGCTGGAAGCCGGTGCGCGTCGGGCTCGACCCAGTGGCAATCACCACCGCATCGGCGCCGAAGGCCTTGATCTCAGCGGCGTCCATGGGCGTGTTGAGTTGCACGCGGACCTGCAGCCTCTCCAACTGGCCCTCGTACCAACGGATCAGGTCGAGGATTTGGGCCCGGCGCGGCTGCAGCCCAGCCAGACGGAACTGACCGCCCAGTTTGTCCGAGGCTTCGGCCAGTGTGACCTGATGACCGCGCTCAGCGGCCACGCGGGCCGCCTCCAGCCCGGCCGGACCTCCGCCCACCACCAGTACGCGCTTGCCCGGCTTGGCCGGCGTGAAGGTATCGCCGCCCCATTGAAATTCGCGGCCGACCGAGGGATTGACCAGGCAACTGATCCAGTAGTCGCGCGAGCGCCGGCCCCAGCACATCTGATTGCAGGAGATGCAAGGGCGGATGTCCTCCGAGCGGTTCTCGCGCGCCTTGTTCGCCATATGGGGATCGGCGATCTGGCCGCGCACGATGCTGACCATGTCGGCCGCGCCCGAGGCGATGACGTAATCGGCGTTCTCCGGCGTGCGGATGTGGCTCTCCGCCTGAACGCGCACGTGTTTGGCCACCTGTTTCAGGGCTTCGGCGAAGGGCGCCCCCAGCTTGTCCTCATAGACGAAGGTGGGCATGATCTTGGTGAAATCGTAATAGCTGCCGGTGCCGCAGCTCAGATAATCGTATAGCCCGCGCTCGTCATGATAGGCCAGGATCTCCTGCTGATCGACGATCGAAAGAACGTCGGGCCGAGTGATGTCGACGCTGATGGCCATGCCCAGGATGAAATCCTCGCCGGCCAACTCCCGCATGCGAGTCAGCACTTCGGTCGAAAAACGCATTCGGTTTTCGAAACTGCCGCCGTAGCGGTCGGTGCGCCGGTTGCTGTAGGGCGACCAGAACTGCTCGAGCAGCGCGTTGTAGGCGGCCATGATCTCGCTGCCGTCGAAGCCCGATTCCTTATCCCGACGCGCTGCCTGGCCGAAGCATTCCACCAAATCGGCGATCTCGGATTCGCTCATCCGGTGGCTGCCGTCGGAATCATGCATGGAAGGCAGGCCCGAGGGGGACCAGGCGGCTTCGAAGCTGTTGTCCCAATCGCCATGGGCGCCGACGTGATACATCTGATGGATCATTACCGTGCCGTGCTCGTGGCAGGCCTCGGTGATGCGCCGAAAGCCGGGGATGACCGAATCGTCCTGGGCACGGAAATTGCCGCGGGTTAGCTTCGTCGCCCGATGCACCGGCGCCGGTTCGACCACGATCATCGCCGCCCCGCCGCGCGCGCGCTCGCGGTAGTAGCCCAGGTGGCGTTCCACCGGCAGGCCGTCGACGCTCATGTTCGCCGTATGGGCACCAAAGTTGAGGCGATGCTTCAACGTCTTGTGACGAATCCGCAGCGGCTGGAACAGGTGGGGGAAGGCGGGCTTTGACATTGCTGGAGAACCTTCGGCGTTCGGTGAGCGCAAGCGCAATCATAGGATTTGGTCAAGGCCTCGGCCATGGCCTCGCCACCAACGCCGCTGAAGCGTGGACCCCGCACTGGGACTTGCGATAAACTCGCAGCTAGCGGGTCGTCAGAGCCGGACCCCGGAAAGACGTGGAAGGTGCTTGTCGGGGCCAATCAAAGATTATCTATCCTTGCCGGCGTTCTTGCCGTCGGCTTGATGGCGCCGTTCGCCGCGGCGGCAGACGGGAGTCATGGCATCTCCCGGCCTCCCAGCATTTTCGGCGGCGGTCCCGATCTCGGACCGCACCAGATCCGACTGCTCGCGGGGGGCTCGGAGGTGGAATTTTCTGGCGGCATGTCCGCCGGTGCGGCGCAAGAACTGCGCCAGGTGCTGGACGCCAATCCGGGCGTCGGCGTCGTGCATTTGAACAGCAATGGCGGTCTCGTTTCCGAAGGGCGGCAGATGTTCGCCCTCCTGCATGAGCGCCAGATCATCACGACAAGCGATAAATATTGCGTTTCGGCCTGTGTGCTCGCCTTCCTCGGCGGGCGGGAGCGATACCTAGCCCCCGCCGCCCGGCTCGGTCTTCATGAGGAATTTTCCGACGTCGTGAGCAAGAGCCAGGTGGAGGCCTTCGAACAATCCGACAAGCAGCTGATGCAGTCGCTGGGCATACCGGCAGATTTCGTCAACAGGGCATTTTCGACGCCGAGAGACGCGGTCTGGGTTCCCAGCGTCGGTGAGCTCGAGGCGGCCAATGTCATCACCGGCATCAGTCCCGACTATATTGTGGCGCTTCGGGCGAGCGGAAAGTCGGCAGGCGAGGACGCTACCTCGCCGACCGGCGCCAACGGCAAGACCATCTACAAGCCGCCAAGCGTGGAAGTGACGCCGGCCGGCGTGACGATCTATCGAGGCTCCGGCGCCCCGTAGATCCACCCGTCGATCGCCCCGACGAAAAAAAGAAGCGACTCGCTCCGCCTCTCCCTTCCACAATGGCATTGGTGATGGGCGAGAGGAGGCTTAATCTGCCCCGATCGTTTGAACCCTCTGGAGGCAGTCGATGGCACTGACATTCTATTATGGTTCCGGCTCACCCTATGCCTGGAAGGTCTGGCTGGTGCTGGAGCACAAGAATATTCCTTATGAGTTCCGTCTGCTCTCCTTCGACAAGGAGGAAACCAAGGCGCCCTCCTTTCTCGCCGTCAATCCCCGGGGCCAGGTGCCCACGATTGTCGACGACGGTTTCGCGCTCTGGGAGTCCGCGGTCATCGCCGAATACCTCGAGGATCGCTATCCACAGAAGCCGCTGCTGCCGAGCGACGCCAAGGCACGCGCGACGGCCCGTCGCGTTGCCGCCGAGGCGCAGGACTATCTTACCAAGGCCGTCAGCGGGTTGGCCGAGATTACGCTGTTCCGCAAAGACCCGGCTACGCCCGCGGAAATCGCGGCGGCTCAGGCGGCCGTTCTGGCAGAACTATCGCGCATCGAGGCCCAGATGGCCGGACCCTATCTGGTGGGGCAGCTTTCTCTTGCCGATTTCACCGTCTTTCCATCCGTGCGCCTGCTGCGACGCATCGACGATCGTCAGCCGGGCAAGGGCATCGCCAACGATCGCTTGCCCCCCAAGCTCAAGGCCTGGGTAACGCAGATCGAGTCATTGCCCTATTACGAGAAGACGATTCCGCCGCATTGGAAGGGGTGACAATCCGCCCTGCCGCATCGGCCGAGGAGGCTCGATTCTGTCTTTCGGTCGTTTGCAACCGTGCAAGGAAGCCTGGGCTGGGAGACAGCGATGATCAGGTTCGCGCTGCTGGATGCATCGGGGTCAACGACGGCCTCCCGCTGTAGGGAGGTCGTCGTCCGGCTTGCCACTTCGAAAATGCGAAGGTCGGTCGTAAGTTACTTAAGCAGGTCCGCCCGGATGTAGCCTGTCTGACCCGCCACTTTGACATGGGCCCATGCGCCATTGTCGACGAGTTCGACCACGTCGACCGTCGTGCCCATTTTGAGTGTCGCGACTTTCGTGGCTTGGGCCGTCGGTTTGGAGCGCAGATGAGTATTGTTTACCGCCACTGTCATCTGGCGGTCGGCGACATTTATGAAGCCGGAAGGCAAGCTTGGAGCGGGCACCGAAAAGGTCGCGGCCGACGCACTGGTCGCAGCCATGGTGGCAAGGATACAGCCTATTGCAAAGAATCTGCTCATTTGAGTCTCCTATGATGCGAAATCCTCACGTTATTAAGCGGGGAACCGGTGCAAGTCGCATTAAACTTTGGAAAGGACGCGCTTTCGTCAGCGTGAATTCGCTCGCCGCCGGACGCGCAATTGATCGGAGAGCCGCATGTTTCCGTGGGCCCCAGTGGTGGGCATTGCAGGGATTGAACCTGCGACCCTAGCCCGAACTCTATCCGCAGGGACTATCTGGCGCTCGGCGGCCGCGACGCCTCATCGAAGCGCGCCGGCTCAATGCGTATCGGCCGAGCGGCCCTGTGCCTGAGCCACGGCGGCGCTCGCCTTATGCGTGCGCACGCGTGGGTGGATATAGAGGCTCGCCGCGATCTCCTTGCCGGGCGCTATCGCGCGCGGCTGGCGTATCGCGTATTTCACTTCTTGCTGGTGGTCTTGATATTGGCGCTCGGCGTTATAGACCTTGTTGAACTTCCAGATGGAGCGAGCGAAGTTTGTCTGGCCCTGCATTGCGAGGCGCAACATCAGCCCGGCGGCGCCCTTTAGCGCGGAAAGGCCGAGGTGTTTGCGATTGAGCACGCGCTGGGTCTCAACGAGCTTCTCGTAGAAGCGGTGAAGGGGCAGCCGGGTCGGAAGCACGGCGTGCTGGATGTCGAAAAGGCGATAGTCGAGGGTCGCCAGCTTGCGCTGCTCGGTATGCCAGATTTCGGTGCCGGGATAGGGGGTCGCGACCGTGAGATGCACGATCTCGGGGATGGAGAGCGCCCAATCGCGCACGATGTCGAAGCGACGCTCATCCCAATCGGGGTCGACGATGAGGTTCACCGCGACGCTGACGCCGATCGCGCGCGCGACCTCGAGTGCTTCGGAATTGGTTCCCAGCGAGACGCGCTTGCGGTGTGCCTTGAGGCCGTCTTCGTCGATCGCCTCGAGGCCGAGGAAGAGATACTGAAGTCCAAGTCGGCGCCAATAGGCGAAGACCTCGGGGTTCTTGCACAGCACGTCTGCGCGGGTTTCGAGATAATAGCGCTTGCGGATGCCGCGCTTCTCGATTTCGCGCCCGATGGCGAAGCCGTGCTCGGCGCGGATGAAGGCCACATCGTCAACGATAAAAAGGTTGGGTTCCGCGACGGAGGCGAGATCGGCAACCGCTGCCTCCGCGCTCGCGACGCGGTAAGTGCGGCCATAGAACGTCCAGGCGCTGCAGAATGAGCAGTCCCATGGGCAGCCCCGCGTGAACTCGATCGAGGCGCAGGGATCGAGTTCGCCGATGAAATAATGCCGACGCCGACGTACCAGATCCCGCGCCGGCGGGAACCGATCGAGATCGTCGAGGAGTTGCGGGGCCGGCCCGCGCCCCGCGCTGCTGACGGACCCCGGCACTTGCGCGATGCCGCCATCCGAGACGGCGGCGAGGAGTAGAGGCGTGCTGATCTCGCCCTCGCCGCGCAGCACGCAGTCGATGGCGCCATTGCCATGTTCGAGGAGGTCGTCGGCGATGAACGAACCGCTGTGCCCGCCGACAAAGATGTAACACTGCTTGTCGAAGGCTTTCACACTCTTCGCGAGGTCGACCACCTCAGGGACGTTCGCCAGGTAATTCAGCGAGAAGCCAAGGGCATGCGGGCGAAACGCGCTGAGCTCTCGGTGAAGCTCCGCATGAGCGAACGTCTGCAGATCGCAGATGCGTACCTCATGCCCGGCCGCGCGCACCGCCTGCGCTACGCGTTCCATGCCGAGCGGCTCCAGGCGCAAGAAGATTTCGCTGTACATTAGAGGGCTCGGATGCACCAGGAGAACACGCATAGCCATCTCCTTTATCGACCGGCGGTACCAGGAGCGTAGGTCATGACTAACATGGATTGGGTCAGCCGCGCTGTGACCTTCAAGTGCACCTAAAATGCTGGGTGTTAGTTCCGCAGCAGGGCTCTCGCAAGCCGGCCAACGGGCCCGGCTCGTTGCGTGCAACTCGCGCGCACGCATGGGCCCTTCCGGCCCTTGCAGGCCTACCGCAACCTCGTAAACCTCGTAAACAAGGTATTCGCGCAAGGCGTGTTTGAACAGTTCCGGCGGCTTTCACTGTTCTGCGCGGACGCGTTTGTTGGGCAAGTCGAGCCCAAATGGAACACTCTGGAATTCCCAGGGCCCAGTGGTGGGCGCTGCAAGGATTGAACTTGCGACCCCACCCGTGTGAAGGGTGTGCTCTCCCGCTGAGCTAAGCGCCCGTGCCCCGGCAGGCAGGCTGTTTAAGGCCACAGTTTGTCACTGTCAACCTTGCCGCGGAAATGCCCGAATCATGACTATAGTCCCGCCATGGCTATTTCCCCCAGGGACGTTTGCGCGCTCATCTTCGCCGTGGCGTTCGCTGGATTGGCGCCGCGTGAATCGTCGGCCCAGGCGCAGCAGGCGCGCTACCGCTATGCCGGATTCCTCCAGGATGCCCAGGTATTGACCCTGCAACTGGACATGGCGGCGGCCGACAAGGCCTCCTACCAGGTGAATATGGGGGGCGATCTGATCGGGATGTTGGCCAGCATGTATCCATTCCATATGCAGCTCGCGAGCCAAGGCCGCATCGCCGGGCAGGCGCCGAAGCCAAGCCATTACCGCAGCGACATCACCGCCGCCGATCAGCGGCGCATCGTGACCCTGACCTATAGTCCCGGCGGCGATATCCAGATGGTGGATCAGCCGCCGACTCAGGAGGGCCAGGATGCCTTCGCGCGGGGCATGGTGCGCGGCACCATGGATCCCTTGAGCGCCGTTGCCATGATCGCGCGCAAGATCGAGGGCGGCCGGGATTGCGGGGGCCGTATGCAGGTCTTCGATGGGGCGCGGCGCTTCGACCTGACCCTGGCGCCTGTTCCCGCTTCGGCGCCGACGCCCCGCAACCTGCCTGTCGCGCTGAAGACGCCGCCCCGGGCTTGCGATGCAGCGCTGACGCTGTTCTCCGGCTTTTCCCAATCGGCCATCGATTCCGGGATGTATCCGAAGACGGCCCGCTTCTGGTTCACCTCCGATATGAATTCGCCCTGGCCCGTTCTGTTGCGCGTCGACGCGGACAGCGGCCTGGGTCATCTCCATATGGATTTCGTCAGCGTCGAGCCTCTACCTTAGGGAAGCTCGGCGAGCGCCTCGGGAATATCGCCGAACCCGGCGAGCAGACGATCGCCGCCGAGCTGGCTGGCGGCGATCTCGCCATAGCCCGACTCCAGCAGCAGCATCGGAATACCCGCGGCCTTGGCCGCGTCGACGTCATTGATGCCGTCGCCGATCATCACAGCCTGCTCCGGCCCGGCTCCCACCAGCGCCAGTCCCGCCAATAGATGACGCGGATCGGGCTTGCGCGCCGGCACCACATCGCCCCCGGCCACGCCATCGAAAAAGCGGGCGAGGTCGAGGAAATCCAGGATCTTCATGGTCGGCCTCTGGAACTTGTTGGTGCAGACCACCATGCGATAGCCCGCGGCGCGCAGGGCGCCCAGCGTCTCCGCCACGCCGGGATATGCCCGCGTCGAGGCGGTGGCGTTGGCCAGATAGAACGCCCGATAGCGCTCGAACAATTCCGGCATGGCGATGGGATCGAAAACCGCGCCGCCGATGGCGAGCGCCCGGCGCACCAGCTCCGGCGCCCCGTCGCCGATCATCCGGCGCACCGTGGCAAGTTCGAGGGGCGGCCGGCCGAGTTCCGCCAGCAGGCGGTTGAGGGCGTGGGCCAGATCGGGCGCGCTGTCGATCAGCGTGCCGTCGAGATCGAAGATCAGATCGCGGCGCGTTCCAGTCATTTTCCTGCCAAGCGGACTTCAGTGTGGACGGAGCACGCCCGCGCGGCCGCGACCCTAACAAAGGGATCGAGACTTGATAAGGCCCGGATGCTCAAGGTAAAGGCGGGACGGGGCGTGCCATATTCCTGCCATGCGGATTTCGCTACTTGGACATGGGGGCGGGCTGTGGCAGTTTGCCGCCGGGCGCAGAGGAGGTTGATAAGTCCAATCATGGCTGAAGCCAAGGCCGCCGCCGTCATTCTCGCCGCCGGCAAGGGAACGCGGATGAAGTCCACCTTGCCGAAGGTGATGCATGCCATCACGGGTCGGCCCATGATCGGCCATGTGCTGGCCAGCCTGGCGCCGCTCGGGATATCGCCCACCGTGGTGGTCGTGGCGCCGGGGATGAAAAATGTCACAGCGGCAGTAGCCCCTCATGCAACCGCGGTCCAGGAGCCGCAACTCGGCACCGGTCATGCGGTCATGGCGGCGCGCGAGGCTCTCGCCGGTGGCGCTGAGGACCTGCTCATCCTCTATGGCGACACGCCGCTCATTTCGACAGCCACGTTGCAAAGCCTGCTGGAACGCCGCCGTGCAGCCGACAAGCCCGCCGTCGTCGTCCTCGGCATGCGGCCGGACGACGGGGCCGAATACGGTCGCCTCGTGGTCGATGGCGAAGGGCACCTCGAGGCCATCGTCGAATATCGCGAGGCGACGGCGGAACAGCGCGCGGTCGGTCTCTGCAATTCCGGCGTCATGGCGGTCGACGGCCGGCGCATCTGGGAGCTGCTGGGCGCCGTTAGCAACAAGAACACGAAGGGCGAATATTACCTGACCGATGTGGTCGCCCTTGCCCGCCGGCAGGGCCTCGCCTGTGCCGCCATCGAGGCGCCGGCGCAGGAATTGCTCGGCATCAACAGCCGTGCCGAACTGGCCGCCGCCGAAGCGGCGATGCAGGCCCGATTGCGCGCCCAGGCCATGGCGGAAGGGGCGACATTGATCGATCCATCGACGGTGTGGTTCAGCCACGACACGCGGCTTGGCCGCGATGTGGTGGTCGGGCCCAATGTGGTGTTCGGCCCTGGCGTAAATATCGCCGACGATGTGGAGATCCGCGCCTTCTGCCATCTCGATGGCGCGCGCGTGGAAAAAGGCGCGATGATCGGGCCCTTCGCGCGGCTGCGGCCGGGCAGCGTCATCGGCCCCGGCGCCCGTATCGGCAATTTCGTCGAAACCAAGAACGCCAAGATCGCCGCCGGCGCCAAGGCGAACCACCTCTCCTACCTCGGCGATGCCACGGTAGGCGAGCGGGCGAATATCGGCGCCGGCACCATTACCTGCAACTACGACGGCTTCGGCAAGTACGAGACCGTCATCGGTCCCGGGGCCTTCATCGGCTCCAACAGCGCATTCTGCGCGCCGGTCACCATCGGCGCGGGCGCCTTCGTTGCCGCCGGCAGCGTGATCACCCGGGACGTGGCGCCCGATGCCCTCGCCATTGCCCGTTGCGAGCAGGTGGAGAAGCCAGGCTGGGTGGTGATGTTCCGGCAAATGAAGGAAAAACTGAAGAAGGCAAGGAGCTAGGTTCATGTGCGGAATCATCGGCATTCTCGGCAAAAAGCCGGCAGCACCCCTGTTGATCGACGGGCTGAAGCGCCTGGCTTATCGCGGGTATGATTCCGCGGGCGTCGCCACGCTGGTGAATGGCCATATCGACCGGCGGCGCGCGGAAGGCAAGATCGAGAATCTGGAAACCCTGCTGGTGCGCTCGCCATTGCCGGGCACCGTCGGCATCGGCCATACACGTTGGGCGACCCATGGCAAGCCGACCGAGAACAACGCCCATCCCCATGTGACAGATCGGGTCGGCGTCGTCCATAACGGAATCATCGAAAACTTCCAGGAGCTGCGCGACGAGTTGATCGCCGGGGGCGTGAGCTTCACCACCGAGACCGACACGGAAGTCGTTGCCCATTTGCTGACCCGCGAGCTCGAAGCCCAGCATACCCCCGAACAGGCGATGGCCACGGTCATGCCGCGGCTCAAGGGCGCGTTTTCGCTGGCCATCGTCTTTGCCGGCCGCCAGGACATCCTGGTAGGGGCCCGGCGTGGCGCGCCGCTGGCCGTGGGCTATGGCGAGGGCGAGATGTATCTGGGCTCGGACGCGCTGGCACTTGCTCCTTTCACCCAGCGTATCGCCTATCTCGAGGAAGACGACTGGACCCTGCTGCGCGCCGAGGGCGCGGAATATTTCAACCGGGGCCGCAAGGTGGAGCGCGCCATCAAGCGCACGGCGCTCTCCGGTGCCCTGGTCGGCAAGGGCAACCATCGCCATTTCATGATGAAGGAGATCTGCGAGCAGCCCGCGGTGATCGGCGAGACGCTGCAATCCCTGGTCAATCCGCTGACGCGCCAGACGTCGGTCACCGATCTGCCCTTCGATCTGACCCAGGTCGAGCGCCTGACGATCGTCGCCTGTGGCACTGCCTTTCTCGCCGGTGTGGTCGGCAAATACTGGTTCGAGAAACTGGCTCGACTTCCCGTCGAGGTCGACATCGCGTCGGAGTTCCGCTACCGCGCCGCGCCCCTGGCGAAGAAGGGTGCGACGATCGTCATTTCCCAATCCGGCGAGACCGCCGATACGCTGGCTGCCTTGCGCTATGCCAAAAGCCAGGGTCAGAAGATCGTGGCGATTCTGAACGCGCCGGAAAGCACCATGGCGCGGGAATCCGATCGCGTGTTGCCGACGCTCGCGGGTCCCGAGATCGGGGTTGCCTCCACCAAGGCCTTCACCACCCAGCTCGTGATCCTCGCTTGTCTCGCGCTCGGCGCCGCCCGGGCGCGCGGCGAAATCGATGCGGCGCGGGAAGCGCTGTTGATCCAGGCGTTAGCCGAAGTGCCCGCCCAGATCGCCGAGATACTGGCGGGCGAAGCCAAGATCCGCGCCGTCGCCGAAATGCTCACCGATGCCAAGGATGTGTTGTTCATCGGCCGCGGCTCCACATACCCCATCGCCATGGAAGGCGCCCTGAAGCTGAAGGAGCTCTCCTATATCCATGCCGAAGGTTATGCTGCGGGCGAGATGAAGCATGGGCCCATCGCATTGATCGACGAGGCCATGCCGGTGATCGTCGTGGCGCCCAGCGACGAGCTGTTCGACAAGACCGCCTCCAATCTGGAGGAGGCGGCGGCGCGCGGCGGGCGGGTGATCTTGGTTTCGGACAAGGCTGGCATCGAGCGGCTCGGTCGCAAGGCAACCCACGTCATCGAAGTGCCCGCCGCCGACCCCTTCGTGGCGCCGCTGCTCTATGCCGTCCCGGTGCAGCTTCTCGCATATCACGCCGCCGTGGCCAAGGGCACGGATGTGGATCAGCCGCGCAATCTGGCCAAGAGCGTCACCGTCGAATAGCGGGCGACAGTCTACACGCCGACGCAGGCTTGGCCCTGCAGGGGCAGTTTCTCGGGATTGCCGGGCCGCCGATCGACGCTATAGGCATTGAGTCTCCAACCGCCATTGCCTTCTTCGTAGTCGAAGTCCAACCGGTCGCCGTTGCGATAGAGCCGAAAGCAGGCCGGCTGACCCTCGTTAAATGCCTCGTAGCGGAAGCAGACCAGGCCCGAGGCGATCCACCAATGGCCCTGATAGGTGCAGTTGTTCTCCCGATAGGCCGTGCGGCCGTCCGGCGAGTGGTATTCGGTCCAGGGCTCGCCACCGACGTAGCGGCCATAGAGCGTGTGGTCGGTCAGCAGCTTTTCTATTTCTCCCCTATTCTCGATTCGCTCGCGATGGGTCGGATGTTGCATATCGCCAGCGCGAAGGTCGCCGCTGGTTATCAGAAACGCGCCAAGCGCCAGCGCGATCAACCAGGGGTGGCGGGATTTGGGCGCGCGGCGCGAATTCTCGTTCATTGAGAAACCTTTGCAGCCAAGCATGGCAAAACCATGACGCTACCGGGGCTTCTCGGCGTCCACGCCTGGTTTGCGCTTGCCCGTTCCATCGCTATACTGCTGCTCTTCCGCCCCAGACCACAGATTTCGCCCCGCGAGGATCGCCATGCAACAAGCCGTGAAGAAACCCATCTCCACTCTGGCACTGAAGGACGCGAGCCTGCTGCGCCAGCAATGCTACATCAACGGCAAATGGGCCGATGCCGATTCCGGCAATGCCATCGATGTCACCAATCCCGCCACGGGCGAGGTGCTGGGCACAGTGCCGAACATGGGTGCGGCCGAGACCCGGCGCGCCATCGAGGCGGCCAATGCCGCCTGGCCGGCCTGGCGCAAGAAGACGGCCAAGGAGCGCGCCAACATTCTGCGCAAATGGTTCAACCTGATGATGGAAAATCAGGACGATTTGGCAACCCTTATGACCGCCGAACAGGGCAAGCCGCTGGCCGAAGCCAAGGGCGAGATCGCCTATGGTGCCTCCTTCGTCGAATGGTTCGCCGAGGAAGCCAAGCGCGTCTACGGCGATACCATCCCGCAGCACCAGCCCGACAAGCGCATCGTGGTGATCAAGGAGCCGATCGGCGTCGTTGCCGCGATCACCCCTTGGAATTTCCCCAATGCCATGATCACCCGCAAATGCGCGCCCGCGCTGGCCGCGGGATGCCCGGTGGTCATCAAGCCGGCGACCATGACACCTTTTTCGGCCACCGCTTTGGCGGAGTTGGCCCATCGCGCCGGCATTCCGGCAGGCGTGCTGAATGTCGTCACCGGTTCGGCCTCGGCCATCGGCGGCGAGATGTCGTCGAACCCCATCGTGCGCAAGCTCTCCTTCACCGGCTCCACCGAAATCGGCAAGCAGCTGATGCAACAATGCGCCAGCACAGTGAAGAAGGTGTCGATGGAACTGGGCGGCAACGCGCCCTTCATCGTCTTCGATGACGCCGATCTGGATGCGGCGGTCGACGGTGCCATCGCCTCCAAATACCGCAACACCGGCCAGACTTGCGTCTGTGCCAATCGCCTGCTGGTCCAGGATAGCGTCTATGACCGCTTCGCCGAGAAGCTGAAGACGGCCGTGGGCAAGCTGAAGGTCGGCGACGGGCTCAAGGGCGAAACCCAGCAGGGTCCGCTCATCGACATGAAGGCCGTCGACAAGGTCGAGGAGCATATCGCCGATGCGGTCAAAAAGGGTGCCAAGGTGATTCTCGGCGGCAAGCGCCATGCCCTGGGCCACAGCTTCTTCGAGCCCACGATCCTGGCTAATGTCACGCCGCAAATGGCGGTGGCGCGCGAGGAAACCTTCGGCCCCGTGGCCCCGCTGTTCCGCTTCAACACGGAGGAAGATGCGGTTCGCCTCGCCAACGATACGGAGTTCGGCTTGGCGGCCTATTTCTTCAGCCGCGATATCGGTCGCGTCTGGCGCGTCGCCGAGCAGCTCGAGTCCGGCATCGTCGGCATCAATACCGGCATCATCTCAACCGAAGTGGCACCGTTCGGCGGCGTGAAGGAATCCGGCGTCGGCCGTGAAGGCTCGAAATACGGCATCGAAGACTTCCTGGAGATCAAGTATTTGTGCATGGGCGGGATCTGAGGCGAATCCCGATCCGCCGAAGCGAACGTCAGTCCGCCGTCTGGTCCGAGGCGAACGCTTCGATCCGAAGCTTGGCGACTCCGTCGCGGGAAATGCCGAGCGCCTTCGCCGCGGTCGCGGAAAGGTCGAGCACGCGTCCCTTGATATAGGGACCGCGATCGTTGATTCGCACTTTCACCGTCGTGCCGTTGGCGGGGTTGGTCACGCGAATGACGGTGCCCAAGGGCAGTGTCCGGTGGGCTGCCGTCATCTGATACATGTTGAATCGCTCGCCGCTTGCGGTCAGCCGACCCTGGTGCTGGCGCCCATACCACGACGCGCGGCCGACCTGCGTGAACGTCGCATTCTCTACCGCGCTGATATGCGGCGGGGCCACGGGTGCAGGTCGGCTCGAAATCTGCCTGTATGAACCGCTGCAGGCGATGAGGCAGGCGGCAGCCATCAAAACCGTGGCATGCCAATGCAGGTCTCGTTTAACTTGCATGGCTTGCTGCGATTTGCGGCTGAGGAGACGACCGGCACTATTGGGGACGGCGCGGAATGCGGGGGGTGGGCAAGGGGATCTGGAAATGTCGTAAGAGGTTGGATCCATTGCTTAATTTCCTTTGTGCAGCATTAACTCCTTCGAAACCACCATTACACTTCTGTTAACGTCAGCCGATAGGATTGGTTCCCCATGCCGAGGCTCGAGGTATCCGGCTCATGAAAATCAAGCGCATCGAAACTTTCTGTAACCAGTTTGTCGGTTTCGTCCGCGTGACGGCCGACGACGGTTCGCAAGGCTGGGGTCAGGTTTCCACTTACAACGCCGACATCACCTCTCAGATCGTGCACCGCCAGGTGGCGCCCTGGTCATTGGGCCAGGACGCGCTCGATGTGGATTCCCTGATGGACAGGATTCCGGAACGCGAACACAAATTTCCCGGCTCCTATCTCGTGCGCGCCATGACCGGCCTCGATACGGCGCTGTGGGATTTGCGCGGCAAGCTGGAAGGCAGAAGCGTGTGCGAATTGATCGGCGGCAAGCCGCGCGCCATTCGTGCCTACGCCTCGTCCATGAAACGCGACATCACGCCGAAGGACGAGGCTGCGCGGCTTCTAAAATTGAGGGATAAGTTCGGCTTCGACGCTTTCAAGTTTCGGGTCGGCGCCGAAGTCGGCCATGACGAGGACGAATGGCCAGGGCGCACCGAGGAGATCATCCCCACCATGCGCAGGGCTCTGGGGGACGACGTGGCCCTGCTGGCCGATGCCAATAGCTGTTACTCGCCCCGACGCGCCATCGAAGTGGGACGAATCCTGGCCGACAGCGGGATTAGTCACTACGAGGAGCCCTGCCCCTATTGGGAGTTGGCTCAAACCAAGCAGGTGACCGATACCCTCGACATCGATGTGACGGGGGGCGAGCAGGACTGCGATCTCACGATTTGGCGGCGGATGATCGAGATGCGGGCCGTCGACGTAATCCAGCCCGATGTCTGTTATCTGGGCGGCCTGACCCGCACCCTCCGGGTGGCCAAGATGGGCGCCGAGGCCGGACTTCCCTGCACGCCCCACTGCGCCAACCTATCCATGGTCACACTCTTTACTATGCATCTGCTGTGCGCGATCCCGAACGCCGGCAAGTATCTCGAATTCTCCATCGAGGGCGCGGACTATTATCCCTGGCAGGACGGCCTCTTCGTTCGCTCGCCCTACGATATCGTGGATGGCAAGGCTACCATCCCCAATGTGCCGGGCTGGGGGATTGAGGTCGCCCCGGCCTGGCTCGAGAAATCCAAGTATCAGGTCAGCGAGCGCGCGTGAACCGCCGGGCCAGCGCGCCGATCCTATGAGCGCGTACGACTACATTCTCGTCGGCGCCGGTTCAGCGGGCTGCGTGCTGGCCGACCGTTTGACCGCCAGCGGTCGCCATCGCGTTCTTCTGTTGGAAGCCGGCGGATCGGATCGGCGTTTCTGGATCAAGGTTCCCATCGGTTACGGCAAGACCTTCTACGACGATCGCGTCAATTGGAAATACCTGACCGAGCCCGATCCCGGCACCCTCGGCCGCGTCAGCTATTGGCCCCGCGGCAAGGTCCTGGGTGGATCGAGCTGCATCAACGCCATGGTCTATGTCCGCGGCCAGGCGCAGGATTTCGAGGACTGGGCGGCGATGGGCAATCCCGGATGGGGCTGGCGCGACGTGTTGCCCTATTTCAAGAAATCCGAGGATAACGCGCGGGGCGCCGACGCGTTTCACGGCGCCGGCGGCCAGATGCATGTCAGCGACACCGCCGCCGATGTGCACCCCCTTTGCCAGACATATATCCAGGCGGCGTTGCAGGCGGGGCTTGCCTTCAACGGCGACTTCAACGGCGCCGCACAGGAAGGCGTGGGCCTGTATCAGATACTGACGCGCGATGGCTTCCGTGTGTCCAGCGCCAGCGCCTTCCTGCGCCCCGCCATGAAGCGGGCCAATCTGCGGGTCGAGACAATGGCCCATGCCACCCGGATCCTCTTGGAGGGCCGCAAGGCAATCGGCGTGGAATATGTCCAGCGCGGGGTCCGCAAAACCGCACGCAGCCGAGGCGAGATCGTGCTATCGGGCGGCGCGATCAATTCGCCCCAATTGCTTCAGCTATCGGGCGTGGGGCCGGCCGCCGTCCTGAAATCCTTCGGAATCGAGGTGATCGCCGACCGGCCCGCGGTCGGTGCCAACCTCCAGGATCATCTGGCGGTGGATTATTTCTATCGCTCCAGGAAACCGACGCTGAACAATCTGCTGCGGCCCTGGTGGGGCAAGCTGCTGGTGGGGGCGCAATATGTCCTGCAGCGTCGCGGCCCCTTGTCCTTGAGCGTCAATCAGGGCGGCGGGTTCATCCGCACCTCGCCCGACCTCGAACGACCCAACATGCAGCTCTATTTCTCGCCGGTCAGCTACATCAAGGCGCCGCCGGGCAAGCGCCCCTTGATGAGTCCCGATCCCTATCCCGGATTTCTGCTCTCGGTATCGCCCTGCCGGCCGGCCAGCCGGGGCCATCTCCAGATCCGATCATCCGATCCCTTTGCTGCACCTGCAATTCATCCGAGTTACTTTTCCAGCGAAGGCGACATGGCCGAAATGCTCGCCGGCGTGCGTTTCATCCGCAGGCTCGCCGCCACGCCCGCCATGGCCGAACTGATCGCCGAGGAGTTGCAGCCTGGCACAAAGGTGCAGAAGGAAGAAGACCTGATCCAGGATATCCGCCAGCGCAGCGGGACCGTCTTTCATCCGGTCGGCACCTGCCGCATGGGGCCAAATCCGGCCGAGGCGGTCGTCGACGCCGGGCTCAAGGTTCATGGCCTGGCCGGTTTGCGGGTGGTCGATGCCTCCATCTTTCCCACCATCACCTCCGGCAATACCAACGCCCCGACCGTCATGGTGGGCGAGAAGGGTGCCGATCTGATTTTGCAGGACGCTCGCTAACTCTCTTCTATGATTGCCGCCTGGAACAATGCCTATATTTGTCCGCCTCCCGACTACGCTCTCCTTTCACCAAGAAAGCCTCGCCGATGACTGGAATGATCGCTGTCCAGGGCCTGGTCTTCGATTACCCGGGCACCCGGGCGTTGGACGAGGTGTCGTTCTCGCTGGAAGCCAAGACCATCACCGCGCTGGTCGGGCCCAACGGTGCCGGCAAGACAACCCTGCTGCGCTGCCTCGCCGGGCTGGACACGCCCTTTGCCGGCCAGGTCAATGTGGCCGGGCTCGATGTGCTGAGCGAGCCGCGCCAGAGCCATCGGCGCATGGGCTTTCTCGCCGATACCTTCGGCCTCTACGACGAATTGTCCGTGGAGCAATGCCTGCTTTATCGCGCGGCGGCTCTTGGGCTGCCGGCATCGGAGCAGGCCGCGGCGGCGCGGCTTTCGGCCCGGCGCCTGGTGCTCGACGATCGCTACAAACAGAAGGTCGGCACACTGTCACGGGGTTTGCGCCAGCGCTTGGCCATAGCCGAGACCATCGTCCATCACCCCGAGGTTTTGCTGCTGGACGAACCCGCCTCCGGACTCGATCCGGAAGCCCGGATCGCCCTTGCCGAAACCCTGCGCCACTTGAGAGACGAGGGGATGACCATCATGGTCTCATCTCACATCCTCAGCGAACTCGAGGATTATTCGACCCATATGCTGATTCTGCGCGCCGGCCGGTTGGTCGACCAACGAGCGGTGGCGGCGCCATCGGGCGGCGGGGCTGTTGTTCTGCGCCTGGCCGTGAACGATGTGCGCTTCGAGAGCCTGCTAAAGGCCGAATCCGGTATTGCCGGCCTGATCGTCGAGGGGCTGACGTCACGCTTTCGCTTCGCCGGTGACGATGTCGCCCGCGCCCTGTTGCTGCGCCGCCTGGTCGAAGCGGGCTTGCCGGTGGCAGATTTCGCCATCGAGCGCGAGCGACTGCAGGAAGCCTATCTCACCGGCGTCGGCGAGACGGCGGTGGCGCCATGAACCCGGAACTTCGCCGCAATCTCTGGCTGCAGTTTTCCATTCTGCGGCTGATCCTCCCGCCGGTTGCCATCGGCATCGTCCTGCTGCTGGTCTGGCTGGTCAGCGCCCATAGCCTGACGGCGGTCGCGGCATCCGCCGAGTGGTTCTACCTGCTGATCATTCTGCTTTGGGGCACGCGCCGTGCCGCCGATCTGGTGGCCGAGGAGATCGCCGGCGGCACCTGGGACAGTCAGCGCATGTCCGCCCTTGGCGCCTGGCAGATGACCTGGGGCAAATTCATCGGGGGCATCAGTTACGTCTGGTACGCGGCCGGGATCGCCTTCATCGCTCGCCTCTGGGCAATTGGTCTTGCCGGCAGGCTGCCCTGGCAAGGGGAAGCGGCGGTTCAGAGCCTGCAACTGCTGGGCATAGGCCTGCTCGGCCAAGCGGTCACCTTCCTGACGAGCCTGGTTCTGTTGCGCAAGCAGGTCATGCGCCGGCGTCTGGGCGTGACCTTGAGCCAGATTGCCGGCCTTGCCGCGAGCGCGGCCGCCTCCGGCCACCTCGACCTCGGCCTGCTGTTCCGCCAGATGGCGGTGATCGATTGGTTTGGCTGGCGCTTTCCCGGCGCCGAATTCGCCCTCGGCACCCTCGGCCTGTTTCTCGCCTGGAGCCTGTTCGGGTCTTATCGCCTGATGCGCATCGAGTTGCAGTTTCGCAGCATCCCCTGGGCCTGGACCGCCTTCGCGTTGTTCATGATGGTCTTTGCCGAAGGCCTGCTCTATACCCCTCTCCGAGAAGCCGCCAATGGGCTCGCCGCCTGGCTCATCGGGCCCTTCACCATCGCCATCGTGCTTACTTATGCGGCCTTGTTCCTCGAACCGAAGGACGTCGTGCGCTATCGCGGGCTTTGGGCCGCGCTGCGCGCGGGCCATGCAAGCCGCGCCTCGACCCTGCTGCCGCAATGGCTGCCGGTCTATCTGATCGCCGCAGCACTTGGGGTTGCGCTCACCGCGGTCGGCGGCCTGAGTGAGTTGACGGGGGTTCCCAGCCTGGTGGGTTCGGGCTTGAGCGTGGCGGAATATGCCGCCGCGGCCGGTCTGCGGGTGCTTCCCGTCGCCCTTGTGCTCTATCTGTTGCGCGATGGGTTGGTCGTGCTCTACTTCAATTTCGGCAAGCGGCGGGGCCGCGCCGATCTGGCGGCTTTCATCTGTTTGCTGCTGGGTTATTTTCCGCTGATTGGAATTCTGGTGTCTCTCGGAATCACCGCCCTGATCCCCATCGTCGCGCCCTATCCGCCGGCATCCCCCCTGATTACTGTCGGAGCGCCCCTGATCGAATGCCTGATCCTGGGGGTGCTGGTGCTGAATCGCACCCGGGCGGCGGGGCGTTTCAAGGCGGTCGCTGCCTGAGGCGCGGCAATCGAGAACGCGATCGATCGAAGGAGGCGCGCCATGGCCGGCTATGACTACGATCTCTTCGTCATCGGCGCTGGCTCGGGCGGCGTGCGCGCTGCACGGGTCTCCGCCGGTTACGGCGCCAAGGTGGCCATCGCCGAGGAATATCGCGTGGGCGGGACCTGCGTCATCCGCGGCTGCGTGCCGAAGAAACTGCTGGTCTATGCCGCCCACGTGCATGAGGAAATCGAGGATGCGGCGGGCTACGGCTGGACCATCGAGCACGCGCGCTTCGATTGGCCCACCCTGATCGCCAACAAGGATCTCGAGATCGCGCGGTTGGAAGCTGTCTATCGCGATCTTCTGGCCGCCTCGAAAGTGACTCTTGTCGAAGGGCGCGCCCGCTTGCTCGATCCCCATACCGTGGAAGTCGCCGGCAAGCGGATCAGCGCGGACAAGATCCTGATTGCCAATGGCGCCCGTCCCGTGCGGCCGGAAGGATTCACCGCGGAAAACAGCATCACCTCCAACGAGGCTTTCCAGCTGGAAAAACTACCCAAGCGCATCGCTGTTCTTGGCGGCGGCTACATCGCGGTAGAATTCGCCGGCATCTTCAATGGCCTGGGCAGCCAAGTGACCCAGCTCTATCGCGGGGCGCAGATCCTGCGCGGCTTCGACGACGATCTGCGTCATGGCTTGGCCACCGAAATGAAGCGCAGGGGAATCGATCTCATGCTCAATGTCCGCCACGCCCGCATCGAGAAGGCGAAGCACGGCTGGCGCTTGACCCTGACGGACGGCGACGAATTAGAGGTAGATTGCATCATGTGCGCCACGGGCCGCATTCCCAATACCGGTGATCTGGGTGCGGCGGCCGCAGGGGTTGCACTCGACGTTATCGGCGCCGTCAAGGTTGACGCCTATTCCCAGACGAGCCAGCCCAACATCTATGCCATCGGTGATGTCACGAACCGTCTCAACTTGACGCCGGTCGCGATCCGCGAAGCCATGGCCTTTGCCGATACGGTTTTCGGTCAGCGGCCCTGGGCCATGGATCACCGGACGGTCGCTTCCGCCGTGTTCAGCCTGCCGCCCATCGGCACGGTCGGTCTCACAGAAGCGGCGGCTCGCCAGCGCTTCGGTGCCCTCGACATTTACAAGGCAAGCTTTCGGCCGATGAAGAACACCATGAGCCAGAGGAAGGAACGCACCCTCATGAAGCTGGTGGTGGAACGTTCGACGCAGCGCGTCCTGGGCGCCCATATGCTGGGTCCCGATGCGCCGGAGATCATCCAAAGTCTGGCGGTGGCGGTGAAGATGGGCGCCACCAAGCAGCAATTCGACGAAGCCGTGGCCGTCCACCCGACTGCCGCCGAGGAATTCGTCACCATGCGCGTGAAGGAGCCGGAACCGGCGGCCGCTGCCAGCTAGGTTGGCTGGATTCAAGACCAGCGGTGCTCTGCCGGGGGCAATGTCTTGACGCACATCGACAAATAGCGTTTCGGCCAGGGCTGCCCTGCGCCCAGGTAATAGCCGGCCCCCCGGTTGAAATGCGCCCATTTCGGGCGTATAGGGACTGCCTTCCCCCGGTATCGGCTGTCACAAATCGCCGGTATTTCTGGTTAATATGGGTACCCGAATTGTCCCGACGGTCGGGATGAGCAAGCCGCCGGATTTAAGGCGGAGCTGCCAGATTGAGGTTGGATGATGGTTGCCAAATGGAACCCGGAGACGTGGCGCGGGAAGCCGGCACAGCAGGTTCCGGAATATCCCGATCGCACGAAGCTGGAGGCGGTTGAAAAACGCCTGCGCAGCTATCCCCCGCTGGTCTTCGCCGGGGAGGCGCGCCGCCTAACCCATTTGCTGGGCGATGTGGCCGAGGGGCGTGGTTTCCTGCTCCAGGGCGGCGACTGCGCGGAAAGCTTCGCCGAATTCAGTGCCAACAACATCCGCGATACCTTTCGCGTGCTGCTGCAGATGGCGGTCGTGCTGACCTTCGGCGCGGCCCTTCCAGTGGTCAAGGTCGGCCGCATGGCGGGCCAGTTCGCCAAGCCTCGCTCGGCACCGACCGAGGTGATCGGCGGCGTCGAACTGCCGAGCTATCGCGGGGATATCGTCAACGGCATCGAATTCGAAGCCGCTGCGCGCGCGCCCGACCCGGAACGGCTGGTCCAGGCCTATAACCAATCGGCGGCCACCCTCAACCTGCTGCGTGCCTTCGCCCAGGGCGGTTTCGCCGATCTTCACAAGGTGCATCGCTGGAATCTCGATTTCGTCGCCGGCAGCCCGTTGGGCCATCGCTATGCCGAACTCGCCGACCGATTGAGCGAGACGCTGGAGTTCATGGCGGCCTGCGGCATGACCGCGGAATCGACGCCCCAGATCCGCGAGACCGAGTTCTTCACCAGCCACGAGGCCCTGCTGCTGAGCTACGAGCAGGCGCTGACTCGCGTGGATAGCCTGACGGGCAAATGGTACGGCTGCTCGGCCCATCTGCTGTGGATCGGCGATCGCACCCGCCAGCTCGACGGCGCCCATGTGGAATACATGCGCGGCATCGAGAACCCCATCGCGCTCAAATGCGGACCGAGCATGGAGGCCGACGAACTTTTACGCCTGATCGAGGCGCTGAATCCGGGCAATATCCCCGGCCGCCTCTCCCTGATTGCGCGCATGGGCGCCGACAAGGTCGAGGCGAAGCTGCCCGGGCTTCTGCGCGCCGTGAAGCGGGCCGGCGCCAAGGTGGTCTGGGCCTGCGATCCCATGCATGGCAATACCATCAAATCCTCCACGGGTTACAAAACCCGGCCCTTCGAGCGCATCCTGGCCGAGGTGCGCGGCTTCTTCGCCGCCCATCAGGCGGAGGGAACCCATGCCGGCGGCGTGCATTTCGAAATGACGGGCCAGGACGTGACCGAATGCACCGGCGGCGCAAAAGCGGTCACGGACCAGACCCTGGCCGACCGTTATCACACCCATTGCGATCCACGGCTCAATGCCAGCCAGGCCCTCGAACTCGCCTTCCTTATCGCCGGCGCTCTCAAGCAGGAACGCCTGGCCCAGGGACGAAAGATCGCAGCCGCGTCCTGACGGGACCGCGCGCCGCACCCAAACCATGCAATCCAAGCCCGATCAGATTCCCCCCTGGAGCGACCATTACTTCTTGCGCACCAAGAAGGTCGTAGAGCATTTCGGCGACAAGCAAGTCACCTATGCCATCTTCATGCGCCGCCCGGTAATTTCCGCGCCGCGCCTGATGATCGACTGGTTGAAGCAGGCGGCGGCGGCGCGGGGCACGACTTTCACCATCGATCTTCGCCTGCCCGAGGGCAAATGGGTCGGCGCGGGCGAGCCGATACTTTACGTCACGGGCTCACTGATTCATCTGGTCGATCTCGAGACGATCTTCCTGCAAAAACTGGGACCTGCCTGCGTTGCCGCCTTCAACGCCTTCACCATGTGCGCCGATCTGCCCCATGTGGCATTTCTGGCCATGGACGCGCGCCACTGCGCCGGGCTGGAGATGGCCGAACTCATGGCTTATGCGGCCAGCGTCGGCTCGGCGCGGGCAAAGCGCAAGGTGGGCGCCAAGGGCTTCGTCGCCAATGCCACGCGCGCGACGGCGCATTATTTCGGCCAGTCGGACGGGCGCGGCACCATGCCCCATGCGCTCATCGGTTATGCCGGTTCGACGGTACGGGCGGCGGAGATGTTTCATGAGACATTTCCCGGCGACGACATGACCGTGCTGGTCGATTATTTCGGCCGCGAGATCGGCGATTCCCTTGCCGTCTGTCGCCGCTTTCCCGAGATGGCCGCGGCCGGCAAGCTGGGCGTGCGCATCGATACGGCCGGCAGCCGGTTCGTCGAAGGCCTGGATCCGACGGTCTCCTATGCCGTGCTCGAGCGTCATGTGCCGGAGGCCATCCGCGGATACCGCAGCGAATCCGAACTTCGCTATCTGGTGGGCGCCGGCGTCTCCGCCGCGGCTTGCTATCATCTGCGCGATGCGTTGAACGGGGCGGGATTCGACAAGGTGAGGCTGGTCGCCTCCTCGGGTTTCGATCCGGCGAAATGCAAGGTCATGGCGGAGGCGCGCGCGCCCATCGACGTGATCGGCACCGGCTCATATCTGCCCCAGCGCTGGACGGAGACTTACGCCACGGCCGATATCGTCGAATACGACGGCAAGCCGCTGGTCAAGATCGGCCGCGAATTCCTTCTGCGAAAATAGGCCCAAGAAGCGACAGCATGGCGCGCTACGACTGGAAGAAGGTCCAACGTTGGGTCCTCGGCGCGCCCCGCGACCCGCTGCATCGCGGCCAGCGCGAGGGCATGCTGCTGGTTGCATTCCTCGCCTGGATCGGCCTGGGCGCCGACGGCCTGTCGTCCGCCAACTACGGCCCGGAAGAAGCCTTCCTGGCGCTGAGCGGCCACAATCACCTGGCGGTGTATCTGGCGCTGGCCACGGCGCTCACCGTCGTCATCATCTGTCTGGGCTATATCCAGGTCATCGAACTGTTTCCCTCGGGCGGCGGCGGCTATCGCGTCGCCTCGGTCCTCGTGGGCCCCTATGCCGGGCTCATCTCCGGTTCGGCGCTCATCGTCAATTTCATCCTGACCGCGGCCTTGTCGGTGGCCAGCGGCGTCGATGCCTTGTTCAGCCTTCTGCCGCTGGTCTGGCAACCCTGGAAGGTCCCGGCCGAGATCGCTGTCATCGTCGCTCTCACCATCGCCAATCTTCGCGGCGTCAAGGAGGTGCTCATCATTCTGATGCCGATCTTCATCGGCTTCTTGTTGACTCATGGGGGATTCATCGTCTTCGGGGTCCTCGGTCATACGGCGACGCTGCCGAATCTGATTCCCGATACAATGCATGAGACGGCGAACCTCGCCGGCCAGATCGGCTGGATGGCCGTGGCCGGCATCGTGCTGCAGGCCTTCGCCCTGGGCGGCGGCACCTACACGGGCATCGAGGCCGTGTCGAACAACATCCACATGCTGCGCGAGCCCCGCATGGTGACCGGTCGCTGGACCATGACCTATATGGCAACGTCGCTGTCGTTCGCCGCCGGGGGGCTGATCGTTCTATATCTGCTCTGGGGCGTGGCGCCGGAGTTCGGCCGGACGCTCAATGCGGTGACATTCCGCCTGGTGCTCGCCCATTACCTAGGCTCCGAGCATCTCGCCGGGTCGCTGATCCTGCTGGCCACCCTCGGCACGGCGGCAGGCTTGCTGTTCGTCGCCTCCAACACGGGCTTTCTCGGTGGCCCCGCGGCGCTCGCCAATATGGCCATCGACCGCTGGATGCCCCATCAGTTCGCCCATCTCTCCAACCGGCTGGTGACGCAAAACGGCGTGCTGCTGATGGCGATATCGGCCATTGCCATCCTCGTCATCACCAGCGGTCGGGTCGACAAGCTGGTGGTACTCTACAGCATCAACGTCTTCATCAGCTTCGTGCTCTCCTTCGTGGGGCTGACCCGACATTGGCTGCACCGGCGCGAAGGCGAGGGCATCCGGCCCTTCCGACTGTTCGTTTCCGTCTTCGGCTTCATCCTGACCACGACCATCTTGGTCGTGACGGTGCTGAACAAGTTCACCGAAGGCGCCTGGATGACCGTCGTCATCACCGGCTGCATTATCCTCGCCGGCACCCTCATCCGCCGGCACTACAATGCCTGCAGTCGATTGTTGTCCCAAGCTGACGCCCTTTTCGCGACAACCACGCGCGCGATGGCCGTTGCCAATCCGCCGCCCCTGCAGCCGGAAAAGCCGACGGCCATATTCCTCGTGGGGGGAAATCTCGGCACCGGCATGCACACGCTGCTCGCGGTGCGAAAATTGTTTCCCGACCACTTCACCAATTTCGTCTTCATCAGGGTGGGGGAGGTGGATTCGGATACCTTCCGCCATGCCGGCGAGCTCGACACCCTGCGCCAGCGCGTGGACGAATCTCTCGCCCAGTTCGTCAACTATTGCCAGCGCCGCAACCTGCCCTCGGTCGCCTTCGGCGGCGTCGCCGCCGACACCACGGCCGAGCTCACCACCATGCTGGATCAGGTGCTGAAGCAATTCCCCAACAGCGTCGTCTTCGCCTCCCAGCTCGTCTTCAAGAATGAAACCTTCCTTACCCGATTGCTCCACGGCCAGACGCCGCTGGTGATGCAACGCCGCCTGCAATCGCGCGGCGTTCCCATGGTCATTCTGCCGATGAAGATTTGACGGCATATCCATGCGTTCCCGCATGCGGTGCGATTGACAGCGGGGCGACCATGGTTAAGTTGGCGGGCCATGACCCAGGACCTCGCCATCGCTCTCGCCCAGACCAACCCGAAAGTGGGCGATATCGCCGGAAATCTTGTAAAGATTCGCGCCGCCCGCAGCCAGGCACGCGGCCTGGGCGCCGATCTCGTCGTCTTCAGCGAACTCAATGTCTGCGGCTATCCGCCGGAAGACCTGGTCCTGAAGCCCGCATTCCAGGCCGCCTGCCGAATGGCGGTCGAGGCCCTGGCCCGCGAGACGGCCGACGGCGGCCCGGCAATACTGGTCGGCTCGCCCTGGGTGGAGGATGGCAAGCTCTACAACGCGGCGCTGCTCTTGGCCGATGGCGAGATTCTAGGCCGGCGCTTCAAGCGGGATCTGCCCAACTACGGCGTCTTCGACGAAAAGCGCTTGTTCGCCGCCGGCCTGCCCCAGGGACCCATCAGTTTTCGCGATGTGCGCCTGGGCGTCATGGTCTGCGAGGACATGTGGACTCCCGAGACGACGGAGACGCTCGCCGAGTCCGGCGCCGAGCTTCTGCTCGTCCCCAACGGCAGCCCCTATGAATACGAGAAGCACGACCAGCGCATTCAACTGGCCGGCGCGCGAACAGTGGAGTCGAGCCTGCCGATCATCTATGTCAATCAGGTAGGCGCCCAGGACGAGTTGGTCTTCGACGGCGCGACATTTACGCTGGATGCCGACGCCACCTTGAAGGTCCAGCTGCCGGCTTGGCGCGAGGCGGTTTCGCTGACCCGCTGGAAGCGCGGCAACAACGGCTGGCGCTCGGCCGAGGGCGAGATTGCCACTCCCATATTCGGTCTGGCCGGGATTTACCAGGCGATGGTGCTGGGCTTGCGCGACTATGTGGAGAAGAACGGTTTTCCTGGCGTCGTTCTCGGCCTTTCCGGCGGCATCGATTCCGCCATCTCGGCGGCGGTCGCGGTGGACGCGCTGGGGGCCGCCCGCGTACGCGCTGTCATGATGCCGTCCCCCTATACCAGCAAGGACAGTCTGGAGGATGCCGCCGCTTGCGCCGCTGCACTGGGCATTCGCCTAGATACCATTTCCATCGAACCCGCCATGCGCGCCTTTGCCGAGATGCTGAAGCCGGCCTTCGAAGGCCGGCCCGCCGATACGACGGAGGAAAATATCCAAAGCCGGGCCCGGGGCGTCACCTTGATGGCCCTATCCAACAAGCTGGGCCATATGGTGCTTTCCACCGGAAACAAATCGGAGATGTCGGTGGGCTACGCCACCCTCTATGGCGACATGTGCGGCGGCTATTCGGTTTTGAAGGATGTCTACAAGACCACCGTTTTCGCCCTGTCGCGCTGGCGCAATGGGCACCGGCCCGATGGCGGGTCGGGTCCGGCGGGCCGCGTCATACCCGAGCGCATCATTACCAAGGCGCCGACGGCGGAGCTGAAGCCCAATCAGACCGATCAGGATTCGCTGCCGCCCTATGAAGTGCTGGATGCCATTCTAAAAGGCTTAGTGGAGGACGAGCTGCCGGTGGAGCAGATCGTCGCCAAGGGGTATGACGAGGCCACCGTGCGCCGCGTCTGGCGCATGCTCGATCTTGCCGAATACAAGCGCCGCCAGGCGCCCCCGGGCGTCAAGATCACCAACCGCGCCTTCGGTCGCGACCGCCGCTATCCGATCACCAACGGTTTTAGAAGCTGACGCCATGAGGCAGCGCGTCCGCTTCGCGCCAAGCCCGACGGGCCGGATTCATGTCGGCAATGCCTATATCGCGTTGGCCAACTGGCTTTATGCGCGCCACGAGGGCGGCTGGTTCCTGCTGCGCTTCGACGATACGGATCGCGAACGTTCGACCGCGGCCTTTGCCGAGGGGATCGAGGCGGATCTGCACTGGCTCGGCCTTGCCTGGGACGAGAAGGCCAGCCAGTCCGCCCGTTTCGATCGCTACGCCGATGCGGCCGAGCGGCTCAAGGCTTCTGGCCGCCTTTACCCCTGCTATGAATCGCCGGAAGAACTCACCCTCAAGCGCAAGCTCCAGCTTCAGCGCGGCGAACCGCCGGTCTACGATCGCGCCGCGCTGGCGCTGAGCGATGCCGACCGGGCGCGGCTGGAGGCCGCGGGCCAGCGGCCCCATTGGCGCTTCAAGCTGTCGGGGGGCACCAGCGCCTGGACCGATCTGGTGCGCGGGCCCCAGCATATCGACGAGGCGAGCCAGAGCGATCCCGTGCTGATCCGTGCCGACGGCAGCTATCTCTACACGCTGCCCTCCGTGGTGGACGATATCGATTTTGCCATCACCGCCGTGATCCGCGGCGCCGATCACGTGACCAACACCGGGGCGCAGATCGAACTCTTCAAGGCGCTGGGGGCGAAGGTGCCGAATTTCGGCCATATGCCTTTGCTGTCGGACGCCTCGGGCGAGGGGCTCTCCAAGCGCATCGGCAGTCTTTCCCTCGGCGAACTCCGCGAGCAAGGGATCGAGGCGCTGGCGCTGGCCAGCTACATCGCCAAGATCGGCGCCGGGGCCCATGAACCACGCACGAGCCTGGCCGAGCTCGCCGAAGAATTCGATATAGCGGCCTTCCACGGCGGCTCGCCGCGCTTCGATCCGGCGGAGCTTCTTCATCTTAATGCCCGGCTGTTGCGCGAGCTGCCCTATGACGCCGTCGCGGAGCGCTTGCCGGCGGGTGCCGACGAGGCGCTCTGGCTCGCCGTGCGCGGCAATGTACAGCGCCTGGCCGATGTGGAGACATGGCGACAGATTTGCGGCGAGGCCATCGAGCCGCGCATCGAGGACATGGACCTCTGCGCGAAGGCGGCGGAACTATTGCCGCCGGAGCCCTGGGGCGAGACGACCTGGGGCAGTTGGACAACAGCGGTCAAACAGGCGGTGGGCAAGGGTGGCCGGGGTTTGTTTCATCCCCTGCGCCTCGCGCTGACAGGCCGCGAGAATGGACCAGAGCTCAAGCTTCTGCTGCCGCTCATCGGCCGCGCGCGCGCCGTTGCCCGCTTGCGGGGTCTGAAGGGCTGAGGAATGGACATCCGTCTTCACAACACGCTGACCCGACGGCAGGAGGAGTTCCGGCCGATCGATCCCAGAAACGTTCGCATGTATGTGTGCGGGCCCACCGTCTATGAGCGCGCCCATATCGGCAATGCCCGGCCGGTGGTGGTCTTCGATACGCTCTATCGCCTGCTGCGCCACGCCTATGGTGCGAGTCATGTGACCTACGTGCGCAACATCACCGACGTCGAGGACAAGATCATCGCCGCGGCGGCAGAGAACGGAGAGACGATCGCCACGCTGACCGAGCGCACGACGGCGGCATATCACGCCGACATGGCGACATTGAATGCCTTGGCGCCGGATCATGAACCGCGCGCCACGGCCTATGTCGGCGAGATGGTGGCGATGATCGCCATTCTGGTTGATCGCGGCCATGCCTATCTGGCCGAGGGGCATGTGCTGTTCGACGTGCCGTCGATGCCCGACTATGGCCAACTTTCCAAGCGCTCCCTCGACGACATGATCGCTGGCGCGCGGGTCGAAGTGGCGCCCTACAAGAAAAGTCCGGCGGATTTCGTCCTGTGGAAGCCCAGCAATCCCGAGCAGCCCGGCTGGGACAGCCCCTGGGGCCGCGGCCGGCCAGGCTGGCATATCGAATGCTCGGCCATGGCGGAGGCCCAGTTCGGCGTCACCTTCGACATCCATGGCGGCGGAATCGATCTGATCTTTCCCCATCACGAGAACGAAATCGCCCAGAGCGTCTGCGCCCATGCCGGCGCACCGTTGGCGCGCGTCTGGATGCACAACGGCTTCGTCCAGGTGAACGGCGAGAAGATGTCCAAATCCCTGGGCAACTTCCTCACCGTGCGCGAATTGCTGGACGAAGGCTATAAGGGCGAAGCGATGCGTCTGGCCCTGCTCGCGGCCCATTACACCCAGCCCCTCGACTTCACGCGCGAAGGCCTGCGCGAGGCCACATCGCAACTCGACCGGTTTTATCTGGCGCTCAAGCGCGCCGGCGAGGGGCCGATTCCCACCGAGGTTCCACCAAATGACGTGCTGGCGGCGCTGGCCGACGATCTGAACACGTCCTTGGCGCTCTCCCATCTGCACGAGGCGGCGACGCGGTTGAACCGGGCGACGGACCCTGCCGAGATGGCGAAGGCAAAAGCGGAATTGCTCGCCGGTGGTGCCTTGCTGGGCCTGCTGCAACAGCGCCCGGTCGAGTGGCTGCAAGGCGAAGCCCGAACCGGACTCGATGCCGCTGCCATCGAGGCCCAGATCGAAGAGCGCCTGGCCGCCCGCAAGGCAAAGGATTTCGCCAAGGCCGACCGCATCCGCGACGAGCTCGCCGCAAGGGGCATTGTTCTCGAAGACGGGCCCAAGGGCACGAGCTGGCGCCGGGCAGGCTAGATCAGGATTTTGCCGCCGACGCCAGACGCAAGGCGAACAGGGCCAGAATCCCGGCGCTGACGCGCCTGAGCCAGTGCGCCGCGGCGGAGGATCCGGCAACGGCGCGCCCGGCCTCTGCCGTGACGAGCGCGATGGTGCCGCTGACGATCGTGCCGCTAAGGCAAAACAGCGTCCCCAGGACCAGCATCTGCGCCGTCGGCGAGCCCCGCGCGGGATCGACGAACTGTGGCAGGAACGCCAGGATGAACAGGGCGACCTTGGGGTTCAACACATTGGTCAGCACGCCCTGAATGAAGATGCGCCCCTGACGCGCGGGCGCGACAAGCGCGTTTCTCGCGCGAGTGTCTTCGCGCAGCAGGCGCCAGGCGATGAACAGAAGATAGACGGTGCCGACATATTGCAACAGGCGGAAGGCCAGCGGCGAGTGGGCCAGCAATGCCGCAAGCCCCAGCGTGGCAAGGCCGATATGAACCACGCAGCCGACGGTAATCGCGAGTGCCGAGAGCAGCCCCGCGCTACGCCCTTGAGCCAGGCTGCGGGCGACGACATAGGCCATATCTGCTCCAGGCGTGAAATTCAGCGCCAGGGCCGCAGCCATAAAGGCAAGCAAAACGGAGGCCTGCGGCATGGTCGCTCCCTAAAGCGCCGACGTCGTGGGTTGTTGATGCAGTACCAGCATGGATACCACAAGCCGATGCTCCGCGGCCAGAAAGGCGGCTGCCTTCGGCGCAACTAGCCGGCGCGCTTGGTGTTGAATCAGGAACGCCAGGTCGGTCGACAGGGCCAACCCGCCATAGAAAACGCCGGTTCAGGTGAAGCATAAGCAGTCTACTGATTCACCCCGTATGGCAGGACATCGCATTGCGGCTGGCGCTTGCCGCCATCGCGGGGGCCATCATTGGCTTCAATCGTACCGAACACGGCCGGCCGGCCGGCATCAGGACCACGATGCTCGTCTGCATTGCCGCGTCGATCGCGATGATCGAGGCAAATCTGATCGCGGGAACGACCGGGAAAACGCCCAATTCCTTCGTGAACATGGACATCCTGCGCTTTCCCTTGGGTGTTCTTTCCGGGATCGGCTTCATCGGCGCAGGCGTCATTCTGAGGCAAAGGGACATCGTGGTCGGCGTCACGACCGCGGCGACCATGTGGTTCGGGCCGCCGGTTGCGTTAAGTTTTGGATATGCAAGGTCAAGCTTCGCACGGCCGCGCGGGTCTTGGCGGCCAGCATCCCGTCGGCGGGCCTGGATCGGAGCACAGGCGCGGCAGGGCGAGCGCATCTTGAATGGCAACCGCGATAAGGATCGAGCATCGCTGCAGCCGCCAGATGTACCCCTAAGGCTCGGCAATCGACGCTTGCATCCGGGCGACTGCCGGAGAATTGGATCTGCTGCGTCTGCATGACCCGGCAGATTGCCGGCGTGGTTGGCGGCTCGCCGCACGTCACAAAGAGGCGCGCTCGCGAAGTCTCCAGAGTCTGTTCGATCTCAGACCGACTCACATTGGAAAGCCATTGACTCCCGATCCATCCCAATGCTTAAATCTTCCTTAATGTGGCATTTTTTAGCCAATTTCGGGGTATTTAGTGGATTTCACCTTAAGCATCGGTGATGCAATGCGGATGGCCGCGAGTCGACAGATGGTCATCGGCTCCCATTGCGGCCGGAGCGTTGCGCCAGATGGCGTCGCCGCTACCCGTGCTCGCACGCGTGGTCTTTCTGCGGCCCTTGCCCCATCGACATTCAGCTGAATCGCGAAACGTGCCTTTATCCGTAACGGAACAAGAGCAGAACAACACTTGGGGGGTTAGATTATGGATAATATCACCGGGACGTCGGGGAACGATACACTCACCGGCACGGCTGGCGCAGACAAGATAAACAGCGGCGATGGCAACGACACCGTCGACGGTGGAGGTGGCAGCGACACCATCAACGCCGGTGACGGCAACGACATCGTCGACGGTGGAGCTGGCAGCGACACCATCAACGCCGGTGACGGCAACGACATCGGCAAGTGGGATTACACGCAAAACATCGGATCGACCGATTCCTACAATGGCAACGGCGGCACCGACACGCTTCAGCTGTATTTCACGCTCACACAATGGGGGTCGCCAAGCGTTCAAGCCGACGTTTTGAGTTATCAGCAGTTCATATCGAACCCGAATAACGCAGGCCATACCTACACCTTCGGAATCAATGGCTCGGGAATTGGTCTGTCGGTTAAGAACTGGGAGAATCTTCAAGTTTTTGTCGACGGTGGGCAG